>QFCS01004569.1_pt1 | contig 109188 bp, 88 predicted proteins | sample 3576561 | NCBI WGS metagenome assembly QFCS01 | reverse complement strand
ATCGCCCATCAACCTCGAAAAGCCATCGGTTTTGCTGCGGCGAAAAACGCCGCCGAAACCGCGCGCCCGGATCACGCGGCCACCGACACATCAAACCCGGCACGCCCCAGTGCAGCGGGCTCATGAATAAGCCGGGCTAAAGGACAGGGAAACTCTCAACCTATCAAGTCTTTGCCGCTGAGCGATAGCGGGAATTATTTGATGCACGTTTGGCGGAGACCTCCTCCCACGCACGTCACGGATGGCCCGGTCGAGCGTTGCTTTCGGGTCAACAAGTCGTTCAGCCTCGCGCGCATCGGCAGGCAAACCCAGCGCACCCAAGTCACCGTTGTATCCCAATGCTGCACCGACTGCCTCCCGGTCCGCAAGCATCCAGGCTTCAGTCTCATGACGCGGAGCGATGATTACGCAACGCTCTAGAGGAAAACCGCACAAAGCAAATGCGGCCTGCCGGTACGCTTCGGAACGATGCTCTATATTGGCCTCCAAAGCACGGCCGCCGGTGTCAGCGTGTATGAAGGCGATGTGGAAAGCAGCGCGCTCCTCGCACAGTTGCTGGGCGACCTCTAACACCGCTCTACCGGACCTTCCAAGGTCAATCGCTGAAGCAAGAGGCACTGTAACGTTGCGAACTCCTCTCGTGCGTACGAGGTCTTCCATCAGCATTGGGATGATAATGTCAAAGTAAGCTTTATCAGTTGCCCCCTCATGCATGGCTGCCCAACTGAGATAAATCATGCTGCGTCGACCGAGCGTTGAAGGAGTGTTTCAATCTCTGCGCGTACCAAATGGCGCTCAGGATCGTACAGGTCGGCAGCCGGTTGAACGCCGGTTCGCATCCGCGTTCTAACCATTCTTTTATTGGTTTTTGGTTCGACGATTGATACAACGTCAGCTGCGACAATTTCATTATCTTTAAGGTAGGTCATAACTTTGGGGGAATGAGTGGCAATCAATACCTGAAACGATGGCGTCTCGGGATTTCCTGAAACAGTAGCAGATTGCCGTAAGAACTGGACCAGCGCCGGAATGCGTCCCTCGTGGACACCATTTTCTGGTTCCTCGAAGCAAAGGGTCCCTTGTCGCTCGGGATCATTGAGGAGGGTCAGCAACGCTAGCAAGCGAAGAGTCCCATCGGAAATAACGCGCGAACTGAATGACAAATCGTCAGTGAAGCAAATGTTGTACGCGTACTGACGCTGTGCAACATTGCTGAGGCTCTCTAGCCGCGAGACCGACGGGATGAGTGAAGCTAAATCAGCAGCAATGTCGGCCAAAACTCCATCCGGCCGCTCTTGACTGCCCGTCTCGTCTTTCAAACGCGCAAGAACAGCCGCCAAGTTTGAAGCGTCTGGCTTAAGACGAGGCTCATCAAACCTGTCATTGTCCATCCTTGCTGCTTGCGGGTTAATTTCCAAGAAACTGATGTTGGAGAGCGCTTCACGCACCGCATAAAGATGGGGAAATTCTGCCGTTGTGATAGTAGAAAGGGCGGTACGAGAAGCCTCTTTTAGTGAAAGCGTGACGGGGCGACCATGCTTTTGACGTCCGTCTTGCTTCACCTCAATCGCGTTCTTTTCTTCATTCATTCTAATGAATGGTGATACTCGTGTATAGTTTATCTTTATCGATCGAAGAAAGGCCCTGGCTCTGTCCTCGCTCTTCGCGATTGGCCTACAAAACTCACGAACCACCTGAACCCGCCTCGGTGTCCCGTCGCTGCCCATAAGGATACCGAGCTCAAGTTCATAACGCAGTCGTTGGGCGGGGACTTCGTATTCCGTGCCGAACGCATCCGAGCCCCTTCTGGGGACGAGAACCTCAACAGCGAAGTTCATTCTTTCGGCTACGCCTTCGGGCGTTCGCCGGAACAATTCTTCCGGCTCACCCCTCAAGCCCTGCATTGCATGTCGGATGTCGTGCTTCGCCAGCAGGGACACGAAACGGAGGGCGTCAAACAGATTGGATTTTCCGCTCGCATTCGGCCCCACGAGCGCGGCGAAAGGCTGAAGATCAACTTCAAAGTTTTCAAAGGTCTTGAAGCCGCTTATTTCCAGTCGAGTGATCATGCGACAATGGTAAGGTTGGGCCGCTCACAACGCAATCCTAGATGTCTGCTAATGGCGATACCCGCAGTTCGACTCGTCAGTTGGTAACCGCAGCAAAATCCCAATCTTAGCCAGCCAGAGGCTGCGATTGGCACGCAACGCACGTGCAATCCCAGTGAGCAACGCCAGGCCGTCCTGCTCCTCCCCCCGATCACACTCATCGCCAAAATTCCCGAGCCTTTCCCCTTGCCCTAGGCCGCATTTTTCCCCCATTTAGGGCGGGTAATGCTCCGCCAATATGAACTTGTCGAACGTGTGCTGGCCTATGCTCCCCAGGCGGACGAGGCCATGCTCAACCGTGCCTATGTCTATACCGTGCAGAAACACGGGACGCAGAAGCGTGCCAGCGGCGATCCCTATTTCTCCCACCCGGTGGAGGTGGCGGGCCTGATGACCGAGCTCAAGCTCGATCAGGAAACCATCGTTACCGCGCTGCTCCACGATACGGTGGAAGATACGCTCGCCACGGTGGACGAGATCGAGCGGCTGTTCGGGCCCGATGTGGCGCGGCTGGTCGATGGCGTGACCAAGCTTTCCAAGATCGAGACGATGACGGAAAGCGAGCGTGCGGCCGAAAACCTGCGCAAGTTCCTCCTCGCCATGAGCGAAGATTTGCGCGTGCTGCTGGTCAAGCTGGCCGACCGGCTGCACAACATGCGCACCTTGCACTTCATCAAGAGCGAGGAAAAGCGCCGCCGCATCGCGCGCGAGACGATGGAAATCTATGCCCCGCTCGCCCAGCGCGTGGGCATGTATGAATACATGCGGGAAATGCAGTTGCTCGCGTTCGAGCAGCTGGAGCCCGAGGCCTATGCCACGATCACCGGCCGCCTGGCCGCGATCCGCAGCGAGGGCGGGGGCGAGGTGGGGGACATTGCCCTGTCGATCAAGCAGGCGCTGGCCGAGGCCGGCCTGCGCGTGGAAGTGGCCGGCCGCGAAAAGCATCCCTATTCGATCTGGAAGAAGATGGCCGAGCGGCACGTGTCGTTCGAACAGATTTCCGACATCATGGCGTTTCGCGTGCTGGTTGACGATGTGGGCGATTGCTACAAGGCGCTGGGCGTGCTGCACCAGACGTGGCAGATGATCCCCGGGCGGTTCAAGGACTATATCTCCACGCCCAAGATCAACGGCTATAAAAGCCTGCATACCTCGCTGATCTACAACAACGCGCGCCGGGTGGAGGTGCAGCTCAAGACGCGCGAGATGCATCATCGCAACGAATACGGCCTGGCCGCGCACTGGGCCTACAAGCAGGGCGGGGAGCCCGATGGCCAGGTCGGCTGGCTGCGCGACCTTGTCGAAATTCTCGACGCCAGCCACGATCCTGACGAGCTGCTGGAAAACACCAAGATGGCGATCTACCAGGATCGCATCTTTGCCTTCACCCCCAAGGGTGCGCTGTTCCAGCTGCCCAAGGGCGCCACGCCGATCGACTTTGCCTTTGCCGTGCACACCAACCTGGGCGCGCAGGCGGTGGGGGCCAAGATCAACGGCCGCCACGTGCCGCTGCGCACGCCGCTGGGCAATGGCGACGTGGTGGAAATCATCAAGAGCCGCAATTCCGAGCCGCAGCTGTCGTGGCTGGGCTTTGCTGTGACCGGCAAGGCCCGCGCCGCGATCCGCCGCGCCGTGCGCCAGAAGGAACGCGCCGAAGTGGCCCTGATCGGCCGCAAGCTCTACGAGGAAATCACCGAGCGGCTGCCCACCCAGGTGGGCAAGAAGGCCCTGGCCGATGCGGTCAAGCGCCTGAAATTCAACAGTGAGGAAGACCTCATGGTGGCAATCGGCTCGGCCAAGCTGGACGATCGCCAGGTGATGGAAGCGCTGGTGCCCGGCAGCACCGCCAACCTGCCCAACCCAGAGGATTGGCCGCGCCAGCAGCGCGCCATCGCCGTGCGTGGCCTGACGCCGGGCATGGCCTTCAAGCTGGCCGAATGCTGTCACCCGGTGCCGGGCGATCGCATCGTCGGCCTGCGTCGCCCGGGCAAGGGCGTGGAAGTGCACGCGATCGATTGCGAGCGGCTGGCCGATGGCGTCGATGCCGATTGGATCGACCTGTCGTGGGACAAGCGCACCGATGGCGCGGTTGGCCGCCTGCGCGCCGAGCTGTATAACCGTCCTGGTACACTGGCCGAAATGGCGGGGATCTTTGCCAAGAACCACGCCAACGTGGTCAACCTGGAAATGACCCAGCGCGAAAACCCGTTCCACACCTATCTGGTCGATCTGGAAGTGCGCGATCTGGCGCACCTTACCCGCATCGTCAGTGCCCTGCGCGCCAGCGATGCGGTGGCCCAGGCCGACCGGATCTGATGGCGCGTCAGGGCTTTTGGCGGATGGGCACCGGCACGTTGCAGATGTCCACCCCGCCGGCCGGGCGCACGTAGAACGGGTCGCGCCGGTTGGCGCGGGCATCGGCATAGCGGGCAAAGCTGGCGCTGGCGGTGGACAGATATTGCCAAGTCGGCAGGCCGGGCACCGCATCGCCCAGCCGCACGCGCAGGATCGGCGTGCGTTCGGCCGCCTGGCGATAGAACCCCATGTCGCCCTTGCCGCGCGGCAGGCTGGATAGCCAATCCATGCCGGCAATCACCCGGCCGACCACCGCGATGTTGCGATCGAGCTGGCGCGGCGCATCGCCGATCACGGCATAAAGCTCGGCGCCGCTGCCGGCGTCGGGCGGCATGTCGCGCCCCACGCCCACCGTGCCATAGCAGTGCACCGGCCAGGTTTCTGGCGCCTCGCCCGGGCCGGTGGCGATCGGCCAGCCATGATAGAACCGCGCCTGCGCGGCATAGATGCCATCGGCAATGCGCGGCCCCTCCAGCGCCGGCGCGGCCCCGGCGGTGAGGGTATAGGCGCCCTGCGACACGCTCAGCAGCGACGGGGGCAGGGGCCGCGCCTTGGCCTTGTCCTCCGCATCGGGATCGCCCCATTGCACGACATAGCCGTCCTGCACGCGGGTGATCGCCGTGCCATCCCACCAGTGCGCGGTGGCCAGCTTGCGGATATTGCCCACCCAGCCTTGCGACCAGGGCGCCGGCAGCAACTGGATCACCACCTGCCGCGCGGTGCCATCGGCCGCTGGCGCCAGGTCCATCACCAGCAGATCTTCGGGCGCGATCGCCACCCAATCGGCCGTCGGCGCCGCGCCCACGATCTCCGTCGGGCTGGGCGCAGGCGGGGGCGCAGGCGGCTGCGCCTGTGCATAACTTGCGGCCGTAATGGCCAGGATCAGCGAAGCGGCGGGGCGGATCAACATTTTGCCGTTGTGATCACCAAACCGCCCTTGCGCAACCCCACACGGGCGGCTAGGGGGCGCCTTCCAGTGCATGCGGAGCGGTGGCCGAGTGGTCGAAGGCGCTCGCCTGGAAAGTGAGTATACGTCAAAAGCGTATCGAGGGTTCGAATCCCTCCCGCTCCGCCATTGCCCCCTCCGGTAGCACCGCGGGCGCCCCTAAAATCCGACCCTAGGCACGGAAAAACAGGCGTTTTTCGAAATCCGATATTTTCGAATATGCGAATGCGGCCTACCCAATCCTAGCGGACTTGAACCCGTTTGAGGCTGTTCGCGCGTCGGTCGCATGGCTACCCGATGGGGATGACTTGCGTACCGCCATGCTGTGGCTGGCGGGCGTGTCGGTGTTCACGGCCGCAGTTAACCGCGCGCGGCGAGGAAAGCGTCTGGTCTCGCCCAGTCCTGTGCTGGCTCACGCTACAGACATGCTGCGGATGACCAAGGGTGTGATGCCGGCAGCCGAAGCTGTCGCGGCTCAAGCCCTTGAAGGGGCAACTCCACGGCGATGTACCCGGCCTGGTGATCGCGCTGCTCGATGCAATTGGCGATCCCAGCAAAGCCCGGCCCGGATCGAACAGGCCATCGACCGAGGCGACAGATTGATGGGCGTTGGTCATGGCATTTACCGCGTTCGCGATCCGCGTGCACACGCCTTGACAAGGCTGTTCGCAATCTGGGGGCGGATGCTGGTCGGCTGGCTCATGCGGACGCCGTGGAGGTTGCTGCACTGGAGATTCTGCGCCAGCGCAAGCCAGAGCGTTCGCTGCAAACGAACGTCGAGTTCTACACTGCGCTTTTGCTGGAAGCGCTGGGCTTCGATCCCGACGCATTCACTTGTGTCTTGGCAGTGGACCGCCCCCGCCATCATGCGCCGATTGCGACAGTTGATATGGCCGTCGCGGCTTGCTTGATGCAATGTGGCCTGGCCGACCTGCGGCGCTTGAATGACTGGGTCTGATCTATGGTGGACATTTCATCCCGCGAACGCTGCACCTGGGCGCAGAGCGATCCGCTGATGCAGGACTATCACGATACCGAATGGGGCGTGCCGCAGCGCGATCCGCGCATGCTGTGGGAAATGCTGATGCTGGAGGGATTTCAGGCGGGCCTCGCCTGGATCACCATCTTGCGCAAGCGTGACGCCTTTCGGGCCGCCTTCGCCAATTTCGATCCGATCAAGGTCGCCGCTTTCAACCAGGCCGATGTCGACCGACTGATGGCCGATGCCGGCATCGTGCGGGCGCGGGCCAAGATCGAAGCAACCATAAAAGGCGCGCAGATTTATCGGGACATGCAGGACAGGGGGGACGACTTTGCCGCATTCTGCTGGTCCTTTACCGGCGGCGCGCCGATCCTTGGCAGTGGCGAGAATTGGGTTGCCAGCACGCCCCTGTCCGAGACGATCTCCAAGGAACTCAAGCGGCGTGGCTTCAAATTTGTCGGCCCGACGATCACCTATGCCTGGATGCAGGCGGTCGGCATTGTCAACGATCACGCTCTCGGCTGCTTCCGGCGGCCATTATGACGGTGTGCAAGCGCGTGCCGTAGGTGGGATGTGGCGGCGGCCACAGGGGAGAATGCCGCCGCCACAATGGCCGATGCGCGCAACCGTAGTGGCTTGGCGCATGGTCATCTGCATCACTTGTTGTTGTTGATGATGTCGCGGTGCATCGGGGCGAGCGCTGCGATCAGCCGGTTCTGGGCGTTGAAGGGAATGTGGCGCTTGTTCATCGCCACCTGCAGTTCCTCTACCAGCGCATAGAAGCTGCCTTCGGAAACATTCATGCCGCGGTGGGCCTCGGCCATGGTCCGCCCGTCGTAGGTGCAGGGGCCGTGCATGATCACGCAGAACTGCTTGACCAGCAGATCCTTGATCCGGGCCTGATCGGCATTGGCAAAGAACGGCCGCGTGCGCGGATTGGCCAGCCAACGGTTCATGGCATCATCCATCAGCGCGGTCAGGCCTTCCTTGCCGCCAAACGTTTCATAGAGATGCTCGTTCTGGGTGATGACCGGCAGGGTCGGGTAGTGCGGCTTGACCGCCGGATCAGCGACGGGCGGTTCGGCGGCAGCAGGTTGGGCGGCCATCAGGCCGGCGGCGAGAAGCATGGTGATCATCGGGAATGTCTCCGGAAGAATGGCAGCGTCAGAAGCCGACTTGCAGCGAAAGATAGGCGGCGTGCTGGTTCTTGAGCGCGATATGGCCAAGATCGACATAGGCCGCGGTCAGCGACAGGTTGCGGCCCAGGGCATAGGCGCCAAAGATGTCGTAGGCGGCGTCCTCGCGGAAGGAATCCCCGCCCAGCGCGCCTTGCAGGCGGTTTGATTTGGTGCGCACTTCGGCGCCGAAGGCCAGCTTGCGGGTGAGCAGGTACGCCGCCGAGGCTTCGAAGGTCGGCTTGTAGGCCTGGTCCTTGCCGCCAAGCCCGCCAAAGCCGAGAATGCCGTACTGGTTGGCCTTGGTCAGCCGCACGGTGGTGTTGACGAGCAGGTTCTTGTCCAGGAACAGCTTGGTGGCAGCGATGTAGAAATCGGTGCTCGATCGGCGCAGGCCGAGCGCGCCGCCCACAACGGTCCTGTCGTCATTGATCTTGTGCTGCACGCCCACCGAGATTTGCGGCACCAGCGTGTTCTGGTCGAGCACCGCATCGCCGACCAGGCGGACCTTGGCGCCGATGATGGTCTGGCTGATGATGAAATCGTTGCCCAGCCCGAGCGCCTTGCCGACATCGCGCAAATGGAAATTCTGGCGGCCGAGCGAAATCTCCAACCGGTTCTTGATGTTGGCCGAGGCGCCGAAGGCGACCAGCGCGAAATCTTCGGATTTCACGCCGGTGACGTAAGACTGGATGCCGAACTCGTCGCGCGTGCCATAGCCGCCGATCAGCGCCCACGGCACCAGGCCGCCGCCGCCGGCACCCTCGATCGTCGAGACGCCGCCGGTCAGCAGCAGGCGCCCGCCATTGCGAAATGGCACCAGCTCGTGCGACGCGTCGCCGGGTGATTGGGTGTCGCCGCCACCGCTATCGGCCGGTGCGGCGGTCTCGGCATCACCCGGTGCCGTCTCGGCGAACGCGGGGGCGCTGAGCGCGCAGATAGCCGCTCCCGCCAGAGCCGCCATCGCGGCCCGCGGAACATCGTTGAACCTCATGTTGTTCTACTCCACTGAAAGTGCAGGATCATTCGTCCTGCGTTGCATCAGATACGGCGTGTGCGTGTGGTCGGCGGGGCGGAGCGCGCGCGTTCGTTACCGCCGCTGTCCTGTCAGGTTTGGGGGAAACGCGCAGGTTTCCCCCGCCCCTTGATGCCCGCCTGGTGTGCGACCCTCAGGGCAACAGAACGGCGTCGATGACGTGGATCACGCCATTGCTCTGGTTGACGTCGGGAATGGTGACCGTGGCCACGCCGCCCTTGCTGTCGGTGATCATCAGCTTGCGGCCCATGGCGGTAACGGTCAGATCCTCGCCCTGTACGGTCTTGAGCATCGCCTTGCCGTGGCCTTGCATCACCTTCCGGCGCAGCGCCATCGCGCTGAGCCTGCCGGGCACGACATGGTAGGTCAGCACTGCGGTCAGCTGGTTCTTGTTTTCCGGCTTGAGCAACGTGGGCACGGTGCCGGCCGGCAGCTTGGCAAAGGCCGCATCGGTCGGCGCAAACACGGTGAACGGCCCAGGCCCTTGCAGCGTATCGACCAGCCCGGCCGCCTTCACGGCCGCGACCAGGGTGGTGTGGTCCTTGGAATTGACCGCGTTCTGGATGATGTTCTTGGTGGGATACATCGGCGCACCACCAACGGTGACCGGAGCGGCTGCGGCGTAGAGCGCGGTTGCGCCGATGGGCAGCGTGCTGGCAGCAACAAGGGTGGTGAGGATCTTGAAAAGCTTCATGATCTTGTTCCTTTTGGGTTTCCGCACAACCACAGGCAATGCGGACGAATGCTGCATTCATTTCGGCAGGGGCTGGGATAGTGGATGGCTTGCTGCCCCCGCCGATGCCGCAGCTACGCAAGCGGCCTGGCGCTTGGATGCACGTGCGCTGAAAAAATTTTTTGGGCAGGGCGAATGCTTGCGCAGATGGCGCGCACAGCGAGGCAGCGATCCGGTTCGCGCCCGTTTCGCTCCTGTCAGGCTGGCGGGAGCGAAACCGTCGCTGCGCCCCCGCCGCTGATCGTGCTCAGATTGTCTCGATCGTCCCCGTGGCCACGACGGGCCCGGTCGGCAGTGGACCAGGAGCGCCGCCCATCGGCTCTATGCTGATCGCCAGCGTCTGCCCCGGCGCGAGCGCGCGTTGCGGCACGGTTTCGAGTGCCTGGCCGCCGGTTCGCTGCAACACGCCGAGCGAACGCGGCGTGCCCGAAGCATCGATCACCCACGCCTGCGCGTCATGCTGGTCGGGAATGGGCAGCGCGCCGGTGACATGCAGCCGCCCGGGCTTGATCCGCGCCAACAGCGTGGCATGCGCCGCAGGAACATCGAGCGCAGCGACCAGCACGCGATCGCCGGTTACATTGTCGACGGTGGCCGGACGAAGCAATACCAGGGCCAGCGCAGCCGCCACGCCCAGGCCCAGCGCGCCCAAGCCGATGGCTGCCGCGCGCCAGCGTGCCACTGCGCGCTGCGACAGGCTTGCCAAAGTGCCGCTGCCTTGCTCTGCGCGCAGCGCCTGTTGCAAGCGGCCGGCCACGGCGGCTGGCGGCTCTACCGCCGGTCCCCGCACGGAAACTGCGGCAAAGTGATCGCGCCACAGTTCCACTTCGCGGGCAAACGCCGGTTCGGCAATCAGCCTGCGCCGCGCCGCGGCCAAGGCATCGCCTTCCAGCACGCCGAGCGCCAGTTCGCCGGCCAGCACCACATCCTCTTCGGACAATACGGGATCAGTCCTCGGCATGGAGGCACTCCTTCAGCCGGGCAAGACTCCGTCGGATCCAGCTTTTCATCGTGCCAAGCGGCACGGCCATGGTGGTCGCCAGTTGCGCATAGGTCAGCCCGTGGAAAAAGGCCGCGCGGATGGCGCCAGACTGCGGTTCGCCCAACCGCTCGACGCACAGGTGCAGGCGGGCATCGCCTTCCGCCTCGATCAGGGCGGCTTCTGCCAGCGTGGCACAATCGGCCATCTCGGGGACCATGTCGATCGCGACTGGCGCAACCCGCGGCTGGCGGCGCACGGCGTCGATCGCCCGGTTGCGCGCAATCGTCGCCATCCAGGTGATCGGGCTGGCCCGGCCCGGATCGAATGCGCCGGCACGGCGCCAGATGGTCAGATAGACATCAATCAATACGTCCTCCGCGATCCCCCGATCAGGGCAGATACGCAGGACCACGCCGAATAGTTTCGCGCTGGTGCGGCGATAGAGTTCCGAGAAGCTCGGCTCGTCGCCATCCGCCGCGGCCAGCAGAAGGGCGACCAATTCGGAACGCGGCAGAGCATCTGGTGCGGGGGAGGGCGGCATAGGACCGCTGGTCTAGCCGTGGAATGGCAGGGGACGCAACCGTGGCAAACAGGGAGGGGCAGCGATCGCATTCGCGCGCCCTTTCCCCGCGCGGAATGTCCCCGCCCGGATTTGCGCGGTGGCCGATCGGATCGCGCCTGTTGATCCGTTCGCGGCGCCAGAATTTCCACCTCGCGGGTGAACAGGAAATAGCTGTAATCGCGGTGGAACAGTCCACTGGCCAGCGCGTCTTCCGGCACCCGGATCGATACGAGCAGGGCCAATGGTGGCTGATTGCCCCGGCCAAAACGGGCCGCCATCGCCACGCCCGGTCCGCTGTGCTGCGATACCGACAGCGAACTCGCCCAAGTGGTTGACGCCATCCGCTCTCAAGAACCTGCCAGTGTCGAGACCTTGATGCGCGAGCACCCGCTCCAACTGCGTGGCAAGCTGTTCGGATTGCGCTGAGCGGCGGCATGCCTTGATATGATTATTGCCGAGACGGCAAGGTCGTTTGCGTCGCTGCCATGGCTTCTGATTGGCACGGCGTCGCTCGCGTTCATGCACGTGCATCGTGCTGGGCCCGCTGTGCCTTGCGAAAGGCGAGCGGGCGCATGCTGTGTGCCTGGATGAACGCTTCGCGAAATGCCCGTTCCGAACGATAACCACAGCGATCGGCCACCTCGGTTATGGGCAGATCGGTGTTACGCAACAGATCGGCCGCAGCATTGATGCGGCACCCGGTGAGATAGCGAAAAGGTGTCGTGCCAGTCGCGCGGGCAAACACGTCGGCAAAGGCGGTGCGAGACATGCCGGCCGCCTTGGCCATGTCGGCCAGGGTCCAGGCGTTTTCGGGATGGCGTTGCAGCCGGCGCATCAGGCTGGCGAGCGCGCGGGAGCGGCCCTTGTCGAGGATGTCGCTCAACGCCGGAGCATTGGCGGCAAGGTGGGCGCGCAGGACCTGCGCCATGAGAAATTGCGAAGTCATCGTGCTGATCGCGGCAAATCCGTCTGACGGTTCGGCACTTTCTGCATCGAGCATCTGCACAAGGGCCGCGGTCCAAAAACGCAGCCGCGTCGCGCTGTCGCGCGCGAGCAGCACCGCCGGGAGCGTTTTCTGCACGGGTGGCGTTCCCGCGCGGTGCGACAAGGTCATGGCGCTGCCGATGAGGACGCAGCCGACGGGGCCATCGCCCCAGGCAATATCGACCGGGCGTTCATAGCCCTCGAGCGAGGTCGGCGGTCCGGCATTGGCATCCCAGACTTCGCCCATGTCCGTGTAGCTGGCCACTCGACCGCCGACTGCCAGCCGGGTGGAGGCGCCACCCAGTGCCATCACGGCATCGCCTGGCTCCAGCTTGATCGTCCGCCCATCGGGAAGGCCGACGCGGCAACGCCCCTCTGCCACGATGAACATGTAGGGCATGCCGCTCATGACAAAACCCTTCCGCGCGCGCAGCGTGAACCGGGCGAGCGAGGCGCCCACCAGCCGGAAATCTGCAAGCAGGCTGCTGGTGATCGAAGGTGCTGCAAAATCCGGACGGAGCAGCCGTTTTTTCGTACGCGTGACCATCACGCCCAGCATCCGAAGGATTTAGGCTTGACGCAACGAAAATCGTCTGGCGCGCGATCACGCCGTGCCCGGACAGAAAGGGAGTGGATAATGCCGTTCATCCGCGAGAGTTGGTATCCGGCAAGCTGGTCGTCGTCGCTCGGGGCAGAGCCGCTCGCCCGCACGTTCCTGGGCGAGGAGGTGGTGCTCTATCGCGATAGCCAGGGCACGGCGGTCGCCTTGTCCAATATCTGCCCCCACCGGTTTGCCGCCCTGGCCAAGGGCAAGCTGCATGGCGATGCCATCGCCTGCCCTTACCATGGCTTGCGGTTTGGCCCGGACGGGCGCTGTGTGCACAATCCGCATGGATCGGCGACGGGTGCAATCCGGGTGCGTTCATACAGCCTGGTCGAACGCCATGGCATGGTGTGGATCTGGATGGGGCAGGCGGAAAATGCCGACCCTGCGCAAATTCCGGTACTGTCCGCGCGCGAGGACGCGCAGTTTGACTGGGTGGAGGGCTATCTTCATGTCGAAGGCAATTACCAACTCGTCATCGACAACCTGCTGGACCTGACCCATGTCGAGTTCTTGCATCCATTCCTTGCAGACCCTTCGGACACGTTCCCCACGGAAGTGACGTGTCATGAAGAAGGGGAGCAGGTCGTTTCGCAGTACAACCGCCCGCAGTGCAATCGCACCCCGCTGGTCGCAGGCCTGTGGAACGACGCGCCCGAGGTGATCAGCCTGCTGTCCGTCATGCGCTGGCAGGCACCGGCCAACCTCGTGCAAAGCAATTGCTTTGACGTTGCCCGGCACGCCGACATGGCCAATGCCCATGTGCAGGTTCCGTTCTGCCACCTGCTGACGCCAGAGACCGAAACCACCACGCACTATTTCTGGGCGGGTGGCCGCAACCAGCTGCAGGGCGTGCCGGCTGTTTCCGAAGGATTCCGGCTGGGCGTCGAAGGCGCGTTCAAGAACGAGGACGAGCCGATGATCGCGGATATCCAGGGGCGCATGAAGGGGCGCGAACTGTTCGACATGAAGCCCCTGCTGCTGCCGATCGACAAGTCAGCCGTGCTCGCGCGTCGGCGGGTGAGCGCCCTGTTGAAGGCCGAACTGGACTAAACATCCTGGATTGCGTGGCTGGCATTCCTGCAGCACGGGCCGCAAGGCGGTTCGGCTGGCCAGCCCCGCAGTCCATCCCCCCAATCGATCGCGATCATCAAGCCGTCGCGGCCGGAAAGGGGGAGGGGGCTTCCAGGTAATAGCCCGAAATATCAAAAGTGCGGCAGCATCTTGCCGTTCAGGCCCATTTTTGGAACATCCATGCTCAATCGCGGGCCGCGCATGGAGTTACAATCATGGACCAGATCGATCGCCGCATTCTGAACGCCCTGCAAAGCGACGGTCGGATGACCAACCAGGATCTTTCCGAACAGGTTGGCCTCTCGCCCTCTCCGTGCCTGCGCCGTTTGCGCGCCCTGGAAAGCGAGGGCGTGATCTTCCGCTATGTCGCGCTGGTCGATCCCATCTCGGTTGGCCTGCCGGTCACCGCGTTCATTCGCGTGCGGCTGGATCGGCAGGATGACCGCCATCTGGCACAGTTCGAAGCGGCGGTGGCCTCGTTTCCCGAAGTCATGGAATGCTACCTGATGTCGGGCGATTGTGACTACCAGCTGCGCGCCCTGTTCGATTCACTGGGCGCCTTCGAGGATTTCCTGCGACAGAAGCTGACGCGCATCGAGGGGGTCTCGCAGGTCACCACCAGCTTTGCATTGCGGCCCGTGGTCTACAAGACCTCCCTTCCAATCTAGCGCCGCGGCCAACGGCGCCTCGCTGGCAACGTCATGGCCCCAGGAAAAGTTCTGCTGCGGCATCGATCACGGCCTCGCTGTCCAGCCGATATGCGCGGTAGAGATCGGGCAGATCGCCGGTCTGGCCAAACCGGTCGGTGCCGAGCGGGCTGACGCGCATGCCTTTCACGCCGCCAAGCCACGACAGCGCGCCGGGTGAGCCGTCGATCAGCGTTACCAGGCCGGCGCCCGGTGCAAGCGGCGCCAGCAGGGCTTCGGCATGGCAGGGCGCTGGCGATCCGGCGCTCCAACGTGCCGCGTGGCGCTCCGACCAGCCGCGATGCAAGAGGTCGGGCGAGGTTACGTTGAGCAGGCCCAGGCCAGGGATGTCATCGACCAGCTGTTCCCAGGCCGCGAGCGCTTCGGTGGCCACCACGCCGGTGAACACGATCGCCGCATCCGCGCCTTCGGCCGGGCGGCGCAGCCAGTAGCCGCCCTTCAAGGCATCTTCCCGCCAGCTATCATCCTCGCGCGCGACCTGCGGGATCGCGCGCGTGGTCAGGCGCAGATAGACCGAGCCGCCATCGACCTGCTGCATGTGATCGAACGCGAAAGCCATCATCGCGGCCAGTTCATCGGCATAGGCCGGCTCGAAATAGGTCAGGTTGGGCTGCCCCATGCCGATCAGCGGGGTGTTGATCGACTGGTGCGCGCCGCCTTCCGCGGCCAGCGTCAGGCCCGATGGCGTTCCCACCAGCAGGAAGCGCGAGTCCGAATAGCAGCCATAGTTGAGCGCATCGAGGCCGCGCGCAATGAACGGATCATAGACCGTGCCCACGGGCAGCAGGCGCGTGCCGAAATGCGGCGCGGCCAGGCCCAGCGACGCGAGCATGAGGAAGAAGTTGTTTTCGGCAATGCCGAGTTCGATGTGCTGGCCGGCAGCGTGCTGCGCCCATTTCTGCGCCGACGGGATCTTGGCCTTGTGGAACACGTCCGCCAGTTCCTGCCGCCGGAACAGCCCGCGCTGGTTGACGAAGGCGCCGAGGTTCGTCGTCTGCGTGACATCGGGTGCCGTGGTCACGATGCGATCGGCCAGTTCCTCGCCCGATTTCGCCAGTTCGAGCAGGATGCGCCCGAAGGCTGCCTGCGTTGATTGCTCGGCGCCCTCGGGCGCGGGGATCGCCGGGACGGGGACGGCAGGCGCCACCGCTTCCGCCTTCGTCCGGGCGATTGGCGAATTGGCCACGAAAGCCTTGAGTTCTGAGGTGACATTGTCGCCGAGCGCGCCCCACGGCTCCCACTCGTTGCCCTCGGCAATGCCCAGACTCAGGCGGAATTGTTCCATCTGCGCCGGGTTCATCATGCCCGAATGGTTGTCCTTGTGGCCGGCGAGCGGCAGCCCGTGGCCCTTGACCGTATAGGCGATGAACAGCGTGGGGCGATCGTCCTGCGCGGCGTCGAAGGCATCCATCAGGGTTTCGACACAATGGCCGCCGAGGTTGGTCATCAGCCGGGCCAGCTCGGCATCGTCATAGCTGTCGAGCAGCGCCTTGACGTTGGGCTTGTGGCCGATGTCGGCCAGCAGCCGTTCGCGCCAGGCCGTGCCACCCTGGTAGGTCAGCGCCGCGAATTCGGCATTGGCGCAGCTGTCGATCCATTCTTCCAGCGCCTTGCCGCCCGGCCGCGCGAAGGCGGCCAACTGCATCTTGCCATACTTGAGCGTGATGACGCGCCAGCCACAGGTTTCGAAGATGTCGTCGAAGCGGCGGAACATGCGATCGGCCGTGGTGGCGTCGAGCGACTGGCGATTGTAGTCCACGATCCACCAGCAGTTGCGCAGGTCGTGCTTGTAGCCCTCGATCAGGCATTCATAGATATTGCCTTCATCAAGTTCAGCATCGCCCATCAGCGCGATCATGCGCCCGGCGTCTTCCTCGCGCAGTTGTCCGTGCGCGATCAGATAATCCTGCACCAGGCTGCTGAAGGCCGTCACCGCCACGCCCAGGCCGACCGAGCCGGTGGAGAAATCGACCGGGATCTTGTCCTTGGTCCGGCTGGGATAGCTCTGCACCCCGCCCAGGCCGCGAAACCGCTCCATCCGCTCGCGCGTCTGGTTGCCCAGCAGATAGTGGATGGCGTGCAGCACCGGCCCGGCGTGCGGCTTGACCGCCACCTTGTCCTGCGGACGCAGTGCATGGAAATAGAGCGCCGCCATGATGGCGGTGATCGACGAACAACTGGCCTGGTGGCCACCCACCTTCAGGCCATCGCGCTTGGGGCGCAGGTGGTTGGCATTGTGGATCATCCACGATGAAAGCCACAACAGGCGCGTGTCGAGATGCTCCAGCGCGCTGATCGTGTCCTGCCGGGAAGGGGAAATCATCGAATCCATGAGCGTGTCCTGATGTGGAGCCACAGGTTCTAGCGCTGCATGGCGGGGCATGTCCTTGCGAAAGGATTGCCCCGAGAGCGAGGATAATGGCAGGTTCTGCTGAACCATACTGCCCCAGGGGTAGAATATTGCCAAGTTTGCCTACCCACCATCTTTGCGGTTGGGCGTCGCAACGGTATTTTCCGGATGGGGGAACGTGGCGGGCCATCGAGTCCCTCTCATGGCTCTTGCCTATCGCAGCATGGCGGTATGGCGAACGTGATCATGGTACAAACACGCGATGTGCCGCTTCAGGCAAATGGCATCGGCAGTCGTTCACCACCGACCAAGGCGTTCGTCGAGCGGTGTTTGCCAAGCGGCGGCGCCCGGCCTAGCGTGCCGCGGTTCGATCACGGCAGCGGGGCACAGATCATGCTTGAACTTCAGGGGGTTTCCCACGTCTATGGCAATGGCACGCGCGCGCTCGATGCGGTCAGCCTGACCATTCCCAAGGGCATGTTCGGGCTGCTCGGCCCCAATGGCGCGGGCAAGTCCACCCTGATGCGCACCATTGCCACGCTGCAGATTCCCACCAGCGGGCGGATCATGTTCGACGGCATCGACGTGGTCGGCGATCCCCAGGCGATCCGTGGCCAGCTTGGCTATCTGCCGCAGGATTTCGGCGTCTATCCCCGCGTCAGTGCCTATGACCTGCTCGATCACATGGCCGTGCTCAAGGGTATCGCCGGGCGGGGCGAACGGCGCGACACGGTCGAGACGCTGCTGGCCCAGGTCAACCTGTGGGACGTGCGGCGCAAGGCCGTGGCCGGGTATTCGGGCGGGATGCGGCAGCGCTTTGGCATTGCCCAGGCCCTGATCGGCAACCCCCGTCTGGTCATCGTCGATGAACCGACCGCCGGGCTCGATCCTGAAGAGCGCAACCGCTTCCTCAATCTGCTGGCCGAAATCGGCGAGAACGTGGTGGTCATCCTGTCGACCCACATCGTGGATGACGTGACCGACCTGTGCCCGCGCATGGCGATCCTGGGGCAGGGGCAGATCCTGCTGGAAGGGGCGCCTACCGCCCTGATCGGGGCGCTGGCTGGCCAGGTGTGGGAGCGCGCGATCGACCGCGCTGATCTGCCCGCGATCAGCGCGGCGCATCGCGTCATTTCCACCCGTCTGCGTGGAGGGCGCACCGTGGTGCACGTGATTGCCGATACGGCCCCGGGCGAGGGCTTCACCGCCGTTCACGGCGGGCTTGAGGATGTCTATTTCTCGACGCTGCTTGCCGCGCGCGCACCCGCGCCGGCCGCCGTCGTCGCCTGAGCGGGCAAGGGGGCACAGACATGCTTGGCCGCATCGCCGCGTTCGAAATCCGCTATCAGTTGCGCAGCCCGGTGTTCTGGGTGGTGTTCGCGCTGTTCTTCCTTCTCTCGTTCGGCGCCATGGCCTCGAGCCAGATCTCGATCGGCGGCACGCCCGACAATGCCTGGCAGAACGGCACGCTGTCCCTGGCGATGACCCAGGGCGTGATGACGATCTTTGCGCTGTTTTCGACCACCGCGTTCGTCGCCAACGTGATCGTGCGCGATGACGACAGCGGCTTTGGCCCGCTGGTGCGGGCAACCTCGGTGCGCAAGGGCGATTACCTGTTCGGCCGCTTTGTTGGGGCCTATCTCGTCTCGCTGCTGGTCTTTGCCGCGGTGCCGCTGGGCAGCTTCGTCGGGTCGCTGATGCCCTGGCTCGATCCCGAAACGATCGGGCCCAACCGGCTCGATGTCTATCTGCGCCCGTTCGTGCTGGTGGCGATGCCCACGCTGTTGTGGAGCGCTGCATTCTTCTTTGCCGTGGCGACGCTCACCCGCTCGATGATGGCGACCTATGTGGCAGTGGTCGCCAGCCTGCTGATCTGGGGCGTGACGCGCGGCATCCTGGCCAGCCATCCCGATCTGCGCACGCTGGCGGCGCTCACCGATCCGTTCGGCGTGGTCGGCATCGCGCTCGAAACCCGCTATTGGACGCTGGCGGAAATCAACGCGCGGCCTTTCCCGTTTTCCGCGCTGATGCTGGAAAACCGCGCCATCTGGCTGGCCGTCACCATCGCGGCGCTGGCGCTGGCGTGGTGGCGTTTCAGCTTTGCCACCCCGGCGGCGAGCAAGCGCCAATTGCGGCGCGAGGCACGGCGGGCGCGCAAGCTTGCCGCGGCCACGCCCAGCCGGGTAAGCCGGCTGCCCGATCCCGACCAGGCCCGCGCGCAATGGCCGCGCCTGATCGCGCGCATCACGTTCGAGGCGCGGATGATCCTGCGCAGCCCGGCGTTCCTGGTGCTGGTGGCAGTGGGCGCGATCAACGCGCTGGCGGCCCTGAGCTTCAGCGACAGCATGTATGGCAGCAAGAGCTACCCTGCCACTTTCCTGCAGATCATGGCGTTGCGCAGCGCGTTCACGCTGGGGCCGATCGTGATCGCCGGGTTCTATGCCGGTGAGCTGGTCTGGCGCGACCGAGAGCGGCGGATCAGCGCGATCATCGATGCCAGTGCCTTGCCCAGCTGGGCCTTGCTGCTGCCCAAGGTGCTGGCGCTGGTGCTGGTGCTGACCATCACCGTCGCGCTGGGCGCGCTGGTGGGCATTGGCGTGCAACTGGCCAATGGCTTTACCGCGATCGCCCCGGGGCAATACCTGTGGTGGTATCTCGTGCCGACCACGGCCGACATGGTGCTGCTCGCGGGCCTTGCCGTGTTCCTCCAGGTGGTTTCGCCCAGCAAGTATGTCGGGTGGGGCCTGCTGCTGGTGTGGTTCGTGTTCGGCATCGTCGCCTCGGCGATGCATTGGGACCACCCGCTCTACCAATATGCCTCGAGCGTGCCCAATCCGCTGACCGACATCAACGGCGCGCGGGTGGGCTGGGCGACCAACTGGTGGCTGCGGCTCTATTCGGGGCTGCTGCTGGTGGCGCTGATGGCAGCGGCGCACCTGCTGTGGCCACGCGGGGCCAACGATGGTGTCGGCGCACGCAGCCGCCAGGCGCTGCGCCGGCTGCGCAGCCCGGCCGGCGGGCTGATCCTGGCCGCGTTGGCCGGCATGGCGGCAACCGGCGCCTGGCTCTATTACCAGATGGATGTGCGCAACCATTACGAAAATGGCGCGCAGCAAGAGATCGACGCGGCCGACCTCGAAAAGCTCTATGCGCGCTATGAATATGCGCCCGAGCCGAGTGTCACGCATATCGCGCTCAAGGTCCGCATCGATCCGGCCACGCCGCGGATGGATGCAGAGGGCACCTATGACCTGGTCAACAACACCGGCGCGCCGCTGTCCACCGTGCACCTGATGCTGCCGCAGCACGATCGCGATGTCCTGGCGCTGACGATCGACGGCGCGCGGGTGAGCCATGACGATGATCGGCGCCAGGTGCGCTTCTTCACGTTTGATCGCCCGCTGGCGCCCGGCGCCACCACGCGCCTGCATTTCCGGGTGCGGCGCTGGCAGCAGGGCATCAATCCGCTGGGCGATGATACGCGCCTGCTGGCCAACGGCACCTTCCTCGATTCCAGCGAGATCGCGCCGACGATCGGCATCCAGCGCGCGGCGATGTTGACCGATCCGGTCAAGCGCCGCGAGCACGGGCTGCCGGCAGAGCACCGCATGCCCAAGCTGGAGGACCAGGGCGCGCGGCGGTTCAACTATCTTGCCAACGCCAGTTGGGTGACGAGCGACATCACCGTGACCACCGCTGCCGACCAGGTGCCGCTCGCCCCGGGCGACAAGGTGGCCGACGCGGTGGCGGGCGGGCAGCGCACCGCGCGCTTTGTCTCGCGCGTGCCGATCCTCAACTTCTGGTCGATCCAGTCGGCCCGCTATGCGATCGACACCCGCGATGCCGATGGCGTGCAGGTCTCGATCTATTACGATCCGCAGCATCCCTACAACGTCGCCCGCCTGCAGCGCGCCGCGCGCGTGGCGCTGGGCTATTATCGCAGCAATTTCGGGCCCTATCAGTTTGGATATGCCCGCATTGTCGAATTCCCCGGCTATGCCAGCTTTGCCCAGGCCTTTGCCGGCACGATGCCGTTTTCGGAATCGATCGGGTTCCTGGGTGATTTCAGCGATCCCGACAAGATCGACTATGCCACCTATGTCGCCGCGCACGAACTGTCGCACCAGTACTGGGCCCACCAGGAAATCAGCGCGGAAATGCAGGGCGGGACGATGATGGTCGAAACGCTGGCGCAATATTCGGCGCTGATGGTGATGAAGCAGCTTTACGGGCCGGACAAGATCCGTCGCTTCCTGCGCTATGAACTCGATCGCTACCTTTCCTCGCGCGGGCGTGAAGCGGTAGAGGAAGTGCCGCTCGCGCGCGTGGAGAACCAGGCCTATATCCATTATCGCAAGGGCGCGGTCGCGCTTTACCTGCTGCAGGACCGCCTGGGCGAGGCGCGGGTCAATGCCATGCTGCGCCAGGTTCTGGCCCGCTATCGCTTCCAGGGGCCGCCCTATTCTACCTCGATGGACCTGGTGCGCGGCTTCCACGCGCTGGCGCGCACACCGCAGGAGCATGCGCTGGTGCGTGATCTGCTGGAAACCATCACGGTGTGGGATTTCAAGGCAGACAGCGCGAAAACCCAGCGCCGCGCCGATGGCACCTGGCAGACCACGCTGACGCTCACCGCCAGCATGGCGCGCGACGATGGCAAGGGCGCTAGCACGCCCGTGCCACTCGATCAGGATGTCGACATCGGTCTGTTCACCGCGCAGCCGGGCGAGGGCGCCTTTGGCAAGGCCGATGTCATCACCATGGAGCGGCACCGCCTGCACGATGGCACCAGCACGATCGTGCTGACCAGCCGCCGCAAGCCGGCCTATGCCGGGGTTGATCCCTACAATACCTTCATCGACCGCAAGAGCGATGACAACGTGATCGCGGTGACGGGCGGCTGATGCCCAACTCTAGCCCCATGCCGCGCTTGCGGGTGCGGCGTGGGGCGCCACCGTCTCACGGCCCGTCGCATCGCCCTTGGTGCTTCATCGCGCGTTCAGCCCGATTGCGGAGATTTCCTGCGCAAACAAGCACAAGGAGTGATATCCATGCCAGGATTTCCCAAGTTTGTGATCGGTGCCGCAGCATTGAGCGTGGCCGGCGCCTGTGCCGCCCAGGCGGCGACGGCTGATCTGCACACCATGCTGGTCAACCTGCCCGATGGCACGGTGGCGCAAGTGCAGTACCACGGCGCGATCGCGCCGCGCATCGCGATCCAGCCGGTGGCCGCGATAGACGCCGCAGTCGATCCGGCGGCCGACGCGCAGGCGCTGATGGCGGCCGATCCGTTTGCCCACATGGCGCTGGTTTCGGCGATGCTCGACCAGCAGGCCGAGGCGATGATGCAGCAGGCCGCGTTGATCCAGCGGGCGGCCATGGCCCAGGCCGCGGCCGCGCCGGCAAGCGGCGCGCCGGGCATGACGGTGGCGGGCATGACCAACCTGCCCAAGGGCGTGCACATGAACTATGTGTCGAGCACCACCGATGCTTCGGGTTGCACCCGCACCGTATCCTACAGCTCTGATGGCGGCGCCCAGGCCGCCCCGCGCGTAACCCAGGCGGCGTCTGATAGCTGCAGCGCGGTCAAGCCCAATACCCAGGCGATTCCGGCCAAGGCAGAGGCACCGGCCGTTGCGGCCGCGCCGGTCGGGCAGAAAGTCTGAGCCGTTCCCGGTTGGCGCCACGGCGTGGAACGATGCCTGCGGGCCTGCGTTAAAGCTTTTGAATTTCCAAAGTTCGAAAGGGCGCCCCGTGATTGGCAAGATCGTTTCCGCCGTGGTCGGCAAGAAGATTGCAGAGCGCACCTCCGGGATGAGCGAGGGCACTGGCGCGCTGATCGGCGTGGCGGCTGCAACCGTGCTCCGGCGCCTTGGCCCGGTGGGCTTCGTCGCTGCGGCAACCGGTGGCCTTTTGGCCAAGCGCTATATCGCCAAGCGCCAGGCGCGCCGGACTTCGGTCGCCTGACCTGACACATCCAGCACCCCCCGCCCGGACGTCCGAGCGGGGGTTTTGCTTTAACTGAACGCATCCGTCTCATTCATGGCGTCTGTCTCCGGGCGAAGCATTGGCTGCTTCGTCCGACTGGCTGCGTGCGCCAATCTCCGGTTGAAGGACCATGCCCATGACCAAGCCATCCAAGCACTCGCCTGCGCAGGACAATGCCCTGCATGACCACCAGCCCGGCGCTGGCAATGCGGGATATGCAACGCGCGCCGGCAGTGGCGGGGAAACGCACCAGGATGCCGCCGCCGGTGCCCCGGCCGATGGCTATCTCACCGACAACTTCGGTCATCGCCTGGCCGACAACCAGAACAGCCTCAAGGCCGGCGCGCGCGGCCCGGCGCTGCTGGAAGACTTCATCCTGCGTGAGAAGATCTTCCATTTCGATCACGAGCGCATCCCCGAGCGCATCGTTCACGCGCGCGGCTCTGGCGCGCACGGCGTGTTCGAAGTAACCCGCGCTATCCCCGAACTGACCAAGGCTGGCCTGTTCCAGGAAAAGGGCAAGACCTGCCCGGTGTTCGTGCGGTTTTCGACCGTCGCGGGTGGCGCCGGCTCGGTCGACACCCCGCGCGACGTGCGCGGCTTTGCCGTCAAGTTCTATACCGACGAAGGCAACTGGGATCTGGTCGGCAACAATATCCCGGTGTTCTTCATCCAGGATGCGATCAAGTTTCCCGACCTGATCCACTCGGTGAAGATGGAAGCCGATCGCGGATATCCCCAGGCGGCCAGCGCGCACGACACGTTCTGGGATTTCGTGGGCCTGATGCCCGAAGCGATGCACATGATCATGTGGGCGATGAGCGACCGTGCCATTCCGCGCACGCTGCGCACCATGGAAGGATTCGGCGTCCACACGTTCCGCCTGGTCGATGCCAAGGGCAAGGGTCGCTTCGTCAAGTTCCACTGGAAGCCGGCGCAGGGCCTGGAATCGCTGATCTGGGACGAAGCGGTCAAGATCGCCGGCGCCGATCCCGATTTCCATCGTCGCGACCTGTATGAGGCGATCGACAGTGGCGCCTACCCTGCCTGGGATCTGGGCGTGCAGGTGTTCGACGAGGAATGGGCCGCCAAGCAGCCCTATGACGTGCTCGACGCGACCAAGCTGGTGCCCGAGGAAGACGTGCCGGTGGAAATCATTGGCCGCATGACGTTGAACCGCAATGTCGACAATTTCTTTGCCGAGACCGAGCAGGTGGCGTTCCTGCCCTCGAACGTGATCCCCGGCATCGATTTTTCCAACGACCCGCTGCTGCAGGGGCGGCTGTTTTCCTATCTCGACACGCAGAAATCGCGGCTGGGCACCACCAATTTCCACCAGATTCCGATCAACGCGCCCAAGTGCCCGTTCCACAACATGCAGCGCGATGGCCTGATGCAGACGCTGGTGCCCACCGGCCGCGCCAATTACGAGCCCAACTCGCTGAACGAGGCGGGCGAAGCCAGCGGGCCGCGCGCCGATCCCGATAGCGGGTTCACCTCGTTCCGCGAAAACGGCGAGCGCAACGATCCCACCGAAAAGCTGCGCGTGCGGCCGGAGCTTTTCGCCGATCACTATAGCCAGGCCGCGCTGTTCTTCCATTCGCAGACCGAAAGCGAGCAGGCGCACATCGCCTCTGCTCTGGTGTTCGAACTGTCGAAGGTGAGCCTGGAGCATGTGCGCGCCCGCGTGCTGTCGCGCCTGCGCAACGTGGACGAGGAACTGGCCAGCCGCGTGGCCCAGGGCCTGGCGATGGACCTGCCGGAAAAGGCCCCGGCCGCACGCGCGCCGGTGGCAATGAAGCCGTCGGATGCGCTCTCGATCCAGAAGCAGGCGCGCAAGACCTTCGAAGGCCGCAAGGTCGGCATCCTGTTTGCGCAAGGATCGGACAAGGCGGCGATCGACGCGCTCAAGAAGGATATCGAAGGCGCGGGCGGATCGGTATTCCTGGTGGCGCCGAAGGTAGGCGGCATTGCCGTCAAGGGCGGCACGCTCAAGGCCGATGGGCAGCTTGATGGCTCGCCCTCGGTCATGTTCGATGCGGTCGCGTCGATCCTGATGCCCGAGGCGGCCGCCGAACTGGCGCGCCAGGGCGCCGCGGTGCAATGGTTCATGGATGCCTATGGCCACTGCAAGACGATTGCCCATTGCCCCGGCACCCAGGTGATCCTCGACAAGGCCGGCGTGGAAAAGGACGAAGGCGTGGTGCCCAATGCCGACCTGATGACAGTGGGCCCGGTGCGCCATTTTGCCCGCGAAGCCAAGGTCCGCGCACTGGCGTGATCGCGCAAGCGGTAAAAGAGTGAAACGTTACCATCACCCCGGATCAAATCCGGGGTGATGGCCGTTGTGAACTCTTGAATTTTCATTGTGCCGCCGACCCTTTAGACAGGATGAGCCGATCATGACAGAGCCGCAGACCCCGGAAGCCAAGGCACAAGCGATCGAGGTGCCCGAAGCGGCCGGGGGATGGGGATCGCTGGAGGGGATTGCCGCCACCGAACTGTCGCAGCGGGCCGGCCCCGGCGCGCTGGAAACGCTGGCGCATCTCAACAAGCCCGATGGCACCGCCTGCACCTCGTGCGCATGGATCAAGCCGCCCACGCCCGCCAAGTTCGAGTTCTGCGAAAACGGCGCGAAGGCAACGCTGTGGGACCTGACCACGGCGCGCTGCACGCCCGAGTTCTTTGCGCAGCACACCGTCAGTTCGCTGTGGGGGCTGAGCGCCAATGAATTGGAGCGCGAGGGCCGCCTGACCGAGCCGCTGCGCTATGACCCGGCCAGCGACCGCTATCTGCGCGCCAGCTGGGACGAGGCCTTTGCCGCGATCGGTACGCGGCTGCGCCAGATCGATCCTGCGGCCATGACGTTCTACGCCAGCGGCAAGGCGGCGCTTGAGCCGAGCTATCTCTATGCCGCGTTCGCGCGCATGCTCGGGCACAACAACCTGCCCGACAGTTCCAACATGTGCCACGAAACCACCTCGGTCGGCCTCAAGAAGGTGATCGGCTCGCCGGTTGGCACGTGCCAGCTGGAAGACCTGGAGCAGTGCGACGCGATCTTTTACTTAGGTCAGAACCCCGGCACCAATTCGCCGCGCATCCTCCATCCCCTGCAACAGGCGGTGAAGCGCGGCTGCAAGATCGTGACGTTCAACCCGCTCAAGGAAGCCGGGCTGGTCGAATTCGTCAATCCGCAAAGCCCGCTGGACATGCTGACGGGCAAGGCCACCCGGCTGAGCCACCTTTACCTGCAAGTGCGCCCCGGCGGCGATATCGCCGCGCTGATGGGTGTGTGCAAGCATGTGCTGGCCCGCGCCGAGCGGGAACCCGGCCTGCTCGATCAAGGGTTTATCGACGCGCATTGCCATGGTTTCGAGGCGTTCCGCGCCAAGCTGGATGCCACCGGCTGGGACGCGCTGGAAGCCGCGAGCGGCGTGACGCGGGCGGAAATGGAAGCCGCGGGCGACGTCTATGCCGATGCCAAGGCGGTGATCGGCATCTATGGCATGGGGCTGACCCAGCAGGTGCACGGCAGCGAGGCGATCGGCATGCTCGTCAACCTGCTTTTGCTGCGCGGGAATATCGGCCGGCCCGGCGCGGGCTGTTCGCCCATCCGCGGCCATTCCAACGTGCAGGGCCAGCGCACCGTGGGCATCACCGAAAAGGTGGCCCTGGCGCCGGTGGACACCTATCGCACCGTGCTGGGGCTGGAGACGCCGCCAGAGGACGGGCACAACACGGCCAAGTTCTTGGAAGCGCTGCAGGCCGGCAAGAACCGGGTCTATGTGGGCCTTGGCGGCAACCTGGCGATGGCCGTGCCCGATCATGGCCAGATCCATGCCGCCTGGCGCGAGATGGACCTGACGGTGCACATCGCCACCCGGCTCAACCACACGCATCTGTTGCCGGGCAAGGAAAGCTGGATCTTGCCCTGCCTGGTCCGCTCGGAAGAGGATATCCAGGACAGCGGCAACCAGTTCGTCAGCATCGAGGACAGTTTCAGCCACATCTACAGCTCGATGGGCAAGCGCAAGCCGGCAAGCGAGCACCTGCTGAGCGAGACGGCGATCATCTGCGAACTGGCCAAGGCCAGCCTGCCGGCAAACCCGCGCTGGCAGTGGGATGCCTGGCGCGGTGATTATGCGCGCATTCGCGACCTGATCGCGCAGACCTATCCCAAGGAGTTCTTCGACATGGACCGGCGCATGCATCAGCCCGGCGGCTTTTTCCGCGGCAACGATGCGCGCCGCCGGGTGTGGCATACGCAAAGCGGGCGCGCTGAATTTACCGATCCCAGCGTGCTCAACGCTGGCCCGCAGGACGAGGCAGACGATACGCTGCGCCTGGTCACGCTGCGCTCCAACGACCAGTTCAACACCACCGTCTATGGTATGAACGACCGGCTGCGCGGCCTTTCGGGAGAGCGCACCATCGCGCTGATGGCGCCGCAGGAAATCGCCCGGCTGGGCCTTTCCGACGGGCAGCGCATCACGCTGGTAACCGCCGCCGATCCGGCCACGCGCCGCGCGGTCGGCGGCCTCAAGGTCGTGCCGTATGACCTGCCCGCGGGCACGGTGGCGGGCTATTTCCCTGAACTCAATGCCCTGGTGCCGCTGTCGCTGCGCGAAAAGCTGTCGGACACCCCGGCATCGAAGGGCGTGCCGGTCAGGATCGAAGCCTGACCGGCAGCATCCCGGCCGCCCTCAGGCGGCCGGGTGCGATGCGGGCGCCGGGTCATGCGCCACGGGGCAACCCTGCTGCGCTGCCACGCGGAAATCGGCCGAATGCCGATAGGCGCGCCGGCGCGCGCGGTTGATCCCGCCCAGCGGGCGGTGCGCTTCGAGCCCGTTCCACGGCGAGAAGTGCAGGGTTTCGTCGATCCGCTGCACTTTGTCGGCGCTCCAGCTGTCCTGCGGTTCCACCCGCAGAGTTGCCACCTGGACGAACGGGGAAACGTCTTCGGGCCATTCGACGCTGGCATCTTCCACCGGCTGGCGATCGAGATCGCGCAGCAGCTGCACTTCGAACGCCCATTCGCCGGTGAGCGTGGCCGCATCCTTGCGAATGGTTTCGCGCAGCCCATCGGGGCGGCCGCTGGTGTCGATGACCTGGCCCGACAAGGCCGTGAGTGCGGGCGACAGCGGGCGCAGGCGGAACTTGGCAACGTGATCGCCATAGCGGAACGGGGTGGTGGAGAAATAGGTTTCGCCCAGCGGATGCACCTGCGGCGCGCCGCCCATCGCGGCCAGGGCACCGGATTCCAGGCCGACCTTGCCCAGCGCGCTGTTGATGAAGCCCAGCACGGTGGAGAGCGCCACCTTGGCGCCCGGCGCGCGATCGGTGGTGGCGGCGAGCAGCTTGAGCTTGCTGGCAAACTGATCGGCCCGCGCAGTGGCGAACACCGGGCTGTTGACGAACAGGAAATCCTGCGCGTCTCCTTCCGCGGTTTGCAGATAGGCGCCCGGCGCCCCTTCCACTTTCAGGGCGAGCCCACGGGGCAGCACGACATTGTCATCCAGGATATCGCCCGGATTGGTCGAGATGCGCAGGGCGGCGGCATACTGGCCAGTCTTGGCAAACAGGCCTTGGGCGAGTTCGGGCGGCAGGTTGGCATCGACGGTGAACGTGCCTTCGAACAGGCCGTGGGCCTTGGCATGAACCGCGCGCACCGGGCGGCCATAATCCTCCGCCGTGGTTTCGAGGATATGGTCGAACGACTTTTCCAGCGAGGCGTCGGTTTCCGCCTCGTTGTCTTGGATGTGTTCCAGGTCGGCAGAATAGGCGATGGGGGCATTGGTCATCGACGGTATTCCTTTCAAAGCGCAGCCTCTGCTGCGCCAGGCGTGAAGGGATCGGGCAGGGCGGGCAGGATCTTGTCGAGCGTGATCGGGAAGCTGCGCACGCGCACGCCGCAGGCATTGTAGACCGCGTTGGCAATCGCCCCGGCCGCGCCGCAGATGCCAAGTTCACCCACGCCCTTGGCCTGAAGCGGGCTGGCTGCGGCGTCGCGCTCTTCCAGCAGGATCACCTCGATCGCCGGCACGTCGGCATGCACCGGCACGTGGTATTCGGCGAGGTCGTGGTTGACGAGGTGCCCGTCGCGCGTGTCGAACGCGAGTTCCTCGGTCAGCGCGCTGCCGATGCCCCAGACCATGCCGCCCAGGCACTGCGAGCGCGCGGTCTTAGCATTGAGCACGCGGCCAAAGCCGAATGCGCCGGTCATCCGGCGCACCCGCACCTCGCCGGTAAAGGCGTGGACGGCGACTTCGGCAAAGAACGCGCCATAACTGGCCTGGGAAAAGGACTTGGCCGTCTTGCCGGGCTTGATCGTGCCCGTTTCGGCAATGTCTTCGCCGCTCAGCAGATCGCGCAGCGCGCGAGGCGAAGCGTCGCCGCCGCTGGCCATGCCGTCTTTCAGCGCGAGGTCTTCCGTCTCGCATCCCAGGGCCTTGGCCAGCTTGGCGCGGATGGCCTCGCAGGCATACATCACCGCCGAACCGGTGGAAATGGCGCCGAAGCTGCCGCCCGAACCGGCACCGGCCGGGTGCACGGTATCGCCCAGCTTCACGTCCACGCGCGACACGGGGAGGCCCAGCATTTCACCGGCGATCTGGCCCAGGATGGCATAGGAGCCGGTGCCGATATCGGTCTGGTCGGATTCCACCACGGCACTGCCATCGGCCTTGAGCGTGACGCGCGCCTTGGCCGGCACCATCATGTTGACGCGCGCCGCGCTGGCCACGCCCATGCCGATCCACCAATCCCCCTCCCGCGTCTGGCATGGACGATCCTGGCGCGCGCTCCACCCGAACGCCTCGGCACCCTGTTCCAGCGCCTGGGTCAACATGCGCGAGGAGTAGGGCGTGCCGGCTACGGGCACTTCGGCCGGCAGGTTACGCTTGCGCAGCTCGATCGGATCGATGCCGATTTTCTCGGCCAGCTCGTCCATCGCGGCTTCGAGCACTTGCATGCCGACAGCTTCGCCCGGCGCGCGGACCGATCCGGCGGTCAGGCGGCTGATGCGCGCCACTTCAACCTTGAGCAGGCGGTTTTCACCGCCGTAGAGAAACTCGGTTGCCTGGGTGACCGGCTCGGCGAACTTTTCGCCCGGCAGGTTGGACACCAGCGCCTCGTGCCCCAGGCCGATCAGCCGGCCGGCAGGATCGGCGGCCAGGCGCACGCGCTGGCGCGTTTCGGACCGGCGGATTACGGTCTGGAACACCTGTTGCCGGCTCATCACCACGCGCACCGGGCGGCCGAGTTCGCGCGACGCCAGCGCGGCAGCCACCGCTTCGTGGGTGATGCCGAGCTTGGAGCCGAACCCACCGCCGACATAGGGCGCGATGATCTGCACCTTGTCGGCCGACAGGCCCAGGCAATCGGCAATTTCCTTCACGTTGTAGGACAGCATCTGATAGCTGCCGTGCAGGATCAGGCTATCGCCCTGCCATTGCGCGATCGTGGCATGCGGCTCCATCGCGGCGCTGGCATGGCCGGGCGTGTCATACTCCACGTCGACGGCAAATGCGGCGTCCTGCATCGCCTGGTCGAGGTCACCACCTTCAACCGGCTTGCTGCTGGAGGGTGCTTCCACCTTCACGCCCGGCGCGGCGGGATCGAAGGGCACGGGATCGCCGTCGCCATCGGTAAAGGCGATCGGCAGGGCGAGCGCGGCGTCGCGCGCCTGCTCGAAGGTTTGCGCCACCACCAGCGCGACGGGCTGGCCAAAGTATTCGACCTTCGCCGCATCCTGTTGCGGCGCCTTGGCCGACATGCCCTGCGCCGGGCGCCGCGTCATCGCCGGATCGGCGATCACCGCGATCACGCCTTCGCACGAGAGCACGGCGTCGCGGTCGATCTTGCTGACCTGGCCCTGGGCAATGCCGGAAAGGACCAGCACGCCTTCGACGCAGCCATCGATGCGCCATTCGGCGGCGTAGGTAGCCTTGCCGCTGACCTTGAGCGGTCCTTCGGGACGATCGAGCGGCTGGCCGATCACGCCCTGGCGCATCTGGTCGAGCAGATTGCGTTCGTCGGGCTGGTTGTACATGTCTGACAGGGGAAGGTGCATGGTGTTCAACCCTTCGTCGCTTGGGCCAGCGTCGCGGCCAGGGCCCGCGCGGCAAGGGGGATCTTGAAATCGTTGGCGCCAAACCCGCGCGCCTGGCGCAGCAGGATTTCGGCCGCCTGGTCGAACAGCGCGGGTGAGGGCTTTTCCCCCACCAGCGCCGCTTCCACGGCATTGTCACGCCACGGCACGGTGCCCAGGCTGCCAAAGGCCAGCGCGCAGCGCGCGATGCGGCCTTCTTCCATGGTCACGTCTGCCGCCACGGACACGAGGGCGAACGCATACGAAGCGCGGTCGCGCACCTTGCGATAGAGCTGAACACCCCCGGTCGGCGCGGGCAGGCGCACCGCGGTGATCAGCTCGCCGGGCTGCAAGACGTTGTCGCGCGTCGGATCATCGCCCGGCTCGCGGTGGAACATCGCCAGCGGAATCTGGCGCGGGCCAAACGGGCCTTCGGTCAGGACCACGGCATCAAGCGCCAGCAGGGCCACGGCCATGTCACCGGGATAGGTGGCAATGCAGGCGTCGCTGGTGCCGAGTACGGCATGGATGCGGTTGAACCCTTCGCGCGCGGCGCAGCCGGTGCCCGGTTCGCGCTTGTTGCAGGCCTGCGTGGTATCATAGAAATAGCCGCAGCGGGTGCGCTGGCACAGGTTGCCGCCTGTGGTGGCGCGGTTGCGCAACTGCGGGCTGGCGCCGGCGAGGATCGCCTGGGCCAGCAGCGGCCAATCCTGGCGCACGCGCATGTCCGCCGCGCAATCGGCATTGGTCACCAAGGCACCGATGCGCAGGCCCGTGCCATCCGGCACGATGTGATCGAGGCCAGTGCGACGGATCGAAACCAGCCGGTCGGGCGCGGCCACCTGCAGCTTCATCAGATCGACCAGGTTGGTGCCGCCGGCTATGGCCGTGGCGCCCTGGTCCATCGCGGCGAGGGCGGCTTGCGCGCTTGGCGCGTGATCGAGCGTGAACGGCTTCATGCCAGCGCCTCCGCCCCGATCACTTCTTCCAGCGCTGCGATGATATTGGAATAGGCACCGCAGCGGCAGAGGTTGCCGCTCATCCGCTCGCGCAGTTCTTCGGCGGTGGGGATGGGGCGGGCAGCCACATCGGCGCTGACCGCGCTGGGCCAGCCCTGCGCCAGTTCGGCCATCAGCGCCTTGGCCGAACAGATTTGGCCGGGCGTGCAATAGCCGCACTGATAGCCATCGTGCGTCACAAAGGCCCGCTGCAGCGGCGCGAGCGCATCGGGCGTGCCGATGCCCTCGATGGTTTCGATGCTGTCCCCCTCGTGCAGCGCGGCCAGCGAAAGGCAGGAATTGATGCGCTTGCCATCGACCAGCACGGTGCAGGCACCGCACTGGCCATGGTCGCAGCCCTTCTTGGTGCCGGTCAGGCCAAGATCGTGGCGCAACCAATCGAGAAGCGTGCGGCGGGGGTCTTCGGGCAGCGTCTGCGGCTGGCCGTTGACGTGCGCGGTTGGCGAAGTGGGGGCCATGGCCGGAAGCGGTCCTCGTTTTGGGGGAAGAATGTGCGGTTCGAACGCGCAACAGGCTGCAACGATCCTGCACCAGGCAGAAAGGGCAGCGGCCGCCACGCGCGCAGGGCTTGCCGCGCGCGGCGTGGCGTGTGAGGGGAAGGCGCATCATGACCAACCCGATCCTGGCCACCGACAGCTACAAGCATAGCCACTTTCGTCAATATCCGCCCGAAGCGCGGGTGATCAGCGCCTATGTGGAGGCGCGGGCCGGTGGGGCGAGTGACGTGGTCCTGTTCCTGGGGCTGCAACCCTATCTGATCGATTACTTGGGCCGCGCGGTGACCGCGGCTGACATCGACGAGGCCGAGGCGGTCTGCGCCGCGCATGGCGTGCCGTTCAACCGCGCCGGATGGCAGGCGATCGTCGATGACCATGGCGGCCACCTGCCGCTGGAAATCCGCGCCTTGCCCGAAGGCAGCGTGGTGCCGGCGGGCGTGCCGCTGGTGCAGGTGGAAAATACTGACCCGCGCATGCCCTGGCTCACCACGTTTGTCGAAACCGCGCTGCTGCGTGCGGTGTGGTATCCCAGCACCGTTGCCACGATGAGCTGGCAATGCCGCCAGGTGATCCGCGCCGGGCTGGAACGGACGAGCGAGGACGTCGACGGGCAATTGCCGTTCAAGCTGCACGATTTCGGTGCGCGCGGGGTGAGCAGCGGGGAAAGCGCGGGGCTGGGCGGCCTGGCGCACCTGGTCAATTTCCAGGGCACCGACACGATGGAGGCGCTGCTCGCCGCGCGGCGCTATTACGCGGCCGACATGGCCGGCTTTTCCATCCCCGCCGCCGAGCACAGTACCATGACCAGCTGGGGCGAAGCGCGCGAGGCACAGGCCTATCGCACCATGCTGGATGCGTTCGATGGCCCCGGGCGGCTGGTTGCCGTGGTATCCGACAGCTATGACCTCGACGCGGCGGTGCGTGGCATCTGGGGCGGGACGCTGCGCGACCATGTCCAGGCCCGCCAGGGTACGCTGGTGGTGCGCCCCGATAGCGGCGATCCGATCGAAACCCCGCTGCGCACGATCGCAACGCTATGGGACGCCTTTGGCGGCACGATCAACGCCAAGGGTTTTCGCGTGCTCAACCCCCGTGTGCGGGTGATCCAGGGCGATGGCATGACCGCCGAAACTATCGCCCGGTTGATCGAGCGGCTGATCGCGACAGGCTTTGCCGTCGACAACATCGCCTTTGGCATGGGCGCCGGCCTGTTGCAGAAGGTCAACCGCGATACCCTGCGCTTTGCAATGAAAGCCAATGCCATGCTCGACGCGGACGGCGTGTGGCATGACGTGTTCAAGCATCCTGCCACCGATCCGGGCAAGGCCAGCAAGGCCGGGCGCCAGGCCGTGGTGCTGCGCGATGGCATCCTGGTCGCCGCACGGCGCGACGCGGTGGCGCCGGGCGATGACCTGTTGGTGCCGGTGTGGCGCAATGGCACAATGCTGGTGCGCCACACGTTTGACGCGGTGCGTGCGCGGGCCAAAGCAGGGTGAGTGGGTGTACCGCTTTTGCAAAAGATCGAGCGGGACCCCGGATCAAGTCCGGGGTGACGACTAATAGAACGTCTTTAAAAACTTAACGTCACCCCGGACTTGATCCGGGGTCCCGCTGTTCTCTCTGCGTTTCCCATCGCTCAGACGCTGACCGGCGCCGGCGCGAAGCCTTCGGTGCCGAAGACGCGAAGATAGCGGGCGATTTCGGTGGGATCGCCGGTGGCCTTGGCGGGGTTGTCCGACAGTTTGACCGCGGGGCGGCCATTGGCGCTGGTGACCTTGCAGACCAGCGAGATCGGTTCGAGCGCGGTATCGCCATCCGGCGCGCAGCCGCGAAAATCGTTGGTGAGGTTGGTGCCCCAGCCAAAGCTCATCCGCACGCGGCCGTGGAAGTGGCGATAGGTCTGCGCGATCGTGTCCACGTCCATCCCGTCGGAAAAGATCAGCAGGCGCTGGCGCGGGTCGACGCCATGCGCCTGCCACCAGGCAATGATCTGTTCGCCGGCGGGAATGGGTGGCGCGCTGTCAGGGCGAAAGCCGGTCCAGCCGGCCAGCCAATCGGGCGCGTCGCGCAGGAACGCGGTGGTGCCAAAGGCGTCGGGCAGGGCAATCAGCAGGTTGCCGTTGTAATGCTGGCGCCAATCTTCGAGCACGCGATAGGGCGCGCGGGCGAGTTCGGCGTCGCTTTCGGCCAGGGCAGCGGCAACCATCGGCAGTTCATGGGCATTGGTGCCGATCGCCTCAAGATCAGCGTCCATCGCCAGGAGCACATTGGAGGTGCCGATGAAGCGCTCGCCCAGGCCTTCTTTCAGCGCCTCGACGCACCAGCGCTGCCACAGGAAACCATGGCGCCGCCGCGTGCCGAAATCGGACAGGACCAGATCGGGCAGGGTGCGCAACTGTTCCACCTTGTTCCACAGCTTGGCCTTGGCGCGGGCATAGGTGACATCGAGCGCGAACTTGCCCTTGTCGCGCAGCGCGGCGCGCGAGCGCAGTTCGTTGATGATCGTCAGCGCCGGGATTTCCCACATCGTGGTGTGGGTCCACGGGCCGGCGAAATGCAGTTCGAACTGCCCATCGTGCCGGCGCAGTTCGTATTCGGGCAGGCGGAATTCGGCGAGCCAGGCGAGGAAATCGGGCGCGAACATCTGCTGGCGGCCATAGAAGCTGTTGCCGGCGAGCCAGATCAGCTCTTTCTTGGTAAACCGCACGGTGCGCGCATGATCGAGCTGGGCGCGCAGTTCCGCCTCGTCGATCACATCGGCCAGGCGCACGGTGGTGGTGCGGTTGATCAGCGAAAAGGTGGTGGCCACGTCGGGGTGGACGTGCCGGATCATCTGCAACATCAGCAGCTTGTAGAAATCGGTATCGAGCAGGCTGCGCACGATCGGATCGAGCCGGAAGTTGTGATCGTAAGTGCGCCGGGCAATGTCGGTGAACGTCATGCCCTGTCCATACGCCATTGTTCGCGCATGGGAAGATGCGCCTGCCCGCCGCGATGGCAGGCGGGCAGGCGCGGAAGGACCGATCAGGCGAAGGTCTGGCGCGGCAGGCCCAGCGGGTTGGCGGCCTGCAGCGCTGCGGGCAGCAGCGCGTCGGGCAGCGCCTGATAGCAGACCGGGCGCAGGAAGCGGTGGATCGCCATGGCGCCAACCGAAGTGGTGCGCCCGTCGCTGGTGGCGGGGAACGGCCCGCCATGGACCATCGTGCGGCTCACTTCCACGCCGGTGGGCCAGCCGTTGGCAAGGATGCGGCCAACCTTGCGTTCCAGCACCGGCACCAGCGGCGCGGCGAGAGCATGGTCTGCTTCATCGAGGTGCAGCGTGGCGGTCAGCTGGCCTTCCAGCGTTTCGAGCAGCTGGGCGATCTGGTCGGTGCTTTGCGCACGCACCACCACGGACGAGGGGCCGAACACTTCCTCGGTCAGCGCCGGATTGGCAAGCAGGTGGGCAGCATCGACGGTGAGCAGGCGCGCGGCGCCCTGCTGCGCATCGCCATCGCTGCCCGCAGCCACGACGGTGACCCCCTCGCTGCCAGAAAGCGTGGCGATCCCCTTGGCATAGGCAGCGGCAATCGCGCCTGTCAGCATGACCTGCGGCGCAACGCCAGCGAGGGCCTGCGCGGCGGCGGCGACGAAGCGATCGAGATCGGGGCTGTCGAGCGCGATGACCAGGCCCGGATTGGTGCAGAATTGCCCGGCAAACAGGCTGAGCGAGCCGACATAGGCCTTGCCCAGCTCTTCGGCGCGGGCGGCTAGCGCCGCGGGAAACAGCAGGACCGGATTGATCGACGACATTTCGGCATAGACCGGGATCGGCTCGACCCGCGCGGCCGCAACGGCCATCAGCGCCAGGCCGCCCCGGCGCGAGCCGGTAAAGCCCACGGCCTTGATCGCCGGATCGGCCACGAGTGCCGTGCCGATATCGGTGCCCGGCCCCTGGACCAGGCTGAACACCCCGCCCGGCAGGCCGCATTGGGCCACGGCCTCGGCAATGGCTTCGCCCGCCAGGCGCGAGGTGCCGGGGTGGGCCGGATGCGCCTTGACCACCACCGGGCAGCCGGCGGCAAGGGCCGAGGCGGTGTCACCGCCAGCGACGCTGAACGCCAGCGGGAAGTTGGATGCGCCGAACACCGCCACCGGGCCAACCGCGATGGCGCGCGAGGCCAGCGCCGGGCGCGGCAGGGGCTGGCGATCGGGCAAGGCCGGTTCGATCATCGCGCCGGCCCAGGCGCCTTCGCGCACGACCGTGGCAAACAGGCGCAGCTGGCCGGTGGTGCGGCCCAGTTCGCCCGCCAGGCGGCCCTGCGGCAGCCCGGTTTCCAGCATGGCGCGGGCGATGATCGCTTCGGCGCGGGCTTCCAGCGCGGTGGCGATCGCCTCCAGGAAGGCCGCGCGGGCGGCGGGCGTAGTCTCGCGATAGTGATCGAATGCGGCGGCAGCGAGGGCGCAAGCCTGCGTTATATCGGCCAGCGGCGTGACGGCAAAGTCACCGTCCAGCGCCTGGCCCGTGGCGGCGGCGATCCCGGTGAAGGTTTCGCTGCTGGTGCGGTTTTCCCCGCCGATCAGATAGGCACCGTTCATGGGCGCAAGTTCCTTTGCCGTTGTGCGCGGCGGCCCGCGCGGTTTGGTCACGGCAGATAGGATGTTCAGTTTGGTTGCGCTACCATCAATATTGCCCGCTGGTGAGAAACGCTGTGATCCGTGCTTCCTCGTCGGCGATATCCAGCCCACGCGCCGCGAGCCAGGCATCGTTGAAGCAGGTGGAGGCATAGCGTTCGCCGGAATCGCACAGCAGCGTGACGATCGAGCCTTGCTGGCCGGCCCTGGCCATTTCGCTCGCCAGCCGCGCGCAGGCGATCAGGTTGGTGCCGGTCGATCCGCCCACGCGGCGGCCGAGGTGGCGAGAGAGCGCGCGCGCCGCCGCGATCGAGGCGGCATCGTCCACAACCTCCATCCGGTCGATCACATTGGGCACGAACGAGGGTTCCACGCGGGGGCGGCCGATCCCCTCGATCACGCTGCAGGCGCCATCCTTGCGCACGATGGTGCGATCATACCAGTGGCGGTGAAACACCGAATGCGCAGGATCGGCCACGCAGATGCGCGTGGCGTGGCGGTGAAAGCGCACGAAGCGGCCCAGCGTGGCCGAGGTGCCGCCCGTGCCGGCGCCGCAGACGATCCAGGTGGGGATCGGGGCAGGCTCGCGGCGCATCTGGGCAAAGATGCTTTCGGCGATATTGTTGTTGCCGCGCCAATCCGTCGCCCGTTCGGCAAAGGTGAACTGGTCCATGTAGTGGCCGCCGCGCGCATCGGCCAAGCGCTGCGCCTCGCCATAGACGGCAGTGGGATCGGCCACCTTGTGGCATTGCCCACCCAGCGCCTCGATCGCGGTGATCTTTTCGGCAGCGGTGGTCGCGGGGATCACCGCGACGAACGGCAGGCCCAGCATGCGCGCGAAATAGGCTTCCGATACGGCGGTTGAGCCAGATGACGCCTCGACCACGGTGGTGCCTTCGCCGATCCAGCCGCTGCACAGCGCATGCAGGAACAGCGAGCGCGCCAGCCGGTGCTTGAGGCTGCCGGTCGGGTGGCTGCTTTCGTCCTTGAGGTAGATGGCAACGCCGGGCAGCGCGGGCAGATCGAGCGGGATCAGGTGGGTGTCGGCGCTGCGGGCATAGTCCGCCTCGATCCGCGCAATCGCCCAATCGGCCCAGCGACGCGGGGGGGTATCGATTCCGGCCGCTGCCATCTGCCGTGCGTGCATTGCAAAAACCCCCTGCTCTAAATCCGTGCGCATCCTAGCAGCAGCGGCAGAGCAAGGGGTTGCAAAGATCATGACCTGCTTGCGTGATTGTGCAATCCAGGTGCAGGTTTATTGATTTGGGTGCACCCCTGTTGCGTCAGGGGTGCTGCCCGGTCATTTCGGTTCGACGTGGCCGCCAAAGCCATAGCGCATCGCCGAAAGCACCTTGTCGCCAAAAGTGGTTTCCATGCGGCTGCGATAGCGGGCAAACAGCGCGGCGGAGAGCACATAGGCCGGCACCGCTTCTTCCATCGCGGCTTCGACTGTCCAGCGGCCTTCGCCCGAATCCGCCACGTTGCCCGAAAACTTGTCCAGCGCATGATCGCGGGCCAGGGCGTCTGCCGTCAGGTCAAGCAGCCAGGAAGCGACCACGCTGCCGCGGCGCCAGGTTTCGGCAATGTCGGGGAGGTTGAGATCAAAGCGCTCGTCCTCGGGCAGCTTGTCCGATGCCTTGGCCTTGAGGATATCGAACCCTTCGGCAAAGGCGGCCATCATGCCGTATTCGATGCCGTTGTGGACCATCTTGACGAAATGGCCCGCGCCAGCCGGCCCGGCGTGGAGGTAGCCCTTTTCCGGGCGCGGATCGGCATCGTCGCCACGGCCGGCGGTGCGCTCGATCGTGCCCATGCCCGGCGCCAGCGATTCCAGGATCGGGTCGATCGTGGCGACCGCCTCGGCCGGGCCGCCAACCATCATGCTGAAGCCGCGGTCAAAGCCCCAGACCCCGCCCGACGTGCCGACGTCGACATAGGCAATGCCCTTGTCGGCCAGTGCCTTGGCGCGGCGAATATCGTCCTTGTAGAACGAATTGCCGCCGTCGATCAGGATGTCGCCAGGGGCAGCCAGATCGGCCAGTTGGGCGATGGTGGTTTCGGTGATCTCGCCAGCGGGCAGCATGACCCAGAATACCTTCTGGCCATCGAACTTGCTGGCGGCATCCTCCAGCGAGGTGGCGCCGATCGCGCCATGTTCGGTCAAAGCAGCGACGGCCTCCTTGGCCACGTCGAACGCAACGATTTCATGGCCGGCGCGCATCAGGCGGCGGGCAATCCCGGCGCCCATGCGGCCCAGGCCGATGATGGCAACACGCATGCAAGCAATCTCCTGTCGAACTTTTCAATCCGGCCGCGAGCCAGCGCCGGTTGCTGGACGGCTCAGCGGCTTTTCGCGATGGCCTCGTGCGCCAGCTTGACGACGTTGTCACGCGTGAAGCCGAACTTTTCCTGAAGTTTGGCAAGCGGGGCAGAGGCGCCGAAAGTGGACATGGTGACCATCTCGCCATCCATCCCGACATAGCGATCCCACCCCAGCGAGCCGCCCTGTTCCACCACCACGCGGGCACGAACCGCGCGCGGCAGCACGCTTTCCCGCCAGGCGGCATCCTGTTTTTCAAAGCGATACCAGCTGGGCATGGACACCACGCGGGCCCGTACGCCCTCATCGCACAGGGCACGCCAGGCCTCTACCGCCAGCGGCAGTTCCGAACCCGTGCCGATCAGGATCACCTCGGGATCGGCATCGCCGGCGCCCGGGCAATCGGCCAGGACATAGGCACCGCGCGCCACGCCCTCGGCGCTGGCCAGCTCTTCCCGATCAAGCGTGGGGATGGCCTGGCGCGAGAGAATCAGCGCGGTGGGCGTGTGCGTGCTTTCCAGCGCCAGACGCCAGGCCACGGCCACTTCATTGGCATCGCCCGGGCGAATTGTATCGAGGCCGGGAATGGCGCGCAGCGTTGCCAGGTGCTCGATCGGCTGGTGTGTCGGGCCATCCTCGCCCACGCCGATGGAATCGTGGGTGAAGACAAATACCGTCGACACTTCCATGATCGCCGCCAGGCGAATGGGCGCGCGCATGTAATCTGCAAAGACCAGGAACGTGGCGGTGTAGGGCCGCAGGTATGACAGCGCCATGCCATTGGCGATGGCGCCCATGGCATGCTCGCGCACGCCGAAATGCAGGTTGCGCCCCGCGCGATCTTCTGGCGAGAACGAGGGCGCGCCGGTGATCTCGGTCTTGGTCGAGGGCGACAGATCTGCCGCGCCGCCGATCAGCGCGGGCAGATGCGGCGCCAGCGCATTGAGCACTTTGCCACCCGCCTCGCGCGAGGCCATGCCCTTGGCATCGGCGGGGAAGCGGGGCAGCGCATCCTGCCAGCCTTGGGGCAGGCGCCCGCCGCGCAGCAGGTCCAGTTCTGTGGCGAGCGCGGGATAGACCGCGCGATAGCGTTCGACCATCGCCTCCCACGCCTCGCGCAGGGGGCGGCCGCGTGCATCGATCGCAGAGGAAAACGCCTCCTTCACGCCGTCCGGTACGTAGAATGCCTTGTCCTGCGGCCAGCCATAGGCCGCCTTGGTGGCGCGCACCCCGTCTTCGCCCAGCGGCTCGCCATGGGCCTTGGCGCTGCCGGCGCGGGGGCTGCCCCAGCCAATCACCGAACGCACGATGATCAGCGTCGGCCGGTCGGTGGTTTCGCGAAAGCGCGCCAAGGCGGCATGGAGCGCGGGCAGGTCGTTGGCATCATCGACATGCAGCACCTGCCAGCCATAGGCGGCAAAGCGGGCGCCCACATCCTCGGTAAAGGCGATCTGCGTCGATCCTTCGATCGAGATCGTGTTGCTGTCATAGATCCAGCACAAGTTGGAAAGGCGCAGATGCCCGGCGAGCGAGGCTGCTTCGCCGGAAATCCCCTCCATCATGTCGCCATCGCCGCACAGGGCATAGACATCGTGATCGAACAGCGGGAAACCATCGCGGTTGAAATGCGCGGCCAGGGCCTGTTCGGCCATGGCCATGCCCACGGCATTGGCTACGCCCTGGCCAAGCGGGCCAGTGGTGGTCTCCACCCCGGTGGTCATGCGATATTCGGGGTGGCCGGGGGTCTTGCTGCCCAACTGGCGGAACTGTTCGATGTCCGCCAGGCTCACGGCGGGCTTGCCGGTCTTGGCGCCATCGGCGTCGATTTCTTCCACGCCGGCAAGGTGCAACACGGCATAGAGCAGCATCGAGGCATGGCCGACCGACAGCACGAAGCGATCACGGTTGGGCCAATCGGCGCAGGCCGGATCGGTGCGCAGCACATCGCGCCACAGGGCGTAGGCTACCGGCGCCAATGCCATCGGCGTGCCGGGATGGCCCGAATTGGCCTTTTGCACGGCGTCCATCGCCAGGGTGCGGATCGTGTCGATCGCCAGGCGATCGTCGTGCGACTGCATCTCGGCCGCCGGGGGGTGAAAGGTTGGGGCGCTGTCTGTCATCAAGGGATTTCCCGATAGGGCGGCCAGTGGCGCGCGGGGTATGAGGCAAGCAACGACCAAGGGCGTGCCCGGTTTCGCAGGGATGGCGGGTCAACTGCGTTTTTTGCCTTTTTGTGCAGGAGCCTGTGCCGCGCTGCGGCGTTTGTTGCGGCATGGCGCGTGCCGACAAGAAGGATGCCGTGATGCCCCCTGCCGATCGACCCACCGACAGCCTGAGCGATGAAGACGCGTTGCGCGCGCGGGTCGATGCGGCGGTGCTGCCGCCGCCGATCGTGGGGTTTTGGCAAAGGGCCCATGTGCAGCTCAAGCCCGATGCCACGCGCACCGTGCTGCGCCCGTTCGACCTGGCCTATCCCGATGGCTATGGCGAGGAGCCGGGCGACCGCGTGCGCGCCGTCGTCGATCGCATTGCCGGGCTTGACGATGACGCGGTGACCCAGGCGCTGGCTTATATGAAGGAACTGCTCGACGCCCGGCATCGCGACGTGCTGGCCACGCTGGAGCGGCGGGTGGGCGAAATCACCGCCATCGCCCCGCAGACCGCGCGGCTGGCGATCGGCCAGCGCCTGTTGGTGGGGGGCATGTTCCTGCAGGAATACGCGTTCGAGGCGGCCGCCCTGTTCAACCCGTCGATCGTGCCGGCACCCGATCAGAGCGACGCACCGCCCGGCGGCATGCGCTTTATCTGCGCGCTGCGCGGTATTGGCGAAGGGCACGTCTCCTCGATCACGTTTCGCACCGGCTGCTGGAATGGCGACGCCGGGGTGACGATCGATCCGCCCGCGCCACTCGCCGCCTCGCCGCGCATTGACGCGCAGGACGAGGATGGCACGGCGCTGCGCCTGCATTTCGACAGCGCGCAAGACGTGTCGGAAGCGGTGCTGTTCCCGATGACAGCGGCGCAGGCGCGTGGGCTGGAAGACCTGCGCCTGGTGCAGTTCCAGAACGAGGACGGCACGGCCTGCTATCACGGCACCTTTACCGCCTATGACGGGGTGACCGGGCGCACGCAGATGCTCTCGACCAGCGATTTCCGGCGGTTCGACATCCGCACCCTGACCGGCCGCGTGGCGTTGAACAAGGGCATGGCGCTGTTCCCACGCAAGGTGGGCGGGCGCTATGCCATGATCGGCCGGCAGGACAACGAAAGCATCTGGCTGATGCGATCCGACAGCCTGTGGCACTGGGACGAGGCCGAGCGGATCGTCTGCCCGCGCCATGTCTGGGAATTCGTGCAGATGGGCAATTGCGGTTCGCCGATCGAAATCGACGAGGGTTGGCTGCTGATGACCCACGGCGTGGGGCCGGTGCGCAACTACACCATTGGCGCGGTGCTGCTCGATCGCGACGACCCTTCGCGCGTGCTCGCCCGGGCGCGGTTGCCGCTGCTGCGCCCGGGCCCGGAGCAGCGCGACGGCTATGTGCCCAACGTGGTCTATAGCTGCGGCAGCCTGGCGCTCGGGCGCCGGCTCCTGGTGCCCTACGGCATTGCCGACAACTTCGCGAGCTTTGTCAGCTGCGATCTGGCGCCGCTGCTGGCGGAGATGGATTGACGTATATCGCATTGCGATATAACTGCCGGCGCCGAGGAGAACGCCATGGCAGATCACACGTCGTCCCGGACATGGGCCGCGCCGCGCTGGCGCGCTGCCGATCACAGCGCCGACATGCGCATGGTGGTGCTGGCGGCGATGGCCATGGTGGTGGGCACCGGCGGCGCGCTGGGCGCCTGGGCGCTGATGCGGTTGATCGCGCTGGCCACCAACCTGTTCTGGTTCGGTCGCCTTTCCACCTCAGCGGTCGTGCCCGGTGACGCCCACCTGGGCGTGCTGATCGTGGCCGTACCGGTGGTGGGCAGCCTGATCGTGGGCGTGATGGCGCGCTATGGCTCTGACAAGATCAGGGGGCACGGCATTCCCGAGGCGATCGAGACGATACTTTATGGCGAAAGCCGGCTCTCGCTCAAAGTCGCACTGCTTAAGCCGCTGTCGTCGGCCATTTCGATCGGCAGCGGCGGCCCGTTCGGCGCCGAGGGGCCGATCATCATGACCGGCGGCGCGATCGGTTCGCTGTTTGCACAGTGCTTTCACCTGAGCGCGGCGGAGCGCAAGACGCTGCTGGTCGCCGGTGCCGCGGCGGGGATGACCGCGATCTTTGCCACCCCGCTGGCCGCAGTGTTGCTGGCAGTGGAAGTGCTATTGTTCGAATGGAAGCCGCGCAGCTTCGTGCCGGTGGTCATGGCGGTCCTGGTGGCGCATGCTTGGCGGCCGCTGTTGCTTGGCGCGGGGCCGATGTTTGCCCTGGCGCCAGGCGTGGCACCGCTGCCCGGCGTGGTCGGGCTGGCCGGCGCCCTGGCGCTGGGGCTGGTCGTGGGGATGGAAGCGGCAGTGCTGTCTTGGCTGCTCTATCGGGTGGAAGACCTGTTCCACCGCCTGCCGCTGCACTGGATGTGGTGGCCAGCACTGGGCGCGGTCGCGGTGGGGCTGGGCGGTCTCGCTGATGCGCGCGTGCTGGGTGCAGGCTATGGTACGATCCAGGCACTGCTGGATGGTGCCTTGCCGGTGCGGGTGGTGATGACGCTGCTGCTGCTCAAGGCGACGGTGTGGCTGGTGGCGCTGGGGTCGGGTACATCGGGCGGCGTGCTGGCGCCATTGCTGATCCTGGGCGGCGCGGCCGGGTTCCTGGCGGGCCAGGTGCTGCCCGGCGGCGCAGCGGCCTGGGCGCTGTTGGGCATGGCCGCGATCATGAGCGGGGCGATGCGTGCGCCCTTGACCGGCGCGCTGTTTGCCGCCGAGCTTACCGGGCGGTTCGACCTGCTGCCCGCCGCGCTGCTGGCCGCCGGCGCCGCATATGGCGCCAGCGTGCTGATCATGCGGCGCTCCATCCTGACGGAAAAGATCGCGCGGCGCGGCCGGCATATCCTGCAGGAATACACGGTCGATCCGCTAGATCTGGTGCAGGCCGGGCAGATCATGGCCCAAGGCGTCGATACCTTGCCCGGCACGATGACGATCGCGCAGGCCACGCAATTCCTGTCTGGCCCGGCGCGCTATCGCAGCTATCCGGTGGTGGATGCTGACGGGGTGCTGCTCGGCATGGTGTCGCGCGCCGATGCGCTGCGCTGGCAGGGCGATGCGGCTCTGGCTGCCGTGCGCCTGGCCGATGCGGTGTCCGACGCGGGGCAGATGGTGGTGCATGCCGATACCCCGGCGGGCGCGGTGGCCGATCTGATCCTGGAAAGCGGCGAGGGCCGCCTGCCGGTGGTCGAACCGGGCAGCGGCCGCGTGATCGGGCTTGTCACGCGGCACGATCTGCTCAAGGCACGGCACCGCGCGCAGCAGGCCGAAACCGCCCGCAGCCGCTTTGCCGCAACGCCTGCCTGAAGAGACGCGCCGCCATGACTGAGCCTGATCCCGTACCAGCGCCGCTAGGCGATGAAGACTATGCCGCGCTGGCCGATTTCCGCTTTGCGCTGCGCCAGTTTCACGCCTTTAGCGAGGCGCATGCCCATGCCGCCGGGCTGACCCCGCAGCAGCACCAGGCGCTGCTGGCCATTCGCGCCGGGCATGCCGGCATGGTGACCGTGGGCCACGTGGCCGAGCGCCTGATCCTCAAGCCGCACAGCGCCACCGGGCTGATCGACCGGCTGGTAGCCTTGGGCTTGGTGGAGCGGCGGCCGGCACCAAACGATCGGCGCCAGGCGCTGCTGGCGCTGACGCCGCAGGCCGACGCGGCGCTCGCTGCGCTTTCGGCCGTACACCGCGAGGAAATTCGCCGCCTGCGCCCGATGCTGACCGCCCTGCTGGCGCGCGTTGACCGCATGGATGGCGCGGCGCAGGAGGATGGGACGGGGATGTTGCAAGGGGGAGAACACGGGGCATGGCCATGAGCGCGCGTTGGCATGGCGTGTTTGGCTGGGCGGGGGTGCAGCCGCGCCCGGCGGCCTGGCGGCTTGTCCATGCATTTGCCGGTGCTGTTTTCGGCATTTGCATCACGGGCTTTGTCATGCATCGCTGGGCCGCCGGGCAGGCGATATCGGTGCCGCTGCTGGTTGCGCCGATGGGGGCCTCGGCCGTGCTGCTGTTCGGCGTGCCGGCGAGCCCGCTGGCGCAGCCCTGGGCGATCATCGGCGGCAATACCGTTTCGGCGCTGTGCGGCATTTTCTGGGCGCGGTGGCTGGGCGATCCGACACTGGCCGCCGGCCTCGCCGTGGCGAGCGCCATTGTGATGATGAGCCTGCTGCGCTGTTTGCATCCGCCCGGCGGCGCGGTGGCGCTGACGGCGGTGATCGGCGGCCCGGCGATCGCGGCGGCAGGCTGGCATTTCGCGCTGATGCCGGTGGCGATCAACTGCCTGCTGCTGGTCGCGGCCGGCTGGCTCTACAACCTTGCCACAAGGGGCAATTATCCGCACCACGTTCGCGCCGTGGCCGACCCCGCGACTGTCCCCGCCGCCGGCTATACCATGGCCGATGTGGAAGCGGTTCTGGCGCAATACGATGAACTGCTCGATGTCAGCAGCGAAGACCTCGACGCGCTGTTCCGCCAGGTGGAGGGCCGCGCCTATCGCCGCCTGCACGGGGTGATCCGCTGCGAACAGATCATGCGCGCCGACGCCACCACGATCGCCCCTGACGCCTTGTTGGATGTGGCGGCGCGCACGCTAGCTGCCCACGGCGAAAGCCTGCCGGTGGTGCGTGCCGACGGCCATGTCGCCGGCCTGCTGCGTGCCGACCAAGTGGCTGTGGTCGCTGCCAGCGCCGGGCAGGATACAACGGTGGCGGCCGTGATGGACGCAGCCCCGTGCCTGGCGAGCCCGGATCGCGCGATCGATGAACTGCTGCCGGTCTTGTCGGGCGGCCTGCACCGCGAAGCCGTGGTGGTGGATGGGCAAGGGCGCTTTTTGGGCCTGATTGCCCAAACCGACCTGCTCGCTGCCCTGTGGCGCGGGCATATTGCCGAGGAAATCGCGCGGCATGCGGGGTAGGGCGGTGCCGCTGTGATCCAAAGGTTCGAGCGGGACCCCGGATCAAGTCCGGGGTGACGAGGAAATATAGGTAATCCATCACCTTGCCGTCACCCAGGACTAGATTCGGGGTCCCGCTGTTTTGTCTGCCCAACCCCTAGCGCGCGGCGGCCTGGCGCAGCCACGCGTTGACCCGCGCCACGTCGGCGGGAAGGGGGCGGGACAGCGGCTCAACCAGATGATAGCCACGCGGGCTTGATAGCGGGCGCTCCGTCAGGCGCACCAGGTTGCCGGCGCGCACCAGATCGTCGATCAGCGGGGACCAGCCCAGCGCCACGCCCTGGCCCAGCATTACGGCCTGCAGCACGATCTGATAGTTGTTGAACGCCAGCTCCTGCTTGGTGGCGGGTGGTGGCACGCCCATGCCGGCAAACCAGTCTGCCCAGTCGAACCAGCGGGTCGGTCCGGCACCGCGCAGATGCAGCAGGCGCATGCCGGCCAGCTCTGCCGGGGGCAGCGGGGCCGTTCGCGTGCCGAGATAGCTGGGCGCGCAGACTGGGAAGACCTCTTCGGCAAACAGGCGATGGGCGCGGCAGCCCGGCCACTGGCCGTTGCCGAACAGCACGGCAAGGTCAAACTCCGTCCCCAGCGCGTCGCTGGTGCCCTGCCAGGTGATCAGGCGGATTTCGACCTCGGGCATGAGGTCGCTCAATTCGCCGATGCGCGGCATCAGCCACCAGGCGGCAAAGCCGAAATCGGTGAGGATCGTGACGGTGCGCGTGCCCTTGTGCCGCCGCGCGCTGGCAACGCCGCTGGCCAGGGATTGCAGGCCTTCTTCCACGCGCGGCAGCAACCGCTCGCCCGCCTGGGTCAGTTCCACGCCGCGATGGTGCCGGGCAAACAGGGTCACGCCCAGTTCCGCCTCAAGATGGCCGATATGCTGGCTGATCGCGGCCTGGGTCATCGCCAGTTCGCGTGCCGCGCCCGAAAACGTGCCGCGCCGCGCCGCTGCCTCGAACACCAAAAGGCCGCGCAGCGGCAGGCGTGCATAGGTTCCAGGCGCAAGTTCCACTTATGCCCCCTTAAGCAGACAACGGCTTCACCGCTGCTCTGCCTTGGTTCTAGCTTATGCCCTGGGATTTGCCAAAAGGGATTGATGGGGATGACCGAGGCGCCGAATTTTCTGTTCCTCATGGCCGACCAGATGATGGCTGATGCCTTGCCGTTCATGGGGCAATGGCCGGTCCACGCCCCGCGGCTGGCGGCGCTCGCAGAACGTGGCGTGGTCTTTGCCAATGCCTATTGCCCCAGCCCGCTGTGCGCGCCCTCGCGCTTTTCGCTGATGGCCAGCCAACTGCCCTCGCGCATCGGTGCCTATGACAATGCCGCCGAATTTGCCGCCGATACGCCCACCATGGCGCATTACCTGCGCGCTGGCGGTTGGCACACGATCCTGGCGGGCAAGATGCATTTCGTCGGCCCCGACCAGTTGCACGGATTTGAAGAGCGGCTGACCACCGACATCTATCCCGCCGATTTCGGCTGGACGCCCGACTGGTCGCGGCCGGCGCATCGGCCGACATGGTATCATTCGATGGATTCGGTCGTCACCGCCGGGCCGACAGTGCGCACCAACCAGATCGATTTCGACGAGGAAGTGGTTTTCACCACGCGGCGCAAGCTGTTCGACATTGCGCGCGATCCGGCGAAGCGGCCGTTTTTCCTGGTTGCCTCGCTCACCCATCCGCACGATCCCTTTGCCATCCAGCGCCGCTATTGGGATCTCTATGACGGCGTCGATATTCCCATGCCGCGCATCGGGCAGGGCGACGTGGAGGATGATCCCCATGCGCAGCGGCTGCGCCATGTGTGTGGCACCGATCTGATGCCGGTGACCGATGAACAGGTGCGGGCCGCGCGGCGCGCCTATTTCGGCGCGATCAGCTTTGTCGACGAACAGTTCGGCCTGATCCTCGACACGCTGGAAGAAACCGGCCTGGCTGAAAAGACCGTGGTGGTGGTGAGCGGCGACCATGGCGAGATGCTGGGCGAGCGCGGGCTGTGGTACAAGATGAACTTCTTCGAAAACGCCGCGCGGGTGCCGCTGCTGGTCCATGCCCCGGCCCGCTTTGCCGCGCGGCGGGTGGAGGCGGCGGTATCGACGCTCGATATCCTGCCCACGCTGCTCGATCTGGCGGGATTGCCGCCGGCCGATGCGGCCCCGATCGACGGGCACAGCCTGGTGCCACATCTGCGCGGGCAAGACGGGCATGATCTGGCGCTGGGCGAATACCTGGGCGAAGGGGCGATCGCGCCAATGGTGATGATCCGGCGCGGCGATTGGAAGTTCGTGCACTGCCCGGCCGATCCTGACCAGCTTTACAACCTGGCCGACGATCCCGACGAGACCTGCAATCTGGCCGCCGAGCCGGCCCAGGCTGATCGCGTGGCGGCCTTGCGCGCCGAAGTGGCCGAGCGCTGGAACCTGCCGCTGATCGAAACCCAGGTGCTGGCCAGCCAGAAACGCCGCCATCTGGTGGCGCGGGCCAATGCGGCTGGCGCCTTGACCCATTGGGACCACCAGGTGCCGCGCGATGCCTCGCGCGAATATATCCGCGCGCATATGGATCTGGAATTGCTGGAAGCGGTTGCGCGCTTCCCGCGCGTGCGCTTCGATTGATCGTCCGGCAGGGCAGCGCATCACGCAGATACGGGGGGCACGCGGCAATGGGGGTAGCGATGGCAGGATCGGCCGATGCGGCCCCCGGCACTGTGGCGGCGGGATCGGGCGGCCCGCGCCCGGCGCTCTCGCTCGCCGCGATCGGCGCGGGCACGGCCGCGGCGCATATCGGCAACAATTTCACCACCTTCCTGGTGGGCGGGCTGATCGATGCCTATGGCTTCACCGCCGCGGTGATGGGCCTGTTCGCGATGCTGGAAACGCTGGCCTATGGCGCGGCAATGCTGGGCGTGGCGCGCTGGGGTAGCCGGCTGGCACCGCGCTGGCTGGCGCTGGGCAGCACGGTGCTGGTGGTGGTGGCCCAGGCGCTTTCCGGGCTGGGCGGGGCCTTGCCGCTGCTGCTCGCCGGGCGCCTGGCCACCGGCTTCGGCTTTGGCGTGATGAACGGGGCGGTCAATCTCGCTGCCGGGCGCACCGCCCATCCGGCGCGGGCCATTTCGGTGGGGATCGCCTGCCAGACCGTGCTGTTTGCCTTGGTCAACATTGCCCTGCCGCAGGTGGCGGCGCGCCATGGCCTGATGGCCATGTTTGGCGCGCTGGCTGGCCTGTCGCTGCTGCTTGGCCTGGGCACGCTGGCGCTGCCGGCCACGGCCTTGCCCAAGCCTGCCGGCGCCAGGGCGCAGCGGCCGATCAGCTCGGCGGGATGGCGCCTGCTCTTGGCCATGGGCCTGTTTGCCGGGGGCAGCCTGTCGATCTGGCCGTTCATGGAACGTGCCGCCCACGCCATTGGCCTGGCCGCCACCACGTTTGGCTGGTTTCAATCGCTGGCCACGATCACCAGCGCGCTGGGCAATGCCGCGCTGGCCGTGGCGATCACCCGCCTGCCGCGCCGCGCGCTTCTGGGCGGTGGGCTGACTGCCTGTGCGCTGTCGTGCGCGCTGCTGACCACGGCGGGCATTGCCTGGGTCTTTGCCGTGGCGCTGGTGGTGTTCAATGCCAGCTGGTTCATCGCCTATCCCATGTTGCTGGGGCTGGCCTATGACCAGGAACCCGATGGCCGGCTGGCGGTGATGATGACCGCCACCTGGCTGCTGGCGCAATCGGTTGGCGCGCTGGGGGCGGGCCTGCTCGCCGATGCCACGGGATCGTTTGCCGGCGTTGGCCTCGTCGGGTTTGCCGGGTGTGCGTTCGCGCTGCTGTTGGCGATGCCCCTGGCCGTATTGCCTGCGCACCGCCCTTGACAGTTTGCTTGGGGCACTCTCTGTGCTGGGGGAATGACCGCCGCTGCCGATCCTTTGCCGCCCGCCCTGCCGATGCACGAGCGGATCCGCCAGGAAATCGAGGGCCGCATCCTGGCCGGTGACCTGCGCCCGGGCGAGCGCATCCCGTCGGAACTGGAACTGATGGCGCACTATGGCTGTGCGCGCATGACGGTGAACAAGGCGCTCTCGCGCCTTGCCGCCAGTGGCCTGCTCGATCGGCGCAAGCGCGCCGGCACGTTTGTCGCCCGGCCGCGCACGGTTTCCATGGTGCTGGATATTCCCGATCTGGCGCAGGAAGTGCAGGGGCGCGGCCAGGCCTACGGCTTTCGCCTGCTCTCGCGCCGCCTGGGCGATACCGCCAGCGATGCAGAGGCGGCGGCCGAACTGGGGCCGGTGGGGCCGATCCTGCGGCTGTCGGGCCTGCACCTGGCGGATGGCGCGCCGCTGGCGCTGGAAGAGCGCGTGATCAACCTGGCGCTGGTGCCCGGCATGGCCGAGGTCGATTTCACCGCCGATCCCCCGGGCGGCTGGCTGCTGCGGCACATTCCCTGGACCGAGGCGGAAAACCGCATTGGCGCGGTGTCTGCCAGCCGCGACCAGGCGCGCGCCCTGGGCGTTGCGGCCGGCGCCGCCTGCCTGGTGGTGGCGCGGCACACCTGGCGCGGGGCCGATAGCGTCACGTTCGTGCGCCAGACATTCGTGGCCGGCGCCTATGAACTCGTGGCGCGGTTCGGCCCGACGCGATAGGCCGTGATCTTGCGCTGATCGTGCCAATGCTGCACGATTGGCGCATGGACAGGATCGATCACCGCATTCTTGCGCATCTTCAGGCCGATGCCTCGGCCAGCCATGCTGAGCTGGCAGAGGCGGTGCACCTTTCGCCCTCGCAATGTTCGCGCCGCATCGCCCGCCTGCGCGAAACCGGAGTGATCCGGGGGCAGGTGGCTCTGCTGGACGAGGCCGCGCTGGGCCTGGGGGTTGAAGCCTATGTCACCGTCACCATGGCATCCTATGCACGCGAGGTGGTGGGCGGCTTTCACGAGCGGATCGCCGGGCTTCCCGCCGTGGTGGATTGCTGCGCGCTGACAGGAGACGCGGATTATCTGCTGCGCATCGTGGCGCACGATCTTGCCGCGTTCACCAACCTGCTCAACGCAGAAATCCTGGGCCATGGCGATGTGGCCAACTTGCGCTCGTCGATCGTGCTCGACCGGATCAAGCGCACCACCGCGCTACCATTGCCCGCGCCGCACGGTTGACGCGTCCATGGCTAGTCTCATGCGTCACTGATGCACCGATACGCGTTTTCCGGCGTAACTTCGCGCGGACCGTGCATCGGCTTTGGGATAGAATGCAAACAAACACGGTGGCTGCCGCACCGGCACGCCCCTGCTGGTGGAGAGACACGCGCCATGGCCGCATCGACCGATCTGTTTGAAAATCCCCTGGGCCTCGACGGGTTCGAATTCATCGAATTTGCCAGCGCCGATCGCGGCAGCCTGGGCCCGGTGTTCACCGCCATGGGCTTTACCCACATTGCTAACCACCGCAGCAAGGACGTGGAGCTGTGGCGCCAGGGCGGCATCAACCTGATCGCCAACTACGAAAAGGGCAGCCCCGCTGCGTATTTCGCGGCCGAGCATGGCCCTTCGGCCTGCGGCATGGGCTGGCGCGTGCGCGATGCTGCCAAGGCCTATGCCGCCGCGCTGGAGCGCGGGGCAGAGCCGGTCGACGTGAAGACCGGCCCGATGGAATTGCGCATTCCCGCCATTCGCGGCATCGGCGGATCGATCATCTACCTGGTCGATCGCTATCACGGCGGGCAGTTCGGTGACCTGTCGATCTATGACATCGATTTCGTCTACCTGCCCGGGGTGAACCGCCAGCCGGTTGGCGCCGGCTTCCACACGATCGATCACCTCACGCACAATGTCTATGGCGGGCGCATGGCGCACTGGGCCAGCTTCTATGAGCGCGTGTTCGGTTTCCGCGAGATCCGCTATTTCGACATCAAGGGCGAATATACCGGCCTCACCAGCCGGGCGATGACTGCGCCCGATGGCAAGATCCGCATCCCCCTCAACGAGGAATCGCAAAAGGGCGGCGGCCAGATCGAAGAGTTCCTGCGCGCCTACAATGGCGAGGGCATCCAGCATATTGCCTTTGCCTGCGATGACCTGATCGCCGGGTGGGACACGCTCAAGGCCAGCGGCACCCCATTCATGACGCCGCCGCCCGCCACCTATTACGAGATGCTGGAAGAGCGCCTGCCCGGCCATGGCGAGCCGGTGGACGAGCTGCAGAAGCGCGGCATCCTGCTGGATGGTTCCACTGTGCAGGGCGATCCGCGCCTGCTGCTCCAGATCTTTTCGGAAACGCAGATCGGCCCGGTGTTCTTCGAATTCATCCAGCGCAAGAAGGATGAAGGCTTTGGCGAGGGCAATTTCACCGCCCTGTTCGAAAGCATGGAGCGCGACCAGCTGCGCCGCGGCGTGCTCAAGGTGGGGGAGGACGCCTGATGGACGCGCTGACCCAAGCAGGCACGACGTCGGTGCCTGAAGACACCGCAACCCCCACGCAGCCGCCGCTGCTCGGCGGGGTGCATCACGTCGCCTATCGTTGCCGCGATGCCAAGGAAACCGTCGAATGGTATGGCCGCGTTCTGGGCATGGCCTATACCACCGCCTTTGCCGAGGACCACGTGCCCTCGACCGGCGCGTTCGATCCCTACATGCACGTGTTCCTCGATGCCGGCGCGGGCAATGTGCTGGCGTTCTTCGAGCTGCCCAACCAGCCCGAGATGGGTCGCGATCCGGCAACGCCGGCCTGGGTGCAGCACCTGGCGTTCAAGGTGGCTGACGAAGCCACGCTGCTGCGCGCCAAGGCCCATATCGAGGCGCAGGGCATCGACGTGCTTGGCCCGACCTGGCACGGCCTGTTCAAGTCGATCTATTTCTTTGATCCCAATGGCCATCGCCTGGAACTGGCCTGCGACATCGGCACGGCCGAACAGGTGGACATGGCCCGCGCCGTGGCGCCCGCCATGCTGGAGGAATGGGCGCAGACCCGCCGCGCCCCGCGCCACGCTGCCTGGCTGCATGCCCAACCCGACGCCCGGCCCGATGAGGGCAGCGCGGCATGATCGACCATACCCACGATCCCCGCGCGCAAAGCTGGGTGGACGGCGCCGCCGGCCATCCCGATTTCCCGGTACAGAACCTGCCGCTGGGCGTGTTTTCGCACCCGGGGGCCGACACGGAACGGCGCATCGCCACCGCGATCGGTGATCATGTCGTCGATCTGGCCGGCCTTGCCGCCGATGGTGCATTGCCCGCCAGCCTGGCCACCGCGCTGGCACAGCCCGTGCTCAACGCGCTGTTCCGCCTGGACGAGGCCGAGTGCGTGGCGCTGCGCCATGCGCTGTTCGCGCTGCTGTCGAGCGAGCGTTGCCGCCTGAAAGTGACGCCGCATCTCTACCCGGCGGCCGATGTCGTGCTGCACCTGCCGTTCGCGATTGGCGATTACACCGATTTCTATGTCGGCATCCATCACGCCACGGCGATCGGCAAGCTGTTCCGCCCCGACAATCCCTTGCTGCCCAACTACAAGCATGTGCCGATCGGCTATCATGGCCGGGCGTCATCGGTGCGGGTTTCGGGCACGCCGGTTGTGCGGCCATGGGGCCAGCTCAAGGCGCCCGATGCTGATGCGCCGGTCCACGCCCCGTGCCGGCGGCTGGATCACGAGCTGGAACTGGGACTGTGGATCGCGGGCGACAACGATCTGGGCGCGCCGGTGCCGATCGCGGACGCGTGGGAGCGGATCGGCGGCGTTTGCCTGCTCAACGATTGGTCGGCGCGCGATATCCAGGCTTGGGAATACCAGCCATTGGGGCCGTTCCTGGCCAAGAACTTTGCCACCACCGTCTCGCCTTGGGTGATCACCAGCCAAGCACTGGCCCCGTTCCGCACCGCGCCACAGCCGCGGCCGGCGGGCGATCCGCAGCCCATGCCCTATCTGCGCGAGGAGGGCGAGGGCGCCCTGGCGATCACCCTGGAAACCACGCTGCACACCGCTGCCATGCGCGCGGCCGGGCTGCCGCCGCACCGGTTGAGCCACGGCAATACCCACGATGCGATGTATTGGACGCCGGCGCAGATCGTGGCGCACCATGCCTCGAACGGTTGCGATCTCCATGCCGGGGATCTGCTCGGCACGGGCACGCTGTCTGGCCCCACGCCCGAAAGCGCGGGCAGCCTGATGGAACTGAGCCAGGGCGGCAAGGCGCCGCTGCCGCTGCCGGGCGGGGAAAGTCGCACTTTCCTGGAAGACGGCGACGAACTGGCGCTCCATGCCCGGGCAGAGCGGGACGGTTTTGCCACGATCGGCTTTGGCCCTTGCGTGGGGCAGATCATGCCGGCGCGCCAGCCGTGGGCCTGACGCTTCACGGCTATTGGCGTTCGGGCGCGGCCTGGCGGGTGCGCATTGCGCTGGCTCTCAAGGGGCTGGACCATGCCACCTCTACGCACGATCTGCGCACCGGCGCGCAGCGGGCCGAAGGCTATCGCCAGCTCAATCCCCAGGGCCTGGTGCCCGCGCTCGATTGCGGCGAGGCCGGTGTTGCCCCACTGACGCAGTCGCTGGCAATCATCGAATGGCTGGAGGAGACCCATCCGGCGCCGGCGCTGCTGCCGGCCGATGCACTGGGCCGCGCGCGGGTGCGGGCCATGGCCCAGATCATTGCCTGTGACGTGCACCCGCTGGGAAACCTGCGGGTGTTGCAGGCCCTCAAGGGTGATATCGGCGCCAGCGAAGACCAGGTACAGGGCTGGCTCGCTCGCTGGATGGGTGATGGTCTCGCCGCGCTGGAGACCATGGTTGCGCGCTGGGGCGGCGGCTTTGCCTATGGCGATGCGCCTGGTCTTGTCGAATGCTGCCTGGTGCCGCAGCTGTATTCCGCCCGCCGGTTTGGCGTGTCGCTCGATGCCTTCCCCCGTCTTGTGGCGATCGATGCGCGCTGTGCCGCACTGCCCGCCGTTGCCGCGGCGCACCCTGGCGCGCAGGAAGATGCCGATCAGGCGTGATCAGCGGCTGATCGGCCCGGTGCCTCGGCCACGGCCGGTGGAAAGGGAAAGCGCCCGTCCTGCACCACCTGTTCCAGCGCACTGGCGTTGAGGATCAGGCCGCTGTCGGTGACGATGCGGAAGCTTTTGCGCGTGTCGATGTTCCAGCGCAGCATCAGGCGGACGATCTTGGCCAGCGGTTCGGGCCGCACACTTTCCACTTTAATGAAGGGCTTGGGCTCGGCCTCACTGTGTGTGGCAGACCATTCAAGCCAGGCACGCTGCGTCCAGTCGATGGTCATGACCGCCCCCCCGTTATTGCGGTGCAAATGAAACTAAATGCACAGCAAAAGTTGTGGTCCCGCGTCAAACCTTAGACATTTCGGCAGATATTGCAATTGGCCGTCCCGCAAGCCCGGCTTTGATTGTAATATTGCGCTGCGCTGCAACAATAATAGCAGCAGCATGCAAGGGGTTGAACGCTTGGTCCTTCCGTGAAAAGAACAAGTTCGATACCCTAACGATCGTGATGATCACGACGCAGGTGGGAGAGGACGATGATGGTCAAGCAGAGCAAGCGCCGCCGCATGGTGCAGGCAGCCATTCCCGGAGCGGCGCTGCTCGGCCTGCTCGCCGTGCCCGGCCTGGCGCAGGCGCGCGGGGCAACGTCGGTTCCACCGGTATCCGGGTCAGGCCTGGTGCAGCGCTGCCCGCTGATGGCGGGCATGCGCTTTGCCCCGGCCGATGGCGGGCGCCCGGTGCAGATCACGGCCGCGCAGGTCGTGCCGCAAAGCGCGGGGCGGCCAGCGTCGCCGGGACAGGGTGAAGCGCTGCCGGCGCTGCCGGCCTATTGCAAGGTAAGCGGGGTCATCGATCCGCGCAAAGGCGCCGATGGCCGCGCCTATGGCATCCGCTTTGAAGTGAACCTGCCGCTGGCGTGGAACGGCCGCTTTCTGTTGCAGGGAGGTGGCGGCCTCAATGGCTCCGTCCGCCCGGCGGTGGGTGGCGCTGCGGCCGGCGCGGTTCCGGCCTTGGCGCGGGGCTTTGCCGTTGCCAGCCACGATAGCGGGCACCAGGGCGCGGTGTTCGACGCCTCGTTCCGCACCGACCAGCGCGCGACGCTCGATTTCGCCCAGGCGGCGGTTCCGGCAGTGGCGCAATTGGGCAAGGCGATCGCCACGCGGTTCTATGGCCGGGCGCCGGCGCACAGCTATATGGCGGGCTGCTCCACCGGCGGGCGTGAGACGATGCTGGCGATGGAGCGCTATCCCGCGCTGTTCGATGGGCTGGTGATCGGCGCGCCGGCGATGCGCACCGGCTTTTCGAACCTGGGCACCACTTATGCCAAGGTCATGTTCAACCAGGCCGCGCCGCGCGATGCCCAGGGGCTGCCGCTGCCGGACAAGGCCTTTTCCGCGGCAGACCGCCAGACCATCCGCGCCGGTCTGCTGGCCCAGTGCGATGGCCTGGATGGTCGGGTGGATGGCATGATCATGGCCGTGGCGCAGTGCCGGTTCCGCCCGGCCGCGTTGCAGTGCCACGCCGGCAAGCAGGATGGCTGCCTTAGCGCGGCGCAGGTCGAAGCGCTGGACCGCGCCTTTGCCGGCCCGCGCGACGCGGCCGGCCATGCGCTCTATGCCCCGGTACCCTACGATACCGGCGTGGTCGATACGTCAGGACCGGTATCGGGCTATATCGCCGATGGCCGCACCGACATCCTCGGCCCGCCCAACCGCGATCTCACGGTAGATCTGGATGCGCGCGCCGCCGCGATTCGCGCTGATTGGATGCAGGCACTGACCGACACTGACGGCTGGACCGATCTCAGCGCTTTCCTGGGCCACCAGGGCAAAGTGCTGTTCTATCACGGGGTCAGCGATCCGTGGTTCTCTGCGCTCGACACGCTGGATTACTGGAAGCGCGCGGGCAAGACCAATGGCGCGGCCTGGGCGCAGTCCAGCCGGTTCTACATGGTGCCGGGCATGGCCCATTGCCAAGGCGGCGATGCGTTCGACCGCTTCGATCTGCTGGGCGCCGTGGTCGATTGGGTAGAGCGCGGCGAGGCACCCGCAGCCGTCGTCGCGACGCGCAGCCAGGGCAAGGGCGCGCGGCCGCTGTGCCCCTGGCCGGGCTATGCCCGCTATAACGGCGGTGATCCCGATCGCGCCGAAAGCTACTCCTGCGCCGAAGCGCCCGTGGCCGGCGCACCGGCGGCGGCTGGCACCGGGGGCTGATCGCTCCACCGGCCGCCCACCGCCTGGGCCAGGGCAATCGCGGCGGTCTGGCGATCGATCACCGACTGGATCTCGGTCTGCCGCGCGGACAGCGCCGCAGTTTGCGCGGTGATGACCGAGGTGTAGTCGACGATGCCGTTGCGATACTGGTTGTTGGCAATGGTTTCGGCCTGGCTCGCCGAAACGGTCGCCTCTGCCCGGCGCTGCGCCACCTCGGCCAGCACGCGTGTTCCGGCCAGGTTGTCTTCCACCTGCTGGAACGCGGTCAACACCGTCTGGCGATAGGTCGCCACCGTCTGGTCATACTGCGCGCGCGCCTGGACCACGGCGCCATGCCGCGCCCCGAAATCCAGCAGCGTCATCGCCCCGCTCAGGCCCAGCGACCACAGGCTGGTGGCGGCGCGGAACAGCTGGCTGATCACGCTGCTGTTGGTGCCCACGCTGCTCGACAGCGTGACTTGCGGGAAATAGGCGGCCTTCTGGATGCCGACATTGGCATTGGCGGCCGCCACGCGGCGTTCGGCGGCGGCAATATCGGGCCGGCGCTGCAGCAGGGCGGCCGGTACCTGGGCCGGGATTTCCGGCACGACCGGCTGCCAATCGACCGCGGGAAGGGCAAAGGTTGACGGGTTTTCACCCACCAGCACGGCAATCGCGTGTTCCAGCACGGCGCGCTGGCGATCGAGATCGGCACGGGTGGCCTGGGCATTGCTCAGCGTGGTCTGCGCCTCGAACACGTCGGCGTGGGACACCGTGCCGGCCTTGTACTTGTTGGTGGTGATGGCCAGGGCGCGGGTGTAATCGGCCACCGTGCGATCGAGCAGCACGCGCTGCGCATCGATGCCGCGCAGCTGGACATAGTTGGTGGCGAGTTCCCCTTGCGCAGACAGCGTGGCGTTGGCGAGGTCACCTTCGCTCGCCTGGGCGTTGGCCTTGGCCTGGTTGACCGTGTTGCCGAGCCGGCCCCACAGGTCGGGCTCCCAACTCGCGCCAATCGACAGCGAATAGCGCGAGACCGTGGCGCCGGTCGTGGTGGTGGAAACGCCGGTGCCGCCGGTCACGTTCTGGCCGGCGAAATCCTGCGAGCGGGTGCCGCTGGCAGACGCGGTGAGCGAGGGGAACAGCGCCGAACGCTGCACCTGCACCAGTGCCCGCGCCGCCTGGTAGGCAGCGCGATAGCTCGCCACGTTCTGGTTGGTGATCACCACCTTCTGTTCCAGGCCATCGAGCACGGGATCGCGGAACAGATCCCACCACGCCCCGCGCGCCACCGCATCCGAAGGCGTCGCCACCGCCCAGCCGGGCTCTTCCTTGAACTGCGGCGGGATCGCCACCGTGGCGGGCGGGCGGTAGGCCGGCGCCATCGAGCAGCCGGCGAGGACCAGCGGCAGCGCCATGCCGGGAATGACGAGCGCGGAAAAACGCGAGAGGGGCGCGCGCATCAGGCGGGTACTCCTTGGATCGGGGCCGGCGGAGCCGCGCGGCGTGGACGGCGGCGGCGGAAGCGGTCGAGCGCGAGATAGACCACCGGCGTGGTCATCAAGGTCAGCACCTGGCTGGCGACCAGACCGCCGAAAATGGCGATGCCGAGCGGACGGCGCAGTTCGGCGCCATCGCCAAAGCCGATGGCCAGCGGCAATGCGCCCAGCGCGGCGGCCAGCGTGGTCATCAGGATCGGGCGAAAGCGCTTGAGGCAAGCTTCGCGCACGGCTTCGACCGGGGAAAGCCCTTCGTTCCGCTCTGCCTCCAGCGCGAAATCGATGATCATGATCGCGTTCTTCTTCACGATGCCGATCAGCAGGATGATGCCGATCAGGGCAATGATGTCGAACTGGCCGCCACTGGCGATCAGGGCGATCATTGCGCCAACCCCGGCCGAGGGGATCGTGGAGAGCGCAGTGAGCGGGTGGATCGCGCTTTCGTAGAGGATGCCGAGCACGATGTAGATCGCCACCAGCGCCGCCAGGATCAGCAGCGGCATGCTGGCGGTGGACTGGGCAAAGACCTTGGCCGTGCCACCAAATTCGCCGTGGACGGTGGCGGGCAGGGCAAGGCTCGCCTGGACCTGCGCAATGAGCTGCGAGGCTTGGCCGAGCGACACACCCTGCGGCAGGTTGAACGAGATCGTGGCCGATGGCTCGCCATCGGAATGGCTGACCTGCGCATCGGTCGATCCCGTGCTCCACCGCGCGATCGCCGAAAGCGGCGTCATCGTGCGCGCGGTGGTGCTGACCGCGCTGCCGCTGGCAACCAATGCGCCACCGGCTGCCGCGCCGCCCGATCCGGTAAGGTTGGCCGCGGAACTGGCCGAACTGATCGCGCCGGCGACCGGCAGATAGATGTTGTTGAGCGCCTCGGGCGAGCCGTTGAACTGGCGGTCGGCCTCCATCACGACGTGATACTGGTTAAGCCCGGAATAGATGTTGGCCACCTGGCGCTGGCCAAAGGCATCATAGAGCGTGGCATCGACCGTCTGCATCGGAATGCCCAGCCGCGCGGCGGCATCGCGGTCGACCTCGACAAAGGCATCGGCGCCGGCATCCTGCTGGTCGATATCGACATCGGTGATGAGGTCAGGATGGGTCTTGAGCGCATCGACCAGCTTTTGCCCGGCGGCCTGCAGCACGTCGGCGTGATCGGCCTTGAGCACGTATTGATAGGTGCTGTTGGTCTGCCGCCCGCCGGCCTGCAGATCCTGCACCGGATTGAGGAACAGGCTGACCCCGCGCACGCGCGCCAGCTTGGGCCGCAGGCGCCCGATCACTTCGTTGACCGGCGGGCGTTGCGAGCGGTCTTTCAGCGTGGCGAAGAGGAAGCCGCCGCCCGCGCGCGAGCCCCCGGCAAACGAGACCACGGTATCGACCGCAGGATCGGATTTGACGATCCGGGTAATGCGCGTGAGCTTGTCCTGCAGGTCCGAAAACGAGATCGACTGGTCGGCGCGCAGGCCGCCCATCAGGCCGCCGGTATCCTGCTGCGGGAAGAACCCCTTGGGTGCGATGGCGATCAACCAGACGTTGAGCGCAACGGTCAGCACCAGGACCAGCATGACCAGCCCGCGATGCGCCAGCGCCCAATCGAGATTGCGGGCATAGCGCGCCTCTGACCATTCGACGCAGCGCTTGGCCGCGCGCATCACCCGGCTTTCGCTTTCGCGGCCATCGAGCAGGCGCGCGGCCAGCATCGGCGTGGTGGTGAGCGACACGACCAGGCTGATGGCAACGGCAACCGACATGGTCAGCGCAAATTCGCGGAACAGGCGGCCGACGAGGCCACCCATGAAGATCAGCGGCACGAACACCGCCACCAGGCTGACCGAGATCGACAGCACGGTAAAGCCCACCTCGCGCGCGCCCTTGAGCGCGGCGGACAGGGGGGACATGCCGTGTTCCACATGGCGGCTGATATTCTCGACCACCACGATGGCATCGTCGACGACAAAGCCGGTCGCCACGGTCAAGGCCATGAGCGAGAGATTGTCGAGCGAGAAGCCCGCCAGGTACATGACGCCCAGCGTGCCGAGCAGCGAGGCGATGACCGCCGCGGCCGGGATCAGCGTGGCACGCCACGATTGCAGGAACAGGCCCACCACCAGCACCACCAGCAGCGTGGCGATCAGCAGCGTCACTTCCACCTCGTGCAACGAGGCGCGGATCGTGCGGGTGCGGTCCGATCCGATCGACAGGTGGATATCGGGCGGCAGCGCGGCCTGCAGCGCCGGCAGCTGCGCCTTGAGCGCATCGACCGTTTCCACGATATTGGCGCCGGGCTGGCGGCTGATCAGGATCGGCACGGCGCGCTTGCCGTTGAACAGGCCGATGGTGCGGATGTCTTCCGGCCCATCGGTGACCGTGGCGATGTCCGACAGGCGCACGGCGGCGCCGTTGCGCCAGGCAATCACGGTATCGCGGTAATCGGCGGCGTGGCGGCCGGCCTGGTTGGAATAGACCTGGAAGCTGCCGTTGCCGGTATCGAGCACGCCGCGCGGCCGGTTGGCGCTTTCCGATTGCAGCGCGGTGCGCACGTCTTCCAGCGCGATGCCGGCGCGCGACAGCGCCAGTGGGTTGACCTCGATGCGCACCGAGGGGAGCGCCGCGCCGCCCAGCTCGACATTGCCCACGCCCTGCACCTGGAGCAGCTTTTGCTGCACCACGTTGGATACCGCATCATAGATTTCGGACGGACTGCGGGTGGCGGAGGTGAGCGCAAGGATCAGCACCGGCGCTTCAGCCGGATTGGCCTTGCGATAGCTCGGGTTGCTTTTGAGCGTGGCGGGGAGATCGGCCCGCGAGGCGTTGATCGCGGCCTGCACATCGCGCGCGGCGCCATCGATATTGCGCGACAGATCGAACTGTAGCGTGATCTGGGTTGATCCCACGCCCGATCGCGAGGTCATTTCGCTGACGCCGGCAATCGTCCCCAGGTGCCGTTCCAACGGGGCGGCGACGCTGGCCGCCATCGTTGAAGGGCTGGCGCCGGGCAGGTTGGCCTGGACCATGATCGTGGGGAAATCGACCGCGGGTAGCGGCGCCACCGGCAGGTTGAAGAACGCTGCCACGCCCGCCAGCATCAACCCGATGGTGAGCAGGAGGGTGCCGACCGGGCGCCGGATGAAAGGCGCGGAAACGTTCATGCCCGACCCGGTTCCTGCGGACCCGGTGCCTGCGCCGGCGTTGCTGCCCCGCGCGCCGCTTCGCGCCGTTCGCGCCAGCGCTCAAGGCCGAGGAAAATCACCGGCGTGGTGAACAGCGTCAGCACCTGGCTGAAGATCAGGCCGCCGGCGATCGCGATGCCCAGCGGCTGGCGCAATTCGTGCCCCATGCCGCCGCCAAAGATCAGCGGCAATGCGGCAAACAGCGCGGCAAACGTGGTCATCATGATCGGGCGGAAGCGCAGCAGTGCGGCCTGGCGAATGGCGTGCGACGGATCGGCGCCTTCCTCACGCATGGCCTCGAGCGCGAAGTCGATCATCATGATCGCGTTCTTCTTGACGATGCCGATCAGCAGCACGATGCCGATGATGCCGATCACGCCCAGGCCCGATCCGGTGAGCCACAGGCCGAGCAGCGCGCCGATCCCGGCCGAGGGCAGGGTGGAGAGGATCGTGATCGGGTGGACGAAGCTTTCATAGAGCACGCCCAGCACGATATAGACCACCACGATCGCGGCCAGGATCAGCCACAGCTCGTTCGAGAGCGACGACTTGAAGGCCGAGGCAGCGCCGGCAAAATTGGTCGAGACCGCAGCAGGAACGCCAATGGACTGCTCCGCCTGTTCGATCACCGAAACCGCCTTGCCCAACGACACGCCAGGCGCCAGATCGAAACCGATCGTGGCCGAGGGGAACTGCGCCTCGCGCGAGACGACGAGGGCGGTGGGGCCGGTCGTGATGCTGGCGATGGTCGATAGCGGTACGGTGGTCCCGCCCGGCAGCGGAATGCGCAAGTCGCCTAGTGCCTGCGGATTGGTGACCGAGCCGGGCTGCGCTTCGAGGATCACGCGGTTCTGGCTCGACTGGGTGTAGATCGTCGACACGATGCGCTGGCCAAACGCATCATAAAGCGCGTTGTCGATCGTCAGCACCGAAAGCCCCAGCCGACCGGCGATATCGCGGTTGATATTCACCGTCACTGCTTGGCCGCCGCCCATCACGTTGGACGTTACGTTTTGCAGATGCGGATCGTCCTTGAGCGCCGCCGCCAGCTTTTCGCCCCACTGGTTGACCAGTGCCTCGTCGGCGCCCTGCAGCGAGAAGCGATAGGCGTTGACGCCGGTGGAGGTGTCGATGGTGAGATCCTGCACCGGGCGGAAATAGGTCTTGATGCCCACGATCCCGCTGGTGGCCTGGGTCAGGCTGTCGATCACATGGGCGAGATTGCCGCGATCGCCCTCGCTCTTGAGGTTGACGACCATGCGCCCCTGCGAAAGCGTGGGGTTCTGCCCATCGACGCCGACAGAGGAACTGAGGCTGTCAACCGCCGGATTGGCCAGCAGCGCCTGGGCCACCTGGCTTTGCAGCTGGGTCATGCGGGTATAGCCGATGTCCTGCCCGGCCACCGTTGTCACCGCGATCTGGCCGGTATCCTGTTCGGGAAAGAGATCCTTGGGGATGATCCAGAACAGCAGCGCGGTGACCGCCAGCGTGCCGGCGAACACGGCCATGGTCAGCCCGCTACGCGCCATGACCCAGTCGAGCGCGGTCATGTAGCGGGCGGCGAGGCGATCGAACCAGTTCCGCGTCGCCTGAGTCACGCGATACTGGCGCTCTTCATGCTCGGGCTTGAGCCAGCGCGCCGACAGCATCGGCACGAGGGTCAGCGCGACGAGTGCCGAGATCAGGATCGTTACCGCAAGGGTCACGGCAAATTCGCGGAACAGGCGGCCAACCACGTCCCCCATGAACAGCAGCGGGATGAGGACGGCGATCAGCGATACCGTCAGCGAGATGATCGTGAAGCCGATCTCGCTCGCGCCTTTGAGTGCCGCCTCGAACGGGCGCATGCCGTCTTCGATATGGCGCGCGATGTTTTCCAGCACGACGATGGCATCGTCGACCACGAACCCCGAGGCGATGGTGAGCGACATCAGCGTGAGGTTGTTGATCGAGAAATCGAGGAAATACATCGCCGCAAACGAGCCGACCAGCGAAAGCGGCACGGCAATGCTGGCCACCACCGTGGCACGCAGCGAACCCAGGAACAGGAAGATCACCAGCGTGACGAGCACGACGGCCAGGACCAGTTCCATGCGCACGTCGGACACCGAGGCGCGGATGCCGGCGGTGCGGTCGGTCAGCACCGTCACGTGCACGTCTGCCGGCAACTGCGCCTCAAGCTCGGGCAGGGAGGCCTTGATTGCGTCAACCGTGCCGATGACGTTGGCGCCGGGCTGGCGCTGCACATCGAGCACGACCGCCGGCTGGCCATTCATCCACGAGGCGATGCGCGTGTTTTCCGTGGCCTGCACCACTTGCGCCACATCAGACAGCCGCACCGGCGCGCCATTGGCAAAGGCCACCACCAAGTTGCGATAGCTGGCGGCATCGCCCAACTGGTCGTTGGCGTCGATCGTCCAGCTCTTGGTCGGGCCGTCAAAGCTGCCCTTGGCGGCGTTGGCATTGGCATTGGCAATCGCGCTGCGGATCGATTCCAGCGACAGGCCGCGCGCGGCCAGCGCCGGAACATTGGCCTGGATGCGCACCGCCGGGCGTTGCCCGCCAGACATCGACACCAGGCCCACGCCCGAAACCTGGGCGATCTTGTTGCTGAACTGGCGTTCGACAATGCCTTGCACTTCGCCCAGCGGCCGGCTTTTCGAGGTGATGCCCAGCGTCAGGATCGGCGCGTCGGCCGGGTTGACCTTGGCATAGATCGGCGGCGCGGGCAGATCGGTGGGCAGCAGCGTGTTGGCCGCGTTGATCGCCGCCTGCACTTCCTGCTCGGCAATGTCGAGCGACAGGTCGAGGCGGAACTGCATGGTGATGACCGATGCCCCGGCCGAAGAGGCGGAGGTCATCCGCGTCAGCCCGGGCATCTGCCCGAACTGCCGCTCCAGCGGCGAGGTCACGGTCAGCGCCATCACATCGGGGCTTGCACCGGGATAGAGCGTGGTGACCTGGATCGTCGGATAGTCCACCTCTGGCAGCGCCGAGAGCGGTAGCATGCGATAGGCCACCAGGCCGGCCAGCAGGATTGCCACCATCAGCAGGGTGGTTGCCACCGGGCGCAGGATGAACAGCCGGGATGGCCCGCCGGGTTGGGCAGGGGCCTCGGTGGGCAGGTCGGACGTGCTCATCCCGCGTTTCCGGCGTTGGCGCCGCGGCGATGGTGGCCGTTGCCGCCCCGGCCGCCTTCGCCGCCGCCCTGGCCGCCTTGGCCACCGCCACGCTTGCCACCCTTGTTGATGCTGGCGCCGTCTTCCAGGCCATCGGCGCCCTCGATCACCACCGGGGTGCCGGCCGTCAGGCCCGACAGGATCGCCAGCTTGTCACCCGAAGAGGGGCCGGTCTTGACCACGGTCAGCTTCACGGTGTTGTCGGGCTTGACCACGAACACGAAATCGCCCTGGCTGCCATGGCGCACCGCGCTGACCGGCACGGTCACCACGTCGTGCAGCGTCTGCACCAGCATCGAAACATTGACGAAAGCGCCGGGGAACAGGACGTTGCCGGCATTGGCAAAGCGGGCCTTGGCCTTGACCGTGCCGGTGGTGGCATCGACCTGGTTGTCGAACGTCAGGAAGCGGCCGGTGGCCAGGCGCTTGCCGCCGTTCTGGTCGGTGGCGTCAACCGGCAGGCCGCTGCCTGCGCCGGCGGTCTGCCCGATGGCGGAAAGCTGCGCCTGGGGCAGGGCAAAGCTCACGTCGATCGGATCGACCTGGGTGATGATCACCACGCCATTGGTATCCGATGGCGTGAGGTAGTTGCCGATATCGACCTGGCGAATGCCAACCCGGCCCGAAATCGGCGCCTTGATCGCGGTATAGTCCAGGTTGAGCGCGGCCGTGCCGATGGCGGCGCGATCGGCCGCGACGGTGCCGACCAGCTGCCCCACCGTGGCGCGCTGGGTATCGACCTGCTGGCTGGCGATCGAGTCCTGCTTGAGCAGGGTTTGATAGCGATTGAGATCGAGCCGCGCCGAGGTCAGCTGCGCCTCGTCGCGCGCCAGGTTGGCGCGGGCCTGTTGCAGTGCCAGGCGATAGGGACGCGGATCGATCTGGGCAAGCACCTGGCCCTGGCGGACCATCTGCCCTTCCTGGAACATGATCTTGAACAGGACGCCGGAAAGCTGGGTGCGGACCGTGGCGGTAACCAGCGGCTGCACCGTGCCCAGCGCCGCCACCGTCACCGGCATGTCGGCCTTGGTTGCCGGCGCGATATTCACCGCCGCCGGCGGCCGCCCGCCGCGCTTGTCGCCGCCGCTCTTGGCCACCCATCGGGCACCGAGCGCGATCAGCAGGAACACCGCAATGATCACCAGGGCGATCACAAGCGTGCGCTTGCGGCTGCTGCGGCGGGGATGTTCGGACGTTACGTGATCCGGAGAAACAGGTGTACTCGCTTCGTCAGCGTTCATCTAACAAACCCTTGCATGCCCTGCGACTCGATTGTCCCGGATCGAGTTCTCGCGTTCTTCCGCCATGGCCTGGCGGGGTGCAAGCTGTCTTGTTTCCCAAGTTGTATCAGATTGCCCCGGCGATCTTACGTTCGGTTCCAGGCGAAACGCGCGGCGTTTCCGCAGCCAAGTCGGGATTGCGGGCAAAGGTTCCCGGGGCAAAGCGATTCATGTGCAGATAGCGGGGAGAAAAGCCGCAAAGCTGCGCCAGCCGATCGGGATCGGGCAGGGTGATATGGCGCCCATGCCAATGCAGCAGGCCGCGCCCGCGCAGGTCCTGCACCACGCGGTTGACGTGGACCGGGGTCATGCCGGTTGCTTCGGCCAGGGTTACCTGCGTGAGCGGGGTGGCAAAGCGCCCGGCTTCGGCCAGGCCCAGCGCCGCCAGCCGATAGTGCAACTCGCACAGCAAGGCGCCGATCCGTGCCAAGGCCGGGCGCGCGGCAAGGTTCAGCGTCCATTCGCGCTGCATGCCCAGCATGGCGCAGGCGTCGAATGCCATGGCCTGGCGCAGGCAGTGCGAGCGCAGGCAGGCGCGATCGAATACCTCGGGCGCGATCAGCGCGCAGTGCATGTCGTTCAGCGCACCGATCGAATGATCCATCGCTTCGGCGGCCAGAGCATCGGGATTGCACAAGTCTCCCGGCAGCAGGAACGCCACGACCTGGCGCCGGCCATCCTCCAGCAGCTTGTAGCGGCAGCCCCAGCCATCGATGACCAGCTTGACGAAGTGGATCGGCTCGCCTTCGCGGATAAGGTCGGCCCCGGCCGGAACCAGCCGCCCTTCGCTGCGCAGCAAGCCGTCGATCTGCGTCCGGGCCTGAAGGTCCAGTTCGACGTAGCGCGCGAATTTGGCCTCAAGGGAATTCATGCTGGCCTGTTCTGCAATCGGCCGGGGAACACCGGCCCCGATACCCATCGCAACACCCCATCGCCCCGGCGGTTCCCCATCCCATCACAGGTTGTGATCCATGCCCTGTTGGCGTGATGCAGGGTTCCAATGGTCTGCCAGCAAAAGGATATGTAGCCATGGCCGATCGTTCTCCACCCCAGCCCGCCATTCCCCCGCGCACGGTGCGGGGCGCGCCCATTGCCCATGCCGATCAGCGTTCCGGGCAGCAATCCTCGCACGCCGAAGAACGCGACAACCCCGGCCAGCTGACCGGCGGCACCGGCGGCGTGGGCGCACCACCGCCGACCGAGACGCCGATCGACGAACCGGTGCCCGATCCCATTCCGCTGCCGCCGGGAAGCCATGGCAAGGAAGGAACCGACGGGCCGGAAAGCAAGGTGGCGCGCAATCCCGGCGCTGAGGCCGGCCAGAACGCCGGCCCGACGCTGCGCCGGTAGGATGAGGGCGTGCGCGGTGCCTAACTATGTTTCGCCCAGCCATGCTTCATCACCGGGGCGCGATGTGCAGCACGGCTGCCTTGGCAATGCCGCGCCGCTGCTGGCAGCGGCAAAGCGCGTGCTCGCGCTTGCGGCCGAGCATGATGCGGCAATCGCGACCGCAGAAAGCTGTACCGGTGGGCTGCTGGCGTCGCTGCTGACCGATATCGAGGGCTATGGCCGCTGGTTCGATCGTGGCTTTGTCACATATTCGGCCCAGGCCAAGAGCGAGATGCTGGGGATCGATCCGGTGGAACTACGCCGTCACGATCCGGTTAGCCGCGCGATTGCCGAGTCGATGGCGCGCGGCGCGCTGACCCATAGCCGGGCCGGGCTCGTCGCCGCGATTACCGGCAATGCCGGCACCGGCGGCCCACGGGACGAGCCGGGCCTGGCCCATATCGCAGTGCTGCGGCGCGATGGCGGCCTGTTGGTGCGCGAGTGCCATTACGGCGCCCGCCCGCGCGATGCGGTGCGGTTGCATCTGGCCGGGGCAGCCCTTGCAATGATGGCCGATGTATTGAACGCGGCCCGGGGATAGGCTTCCCTAGGTAGCTTTCAACCGACACTGATGGCGCGCGCTCATCGCCCGCGTGCGGTGTCTGCTGCCTGGGTTTCCTGTCCGCCCAGCTGGGCCAGCATGTCGGCGTGGCGGGCAACCACCGGCGCGATCGCGTTGGCGGCCGCGCGCAAGGCCGGCTTGTCGCCCTTGTCGGCATAGGCGCGATGCAGCGCCAGGGCCGCCGTGTGGGCATCGCGCTGCGCCGCCAGGTAAACGTTCTGCGCCGTCTCGCCCTGCGCCTGGCGCAATCCGTCGAGCGCGGCCGCCTGCGTGGAATCGAGCGCCGGCGCCGGCTTACCCAGGCCATCCTGGCGGGCGGCCTGGGTAAGCCGCGCGGTGGAATGGGTATGGTCGGCAATCATCATCCGGGCAAAGCTCGCCACTTTGGCGCTGGGGGACTTGGCCAGGATCAAGCGGGAGGATTCGATCTCGAACCGGTCGCCCGCGGCGGCCTTGGCGAGGTAGGTGGCGGCGTCAAGCGGCGCCATGGCGTCGGCAGGCGATGGGGGTGCCGTCGGTTGGGTTGGGGCCAGGGCCTGCGCCGCAGCAAGCGAAGGCAGCAGCATGGCGCAGGCAGCCACCGGCGCGAATGGGAATGTGGGCATGATACTCTCTCCTTTGGGGCAGTGTCCCCCGATCCGGCGGTCAATGCCGGCTGCGGGAAGGTGGCATGCGGATGGCTTGCGGGCGGACGCTGCCGGGTAAAAGGCGCGGCCGCAGATCCGGGTCGGGCAGCCGTTCGTGCCAGGGGTGCAGCGGCGCGGGCATGGTGGGGCGGGGCATGTTCGGGCGGGGCGTGCTAGGGCGGGGCATGGCGGGTATGGCAACCGCGCAGGCGGGCTGGGGCTCGGTCATCGTGAAACTCCTGGGAGGATGCACCAACAAGCCCTGACCGACAGGGTCTGTTGCCGGCCGCCAACATGGGTAAGTGCAATCGCGCCGCGCCGGCGCGGCCGGTCAGCGCCGCAGCGTGGCGCGCGGGCGCAGCGCGATGCGGCATGTCAGGCCGCTGGGCGCGAAATCGCGTTCCAGTGTCCAGTGCTGCTGGCGCGCGAACATCCGCGTGCCCAGGCCCTGGCGACTGGGTGGCAGCACCGGCGGCCCGCCATTCTCCCGCCACAGCAGCACGCCATCGGCGCTCCAACCGATGGTAACCCGCCCACACGGATCAGACAGCGCGCCGTGCTTGAGCGCATTGGTGCACAATTCATGCAGCACCAGCAGCAGATGATAAGCCGGCTCGCGCGCGATCAGGAAGGGTGGGCCTTCGATGTGGAACGCTTCATCCTTGTGAAACGGGGCAATCGCGGTGCGCACCAGGTGCGCCACCTCGGTCACGGCGCCAGCCCGCGCGCCGCGTGGGTTGCCCGGTGGGCTGTCGAGCAGGCGGTTGGCATTGGCCAGCGCCTGCACCCGGGCCAGCAGATCCTGGCGGAACCGTTCGGTATCGTCGCTGGCGCGCGATACGCGGACCAGCGCCTGGACCACGCCCAGCGCGTTCTGCACGCGATGATACATCTCGCGCGTGACGATATCCTGTTCGCGCGCCAGGGCATCGAGCTGGCGCACCGTGCGGCGCAGCGTGTCGCCCACCGCAATCAGCGCCAGGTTGGCCAACGCGATCAGCAGCGCCAGCGTCAGGCGGTGGGGATCGAGCAGGGATGGGCTGCCGCCACGAAACACCCATTCCACCAGCAGCGTAGTGGCGATCGCCACGACCAGCGCGGCGCGCCAGCCCATGAACACCGCCGCCAACAGCACGAACGGAAAGAACGGCGCAAACGGCACTGCCGCCCCTGCCGGCCCCAATGTCCAGCGCAAGGCAGCAGGTGCGGCGATCGCCGCTGCGATGCCCGACAGCCTTTGCCATGGGGCAAGATCGAGCAAAATGGTGCGGCGAACCGCTTCGATCCGCGTCACCGGCGCGCCTTGTCAGCAATGCGGCAGAGCGTGATCGACAGGCACAAGACCGGCCCCGTAAAGGGGCCGGTCCGTCTGGAAGCAAGTGGCATCAGTGGCGGCCTTCCCACCCCCTGCGCGATGCTTCCGAATGGCCACGGGAATCGCCGAACCAGCCGCCATGGCCGCGATCGCGGTCATCATCGTCATGGCTCATGCGGCGCGAGCGGCCGCGATCGTCGTCATGGTCGTCGCGGCCCCGGCTGCTGCGGCGCCCGTCGTCGTCGTCGTGGCGGCCGCCGCGCGAAGAGCTGCCGCGATCGTCCCAGCCCTTGCGCGAGGCTTCGGAATGCCCACGCGGATCGCCATACCAGCCGCTGCCTTCGTGGTCGGAATTTTCCCAGCCGCGGCGCGAGGCTTCGGAATGGCCCCGGGAATCGCCATACCAGCCGCTGCCTTCATGGTCAGACCGTTCCCAGCCCCGGCGCGAGGCCTCCGAATGGCCCTGGGAGTCGCCGAACCAGCCGCCATGCCCGCGCCCGCTCCGGTCACTGCCGCGATCATCGTCGCGGTCATCACGGCCCCGGCTGCTGGCGCCCCGGCTGCGATAGTCGCGATCGTCATCGTCGCGGCCCCGGCTGGAGCGGCCGCGATCATCGCTCATGAAGCGGCCTTCGTCGTCACGCGGGCGATCCTGGCTGCCGCGTCCGCCGCGACGGTCATCTTCTTCGCTGCGGCGGCCGCCCTGACCGGCAAACCGGCCACGCTCGTCTCGGCCACCCCGACCATAATCGCCGTTGTCGCGTCCTTGATAACTTGCCATGGTTCTCTCCTGGGTATTGTGGGCATTTGCCCTGGGAAAGGCGCCGAATGAAACCGGCGCCTGGGGCGGAAGCCGATCTTCGGCCTCCAGTTCGCTGCGCAGTTCTTTCAGCTGCGCTGCAAGTTCGGGGGTGTCGACGCCGGCCTCACGCGCCTGGGCAAAGATACCGTCGTCGCCTTCCTCTTCCTTGACATGATGCCGGATCTGCTCGGCCAGCACCGTGAACTTGGCGTCGCGGAACGGATCGCCGCGGGCGCTGCGCGCCAGATCGGCGATCAGCACCTTGGCGCTGTCGTGTTCCACTTGTGCTTCGTCGAGATCGTCGTCTTCATCGGCTGCGGCGCGGCAGGCGGGATAGAAGACTTCCTCTTCCAGCATGGTGTGCAGGGTAAGCGCCTGGCACACCTCGGTAACGATCGCGTCCTTGCGGCTGCCGCTGGCGCTCTCGAACTCCTTGAACAGCTTTTCGACCTGGCGATGGTCGCTTTTGAGCATGCGGATCGCCTCGCCATCGGCCTTGCTGGCATTGGCGCTCTTGTCGGCGCCCTTGTCGGCATTGGCGGTCTTGCTGGTGGTGGCGGCGCTGCCTTGCGCTGCGGCGCGCTGTCCGCGTCGTCCGGTTGCCGTCTTGCCGCCTGCCTTTGCCGTATCGGTCTTGTCAGCTTCAGACGGTGATGCGGCGGACTGGCCAGAGGTGGCCTGCCCGGTCTGCGCCGGCTGCGTTGCGGGGGAAGGGGTGCTGTTGCTGGCCATCGGGCCGATCTCCTTCGCGTTGGGTCGGGGCAGTGCCGAAAGGCAAGCCCGGCAGGGCGGCTGGCGCCCGTTGCGGAAGGAGAAGCGTGCGAGCGGCGCACAATGTCCGCGCGGCTATCCCATGTGTGCAAATTGCAATCTGTCTCTTGGGGCAATCTGCGGCTGGTCTGCCCGGCGCCACGGCTGGTCGACGGAAACGACCAAAGCCAACCTATGTGAATTGTCCGGAATGGATGTAACCTAGAATTTCCCTTGATTCGCCAAAGGCATCACGCCGCAAATCAGGGGAAAGGATATGACGCAGGATATGACCCGCGCGCCAAGCCAGGTGTGCACATACCGTCGCCACGAATTTCTGGCCCGCGCGGATGAACGCAAGGATTACGTGCTGCGCATCGAGGAAGGCTGGGCGGCGCAATACCGCCTGTTGCCTGATGGCCGGCGCCAGATCATCACGCTGTTTCTTCCCGGCGACTATTGCGAGCCGCAATGGCTGCTGCAGGGCCGCGCCACCTTGCCCATCGTGGCGTTGACGCGGGTGCGCGCCCGCATGCTGCCGCACAGCCGCATCCAGGCCCGCGCGCCGCACGAGGAAGACAGCATGATCCGCGTGCTCGACGCCATGCTGGCCTTGCTGCGCAACCGCGAAAAGTGGATCTTCAACCTAGGCCGGATGACCGCGACCGAGCGGCTGTGCAACCTGCTGTGCGAGTTGCACAGCCGGCTGGCCGCACGCAACCGCGTCGTGCAGGATCGCTGCGCCATGCCGCTGACCCAGTATGACTTTGCCGATATCGTCGGCATTTCCCCGGTCCACGTGAACCGCGTGTTGCAGACCCTGCGCGGCGAGGGGCTGGTCGATCTCAAGGGGCGGTGGATGCAGGTGCGCGATCTGGTCGCGCTCAAGCGGCTGGGCGAAGTGCCGCTCGACCCCGAACCGCGCGTGCCCCGCGCGGCCTGAGGCCGGATGGCCTGGCTGGAACGGGGGGCGCCGTTCCAGCCAGGCCACTCACATTGCCAAACTGGCTGCTCAGCCGTTGACCACGGTGCCACCGTTGGGGTGAAGCACCTGCCCGCTCATATAGCTGCCATCGGCGCAGGCCAGGAATAGAAACGCCGGCGCCACTTCGTTGGGTTCGCCTGGCCGGCCCATCGGCGTATCCTCGCCAAAGTGGCGCACCTTGTCCGGATCGGCGCCGCCCTGCGGGTTGAGCGGGGTCCAGATCGGCCCAGGCGCCACGGCATTGACGCGAATGCCCTTGTCCACCAGGTTCTGGCTGAGCGAGCGGGTGAACGCCGTGATCGCACCCTTGGTCGCGCTATAGTCCAGCAGTTGCGGTGCGCCCTTGTACATCGTCACGCTGGTGCAATTGATGATCGCACTGCCGGCGCCAAGGTGGCCCACTGCGGCCTGGACCATGTGGAACATGCCAAAGATATTGGTGCGGAACGTGGCATCGAGTTGTTCGGGGGTGATATCGCGGATGTCCTTTGCCGGGTGCTGTTCACCGGCATTGTTGACCAGCACGTCGAGCCGGCCAAAGCGGTCGATCACCGCGTCCACTGCCTGCTGGCAGAACGCGGGGTCGCCCACGTCGCCTTGCAGGGTGATCGCCCGTGCGCCTTCCTGGGCAACGATGGTGGCGGTGTCCTGCGCGTCCTTGCTGTCCTGGCGATAGACGATCGCGACGTTGGCGCCCTCGCGGGCGAAGAGCGCGGCCACTGCGCGGCCAATCCCGCTGTCGCCACCGGTAACGATCGCCACCTTGCCCGCGAGGCGTCCCGAGCCGGGATAGACCGGCTGCCATTTCGGTTCGCGGTTCAGCGCCTGCTCCTGACCCTGGCGATCGGGCGCGGCGGCGGTGCCGGCCTCGGCATCGGCGGCCTTGGCCTCGTGTTCGGGCGGGGTCTCGCCCAGCTTGCCCAGGCTGGCGGGGTGCGACATGGTCATGAAAAATGGTCCTTGCACGGGATGGGCGCACGCAAGGCGCGCGCGGGATGCCCTTCAAAACCCCGAAAACAAGAAAAGGTGGCAAGGCTTTACATATGTGAACAACGGCATGTGACAGTCATTTCATAAGGCGGCCGACGGCGCGGAAGGCGCGCCCCAGGTTTGAGGATGCGATGTTGCCGCGCCACTGCGATGCCCGTTCTGGCGTGTACCTCCGCTTCGCTTGCGCCACGTCTGCCGTGACTGCTGCCGGAACGCGCATCACCGCCCTTGATCTGCCTTGAGCTTGCCTTCGATGCTGCTCAATGCCCTGGCCCGGCGCCTGTCATGCTGCTTTCCGTTGGACGAGAACGACCTGCGCGCGGTCGAACGGCTCTGTGCCGTGCCGCGTCGGCGCGTCGCGGCGCGGCGCGAGTTCCTGCGCGAGGGGGACCGTCCCGGCCACGTGCACGTGCTGCTGGAAGGGTGGGCGTGCCACCAGGTGATGCTGCCCGATGGCCGCCGCCAGATCACCGCATTCCACCTGCCTGGGGATATCCTGTGGCAGCCGATCGGTGAGGTGCGCATGGACTTTTCGATCCTGGCGCTGACCCCGGCCATCATCGCGCCGATCCCCACCACTGCGTTCGAGGCAGCGGCCAAGGCCCATCCTGCCATTGCCACGGCACTGGCATTGCAGCACCGCGTGGCAGAGGCCGTGCTGCGGCGCTGGTTGGTCAACGTGGGGCAGCGCGCCGCGTTCGAGCGGATCGGCTACCTGTTCTGCGAACTGCATCACCGGCTCCACGCCATCGGCCTGGCGCATGGCAACGGCTTTGCCTTTCCGGTCACGCAGGTGGAACTGGCCGAGGCGACGGGATTGACGCCGGTGCACGTCAACCGCGTGCTGCGCGACATGCGGCGGCAACGCCTGATCGACCTGGAAAACCGCGTCCTGCGCATCCTGCAATTGCGCGCCCTGGCGCAGCGGGCGCTGTTCGATCCTGCCTATCTCGAGCCGCAGGGCCAGCCGCACATCGCCTGAATCCATCCGCTAACCCGGGTTGGCGGGCAGGGCCGCGATGGCGCCGCGCGGCGTTGACCGTGCAGCGGCCGACAACAAGGAGAACGGCGATGAGCAAGGAACACAGCCCCGTGGAAGAGCAGCTTGGCCCGGCGGGCGATGTCATTCCCACCAACGACGGGCGCGATGCCCGCACCGCGGGTGGCCAGCGCGCCGAACCGGTGGAGAAACGCCCCAACGTAAGCGAGGTCACGCCCGAGGACTATCCGCTGGCGGATCGGGACGCCGGCGCGCCCGAGCCGCGTCCGCGGCGATGAAAAAAGGCCGGCCTTGCCAAGCGGCAGGGCCGGCCTTTCCGCGCGACGCTCGGGTGATCAGGAGCGATCAATAGGGGTACGACACGCCGTAGTGCGAATAGACCTGGCGGCCATAGTTGAGGTCATGCAGCGGCTCTTCGGTGGCCTGGTAATGTGGCCCGGATTCCAGCATCTCGCGGGTCAGATCGACGACATAGCCGCCCTGGCCGCTGTCATAGTTCAGCGTGTTCCACGGCAGCGGATAATAGTCGCTGCCAAAGCCGAGAATGCCGCCGAACTGCAGCACGGCATATTCCACATGGCCGGTGCGCTTGTTGACCATGAAGTTGTAGACAGAGCCCAGCCGTTCCCCTTCCGGGTTGTAAACGGCGGTACCGTCGACCTTGTTGGAGGCGATCAGGCGGTTGGTTTCGTCGGTGGCAATGCTGTCGGCCATGGGGCTCTCCTGTGCAGCGGTTTCCACCCCAACTGCAGTGCCGCCATGCTGGCGCCGTGCCCAGGGACAGGCCGTGCCCGCCCCGCGCCGATCAGAGCGGCATGCTGATCCATGCAAGGATTGCGTGTCGCGTGCCGCCCCGCAAAAAGAAAGGGCGGCCATCACCAAGGATGCCCGCCCGTCATGATTGGAAAAGGGAGGAGGGCGCTCAGACCGCGATGGCGGCCAGCAGCTTCTCGCCATAGCGTTCGTCAGCCGGATCAAACCCGGCAAAGACCTTGGCCGGCTCCGACGTGAGGATGACATCGCGCAGGCCCGAGAGGCGGAACGTGCCGAGCTTTTCCTCGGCCGGGGCCACGCCATCGCGATCGTGCACGACGGCGTCGATGTGCGGCGCGCCGTGGCGCTCGAACAGGGCATGCGGGGCCAGTGTCACGTTGCCGCGGTTATAGACCGCGCGCACGCACAGCTTGTTGGCGATGGCAAAGCCCAGCATGTGCACCGACTGCTCGATATCGGGCGCGCTATCCGCCGTTTCGGGGGTTCCCGAGGAATTCTGATTCTGCTGCATCGCAACACACTAGGATAATCGCGGGTTCAGGGCAATCGTGTGAACCGATCGGCAGCGCGCGCGGCAAATTCCAAAACGAAACAGGCGCGAGGCAGCGTGCACTTTTTTTCTTGCAAATGATATCCATTATCAATAAACGGATCGGGCAACGGGCATGACCCTCTGCCCGCTTGCGGATGGCTGGCTGCCGTCCTGATCTCCCTGAACTTTTGGCGGGGCGCCGCACTTCGCCCCGCCAACTTTTCAGTTCGCGGCGATAACGCCGCCTCTGGTATCAGGCCGGCAGTGCGGCCTGAACTACCTGCTGGTCGATCGCGCCGAACGGGGTGCTACCATCGGCGCCACGCGCTTCCATCCGCACGCGATCACCGATCGCCATGAAGGCGGTGGACGGCTTGCCATCGGCGATGATCTCGATCGCGCGGCGTTCGGAAATGCAGCTTGAGCCCACGGTGGCATATTCCGGGTTCGAAACCGTGCCCGATCCGATCACGGTGCCGGCCACCAGGTCGCGCGTGCGGGCGGCGTGGGCGACCAGTTCGGCAAAGCTGAAATCCATCGCGCGGCCATTGGCGTGGCCGAACGGCGCACCGTTCCAATCGATCGCCAGGTCGAGCGCCACGCGGCCATCGTGCCAGCCCTGGCCCAGCGCTGCGGGCGGCACGGCAAAGGGCGCCATGCTGCACGCGGGTTTGGCCTGGACCCAGCCGAACCCGGTCTTCATCTCGATCGGGGCAAGCGTGCGCAACGACCAGTCGTTGATCTGCACCACCAGCTTGATGTGCGCGGCGGCATCGCGCGCGCTGGTGCCCATCGGCACCGCGTCCACGATCACGCCGAATTCGCCCTCGAAATCGATGCCAAGCGCCGGATCGGCAAAGGGAACCGGGTCGGTCGGACCATAGAACCGGTCGGACAGGCCCTGGTACATCAGCGGCAGATCGGTTTCGATCGGCGGCATGTTGAACGCCACCTGCATCAGGTCACCATGCGTGCCAAAAGCCGAACCATCGAGCCACTGCCAGGTGCGCGGCAGCGGCGCGGCCAGTTGCGCGGGATCGAGCGGCAGGCCATCGCCATCGGCCAACTGGCTGGCGAGCGTGGTCAGCGTGGTTTCCGCGCTGCTCCAGTTCTCGATCGCGGTCAGCAGGTTGGGCAGGGCAGGGCCAGCGGGCAGATAGCGCGCCCCTGCGGCGCAGACCACCACCAGCTGGCCATCGGGGGTGCCATTGCGCAAGGTTGCCAGGCGCATCGCCATCACTCCTCGATGATCGCGACGGCGCGGGTCCACCCGGCCGAAGCGCCCTGGATCTTGTGCGGGAAGCAGCTGACGATGAACCCGTGCGGCGGCAGGCTTTCCAGGTTGTGCAGCTTTTCCAGGTGGCAATAGCCGATGTCGCGGCCGGCCTTGTGGCCTTCCCAGATCAGCGAGGTGTCGCCGGTTTCCTTGACCTTTTCCGCGGTATAGCTGAACGGCGCGTCCCAGCTCCAGGCGTCGGTGCCGGTCACCTTCACGCCGCGCCGGGTCAGGTACATCGTGGCTTCATAGCCCATGCCGCAGCCCACGTTGACGAAATCCGGGCGGCCCAGCGCACCACCGGCGGCCGTGTTGACCAGCACGATATCGAGCGGCTGCAGATCGTGGCCGATGCGGGCCAGTTCGTCTCCCACGTCTTGCGCGGTGACCACATAGCCATCGGGAAAGTGACGGAAATCGAGCTTCACCCCGGGCTGGAAGCACCATTCGAGCGGCACTTCATCGATGGTGATGGCGCGCTTGCCGCCGTCCATGGTGGGGTGGAAATGCCACGGCGCATCAAGATGTGTGCCGTTGTGCGTGGTGAGCTTGACCCATTCCGCCGCGGCAAAGCCGGCGCCATCGATGGTGTCTTCCTGCGTCACGCCGGGAAAGAAATGGCCCAGTTCGCCCACGGTGTCGGGGTGGGTCTGATAGGTGATCTCGGGGCGCATGAACGGCGGGTCGCTGACCACGTCGTTGCACAGGGTGATCGACAGGTCGATGAAACGGCGGGCCATCGGGGGGATCCTCTCTTGGTGATGCCGGCGGCAAGCACCCATGTGCGCGCCGCCGGTATCCTGGTCTTGTCAAACGTAGCGTATCAGGCGGTATGGCCGCCCAGGGTTTCGGCAAACCAATCGGCCAGCAGATCGCGGCCATACGACATGTTGTCGGCCCCGACATGCTCCACGCCGCCTTCGCGCGGGGTGAAGATCACCTTTTCGCGGCGCGGCGAGTTGACCAGCTGGTCATAGAGATCATCGGCATAGGCGACGCTGATCTGGCGATCCTGCGCGCCGTGGGTGACGAGGAACGGCACCTTGATGCGATCCATGTGGCCATTGAGGTTCATCGCTTCGGACTTGGCGAGGAAATCGTCCTGGCCCTCGGCGCCGAACGCCCAGTGCACGTGTGCCCAATAGTGCGGCACGGGGTTTTCGCCCTCGCGCGCCATGCGCTTGTCCTGCACTTCGCGCCAGTTGTGGTTGGCACCCCACACCGCGCCCGAGGCAAAGCGCGGTTCATAGGCAACCGCGCGCGGGGCAAAGTGCCCACCGAGCGAAATGCCGGTCATGCCGATCGCCTTGGGATCGACGTCGGGCTGCTGTTCCAGCCAGTCCACCGCCCGGGAAGCCCAGCTTTCCGAATGCGGATCGATCGGCAGCCCCTGAAGGCGCAGCGTCTCACCCGCGCCCGGCTGGTCAACACACAGCGTCGAAATGCCGCGGCGCGCCAGTTCCACCGGCAGGCTGGTCCAGTAAAGCAGTTCCTTGCAGCTATCGAGGCCGTTGCAGAACACCACAACCGGCTTGGGGCCTTCGCCCGGCGCGCGGGTGAACAGGGCCGGCATCGTGCCGTTTTCCAGCGGAATTTCCACGCGCTCGCGGTTGATCTTGCCCAGCTGGGTCGACTTGTCGAACGCCGCGCGCGCCTTGGCATAGGTTTCCTTGCGCCCCGGCGCGCCATGGCCCTGCATGCGCTCGGCGGTGAACAGATAGAGCGAGGCGCGCTCCAGCTTGTTCGATGCAGAGAACATGCGGCCCTTGGCCTCGTCTTCGCTCGCCAGTTCCAGCAGCTTGTCACCCATGGCGACCCAGGCCTTCATGAACTGCGGCGTGCCGGCGTCGGCGCCATTGGCCGCCGCGTCCTTGATCGGCTGGCACATGTCGACGATCTCGCCGATGCGGCCACCCGATTCCATCGCGATGGCGACAGACAGGTTCCAGATATAGTTCGGAAAATATTCAAACAGTGCCATGACGATCAGACCTCGGCTGGCTGGAACAGGCGCGCATCGGGCGCTGGATGCGGCATGGTTTGCGGACCACCGACGCCGATGCCCCATTGATCCATGATCGTGGGCGCCGGCGCGTGGACCTTGGCTTCATGCGTTTCGAAATCGACCACTTCCAGATCGGCGGTGTATTCCACGGCAAAGCCGGCGGGCGTGGTGAAATAGCTGAAGGTGTTGTTGCCGGCAGTGTGGCGGCCCGGGCCCCAGCGCAGATCGGTGCCGCGCTTCTTGAGGCGGCTGGCGCCGCGCATCATGTCGTCCACCGAAAGCATGTCATAGGCCACGTGGTTGAGGCACGGCGGCCCAGGCAGGATGGCGACGCGGTGGTGGGCTTCGTTGCAGCGCAGGAAGCACATGAAATCGCCCAGCCAGTCAGAGACCTTGAAGCCCAGCACATCGGTGAAGAACTTGACCATCGCCTGGTGATCGGGCGAGTGCATGACGATGTGGCTGATCTTGACCGGCACGCCTTCCCAATGGGCGAGCGTGCGCTTGTCGCCACGGGCGACATCTGCCGAAATCTCGAACGGCAGGCCATCGGGCGAGAAGAAGCGGAAGCCATAGCCGCCGCCCGGCGCATCGAGCGCGGCGGGAGCATGGATCACCTTGCAGCCGGCAGCGACGATCTTGTCGTGCAGCGCGTCGACATCGGCCGGGGTATCGGCGGCAAGGGCGATCACTTCGACATGGTTCACCTCGGCCTTGTGCAGGCGCACGACGTGGTGTTCGTCATGGCCCTGGGCCTTGAACCACACCATGTCATCGGTGGCGGCCACTTCGATCAGGCCCCAGTCATCGGCATAAAAGGCGCGTTCGGCGTCATAGTTTTCGACGCCATATCCGACATAGCGGATTTCGGTCACTCGGCTCATCGCTTGGCAATCCTTGGCAAGAAGGCAAAAAAGATCAGATCGGCTCTGCGACCACGGCAAACATTTCGGCCGTGGCCTTGTGGTTGTCGATCGGCGGGCCCTTGCCCAGCTGGCCCATGCAGATGGCCAGCGAGCTTTCGACGATATAGCGGCAGCGTTCGAAGCGCCGGGCGCGATAGGCGGTGAAGGCCTCTTCCACGCTGTCGGCCGCGGTCAGTTCCTCGGCCAGCACCAGGGCATCCTCGATCGCCATGCCGGCACCCTGGCCCAGGTGCGGGGTGGTGGCGTGGACGGCATCGCCCAGCAGAACCACGTGGCCCTTGTGCCAGGGACCATGGATCATCATGCCTTCCAGCGGGCGATAGACCACGCCGTCATCGTCGGTGATCTGGCTGGCGAGGGCCTGGATCTGCGGCGCGGCGCCAACCAGCTTGCCGCGCATCGCGGCGGCCAGCCCTTCGCGCGGATAGCGCGGGTTGTCCGGCTCGGGCGTGGTGACGTACATGTAGATCGTGTCGGGCGACACCGGCACCAGGCCAATGCCGATGCGGCCGTTGTAGACGTGCAGCGCATCGAGATCGGCCGGGCGGGGGAAATTGTAGCGCCACACCGCCTGGCCCGTGAACTGCGGCTTTTCCGCATCGGGCAGGATCATCTGGCGGGTCTGCGAATAGACACCATCGGCGCCGATCACCACGGCATAGCGGGCGGTGCTGCCGTCAGACAGCGTCACGTCAACGCCGTCATCGGCTTCATCCAGCGCGGTGACCGTCAGGCCCAGGCGGATTTCGGCGCCCAGTTCGCGGGCGCTGTCGCCCAGCACCTTTTGCAGCGCGCGGCGGCCGATGCCCACGTTCGACGGGCGGCCTTCGACCAGCGACGGGGTGGGCACGCGCGCCACGCGGGTGCCATCGGGCACATAGATTTCCACCGCATCAAATCCGCAGGCGGCATCGAGGAAGGCATCGAGCACGCCCAGCTGTTCCATCGCACGCACCACGTTGGATTGCTGGATGATGCCAACGCCATAGACCGACCAGGTCGGGTCTTTTTCGATCACGGTGACACGGTGGCCGGCGCGGCGCAGCGCGATGGCGGCGGAAAGGCCGCCGATTCCGGCGCCTATCACAAGCACGGGCAAGTCTTGCACGTCAGGTCTCTCCCCAAGGGCTGGTTATGGCCCGCATCCTAGGGGTGAATAAGAATTTGGATACTAGATTGTTTTGATCGTCATCTATCCATGAAATGGATCAACTGCGATAAGCCACTTCGCGCAGGCGGGCCATTAGCCAGCGCAGTCCTTCGTCGCTGCTACGCGTGCGGTGATATTGCACCATCTCGCGCATCGGTTCAAACGGGAAGGGGAGTGGCGCCATCACCAGCGGAAACGCTGCCACCAGCCGCCGCGCCAGCCGCTCTTGGATCACCGCCATGCGCTGCGTCCCCATCAGCATCCACGGGATCGTGCTGAACGAAGGCACCTCGATCTCGATCCGGCGTTCCAGTCCCTTCTGGTTGAGCTGGCGATCGGCAAATGTATGATCGCGTCCGGCCCCGATTCGCACCGAGACATGCCCGGCCGTCAGGAATGCGTCCAGGCTGGGGCCGCTGTCGGCAAAGGCATTGTTGCTGCTTGAACCGACGACCACGTGGCGTTCCTCGCACAACAGTTCACTGGGGTGGCTGGACAAGAGGAACTGCTCTGGCGCGATCAGCAGATCGGCCCGCCCTTCATGCAGTTCGATATGCGCGGCATCGCTGGGCAGCACCAGTTCGATGCGCAGGCCCGGCGCCAGGCGCGGCAAGGCCTGGAGCAGGGGGGCAAGCACCGCGGTCACCACATAGTCTGAGGCGATGAGGCGGAACGTGCGCTGCGTGGTGGCCGGATCAAACCGGTTGGAGGCGGTCAGCATCGCTTCCACCGAGCGCAGGGTGTCGCGCACCTGTGGCACCAGCGCCTCGGCAAAGGCGGTCGGGTACATGCGCTTGCCCTGAACCACCAGCAGCTCGTCGGCAAAGTATTCGCGCAGGCGGGTCAGCGCCGCGCTCATTGCCGGCTGGCTTAGGTTCATCTGCCGCGCGGCGGCCGAAACGCTACGGCTTTCCAGCAGCACGTCGAATGCCGCCAGCAGGTTGAGGTCAAGGCCTTTGAAGCGCATCTGCCATTCGTCGATCGTTGTCCGGACAATCGATCCATAGCGTGGATCGATTGGCCTGTCTGCCTCTGCGCGCTGTTTTCACCGCGTGAAACGCTGGCTGCCGCTGGCCGTGGCGCGCCGGCGGAGCGGGGGATACATCCTAAAGGGCAGGGCACGCGCAAGGCACAAACGCGCGGCCGGGCAGACAAGAGGGGATGATGACAAGGTCCATGCTGATCATGCTGGCGGCTGCCCTGCCGCTGCCGGCGACGCCCGCGCTTGCCCAACAGGGAAGCGCCCCGCCTGCTGCCGCACCGGTGCGCCAGGCACTGGGCAAGGTCTTGCCCCAGCGCAGCCCGGAACAGGTCTATGCCAAGGTTTGCGGCTATTGCCATGGCCGCAACGTGGGGCCGATCATCCTCGGGCGCGGCCTGCCGGCCGAGGCTGTCCACTACATCGTGCGCCATGGGCAAAACGCGATGCCGGCGTTCCGCCCTACCGAAATCACTCCCGGCGAACTCGATGCCCTGTCGCAATGGGTTTCGCAAAGCCCGGCCCGCAAGGAGGAGCACGGACAATGAGCCTCGATCTCGATCGCCGCGGCCTGCTGGGTGCCGGCCTGGTCGGTGCTGCCAGTATTGGCCTGGGCACAGGTGCCAGCGCGGCCAGCCCGGCACCGCTCGCCCCGGGGCGCAGCATGGCTGACTTTACCGGCGCGATGAAGGCCTTTCGCGGCGTCGTCGGCGCGGAATGGGTCTTTGGCGATGAAGACGCCGTGGCCCCTTATGACAAGGCCTATATCCCCGATCCGGCGCACCGCTACAAACCGGTCGGCGCGGTCTGCCCGCAATCGCTGGAAGAAGTGCAGGCGATCGTGCGCATCGCCAACCAGTATCGCCAGCCGCTGTGGACGGTCTCGACCGGCAAGAACATGGGCTATGGCATGACGTCTCCGGCCACGCCGGGGCAGGTGGTGCTCGATCTCAAGCGGATGAACCGCATCCTGGAGGTCGATGCCGAACTCGGCACCTGCCTGCTGGAGCCGGGCGTCACCTATCAGCAGCTCAAGGACTACCTCGACGAGAACAAGATCCCGCTGTGGATCGATGTGCCCACGGTTGGCCCGATCGCTTCGCCGGTGGGCAATACGCTCGATCGCGGGGTGGGGTACACGCCCTATGGCGAACACTTCATGTTCCAGTGCGGCATGGAAGTCGTGCTGCCCAGCGGCGAAGTGATGCGCACCGGCATGGGCAGCATCAAGGGCAGCACGGCCTGGCAGGCGTTCAAGTGGGGCTATGGCCCCTATCTCGACGGGCTGTTCACCCAGTCCAACTTTGGCATCGTCACCAAGATGGGCATGTGGCTGATGCCCCGGCCGCCGGTCTACAAGCCGTTCATGGTGCGCCACGGCGACATGGCCGACGTGCCGCGCATCATCGAGGCGATGCGCCCGGTGCGCGTGTCGAACCTCGTGGCCAACTGCAACCTGATGATGAGCGCCAGCTACCAGCTTGCCATGTTCAAGCGGCGCAACGAGATCCGGCCCGATGGTGCACCGCTCGACGATGACAGCGTCAAGAAGGCGGCCAAGGCCAACGGCCTGGGCATGTGGAACACCTATTTCGCGCTCTATGGCACCGACCAGACGATCGCGGGGGTGGAGCCGATCATCCGCGCCAGCCTCACCGCCAGCGGCGGCGAAGTGCTGACGGCGGCGGAAATGGGCGACAACCCCTGGTTCCACCATCACCAGACCCTGATGCAAGGTGGCCTCAACCTGGACGAGATCGGCCTGCTGCGCTGGCGCGGATCGGGTGGCGGCCTGGCCTGGTTCGCCCCGGTCGCGGCCGCGCGCGGGGTGGAGGCACAGCGGCAGACGGCGTTGGCGCGCGAGATCGTGTCGCGCCACGGGTTCGACTATACCGCCGCCTATGCCATCGGCTGGCGCGACCTGCACCACATCATCGCCCTGCTGTTCGACAAGGCCGACGCGGCCGAGCACCAGCGCGCCGATGACTGCTACAAGGAACTGGTGGTGCGCTTTGGCGCGCAGGGCTGGGCCAGCTATCGCACCGGGGTCAATTCGATGGACCTGGTGGCGCAGCAGTATGGCGAAGTGAACCGCCGCTTCAATGCAACGCTCAAGCACGCGATCGATCCCAACGGGATTCTTTCGCCAGGCAAATCGGGGATCATGTGATGCGCTTTACCGGAAAGACCGTGGTGATCACCGGCGGCGCCACCGGCATCGGCGCGGCCACCGCCGCCGCCTTTGCCCGCGAAGGGGCCGCCGTGGTGATCGGTGACTGGAACGAGGATGCGGCCCGGATCGCGCAAGCGATCGTCGCTGCCGGTGGTCGCGCCACCTTTCGCAAGGCCGACGTGCGCGATGCGCGCGTCCATGCCGATCTCGTCGCCTTGGCGCTCGATACCTATGGTTCGCTCGACATGGCGTTCAACAATGCCGGCGTGCTGCCGCCGCCGCTGCCGTTTCATGAAGTGCCGCCCGAAAACCTCGACCTGATTTTCGATGTCGACATCAAGGGTGTGTTCTATGCCATGCAGGCGCAGATCCGCCATTTCCTCAGCGTCGGCGGCGGGGCGATCGTCAACACCGCCTCGGTCGCCGGGCTCGTCGCCGATCCCAACATGGCGCACTATGTTGCGGCCAAGCATGCAGTGGTCGGCCTGACCAAGGCGGCGGCGGTGGAATATTCGGCGCGCCACATCCGCATCAACGCCATTGCCCCGGGCTTCATCGCCACGCCGATGACGCAGGCCTGGCTCGATAGCGAGGATTTCAGGCAGGCGTTCTTTGCCCACAACGTTTCGGGCCGGGCCGGCGCGCCCGAGGAAGTGGCCGGCACCGTGCTGCACCTGTGTTCCGATGCCGCCAGCTTCTGCAATGGCGCGCTGTTCGTGATCGATGGCGGGCAGACGGCGCATTGAAGCCCGTCCGCGCATGGAAGGAGACCTCTATCATGAAGATGCCCATATTCGTGCTGGCCGCGGCGCTGCTCGGCGCCACGCCGGCCCTGGCCCAATCAGCGGAGAAGCCGCTGCAATACGAAGTCATTCCCACTGGCCCGATCAGCATGTTTGCCAATGTCACCCTGATCAAGGGAGACAAGAACGCGGTCTTGGTCGACGTGCCGTTTGCCCGGTCCGATGCCTATCGCGTCGCTGCCGCCGTGCTCGATAGCGGCAAGCATCTGCAGACCATCGTGATCACGCATGATCATCCCGATCATTTCTTCGGGCTCGATGTGCTGGCCGATGCCTTTCCCGATGCGCAGATCGTGGCCAATCCGGTGGCGGCGCGCGACATGGCCCGGTCCATCCCGATCAAGTTCAAGCGCTGGAGCGGCCAACTGGGCACCAACGCCCCCCGCCGCCCGGTGCAGCCGGTGGCGATGACCGGCGACAGCATCGACCTGGAAGGGCATCGCCTGCAGGTGCTGGGGCCGATGCAGGGCGATCATGTTGATTCAACCGTGGTGTGGGACGCGCAGGCGCGCACCCTGGTGGCAGGTGACGTGCTTTACAACGGGGTGCATGTGTGGCTGGGCGAACATACGCCTGCGCGCTACGCGGCCTGGCTCGCCACGCTCGACCGCCTCGATGCTCTGCACCCGGTGACGGTGATTGCCGGGCATCGCCACCCTGGCGCGGCCAACGACAATGGCGCAATCGGCTGGACGCGCGATTACATCAAGACGTTCGTCGCCGCGCGTGCCGCCAGCCATTCGTCGGCAGAGATCGCCGCGGCGATGAACAAGGCCTACCCCGATGCGACCGAGGTTTATGGCGGGTTCCTGCTTGGCACGTCGAGCAAGGTTGGCGCCGGGGAAATTCCGCCGTGGGATGAGTGACGGAGGGCGGCGGAGCGTAGGGCCCCGGATCATGTCCGGGGCCCTATTTATCCTGATCCACCCAGCCTGATCAGGCCTGTGCGGCGGCGATATAGCCGTCGATGCACTGGTCGAGCACCGGCAGCGGCATCGCACCGGGCAGCAGGCCGGCATCGTGGAACGTGCGGATATCGAACTTGCTGCCCAGCGCCGCGCGCGCCTTGGCCCGCAGGCGCAGCCAGTCGAGCTTGCCCAGCATGTAGCTGCACGCCTGACCCGGCCACACGCAATAGCGTTCCACTTCGGTGATCGCCATGGATTCGGGATCGCCGATCGTGTCGGTATAGAACTTCACCGCCTGTTCGCGGCTCCAGCCCTTGGCGTGCATGCCGCTGTCCACCACCAGGCGCACGGCGCGGAAGATGCTGTCGTGCAGCTGGCCGACATGGCCGAGCGGGTCGTTCTCGTAGACGCCCATTTCCACCGCGAGCTGCTCGGCATAGAGCGCCCAGCCTTCGCCATAGCCGGAAAAGAACTGGATCTTGCGCAGCGTCGGCAGGCCGGCTTCCTGGGCCAGCGACAGCTGCAGGTGGTGGCCCGGCACGCCTTCGTGGTAGGTCAGCGTGGGCAGCGTCCAGCTCGGCACTTCGGCGGTGTCGCGCAGGTTGATGTAATAGGCGCCGGGGCGCGTGCCATCGAGCGAGCCGTTCTGGTAATAGCCGCCGGGTGCGCCGGCCTCGGTGGCCTTGGGCACGCGGCGGATGTCCAGCTTGGTCTTGGGCAGGGTGCCGAAATACTGCGGCAGGCGCGCTTCCATCGCCTCGACCTGGCGGTTGAGGTCGGCCAGCAGCTTGTCCTTGCCTTCGTCGGTATTGGGATAGCGGAACTTGGGATCGTCATAAAGCGCGCGCAGGCGCTGGCCCACCGTGCCCTGGGTATAGCCCTGGCTCTTGAGGATGGCATCGGCCTGCGCGCTTTGCTGCGCGATCAGTTCCAGGCCGGTGCGGTGGATTTCGTCCGGCGCCATGTCGCTGGTGGTATAGCTTTGCAGCGACAGGCGATAGAGTTCCTCGCCCTTGGGCAGGCGGGCAACGCCGGCGGTGTGCACCGCCTTGGGCAGCAGGCTTTCCATCAGCGCGATCTGGCGATCGAGCGCAGGCTGAACGCGCTTGGCCACGATGCCTTCGGCGCGGGGCTGCCACTGGCCGGCGATATGCTGTTGGCCGGTGCGGCGCACGATCGAGGCGACCATGTTGGATTGCGCGGCGGGCACATCGCGCAGCGCCTTGAGCTGGGTGAGCGCCTTGGCCAGGATGAAATCGGGCGGCACTACGCCGGCGGCCACATCGTGGCGCACCGCGGCGCTGTCCTGGTCGATCGCGGTGGCAAAGGCATCCAGCCGCGAGAGATAGGCATCGGCATCGGCCGCATTGGCGATGGTGTGCTGGCTATCGAGGAAATCGGGGATCTGCTGATAGCAGCCGGTCAACTGCGTGACGACATAGGGCGAACCGACCGTGGCAAAGGTGCGGTTCATCGTGTCGTTGAGCTGGGTGGAATAGAGGATGCTGGCATAGTTCCAGCGGTTGTTGCCGGTCAGCTTGGCCGCGTCGATCTTGCGCAGGGCAGCCAGGTCGCGCGCCGTGCGGGCCTTGGCGTCTTCCCACGCGTGGAGCGAGCGATCATCCAGCCGCGCCTTGGCGCCGGCATGGGCGCCGCTGTCCACGCCCAGGCCGGTGGCCATTTCGGGCGAATGCGCCAGTTGATCGGCCAGCATGCTGTCGAACAGGGCGTTGAGCCGCCGGTCTTCGCCAGAGCCTGAAGCCGCATGGTTGGCGGGCATGGTTGAAGCGGTGGTTGCGGCGCGGGCGGTGCCCAGGCTCGACAGGGCGGCCAGCCCGGCGCTGGCGGCGCCGGCCTTGAGGATGTGGCGGCGGTTCATCGGCAAGTCCGTTACTAAGTGGCTGCCGCGCCCGTATTGAGGGGGGCGCCGGGCGCGGCAGCGGGGGGGAAGGGCTGCCACAGCAATGGCAACCACCTTCGCGCGATAGCGGATGGTTGCGGTTGAAAGCAAAGACGCTGGTCGATCCCAGCATGTCGTTGGCCGATCGCAAACGGGATATCGCCCCGCTTGCGATCGGCCACCACAGGTCTTGCGTTCAGGCGACCTGGGCGTTGCGGTCGCGCTGCCGCCGCAGGAAATGGGCACCCACGCACGCGGCAAAGACCGCCAGGCTCAGTGCCACCTGCAGGCGTTGATCGGGCATCATCGCCATCATCGCCAGAACCGCGATGATCCCGCCCACCGCCGTCCACGAAATCACCGGGAACGCCCAGACCTTGACCGTCAGCCGCTCTCCGGCCGCATCAAGCCGGCGGCGCAGGGCGATCTGGCTCAAGGAAATCAGCAGATAGACGCACAGGATCGTCGCGCCCGAGGATTGCAGCAGGAACGTGAACAGCGCGTCGGGCGAAAACACCGAAGACAGCACCACGGCAAAGCCTGCCACGCCCGAAACCACGATGCCCAGTGCCGGCACGCGCCGCGCCGAAACCCGCCCGAATGCGGCCGGCGCATCGCCGCGCTGCGCCATCTCGAACAGCATGCGCGAGGTGACGTAGATCGCCGAATTGAGGCACGAGACGATGGCGGTGAAAATCACGGCGCCGATCACCGCTTGCGCGCCGGGCACCTTGATGATCGACAGCGCAGCCACGAACGGCGATTGCCCCGAAACCACGTTGGCCCAGGGCAGGATTGCCAGGATCACCGCGATCGAGCCGATGTAGAAGAACATGATGCGCAAGGTGACGGTACGCGCCGCGCGCACGATGTTGCGCGCCGGGTCTTCGGTTTCCACCGCCGCGATGGTCGCCACTTCGGAACCCATCATCGAGAAGATCACCACGGGGATGGCGGTGAACGCGGCGCCCAGCCCCATGGGAAAGGCGCCGCCATGGCGGGTGAAGCCTGCCGTGAGCCGCGCCAATCCCGGGCCGAAGCCGAAGATGTAAGCCATTCCCAGGGCCATGAAGCCGATGATCGTGATCACCTTGAGCGAGGCAAACCAGAACTCGAACTCGCCATAGGTCTTGACCGAGAACAGGTTTACCAGCGTCATCGCCGCGATCAGCAGCGCGGCCAGCGCCCACATCGGCAGCGGAATGAACGGCATCAGCATGTTGGCGCCGGCGATCGCCTCGACCGCGATGGTGATGACCCAGAAATAGTAATAGAGCCAAGCCGTGGTGAACCCGGCCCAGGGGCCAAGGCCCAGCGCGGCATAGCCGGTGAACGAGCCCACGCCCGGGCGCGCCATGGCCATTTCGCCCAGCATGCGCATGATCACGAAGACCAGCGCGCCGCACAGCGCATAGGTCAGCAGCACGGCCGGCCCGGCAATATGGATCGCCGCGCTCGATCCCACGAAGATCCCGGCGCCGATGATGCCCCCGATCGAAATCATGGCGACATGGCGCGGCTTCAAGGAATGGGCCAGCGCTTCGCCGGGGGGAGATGCAGACATGATCAGTGGCTCGCTTTCTTGGCAGACTGTTGCGCCTGGTAACCCTGGCGTTGCTGGTCGATCAGATAGGCATGGATGGCCTCGACATCGGCCTTTGTCACCACATCATCGAACCGGGCCATGCCCATCGGCGCCAGCGCGCCCTTGAGCACGATATCGTTGAACATGGCATGCACTTCGGGCGGCAGGCGCGAAAGATCGGGCGTTACGCCTGGCGTGCCCAGCACGTGGCAGCGCGAACAGTTTTCGGTGAACTTGTCTTCGCCCCGGGCGATCAGGGCCGGGCTGGCCTTGCCCGGTGGCGGCGGCAGGTAGGGCGGCACCTCGCGCTTGTCGGGCATCGGCACCGCCCCGCCACCCAGCTTGAACACCAGGATGCGATTGGCATTGCGGTTGGCATAGGCGGCGCTGGACGGCGGGATCGGGAACGTGATGCCCGATCCGCCATAGCCGGCCTGGACCGCGACATACTGCACACCGCCGATCTTGTAGGTCATCGGCGCGGCCATGATGTGGCTGCCGGTCTGGATGGTCTTGATCGGCGCGCCAGTGCGGGCGTTGTAGATCCACAAGCTGCCATCGCCGCGACCCTGGAATACCAGGTTGCCTGCCGTGCTCAGCACCCCGCCGTCATAGCCACGCACGCCTTGCGAGGTGACGCGTTCCCACACCACTTTCTTGGCCACCGGGTCCCAGGCGCGCAGCACCTCGCGCACCAGCTTCACGCCTGGGCGCTCTTTCTGCAGATCGTCCTTGGCAGGCAGCGGCCCGAACACGCGCTTGAGCGCGGCGGGATCATAGAGATCGTCGGGGAAGATCCCGTCCGACGAGAAGAAGCCTTCGAGGTGGGTGAGCGAGCCGCCGTTGGCCTTCATGTTGAGCAGCACGTTGCCGGCATCGATCGCGGGAATATAGACCAGGCCGGTCTGCGGGCTGAACGACATCGGGTTCCAGGTGTGCCCGCCGGCCCACGAAGGATAGACGTTCTTCGGGCTTTTCGAGTAGTCGGCATGCTCCGTCACCAGCGGCCGGCCGGTGGCAAGGTCCACGCCCTTGGCCCAGTTCACATAGGTGAACGGATCAGCCGACAGAAGTTTGCCGGTTTTCAGATCCAGCGTGTAGAAAAAGCCGTTCTTGCAGGCCTGCATCACCACGCGGCGGGGCTGGCCGGCGATGGTCAGGTTGGCAAACACGAACTTCTGGACCGCGTCATAGTCCCATTCGTCACCCGGCGTCGTCTGATAGTACCAGTTCATCCGCCCGTTCTGGGCATTGACCGCGATGATCGAGGCGTTGAACAGGTCATCATGACGCACGCCATCGGCCGAACGCAGATAGGGCGAGGCGTTGCCGGTGCCGAACACGATCTGGTCGGTTTCGGGATCGTAGGACAACCCGTCCCACACCGTGCCGCCGTTCTGGGTGCGGCCATCGCGGTTGGGCCCCCATGATTTGGCTGCCATGGCCAGTTCGGGGTGTTCGAAGGGCTGGCCGGGCGCGGGCGGCACGGTGAAGAACCGCCATTTGAACGCGCCGGTCTTGATATCCCAGGCCGAGATATAGCCGCGCAGGTCGCCATCGCCGATGTCGGCCCCGGCATTGCCGATCACGACGCTATCCTTGGTCAGGATCACCGCGCCGGTCGAGGCATAGGGCTGCTTGTGGTTGATGATGGTATCGGCGATCCAGCGTGCCTTGCCGGTCTTGGCATCGATCGCGTGCAGCCGCCCGTCTTCCGATGCGACGAAAACCGTGCCATCGCGATAGGCAACCCCGCGGTTGACCACGTCGCAGCAGGCATTGCGGCCCCACTGCCCATCCACTTCGGGATCGTATTGCCAGAGCAGCGCGCCGGTGGCGGCGTCCAGGGCATAGACATTGCCCCACACGCCAGAGGTGTACATCACCCCGCCGACCACCAGGGGCGTGGCTTCCTGCCCGCGTTCGGTGCCCATGTCGTAGGACCAGGCATAGCCCAGCGAGGCGGCATTGGTTTCGTTGATATCGGCCAGCGTGGAATACCACGTGCCCGCCGTGTCACCCCCGGCCAGGGGCCATTCGGCCCCGGCCATCGGCGCGGCGGCGCGATCTGCCCCGGTATCTGGCGTATCGGCCCGCGCGCTGGTGCAGGCGTTGAGCATCAGGGTGCCGCCGCCCGCGGCAGCAGAGGCAAGCAGGATCAGGACGGCCTGGCGCAGGGTCTTCATGGGCCTCATTTTCCGGTGGGGCAGGGAACTTGGCAAGATAGATAACAGTCTTTCCACAGCTGCAATCGCCTCGCCGCCCCACGTGGCCCGGATGCGCCATGGCCGTCATCATGTCTTGTCGGAAAACCCGGGGCCGAACCCGTCGCAGGTTCGGCCCGGGCATGGGTCAGTTGCCGAAGTTGATCCGGGCGGTCAGGCCCCAGGTGCGCGGCTTGCCATAGACGCTGAGCGCATCGCCCCAATAGAGCGAGCCGTCGAAGGCGTAGGAGCGATAGACCCGGTTGAACAGGTTGTTGACGAAGAACGCCAACTCCAGCTTGCCGCCCGCCGGGATCACGCCGATGCGGGCGTTTTCCACGTGATAGGCGCCTTCGCGCTCGTCTGGCGCGCAGAGCACCGAGAAGCAGAACTTGCCGGTGTAGAGCGCATCACCCTGCAGCGAGATGCGTGCGCCGCCCATGCCGAATTCATAGCGGACCAGGGCATTGCCGGAAAAGCCCGGCGCCTGCGGCAGATCGTGGTTCACCACCGTGACGCCATCGGGCAGCAGCACGTTTTTGACCTTGCTGTCCTGTACGGCGGCCGAGGCCTGGAGCGTGAACCCTTCGATCGGGTGGGCGGTCAGTTCGGCTTCCACGCCCTTGATCGTGGCCGGCAGATTGCGCACCAGCTGCGTATAACCGACCTGAACATAGGCCTGGTAGTTCTTGTAATCATAGTAGAATGCCGCAAGGTTGAACTGGATGTTGCGGCCGATCTTGGTCTTGAGGCCCACTTCATAGTCGTTGAGCGTCTCGGGCCGGTAGGGGATGTTGTTGAGCGTATCGATCAGCGCCTGGCCGGGGAACGGCGTGCCGGTGGAGAACGTGAACCCGCCCGACTTGGAGCCGCGGTTGTAGCTGGCATAGAGCAGCGTATCGGGACCGGGCTTGTAATCGAGTTCCGCCCGTGCAGTGACCCCGTCATAGGTGGGCGAGGCGGCCGATGGCGTGACGGTGATGCCGCTGGCATTGGCCGCGCCGGTGGGATCGAAGAAGTTGATACCGCTGGGGCCCCAGTTGACGGTGAGGCCCGAAATCGCCTCCTTGGCAGTGTACCAGGCCAGCTTGCTGTCGCGCCAATAGCGCGCGCCCAGGATCAGCTTCCAGTGATCGTCGAACTTGTATTCGTCCTGCGCAAAGACCGCGAACGAGCGGGTGCGCTGGTAGAACTGCACCGTGGGATCATATTGGTCGAACGGCGTGGCATACTTGGCGCCATAGTTGCCGGTCAGCAGCATGCCGAACGCGCCCATGGTCAGGTAGTTGTTGCCGAAATGGGTGGCCGCGCGCAGTTCCTGCGTGATCTGCTGGGTGCGGGCGCGCTGATAGAAGATCGTGCCCGAGGCATAGCAGGTGACGCTGGGCGCGCTGGCGCAGGGGCCCGTGGTGAACGGCGGCAGTGCGGCCCCTTCCACATAGGGCAGGCCGGGCACGCCATCATCACTTTCGATGTAGAACTTGGCGAGGTTCTGGTAATCGGTGATCGAGGTGACGTCGAACGCGCCAAGCTTGGCTTCCAGGCGCAGCGTGGCGGCGAACTGCTTGCGGTTCACATAGTTTTCGCCCGCGCTATAGGTCTGCCACGGGTTGCCGCCCTGGGTGGCGGTGATCGCCGGGTTGGCATAGCCATTGGCCACCGAGCCGGGCACGCCGCCATTGTAAGACGTGCCGCCATAGTTGTTCCAATAGTCGCAGACCTGGTTGGCGGCCAGGAATTCGCCCTGGAACTGCGCATTGGGGCAGGCCGGGGTCAGCGTGTAGACGCCGGCCTGGCGTTCGTGATCGGCCTGGGTATAGCGCACCGTCAGGCGGGCGCGGAAATCGCTGGTCGGGTCCCACTGCAGGATGCCGCGCGTGGCCCAGTGGTTGTTGGCGCCCAGATCGGCCCCGCCGGGCAGCAGGTTCTTGATATAGCCGGAATCGCGATCATAGATGCCCGAGACGCGTGCCGAGAGCGTCTGGGTCAGCCCGCCGGTGACCGCGCCTTCGAAGATCGACTGGTTGAAGCTGCCGGTGGTGGCAGAGAGATAGCCGCCGAACTCGTGGCTGGGCTGGTTGGAAATGAACTGCACCGCGCCGCCGGTGGCATTGCGGCCAAACAGCGTGCCCTGCGGCCCGCGCAGCGCCTCGGTGCGCGCCAGGTCGAAGATCGGGAAGCCGGCCGTGGTGATCGAGGCGGCGTAGCTGTCGTCCTGATAGACGGCGACCGGCGGTTCCTGCTGATCGCCATAGTCGTTCTGCGACACGCCGCGGATGTTGAACACCACCTGGCTCGAGCCATAGGCGTAGTATTTCAGGTTGGGGATCGCGCGGACGATATCGGTGGCGTTGTTGATGTTGAGCGCGCGCAAGTCCTTGGCCGAAATGACCGAGACGGCGATGCCCACGTCGTTGAGCTTCTGCTCGCGGCGCTGTGCCGTCACCACGATGTCGCCCGTGCCGTTGTCGGTCTGTGGGGCGGTGGCGGCGGTTTCGGCCGGGGCCGGGGCGGGCGCCTGGGCCTGGGCCAGGCCGGGGATCAACGCCGTGGCGGCCAGCGCCATGATGCGGATGCCGGATCGACCCTGGCGCAAGCGCGCATGGGCCAGTTGCACAACGGAATTTTGATTCAGGACAGTGCCCGAGAATACCAGGTGACGCATGACAGCTTCCCTCCAAGTCGGCCCCTCGTTCGGGGGCACAATACCTGCACCGGGATCGTGCATCAGGAACGCAGGCGCAGCAAGCCTTCAGCAACAGTAGAACAGCATTGTGCCGGGCTTGTGGGATTACGGTAGCATCATGTTCAAGTAATTGATGTTTTTATGTAAAATGTTGAGCGCTGGTTTCGTTTGGTAATAACACCTACTTACTACTCTCATTAACTTGCCTAATGCCCTGTCGCGGCGGGCGGCGCGGCGGCAGGGCTGGGCGAGGCATGGTGGAATGTCACTGCCACGGGAGGCGCGACGTGGTCCTCCCGGCCCTTGGGGCAAGCATTATTTCTAATCCCTCGCATTAGTTTCCAAAATGGTGCGGCACCGTGATTGCGCCGGTTCCCGCGCTGGAATAGCCCTTCTGCAAATAGGCAGCCAAGCAAAGCCGAGGCATGACATGAAGACTACTGCGCGCGTTGTGGTGATTGGTGGCGGCGTCGTCGGCGTCAGCACGTTGTATCACCTGGCCAAGATGGGCTGGTCCGATGTCGTGCTGATCGAGCGCAAGGAGCTGACCTCGGGCTCCACCTGGCATGCCGCCGGCCTGCTGCCGCTGTTCAACCTTTCGTACTCGGTCGGCAAGCTGCACCAGTATTCGGTCGATCTCTATCCCAGCCTGGAAGCGGAAACCGAACTCAACGTCGGCTTTTCGCGCGTGTCGAACATTCGCCTCGCCAACAGCCCCGATCGCATGGACGAATACCGCTATTACGCGGGCGTGGCCAAGACCATCGGGGTGGACGTGAACTTCCTTACCCCTGAGCAAGTCCATGAAATCTGGCCCCTGGCGCAGATGGACGGCGTGCTCGGCGCGATCCAGCATCCCGCCGATGGCTATATCCAGCCGGCCGACCTGACCCAGGCCCTGGCCAAGGGCGCGCGCCAGCGGGGCGCCACGATCATGCGCAACACCACGGTCACGGGCATTACCCAGAAGGCCAACGGCGAATGGGTGGTGGCGACCGACCAGGGCGAGATCACCTGCGAGCACGTGGTTTCGGCCACCGGCAGCTTTGCCCGCCAGACCGGCGCGATGGTCGGCCTCGACGTGCCGGTGATCCCGGTCGAGCACCAGTACATCGTGACCGAGCAGCACCCCGCGATCATGGAGCGCCGCGCCAAGGGCTTGCCCGAAATGGGCGTGCTGCGTGAAAGCGACTCGAGCTGGTACATGCGCGAGGAAGCCGGCGGCCTGCTGCTGGGCCCCTATGAAATCGGCGCGCCTGCCTGTTATGTGAAGGGGCCTGCCGCCAACAGCGAATACGAGCTGTTCCCCGATGCCCTCGAACGCCTGGAGCCCTACATCCTCTCGGCGATCGAGCGCGTGCCCGCCTTCGGCGAGGTGGGCCTCAAGAAGGTTTACAACGGCGCCATTGCCTATACGCCCGACGGGTCGCCCATCGTCGGTCCTGCGCCGGGGCTGAAGAACTTCTGGCTCAATGAAGGTCACAGCTTCGGCATCACGGCAGCCGGCGGCGCGGGTTGGCAGCTGGCCCACTGGATTGTGGACGGCGAACCCACCATCGACATGATGGGGGTCGATCCGCGCCGCTTCGGCACCTATGCCGACGAAGGCTATCTCATCGAAAAGAACGAGGAAGCCTATGCCAAGGTGTTCACCGTTCACTATCCCGATGAAGAACGCGAGGCGGCCCGCCCGCTGCGCCAGACGCCGTGCTATGACCGGATGAAGAAGCTGGGCGCGGTGTTCGGCAGCGTATTCGGCTGGGAGCGCCCCAACTGGTTCGCGCCGGAAGGCTATGAACTGACCGAGGCGGATCTCGACCGCCCCGAAACGCTGCTCAACCACAACCATCCCGATGTGCCGGGCGCGCCGATCCGCGAAAAGTGGTCGTTCCGCCGCTCCAACTACTTCGAGCATGTTGGCAACGAATGCCGCCATGTGACGGAAAAGGTTGGTATTCAGGACATGAGCGCGTTTGCCAAGTGCCTGATTTCCGGCCCCGGCGCGGAAGAATGGCTGGGCAAGCTGTTGTCCAACGCGGTGCCCAAGAAGATCGGCCGGGTCAGCCTGTCTTACCTGCTGACGCCCGCCGGCGGCGTGCGCAGCGAGTTCACCGTCTACAAGCGCGGCCCGCAAAGCTATTACCTGGTTTCGGCCGGCGCGCTGGAATCGCATGATCACGATTACCTGATCAAGGCGCTGCCCGCCGATGGCTCGGTCAAGTTCGAGCGGCTGACCACGGCGATGGGCGTGCTGGTCCTGGCCGGGCCGCGTGCGCGCGACGTGCTGGCCAAGGTGACCCGCACCGACCTTTCGAACGAGGCGTTTCCGTGGCTGACGGGCAAGCGCATCTCGATCGGCGCGGCGCCGTGCGATGCACTGCGCGTGAATTTCATCGGCGAGCTGGGTTGGGAATTCCACCACCCGATCGAGATGCAGAACTACATCTTCGACAAGCTGATGGAAGCCGGCGCCGAATTCGACATCAAGCCCTTTGGCATCCGGGCGATGACGTCGATGGCGCTGGAAAAGAGCTACAAGCTGATCCCGCGCGAACTTTCGGTGGAATACAACGCGCTGGAAAGCGGGCTTGAACGCTTCATATCCATGAAGAAGCCGGACTTCGTTGGCCGTGACGGGCTGCTGGCGAAGAAGGAAGCCGGTCTTTCCTATACTTTGGTTACCCTGGAGGTGCTGGGCGTCACCGATGCCGATGCCCGCGGCTCCGAAGCGATCTATCGCGATGGACAACTGGTTGGCCGCGCCACCTCGGGCGGCTATGGTTGGCGCACGGCCAAGTCGCTGGCGCTGGCGATGATTGCACCTGAACACGCAAACCTTGGCACCGAACTCGAGATTTCCATTCTCGGTACGCTGCACAAGGCCGTGGTGATCCCAGACTCGCCCTTCGACCCCGAAAACCTTGCATTGCGGAGCTAGTTCCCATGCGCAATTTCGCTTCGATTGCCGAACTGCTGAACCAGGATCGCCCCGGCTACACCCTGCCGCAGGCGCTTTACACCAGCGAGGAAGCCTTTCGCTTCGATACCGAGGTGATGCTCAAATCGGTGTGGCTCTACGCCTGCACTGTGGCCCATGTGAAGAACCCTGGCGATTTCTACGTCTTTGAAATGGCCAACAACTCGGTGTTCATCGTGCGTGGCCGCGATGGCGAGGTGCGCGCGTTCTACAACACCTGCACCCATCGCGGATCGCGCATTTGCCAGGTCCAGGCCGGCACGATGCCGCGCATCATGTGCCCCTATCACTTCTGGACCTTCGGGCTCGACGGCAAGCTGATCGCCGCGCGCGGCATGCCCGATGGCTTTGACAAGAGCGCGCACAACCTGCGCGAAGTGGCGCTGGAAAACTGCGGCGGCCTGCTGTTCATCTGCCTGGCGGACAACCCGCCGCCGATCGAGCCGGCCAAGCAGGACATCGCCGCTGCGATCGGCATCTACAACATGGACAAGCTCAAGGTCGCCGCGGTCGAAGACCTGCATGACACGGCCAACTGGAAGCTGGTCATGGAAAACAACCGCGAGTGCTATCACTGCGAAGCCAACCATCCCGAACTGCTCAATTCGCTGAGCGGATCGGGCTTTGGCCGGGGCAACCCGGAAGACGGTGACGCTGCCGACGAGGACGATATCACCGCCCAGGTGGAGCGCTGGAAGGCCATGGGCGTGTGGCGCGACCTGGTCGAATTTCCCGATGGCGGCTGGCATCGCGTCGGCCGGCTGGGCCTGGCGCACGGGGCATTGTCGCAGACCATGGACGGGCAGCCGGCATCGAAGAAGCTGATCTGGCCGGTCGACCATGCCGAGCCGACCAGCGTTTCTGTTTGGACCCAGCCCAATTCCTGGCACCACTTCTGCTGCGATCACGTGGTGACGTTCAGCGTCATGCCGCAGGGGCCGGATCGGTCGATCCTGCGCACCTCGTGGCTGGTGCACGAAGACGCGGTGGAAGGCGAAGACTACACGGTGGAGAACCTGACCCACGTGTGGAAGGCGACCAACCGCCAGGACCGCCACCTCGCGGAAATGAACCACGCCGGCATCGTCACCGATGGCTATCGCCCCGGGCCCTACGCGCTCGAGGAAAACCTCGTCGATGCCTTCAAGACCTTCTACGTCGAGCGCGCCAAGGCCGCGCTGGAAGCGGCAGGACAGCCATAAGATGATGCGCTTTTCCGGGCTCAATCTCATCGCGCAGGCCTTTTCGGGGCACCAGTCGTGGCCGGAACAATGGCCCGACAAGGCACCCAAGGCGGCCTATGACGTGATCATCGTGGGCGCGGGCGGGCATGGCCTGGGCGCGGCCTATTACCTGGCGGCCAAGTATGGGATCACCAATGTCGCGGTGATCGAGAAGGGCTGGCTGGGCGGTGGCAACACCGGGCGCAACACCACGATCATCCGCTCGAACTACCTCTACGATGAAAGCGCCCACCTCTATGACCACGCGGTCAAGCTGTGGGACGGGTTGAGCCAGGAGCTCAACTACAACGTGATGTATTCCAAGCGCGGCGTGCTGATGCTGGCGCACAACGTGCACGACATCCAGAGCTTCAAGCGCCACATCCACGCCAACCGCCTGAACGGCGTGGACAATGAATGGTTGAGCCCGGAAGAATGCCAAGCCTATTGCCCGCCGCTCGATATCTCGCCCAATGCGCGCCATCCGGTGCTGGGCGGGGCGTTGCAGCGGCGCGGCGGCACCGCGCGGCACGATAGCGTGGCCTGGGGCTATGCCCGCAAGGCCACGGCGCTGGGCGTGGACATCATCCAGAACTGCGCCGTCACCGGCATCCGGCGCGGGCCGGATGGCGCGGTGCTGGGGGTGGAGACCGAGCGCGGCTTCATCGGCGCGAAGAAGATCGGCGTGTCGGCGGCGGGCAATACCTCGGTCGTCATGAACATGGCCGGCCTGCAATTCCCGCTGGAATCTTATCCGCTGCAGGCCCTGGTGTCAGAGCCGGTCAAGCCGATCTTTCCTTGCGTGGTCATGTCCAACACCGTGCATGCCTATATCAGCCAGTCCGACAAGGGCGAACTGGTGATCGGCGCGGGGACCGACCAATATACCTCGTATTCGCAGCGCGGCGCGTTCCACATCATCGAGCATACCCTAGCGGCGATCTGCGAGATCTTCCCGATCTTTACCCGCATGCGCATGCTGCGCACCTGGGGCGGGATCGTCGACGTGACGCCCGATCGCTCGCCGATCCTGGGCAAGACCCCGGTTCAGGGCCTTTACGTCAACTGCGGCTGGGGCACCGGCGGGTTCAAGGCGACGCCGGGCGCGGCGGATCTGCTGGCGCACACCATCGCCCACGATGCCCCGCACGCGATCAACGCGCCGTTCACGCTCGACCGTTTCCGCAACGGGCGGATGATCGACGAGGCGGCCGCAGCCGCCGTGGCCCACTGAGCAAGGCGCAGGGAACCAAGCCATGCTGTTGATTCATTGCCCCTATTGCGAGGAAGACCGCCCCGAGGTGGAATTCGTCTATGGCGGCGAGGCGCATATTGCGCGCCCGCTCGATCCTGCAACGCTGAGCGACGAGGAATGGGAGCACTATCTCTACATCCGCCGCAATCCGCGCGGGCGCCATCATGAACGCTGGCGGCATACCCATGGCTGCGGGCGTTTCTTCAACGCCGTGCGTGATACCGTGAGCGATCGTTTCGAACAGACCTACAAGGCCGGGGAACCGCGTAAATGAGCGGCTATCGTCTTCCTGCCGGCGGCCGCATCAACCGCGCCGCGCCGCTGGATTTCACCTTTGACGGGCGCGCCCATCGCGGCTTTGCCGGTGACAGCCTGGCCTCTGCGCTGGTCGCATCGGGGCAGATGCTGTTCGGCCGCTCGTTCAAGTATCACCGCCCGCGCGGGATTCTGGGCATGGGGACGGAAGAGCCCAATGCCCTCGTGACGGTGGATCGCGGTGGCGCCGGGCCGGGCTGGCACCGGCGCACGCCCAATCTGCGCGCGCCATCGGTGCCGCTGTATCAGGGCCTTACCGCGCAAAGCCAGAACCGTTATCCCTCGCTCAAGTTCGATCTGGGCGCGGTCAACGATCGGCTTGGCGCGTTCTTTCCGGCCGGGTTCTACAACAAGACGTTCATGTGGCCGCGCTCGGCCTGGGAAAAGCTCTATGAGCCGGCGATCCGCCGCATGGCCGGCCTTGGCGCCAGCCCGACGGAGCGCGATCCCGATCATTACGACGCCACCTATGCCCATTGCGAGGTGCTGGTGGTCGGCGGCGGCCTGGCCGGGATCGATGCCGCGCTGGCGGCGGCGGCCGACGGTGGCCGGGTGATCCTGATCGACGAGCAGGACGAGTTGGGCGGCGGTGCCCTGTCGGACCAGGCGCTGTGGGGCGAAGTGGCCGACAAGACCATGGCGCTGCGCCGGCTGAACAACGTGACGGTGCTGACCCGCACCACCGCGTTCGGCTATTACCATCAGAACTTCGTGGGCGCGGTGGAGCAACTGACCGATCACCTGGCCCCGGCGCAGGCGAGCGGTGCGCGCGAGCGGCTGTGGCGCATCCGCGCTGGCGAGGTCATCCTCGCCCAGGGTGCGATCGAGCGTCCGCTGGTGTTCGATGGCAACGACGTGCCGGGCGTGATGCTGTCGAGCGCCGGGCGCACGCTGGCGGTGCGTTATGGCGTGGCGGTGGGCCGCGCCGTGGCGGTGATGGCGGTGCACGACAGCGGCTGGCGCGATGCGCTGGCGCTCAAGGCTGCTGGCGTCAACGTGGTGGCGGTGATCGACCTGCGGAGCGACGTGGCGGCCGATCTGGTTGCTGCCGTGCGCGGCGCGGGAATTGCCGTGCATCTTGGCCATGCCGTCACGCAGGTGTCAGGCCGCCATGGGGTGAGCGGCGTGACCTTTGCCGCCGGCGGCACCGGGCAGGGCCAGCAACTGGCCGCCGATGCCCTGCTGATGGCCGGTGGCTGGACTCCGACCGTGCACTTGTGGAGCCATGCCAAGGGCAGCTTGCGCTGGGACGATGCCTGGGGCGCCTATCTGCCCGACGTGGCCCAGGAACACTGTCGCGCAGTGGGCGCCGGGGCAGGTGCCTGGGACATGGGCGCGGGCCTGGCGCTGGGCACGCTGCCTGGCCCCAAGCCGATCTGGCAGACCAAGGCTTTCGTCGATTTCCAGAACGACGTGAAGGCGCGCGATATCGATCTTGCCGTGCGCGAGGGCATGCGCTCGATCGAGCATATCAAGCGCTATACCACCAATGGCATGGCCACCGACCAGGGCAAGACCAGCAACCTCAATGGCTTGCAGATCGCCTCGGGCAGCCTGTCCAAGCCGGTGACCGATATCGGCCTCACCACGTTCCGTCCGCCCTATACGCCGCAGACGTTCGGCGCGCTGATGGGGCATCACAAGGATGCGCTGTTCCAGCCGATCCGCAAGACGGTGATCGATGGCTGGGCCGATGCGCGCGGGGCCGTGTTCGAGAACGTGGCGCAGTGGCGCCGTGCGCGCTATTTCCCGCAGGGCGGTGAAGACATGCACGCCGCCGTCGCGCGGGAATGCCTGGCGGTGCGCCAGCAGGTGGGCATGTTCGATGCATCGACCCTGGGCAAGATCGAAGTGGTCGGGCCCGATGCCGCCGAATTCCTCAACCGCATGTACACCAACCCGTGGAAGGCGCTGGCACCGGGCCGCTGCCGCTATGGGTTGCTGCTGCGCGAGGATGGCTTCATCACTGACGATGGCGTTTCGGCACGCCTGGCGCCCGATCGTTTCCACCTGACCACCACCACCGGCGGCGCGGCGCGCGTGCTGGCGATGATGGAAGACTATCTCCAGACCGAATGGAGCGATCTCGACGTCTGGCTGACCAGCACGACCGAGCAGTGGGCGGTGATTGCTGTCCAAGGCCCGCTCGCCCGCGCGGTGATCGCGCCGCTGGTCGAGGGCATCGATCTGGCGCCTGGCGCGTTTCCGCATATGGCCATTCGCGAAGGCCGCATCTGCGGCGTGCCGACGCGCCTGTTCCGCGTGAGCTTTACCGGCGAGCTTGGCTATGAAGTCAACGTGCCGGCCGAGCACGGGCGCATGGTGTGGGAGGCGATCCACGCTTCTGGCCAGGCCCACGGCATCACCCCTTATGGCACCGAGACGATGCACGTGCTCCGCGCCGAAAAGGGCTATGTCATCGTTGGGCAGGATACCGACGGCACGCTCACCCCGGATGACGCCGGCATGGCCTGGGCGGTGGGCACCAAGAAGCCCGATTTCGTGGGCAAGCGCTCGCTCGCCCGGCCCGACATGAGCGCTCCTGGGCGCAAGCAACTGGTCGGTCTGCTGACCGAAGACCCGCAGGAAGTGCTGGAAGAAGGCGCGCAGATCGTGGCTGATCCCGATCAGCCGGTGCCGATGACCATGCTTGGCCACGTTACCTCTTCCTATCACAGCGCCACGCTGGGGCGCTCGATCGCCATGGCGGTGATCGCTGATGGCCGCGCGCGCGATGGCCAGGTGATCCACGTGCCGATGCCCGGCCGCACGATCCGCGCGCGGGTGAGCGCCAGCACCGTGTTCTACGATCCGCAGGGGAGCCGCCTCGATGTCTGATGTCCTTGCGATTCCCGCCTTGGCCGTGTCCGGCACCGATCTGGCGCTGGAAGCCCAGGCGGTGACCGCCGCGGGCGTGGTGCTGACATTGGAAGCGCCGGCGAGCCGCTGGTCGCTGCGCGCCCGCACGGCGCAGGCGCTTGCGGAGGTGATCGGCCGAGAGGCGCCCGCGCGCATTGGCGAGACGCGCGATGGCATCGCCTGCCTTGGCCCAGACGAATGGCTGGCCGATCTGCCCGCTGGCACAGTGTTGCCCGATGGCGCCGGGCAACCGGTGAGCGTGGTGGACATTTCCGCGCGCGGTGTGGTGATCCGGGTGGAGGGAGCAGGCGCGGCCACTGTGCTGGCGTCGGGATGTCCGCTCGATCTCGACCGGTTTGCCGTGGGCCGCGCCACGCGCACCGTTTTCGAAACGGTGGAAGTGATCGTGTGGCGCGAAAGCGCAACCGTGTTCCGCGTATTCGTGTGGCGCAGCTTTGCCCCGTGGCTGTGGCACGCGCTCAAAGCGGCGGAACGCGGCTGACCGTAACAGACCTGAAAATCAGGCCGCCGCACCGCCCTTGAAGCGCAGGCGCGCGGTCAGGCCGTCTGGCTGCCAGTCCAGGTCGATCGCGCCCTCGCGCAGCCGCACGATGCGGTTGATGAGGTTGAGCCCCTGGCCGCCATCGCGCGAGATTGCCTGAACCGGGCGGTTCGATACCTCGTGCCAGGTTATCACGATGTCGCCGTCCTGGTCCTCGCTCGACAGCGTGATCGCGCCGCCATGGGCGATCGCCCCGTGCTTCGAGGAATTGACCGCCAGTTCGCCGACGACCAGGGCGATCGTATCGGCCAGGGCGCGGGCGATCGGCATGTCGCGCACCTGGTCGGTCGCCACGGGGCAGAACGCGCTGCCAAAGGGCAGGACCAGCGCGTCGATCAGTTCGACCAGGCTGCACGGCACTTCCAGGCTGGTGAACAGGGCCTGGGCGCGGCCCATCGCGATCAGGCGTTCGGCCATCTGCCCGGCAAAGGCATCGTTGTGCGCGTCGCCACGGGCAAAGCCGCGGATCAGGCTGGAAATCATCGTATAGGTGTTGCGCAGGCGATGGTGCAGCTCGCGCGTGGCAGTTTCCAGCACCTGGCGGGAAAGTTCGGCATCGGTCACGTCGCGCGAGACGGCGAGGTAGCTGATAAGCTTGCCGGTATCGTCGCGCAGCGCTGAAATGCTCACGTCCCACCAGCGGCTGTTGCCCTTGGCCGTGGGACAAAGCGCACGAAACCGCGAAACGCCGCCAGCCTGGGCGGTGGCAAAGCCGCTGGCGATATGGGGCCGGCCTTCTTCGGGCCAAAGCGTTTCCCAGCGCTCGCCAAGCACGTCAGCCGGCGTGTCGATCTCCATGGCGCACAGACCATTGGGATTGACATAGGATACCGTGCCATCGAGCCCGATGACCTTGACGCAATCCACGCTCTGGTCGAGCGCCGCCGCCAGCGAGAGTTGCGAGATTCCGGCAACCTGCCGGGAAAGTTCATTGTTAGTCATGATTACTGCCGGAGTTCCCCAACACCCGGTCAGGCGTGCCCCACGCGCACCTTCGCGACGGGGCTCTAATCCTTAGTTAATGCAAAGGTTCCTGCAAAAATGGCGGAAAAGCGCACTTTTTGGGATTGATGCGATTTTTTAATCCCCGCCGGCTCAGCCGAGCAACGGTCCGGCCCAAGGCAGGTTGGTCATCAGCGGCGGCAAGACCTGGTCCAGCAGCGTCTCGCGCGCCAGGGCGGCCGTCTGGCCGGGCAGATCGCCCAGTTCGCCCATCCGCGCCACCACCTGGATGCGGCGGGCAAAGCGGCCACGCGGCAGCGGCTCGACGCGCAGCTGCGGCATCAGCTGGGGCAGGGCCGCGAGGCACAGCAGCGAGGTGATGCTCCAGCCGATGCCCATGCCCACCGTGGTCAATTGCTGGTGGATGATTTCCACCTCGATCACATTGGGCAGGCGCAGCTTCATGCGGGTCAGCTGGCTTTCGATGCGTTGGCCCATCCCGGTATCGAGCGAATAGCGCACGAACGGCATGCGCTCGGCCACGTCGGCCGGATCGATGCTGCCGCTGTGGTCGGCCGGAAAGATCATCACGAATGGATCGTCGATCACGTCGTGATGCTCGATACCAGGGTGTTTTTCCAGGGTATTGCTGCCGGTTACCAGCATGTCGCAGCGCCGGGCCAGGAATTCCTGCTGCTGGCGCAGCGAAATGCCCGATCGCACCCGCCATGAACCCACGCGCATGCCATGGCGGCGCAGCAGCGGCGCGGTGAGCAGGTTGGCCAGGCTCTCGCTCATGCCCACGGTCAACTGGTCGATCGGCTGCTGCGCGCCTTCGCGCACCTCGTCATAGGCAGTGCGCGCGCTGGCCAGCAGCTTGCGCGCGCGCTCGTGCAGGGCGCGGCCCGACGGCGTCAGGCCCAGGGGCCGCAGCGAGCGATCGAACAGTGGCGCGCCGATGCCCTGCTCCAACCGGGTGATGGTTTGCGAAACCGCCGACTGGGTGATCCGCAACTGCTGCGCGCAGGCGGTCATCCCGCCCAGTTCCACCGTCAGGACAAACACTTCCAAGCCGTGCAGATCGAATTCGGCGGGCAGGCGCATGGGCATGATCCTTTGGGTGCGCGCCCTCTCGCGCCCCCGTGCAGCACTCTTGTGCCATCATGATGCCTGAACTACCAGATTATATCTGCTTATTGTCTGCGCTGGGCCGTTCCTGTTGCGGGCAAGCCGTCCTACAGATGCGGGCAACCAGCGAAAGGGAGCTGACGTGGCGCTTTTGAAACCCGATTTCGTCCTGCTTGTCTCGTGTGTGGATCGCAAGGGCCTGGTGGCCGCGATCGCCACCTCGATTTCGGCGCAGGATTGCAACATCGTTGAAAGCGCGCAGTTCGATGATGCCGTCACCGGCCGCTTCTTCATGCGCGTGGCCTTCACCGCGCCCGAAGGCATGACGGTGGACCGCTTCAATGCCGCGTTTCTTTCGGTCGGCAGTGCCTATGGCATCGATTGGAAAGTCTTCGACCTGTCGGTCAAGGTGCGCGCACTGGTCATGGTGTCAAAGGGCGGGCACTGCCTCAATGACCTGCTCTATCGCACCGCCACGCGCTATCTGCCGATGGAAGTGACCAGTGTGGTCTCGAACCACACCACTTGGCAGCGCCGGGTGGAGCATGAGGGCATCGCCTTCCACCACCTGCCGATCACGCCGGAAAACAAGGCAGAGCAGGAAGCAAAGCTGCTGGACATGATCGCGCAGCAGAACGTCGATCTGGTGATCCTCGCGCGGTATATGCAGGTATTGTCCGACACCACCTGCCGTGCCCTGGAAGGCCGCGTGATCAACATCCACCATTCCTCGCTGCCGGCCTTCAAGGGCGCCATGCCCTATCACCGCGCCTACGAGCGCGGGGTGAAGATGGTGGGTGCCACCGCGCACTATGTAACGCCCGATCTGGATGAAGGGCCGATCATCGCGCAGGATGTCTCGATGGTGGACCACGCCGATACCGTCGATGACCTGATCGCCCAGGGCCAGGAAACCGAAAGCCGGGTGCTGACCCGCGCGGTCAAAGCCCATTGCGAGCATCGCGTGATGCTCAATGGCCATCGCACCGTGGTGTTCAAGTGAGCGAGGCGCGGCTCTACGCCGATCTCGCCGCACTGGGCGTGGCGTGGTCCAGCCTGGAACACGAGGCGGTGTTCACTGTGGAGGAAAGCGAGGCGATCCACGCCGCGCTGCCCGGGGCGCACACCAAGAACCTGTTCCTCAAGAACGCTGATGGCAGTTTCTGGCTGGTGACGGTCGACCATGCCAAGCGGGTGGATCTCAAGGGGCTGGCCGGCGCGGTCGGCGCCAAGAAGTTCAGCTTTGGCAAGCCCGAGGATATGGAGCGCCTGCTTGGCGTGACGCCGGGCGCGGTGACGCCGCTCGCGGTGATCAACGATGCCGATGGCGCGGTGCGCGTGGTGATCGACGCGGATCTGGTTGACGCCGAACGGGTTCACGTTCATCCCTTGCGCAACACGGCAACGATCGGTCTTTCTGGTGGTGATTTGTTGCGCGCCCTGGACGGGTGGAATCACTCCGCGATCGTGTCTGGCATTCCGGAGCGGCCATGACCGTCAGCACGTTTGACCTGTTCAAGATCGGCATCGGGCCATCGAGTTCGCACACCGTCGGACCGATGGTCGCGGCCCGCCGCTTTACCGAGGCGCTGGAGGCGGCCGGCCTGCTGGCGCGCACGGCGCGGGTCTCGGTCGATCTCTATGGGTCATTGGCCTTGACCGGCAAGGGCCACGCCACCGACGTGGCGATTATCCTGGGCCTAGCGGGCGAAGTGCCGGCCACGGTCGATCCCGATGCGGTGGCGGGCATCGTTTCTGCGGTGGAGCAATCGGGCCGCGTCGCGCTGCTTGGGCGGCACGCGGTTGCCTTTGCCCCGGCGCAGGACATGCGCTTTCTCCAGCGCGAGCGGCAGCCCTATCACAGCAACGCCATGGCCCTGGCGGCCTGGGACGAAGCGGGAGAGATGCTGACCCGGCGGCTGTTCTATTCGGTGGGCGGCGGCTTCGTGCTGGACGAGGACGAGGTGATCCGCAATGCGCCCGCGCTCGATCTGCCCGATCTGCCTTATCCCTTTGCCTCTGCCGCGCAACTCATTGAGATCGGTGATGCCACGGGGCTGAGCTTTGCCCAGATCATGCTGGCCAACGAACTGGCCTGGCGCAGCCCGTCAGAGGTCGATGCGGGGCTCGATCTGCTGGCCGATACCATGGCGGCCTGCATCGATCGCGGCTGCGCGCAGGGCGGGATCTTGCCCGGTGGCCTGAAAGTGCGCCGCCGTGCCGCGGCGCTGGCGCAGGAATTGCAGCACCGCCAGCAGATGTCGCTGTCAGAGCCGCTGGCCGTGCTCGACTGGATCAACCTGTGGGCCATGGCTGTGAACGAGGAAAACGCTGCCGGCGGCCGCGTGGTGACGGCACCGACCAATGGCGCGGCCGGGATCATTCCGGCCGTGCTGCGCTATTACGAGCGCTGCTATCGTGGCGATCGCGCCGGGCGGCGCACGTTCCTGCTGACGGCGGCGGCGATCGGCGCGCTCTACAAGCGCAACGCTTCGATTTCCGGCGCCGAAGTGGGCTGCCAGGGCGAAGTGGGCGTGGCCTGCTCGATGGCGGCGGCGGGCCTCACGGCGGCGCTGGGCGGCAACAATGCCCAGATCGAGAATGCCGCCGAAATCGGCATGGAGCACAATCTGGGCCTGACCTGCGATCCGGTGGGCGGCCTGGTGCAGATCCCCTGTATCGAACGCAACGCCATGGGCGCGGTCAAGGCGATCGACGCCTCGCGCCTCGCCATGCTGGGCGATGGCCAGCACATGGTGAGTCTTGACAAGGTGATCGAAACCATGCGCCAAACCGGCGCTGACATGCGTGACAAGTACAAGGAAACCTCGCAAGGCGGCCTGGCGGTGAACGTCGTGGCGGTCAACGTGGTGGAATGCTGAGCGAGTTCGAGGAGATGTATCGATGAAAGCCCTGGTCTGCGTGAAGCGGGTGATCGACTACAACGTGAAGCCGCGGGTGAAGGCGGATGGCACGGGTGTCGAGCTGGCGAACGTGAAGATGAGCATGAACCCGTTCGACGAGATCGCGGTGGAGGAAGCCATT
>QFCS01004832.1_pt1 | contig 109392 bp, 97 predicted proteins | sample 3576561 | NCBI WGS metagenome assembly QFCS01 | reverse complement strand
CCGCGCCTATGCGACCGGCCGCCGCAAGGACGCCGTCGCCCGCGTGTGGGTCAAGCCCGGCACGGGCAAGATCACCGTCAACGGCCGCGACCAGGAAGTCTATTTCGCGCGCCCGACGCTGCGCCTCGTCATCAACCAGCCCTTCGGCCTGACCGAACGCGCCGGCCAGTATGACGTCGTCGCGACCGTCAAGGGCGGCGGCCTGTCGGGTCAGGCAGGCGCCGTTCTGCACGGCATCGCGCAGGCGCTGACCCGCTTCGAACCGGCGCTTCGCGGCACGGTCAAGGCGGCCGGCTTCCTGACCCGCGACAGCCGCGCGGTCGAGCGCAAGAAGTATGGCAAGGCGAAGGCCCGCCGCAGCTTCCAGTTCTCGAAGCGCTAAGTTTCTTCCGCCGACGGGCGGAGAAAAGGAGGGCGGTCCGGCGACGGGCCGCCCTTTTTGCGTGGTACGCGCTTTTGCCCCGGGACCGCCTCCGAAATGGCTAAATATCTGTAAACGAACATTGTCATATTCGTGACAGCGGTTAGTCTGTCCCCATGCCAGTCGATCCCGACCCGGATCGGATGACACTGAATCAGGGGGTAGAAAATGCAATCTTATCCGATCTCGCGGCGTGCACGCCGCGGTGTTCTTCTCGCATCCGTGTGCGCTGCCGGGATCTTTCAAGCGGCACCTGCTTCGGCGCAGGTCGAAGCGAGCGCGGCTCCGGTGGCCGGTGCCGGCTTTCTCGACGCCGTGGCGCCCGAACCGCAAGACGACGGTCTGAACATCACCCAGGCGGGCGCCTATACCGTCAAGGTGTCGCCCGAACCCGAAATTCTGATCGCCAACCCCGGAACGACGGTGAGCGCGCGCGATCCGAACAATGTGACGGGGATCGGCCAGATGATCATCGATCAGGGCGGCGGCTTCGTCGGCCTGTGCACCGGCACCCTGATCAATCCGCGCACGGTGATTTTTGCCGCGCACTGCGTTAATGAGGCGCCCGGTGCTAACTATGGCGCGGCGACGGGCGGCATCCCCATCGGCTTCGGCTTCGAGAACAACCTGCGCGCCAACGCTCCGGGGGAAACCGACGAATTGATCCGCTGGCTGTTCGGCGGTGCCGACGGCACGGGGCAGTATGAAACGAACACCGCGCAATCCTTCTATAACGTCAACCATGTCGCCTATAATCCCTATTCGCTCGAGCCGGATGCGCAGAGCTTCCTCTATGGCGACGTCGCGCTCGCCACGCTCGACACGCCGGCGGCCGATGTTCCCACCTGGGCGCTGCTCTTCTCGCCGCTGCCCGCGACCGATGTCACCGCAGACGGCACCGGATACAATGTCGGCATCTACGGATATGGCAGCGTCGGAACGGGCGAAACCGGCCAGACGGGCGGTTCCGATTTCCGTCGCCGCGCCGCCGAAAATATCCTCGGCGCCCTGACCGACCTTGAGACCTTCGAAGGTTTTCTGTTCGGCGGAGCCCCCAATGGGCTGACCCAGAATCTCTATTTCCTCGACTTTGACGATCCGCGCCGCGGCTTCTCGGGTGCGAGTGTGTTCGATTTCAACGCGTTCCGCGACAATGCGCGCGCCGCAGAGGACGGCACGCCGACCGAAGGCATCACCGCTCCCGGCGATTCGGGCGGGCCGCTGATTCTGCAGAATTTTTCGAAGCAGTTGGTGATTGGCGTGCTGTCGGGCGGCTATTCGCGCTTCTTCAACGGCCAGGCGCCGTATAGCTACGGCGCCGTCAGCTTTTATCAGCCGCTCTATCTCTATTGGGACTGGATCGCGGAGAACAATCCCTATCACTATGTCGGGACGAAGGCCGGAAACGGACAGTGGACCGATGCCAATCATTGGGTCTCGACGCTCGATCCCGCCTATATGATCCTATCCGGCGGTCAGCCCGTTAACGGGATTCCGACGACGCCGGGTGAGCAGATTTTCGGGACCGACGGGGATTTCGGACAAATCTGCTATCAGACGACGGGCCTTAACGACTGTTACGACACGGCGACGGGCGTCGAAACGGTGACCGGCGATCCGATCGGGACGGCTGGCAATAACGCCGGTCAGGGGCAGGTCACAGCCGCCGGCGGGTTCATCGACGGCATCGCACCCGAAGCGCAGGCCGATGGGACGGGGACGGTTCTGCCGTCCGCCACGCTGACCAACGGACTGCCGGGCGCGACCGGTTTCGTGCCCGACAATTCGGACCCCGACCATCTGGCGGGCACCGCGGCGCGTTATTTCGATGTGACGCTGGCAGCGACGGGAACGACCACGCTTTCGGGCGCCGATATCACCATCGATCGTCTGACCATCGGGGCCGCCGACGCGGGGCTGGTGATCGCAAGCGGCGCCTCGCTCACCATGCTGATGAACACGACGCAATTTGCCGGGCTCAATCAGGTCGACGGAACGTTGACCACGATCGGCGACTATAGCTTGATGGGCGGTGGCCTGCTCGGTTCGGGGCGGATCAATGCGCCCTATCTGACCAGCGTCACCGGCCAGATCGCGCCCGGGACGACCACGACCGTCGGGACGCTGACCGTCGGTGGCAATCTGGTGCTTGCATCGGGCAGCCAGCTGTTCGTCAATCTGGGCGACGGCGCGTCGGATCTGCTGTCGGTGGTTGCGAACGGCGCGTCGCTCGGCACGGCCGACCTTGGCGGCACGGTGGTTTTCTCGCCAGCCAGCGGCTATTCGGTCAAGGCGGGCGATGAATATGTCTTCCTGACCGCGGAAGGCGGAATTACAGGGACATTCGACAATATCGCCAATATTTCCGCAATCCTGACGCCCACGCTGACTTACGGTCCCGCGTCGGTCACGGTGGCGATCGACGCCGGTCTCTACGAAGATGTGGTCAGCGGCGAGTCGCCCGTTCAGCAGGCCTATGCGCAACTGCTCGACGATTCGCGCGGTGCGGCAGATCTTTCGGGACTTTACGGTCCGCTCGACATGCAAAGCGCCGCAACGATCCAGGCGACGCTCGACAGCTGGGCGCCGCGGACCGAAACGCTGCGCGGTTCGCTTGCGACCGTCGCCGTCGACAATATGGCGCGCTTTACCCGCGACCGGCTCCAGCGGCTCGATGAAGCCAGCCTGGGTGGAACGCTGGCCTATATCGGCCGGCCCATGCAGCTTGCTGCGCTCAACATGACAGCGGCGGGTGCCGACAGCGCTGCAGTGCGCAGCGATTCGGCGCCGATGACGGTCGAACAGGGCAAGCTGCCCGACGACATGAGCGGCTTCCTTGCCGGCGGTTATCTGGACGGCGACAGCCGTGCGATGGCTACGGCGGTTCCGGCGGCCGGCCGCGATCAATTCGACGGCTTCTACCTTGCGGGCGGCGTTGAAAAGGCGGTCGGCGACGGCAGTCTGGTCGGCTTCTCGCTCAGCTACACCGACGTCAAGGGTAACACCGCGGTCGCCGGCCAGTCGGCGAAGGGCACGCTGGTCCAGGGTACGCTCTACGGCAAGACACGCTTCGCGGGCGGTGTCGAGCTTGCCGCGCAGGCGAGCGCCGGTGCCTTCGGATCGAAGACCACACGTATCGCCGATCTGGTCGGCACGCCTTATACGCTGACCGGCGAAGATAGTTCGCTTGTCGTGTCGGGCGAGGTCAGCCTGGCAAAAATGTTCGATGCCGGTTCGATGGAAGTCGGTCCGCGCGCGGCGCTGCGCGCCACGCATATCGGCTTCTCCAAATATAAGGAAACAGGCGGTGTTCCGGCGCTCGTCTATGATCGCGACAGCGTGGACAGCGTGCAGGCGCGCGCCGGGCTCGCCCTGTCGGCTAAGGCCGGCAGCAGGATTCAGCCTTATCTGAACGCCGATTATGTGCATGAATTCAAGGATGCGCCGGCGGCTTTCGGAGCGAATTTCGTCGGCGGGATCGGCCCCAATGCGATCTTCGGTTTGGCGGGTACCGACAGGGATTGGGCCGAAGTCGGCGCCGGCCTGACGCTTTCGACCGGCAATGTCGACCTCTCGATCGGCGCCGACACGACGATCGGCCGCAAGGATGTGTCGAACCAGAGCTATCGCGGTTCGGTGACTTTCCACTTCTGACGCGCACCGCGTTGGCGATGCAGAGGGGGCGGTCCGGCGACGGGCCGCCCTTTTTGCGTGGTGCTTTCTAAGCGTGGGCTGCAACATCGGGCGATGGCGGCGCGTTGGCTTGGCAACAGCATCGAAGGAGAACGCCCATGCCGAACGCCGCATCGCTCACCGGTCGCCAGATATTGATCATGGCGACCGATGGTTTCGAACAGTCCGAACTCGAAGTGCCGTTGAAACAGCTTGAGGACGCAGGCGCCGACGTAAGCATCGCGTCGCTGCGGACGGACGACATTCGTGGCTGGGATGGCAGCGACTGGGGCGACAAGGTTGCGGTCGATCATCTGATCAAGGACGTCGATGTCGAAGAGTATGACGCGCTGGTTCTCCCGGGCGGTCAGATCAATCCCGATCTGCTGCGCGTAGAGGACGCGGCGATCGACCTGATCCGCGCCTTCGCCAAGGCGGGTAAACCGATCGCCGCCGTCTGCCATGCGCCATGGCTTCTGATCGAGGCCGGATTGGCCGAAGGTCGTCGGATGACCGGTTACAAATCGATCCGCACCGACATCGGCAATGCGGGTGCAAGGCTGCTCGACGAAGCCGTTGTCGTCGATCGCGGGATCATCACCAGCCGCTGCCCCGACGACCTCGACGCCTTTTGCGCTGCGATCGTCGAAGCGGTCGTCGACAGCCGCGTCGCTACCTAGAGGAGATCGAGGCTGCCGAGCGCGATCGCCTGCCGCGCGGGGCGCTCGGCCATCACCGCGAACATTTCGTCGCCGCGTTCGGTGCGTTCGACATTCATTGAAGCGAACACCGCCATGAAATATCCGCTCAGCGCACCGACGCGATAATCGTCCCACAATTCCGCTTCGTCGGGTTCTACGTCGCGCGCGCGCAGCGCGGAGATCCAGGCGTCGAAGGCGGCGCGATCGGCGGCCGCGCGTTCAACCGGATCGGCGATGCTCGTTCCCACCAGATAGGCGATGTCGGTCGCACCGCTGCCACGGCCCAATGTCTGCCAGTCGACCAGCCAGCAACGCGCTCCGTCGGGGGCGAAGAGGATATTGTCGATGCGCAGGTCGCCGTGAACGATCGTGCGCGCGGACGGCGTGCGCGTCAGATAGGCGTCGAGACGATCGACGATCCCGGCGCCGAGATCGAGCGCGTCGCGGTCGAGCCGACCCGCGTAGCGCTCGCGAAACCCTTCATAGAGTCCGGGAAACAGCGCGCGGACAAGTTGGCTCGTGTCGCGGTTCAGCCATGGCAGCGCGTCCGCGTGGGCGTCGTTCCATAACAGCGCGTGCAGCCCCGCCGCGGCGTCAATGCACGGCCCGAGCCCGGCAAGACCGAGCCCGGCGAGCTGGTCGCCCTGCCGCGCCGGCGCGAGGTCGGAGAGGAGCAGGATGAATTCGACGTCATTGTCCGCAATATCGGCATGATAGCAGTGCGGCGCCGCGACGCCGCTGCCCGATGCTAGTTCGCGATACCAGCTCACTTCCTTGACATAGGTGGCGGTGAGCGCCGCGATATTGCGGCTTGCCTCGTCATGGCTCGGACATTTGGCGACGATCGTTGAGGGCAGCCCGGTGCCGTCCGCCCAATCGAGCGTGAGGCGAAAACTGTCGCACATCTGCCCGGTGCCGATGGCGGCAGCGCTAAAGCCTTTGAGCGCGCCCTGGGGCTGACCCAGCTTGTCGGCGATCCAGTCTGCCGTCATCGCCTCCGGCGCGGTCGGAAAGCTCATGCAGCGGGATCCATCAGGCCGGTCAATCCGGTCGGGCTGTGCGGTCCGACGAACAATTGTTCGAGCACCCCGACGCCGCGGTGCGTCCGCCCGCCGTCGACCAGGTCTGCGGTCACGAACGCCTGGATGTGCATTGCCAGCGGATTGCTCCAGCCGCGCTCGGCCTCGGTCAGCCGGTCATGTGCGACGGCAAGCCCGGCGCCATGATCGAGCCCGTGGCCCCAGACGGGATGCGTGTAGCCGAGTCCGCTCATCGCGAACACCGGACCCGCCGGGGTCAAGGTCAGGGCACGGCCGCCGCCGAGATCGGCAGTCATTCGCGCGATCCGGCGCGTTCCGCTCTGCCAGTCGATCGCAAAGCCGGGCGCATCGAAATGGCGTTCGCTCCCTTCGTCGCCGCTGATCACGCCGCGCCGGTTCCATGGCGCGCCGGCACCATCGTCGTTGCTGTGGAAGAAGAGCGATGCAGCGTCGAAGTTGCACGGCGTCCACAGCCAGAAGAACTGGTTGAAATTACCCTCCGGCGGCGGCTGCGGTTCGGCGGCGCCGACCGGCCGCACCCCCCAGCTCCGGTCGCGCGTTCCCGTCCAACCCGCGCCGAGATCGGTGCGCGCGCCGTCGACCGAGAGCCATCCCGACCAGCGGCCGTTCTGCGTCATCCGCGTATAGTCCATGAACAGCCGCGTACCGTTGCGGCGGATGAAGCGCGGCTCCTCGATTGGAAAATGCCGTCCAGTGAACGTCAGTTCGGCGGCCAGCGGTCCACTGCCGGCGGCGATCCGCAGCGTCACTTTTTGCAGCGGTTCGTCGATCGCGATGGCGATGGGGCCGACCGACAGGTCGAGCCGTTCGCCGCCCGAACGACGGCTGGCGCGCAAATTATGCTGCACCCCCTCGGCGATCACGCAAAAGCTGGCGTCGACGATGCCGAGCTGCGGGTAAAACCCCATCGCGGCGGCGAAAAAGACGCTGCCGTCGGGGCTGTAGCCGTTGAAGAAATAGCGGTCGTAGAAGTTGCGGTCCGTCCCGGCGAACGCAATCGGTTCGCTCGTCTGGTGCAACGGATAATCGTCGCCTTTTGTCAGCATGATCCTCATCCCGTTTTTTTGTGCAACCTAACGGGACGCGGCACTGCGTCAATCCCGATGCGTCAATGGACGGGCGGATCGGTGGGCGGCACCGCGCTGACGGGGGCAATCGGCTCGCCGGGTTCGCGGGGTGGCCGCGCGTCGGGCGGTATGGCGTCGATCAGCATGTCGGGAGTCGGGACCCGCGCCAGATTGCGGACGCGGACCGAAATTTCGCCGCCCCGGATGCGTAATTCGTTGAAGCTCGGCGGGGTCGACCGGATCCGGCGTGACAGGGTGCCGGCCCCGATCATGCGGATGGGGCCCGCGGGGGTGTCGGCGATCAGATCGAAGGCGTCATGGACATGTCCGGTAAGTACGGCGGCGACGCCGCGATCGGCAAGGGCGGCAAGTGCCGCCGCGCCGCCGCGGGTCAGCGCGCGCCCCTTGGTTCCCGCTTCGACGAGCGGGTGGTGTGCCGTCACCAGTGCCTGCGTTCCGCGCGGCAGAGCGTCGATCGCGGCGAGCGTGCGGGCAAGCGCCTTGCGCGTCACCCAGCCTTTCGACCAATCGAGCCGCCATTGCGCCCGCGTCGTAGTCTTCAGCGAAACGACGGCCAGATTGCGAAAGTCGAGCTCGCGTTCGACCAGTGCCTCGATCCGCCGAATCCGGCGATAGGGGTGCAGGAACCGCGCGAACGGGTTGAAATAAGGCAGGTCGTGGTTGCCGACTTCGACAGTTACGGGGAGGTCGAGTGCCATGATCCAGTCGCAGGCGGCGGCGAATTCGCGGCTCCGCGCCCGCATCGTTAGATCGCCGGTTATCAACACCGCGTCGGGTTGTTCGCGGCGAACGCATTCGCGGAACCAGGCGAGCGCATCGCGATCTTCGAGCCCGAAATGCAGGTCGCTGATATGGAACAGGCGCATCAGGCGGTCGCGATGAAGTCGATCGCGCTCTGCCCGATCGAGAAGCGGGCGGGCGAGGGGATTTCGGCCAGTTCGCCGTCATATTCGAGCGCGATGACGCGATCGCTTTCGAGGATGATCGTTTCCGCGGTCGCGACGCGCTCGTGCGGACCGTCGCGAAAATCGCCGCCGAGCCACGCAAGCCCGTGGCGCAGCACATCGGCCGTGGCGTCCGCCACGATGCCGTCGGCGGTAATGCCGTCACGGGTCGGGGTCAGGATGATCGCCGAATAGGCGGCGCCCGATCCCGCGACCCGCACCCCGGGGGCGTTGAGCATTTCCTCGAGCGCATCGGGCGCTTCGCGGCTCGCCTCGATCAGCCCCTGGCTGCGCATCGTTTCGCGGACCTCGGCCCAGCGTGTCGCGGGCCCCGCGACGACGGTGATGAATGCTTCGCGCGCCGCCGACCGGATGGTCGGGACCGGGGCGCGCAGCCCTCCGCTCGCCAGCGCGCGCTCCAGAATCGCTGGAGCCGGATGGTCGCCGTGCAAATGTTTCGACAGGAGGTTCAGCGTGCCACCGGGCAGCGGCAACAGCGGGCCGTGCCAGCCCTCGCAACCGGTCGCGGCGGCGTTGATCGTCCCGTCGCCGGTCCACACGATCAGCAGGTCGATGTCGTTGGCGCGTAGGGCCGCCGCGTCGGGCAGATCGTCCTTCGGCAGGACGAAGCTTGCCGCGACGGGCGCGCCTGCGGCTGCGCACGCATCGGTCAATCGGCGGTGGATGCTCTGGTCATAGCTGCCGCTCCGGTCGTTGCAGATCAGGGCGGGGCGCGAAAAGGGGCTGGTCATGCCCGCCCAACGCACGACACCCGAAAAGGTAACGCGCGCGGCGCTTGTTCCCGCTTGCCGACACCTGTAGGGCGCGGAGACGGGCCGGGTCGCGGGGTGAGGCAATGGCGGATCGGACGGTCAGGGAACAACGGCGGTTGATCAAATTCCTTCTTCTTATCGGCTTGCTCGTGCTGCTGTTCGGCGGCGGGGCAAAAGCGATCGTTGCGGGCGGCGCCAAGTCGCTCGACCTTGCCGACAAGCTGCTCGGCAGTGGCAAGGGCGCGCGCCTGCTCCTTGCGGACCAGCCCTATGGTCGCGGCGTGCGGCAATCGCTCGATATCTGGGTGCCCGAACAGGCGCAGGCGGGCGACCGGCTGCCGGTCGTGGTCTTCTTCTATGGCGGCGGCTGGGGCAGCGGTGAACGGCAAAGCTATGGCTTCGCTGGCCGGGCGCTGGCCAACCAGGGCTTCGTCGTCGTGATCCCCGATTACCGGCTGGTCCCCAAGGCGCATTGGCCCGACTTTCTGGAGGACGCCGCGGCGGCTGTCGGGTGGACCCACCGCCACATCGGCGAACTGGGCGGCGATCCCGATCGCATCGCGCTGATGGGCCATTCGGCGGGTGCCTATAATGCGGTGATGCTCGCGCTCGATCCGGTATGGATGCGCGCGGCCAAGAGTGACGCGTCGGTGATCCGCGGCGTTGCGGGCCTTGCGGGGCCCTATGATTTCCTGCCGTTCGAAAAGGGCGGCATGGCCGACCGCGCAATGGGCAAGGTGCGCCCGCCCGAAAAGACGCAGCCGATTCACTATGCTCGCGGCGATGCGCCCCCGCTATGGCTGGCGAGCGGCGACGAGGACGAGACGGTGCGCCCGCGCAACAGCCGGAACCTTTCCGCCGCGATCGAACGGCTGGGCGGATCGGCGACGCTGCGCGTCTATCCGGGCATGGGGCACACCGGCATCGTCATGGCGCTTGCGGCACCCTTTCGCGCGAAAGGGCCGGTGCTCGACGAGGCCACCGACTTTCTGCGCGGCGTGACGGCGCGCCGGGTCGCGCCTGCGGCGGCGGCGCAATGACATCTCCCATCCCCGGCCGGATTTCCGCCATCATCCTCGCCGGGAGTCGCCCCGGTCCCGACCCGCTGCTGACCGGCAGCGGCGTATCGACCAAGGCGCTGCTGCCGGTCGGCGGACGGCCGATGCTCGTCCATGTCATCGCCGCGCTGCGCGCCGCGCCCGAGGTTGGCGCGATCCGGGTGCTCGCGCAGAACAGCGCCGAACTGGCGCGAGAGCCCATGTTGGCGGCCGTGCCCGACCTGCGCTTTGCCGATTCGGGACAGGGAATCAGCGCTTCGCTCGCCGCTGCGCTGACCGAAAGCGACGCGCCGGTGCTGGTGACGACGGCCGACAATGTCCTGCTGACGCCCGCGATGATCACCGAATTCCTCGCCGGCGCAGCGGACAGCGACGTCGCGGTTGCGATGGTCGAGCGGCGCGTGCTGCTTGCGCGCTACCCCGAATCGCGGCGGACCTGGCTAAAATTTCGTCGCGGCTGGTGGTCGGGCGCCAATCTATTTCGCCTGCGCGGGCAGCGCGTGATGCCGCTGCTCGACTTTTGGGGACGGATCGAACGCGACCGCAAGAAGGGGCTGAAGATCGTTGCCGCCTTCGGACCTTGGCTGCTCGCGGGAGCTTTGCTGCGACTGTTCACGATCCAGAGCGGCGTCGCCCGCGCCGGGCGCCGCTTCGGCCTCTCCGCGCGCGTGGTGCCGATGTCCGACGCCGAAGCCTGTATCGACGCCGACAAGCCGTCGGACGTGACGCTGATCGAACGCATTCTGGCCAAGCGCGGCTAGGGTCAGGGCCCTATGCGGCCAGACGCATAAAAAGGGCCAGAACGGACCAGCGCCCGAATTTGCGGTACTGTCGGTGCGTGCGGAGCAGCGCCGTGAAGGGCAGCGGCGACGCTGCCTCGGTGAGATCGCGGTAGCGTTGCAGCTCGCGGCGCAGCGCTTGCCACGGCATCCGGCCGGCGCGCGTGCTGATGAGACGCCAGCCGATTTTCGTATATTCCTTCGCGCAAAATTGGGCGAGGCAGTAGCCCATGTCATCGTGCATGGCGGGCAGATCGGCCGTCACCGCCGCCATGATGTCCGCCAGCACCGCTGTCAGCGCGTCATTGCCAGCCGTGTCGAAATGTCCTGCCGTGCGGGTCGCGAGCCCGGTCAGGCTGCCCTCCCGCACACGGTAGTCGATCCACGGCGCGGGCTCGTAATAATGACTGCGCACCGTCAAGAACAGATGCGGGACGACTGCCATATCCTCAAAGCAGGCGAGGGGCGGAAAGCGCAGATGATGCCATAGGTTGCGGCGCGCGACCTTGGTCCATAAATGCATCCGGCGGCGAGCGAACAAGCCATAAAGCAACGCTTCGCGGTCGGTCACGATGCGGCGCACAGTTCCCGTGAAAGCCGCCTCGTCGCGGCCCCGCTTGCGATAATCGCAGAGGATCAGATCGGGCGCATCGCGCATGACGATCGTGTGCAGTGCGGCGATCGCGCCAGGAAGCAGCAGGTCGTCGGCATCGATGAACCATACATAATCGCCCCTCGCCAAGTCGAGCAGGCGATTGCGCGCTGCGGCGACCCCGCCGTTTGCCGCCTGCCGATGCAAGCTTGCCGCGGGTCCGATCTCTGCGCAAATCCGCGCGCCGATCGCGTCCGATCCGTCGGTCGACCGATCGTCCAGAAGCAGCAGTTCCACGCCCGCCGCCGGAAGCTGCGCGGCGATCGAGTCAAGCGTCTCGGCCAGATAGGGCGCGACGTTGAAGACCGGCATGAGAATGCTGAGCCATGGCCTTTTGGCGTCCGCCGCGTCGTCGTTCACCCGGCATCGTCCGCTTGTGCCAGCCACAGGCAGGCGGATAGTATCACCGCGCGCGGCAAGCGCCCGCGGCTTCGGTAATGGCGCGCGAGCGCCGCAAAAGCGATCGGCGATTCGGCGTCCATCATGCTGCGGTAGCGGGCGAGCTTGCGACGCAGGTCGCGCCAGGGCATGTGAAAGGCGCTGCTCGACAGCAGTCGCCAGCAGATTTTGGTGAACTCCTTAGCCCAGAAATGGGCGATATGGTGCCGGGTGACGTCGCTCATTGCGGGCAGCGCCTCGCTCGTCGCCGCGTCGAAGCCGGCCAGACTCATTGCCAGATCGTCGTTCCGGCAATCGTCGAAGCGTCCCCGCGACCGGCGCAGCGACCCCATGATGCTGTCGGGACGGTCGCGATAGCGCACCCAGGCCTCGGCTGCGTGGTAATGGGTCCGGGCACGGAGCAGCAGCCACGGCGTCGTGGCGATATCTTCGAAGCATCGTCCGGCGGGGAAACGCAGGTCGTCGCCCCAGAGCGACCGGCGCGCGATCTTGCTCCAGCTATGCAGCCGCCGCCGCGCAAAAACGCCTTGCAGCAATGCCTCCCGATCGGCGCTGGCCCGACCGGACGGGCCGGCGAAGCTGCTCAGATGCCGGCCGCCGAGCTCGTAATCGCAAAGGACAAGATCAGGCGCATCGCGGTCGATAATTGCCCGGAGCCTGGGGATCGAGCCCGGCATGACTTCATCGTCCGAATCGACGAACCAGATATAATCGCCCCGCGCCGCGCCCAGCATCGTGTTGCGCGCCGCGCTCAATCCGGCGTTACTGGCATGTCGCATAAGCCGGACTTGCGGGTGCGACTGCGGGCAGATTTCGCTACACAGCCCGAGTGAGCCATCGGTCGAAGCGTCGTCGAGCAGAATCACCTCCACCCCGTCCGGCGGGAGCTGCGGGAACAGCGAGGCCAGGCAATCGCGCAGATAAGGCTCGACATTATAGACCGGGATCAGGATGCTCAGCCAAGGGCGCTCGCTGCGTGGCGCACCGCCTGCGGTTCCCCCTTCGATGTCTGCGGACAGACCCACGCGCATTCCCGTTTCCATTTCCGAACGCCTCTGCCCCGTCCCGCGTTACTAGATCAGCAGAGCGAAAGGGAAGTCGTTTTCCGTCGATTTGGCTGTGCAAATGGATGGAAAACGACGCCAAAGACGATATAGGCCGCGCGCATGGAACCCGCTCCGCCCCCGGCCGACCGCCGGCCACTCTTCTATCGGACCTGGATCGATAAGGGTATTGCGGTGGTACGGCGCCTCGGCGCGCCGGCTGCGGACACGGGCGACCAGGGACCTTTCCGGCGCATCATGACCCACTTGAGCTGGATTCTCGGGGGCAAGGGTTATGGCGCGATCCTCAGCCTCTTCTACCTTGCGATCGTCACGCGCGGCCTGGGGCCGGCCGCCTATGGTTCCTTTGCCCTGATCCTCAGTTCGACGCTGGTGCTGCAGGCGATCCTCAATTTCAACATCTGGCAGGTGCTGGTCAAATATGGCCAGGAACATATCCACAGCGGCAATCATCCGGCCCTGGCGCGCCTCATCCGCTTTTGCACCGCGGTCGATCTGGCGATGGCGCTGCTCGGCATTGGCGCGGCGGCGATGATCCTCTGGCTGGGGCGAGGGTTGCTGGGCATGCCGGCCGAACTCGTCTGGACGGCGTTCGCCTATGTCGTGCTGTTCATGCTGTCGATCCGCAACGTGCCGCGCGGGATATTGCGGCTTCACTCCGAATTTTCGCAAACCTTCCTTGCCGAAGCGGTGGTGCCCACGCTGAAGACGCTGGGTGCCGTTGTCGCCTTTTTCACGCACCCATCGCTCGAGATTTTCCTGATCGTGTGGGCGGGGTCGGAGATGGCGAGCACGCTCGTCTTCTGGTGGCTCGCCAACCGATCGTGCCGCCGCGCTTATGGCCGACCCGACGGCCGGCATTGGTGGCGCGTTTGGCGCGAGAACAAGGGGCTTCCCGAATTGATGGTCGCATCCAATTTCGGAACCATGGCCTATACGGTGGCGCAGCAACTGCCGGTCTTGCTGGTCGGCTCGTTCGCGGGCGCCACCGAAGCGGGCATCTATCGCCTTGCGCATCAATTGACCCAGTCGATCACGATCATGGCCGGCTTCATCGGCCTCGCCAGTTACACCGAGATGACGAATATCTACGTCAAACAGGGGCTGCGCGGCGTGGCGTCGCTCTATGTCCGGTTGACGCTGATCGCGCTCGGCCTGTTTCTTTTGCTCGCGCCGGCGATCGTGCTGCTCGGCAAGCCGCTGTTGCTGCTCATGTCGGGTCCCGCGTTTCTGGGCGCCTATCCGTTCCTGCTCGTGCTCGGCCTCGCGGCCTGCCTTCAAATGGCGACGGTCAGCTGCGAACCGATGCTGATGGCGGCCGGACGATCGCGCCTGATCATCGGTATCAGGCTGGCGGGCACGGTCACGCTGATCGCCGCCATCTATCTGATGCTGCCGACGATGGGCGCGATCGGCGCCGCCTGGTCCAAGGTGCTGGCCGAAACCGTGACCTTGCTGCTGCTGTTCGGCGCCAGCTTCCTGATCCTTCGCGAAAGCCGGATGCCGTCATGACGAAGCGTATCTTATTCCTGTTCAACCATGATGCGGCGCATCAGGCGGCGCATATCGCAGGCATAGCGGGCGAACTCGCGCTGCACGCGCCGACGGTTCAGGTCGTCGTCGCCTGCGGCGTCGAGGCGATCCGGCACAAGGTGGCAGAGATCATTCCGGCGGCGGCGCACGACCGTATCGAATGGCGGATGCTCGACCTGCCGACGGCGGAGCAGCGGCTGCTGGCGCCGATCAACAAGGTGGCCCCGGTGCTGCGCGTCGCGCGTCTTTACCGGCATCTCGATCTATTTCGCCGTGTCGACCTGGTGGTATCGACCGAACGCACCTGTCTGCGCGTCCGGCGCCGATTGGGGGCGGCGGGGCCGCGCTTTGCCTATGTGCCGCACGGATCGGGCGACCGGAATGTCGCCTATCACCCCGAACTCGCGCAGTTCGACCTCATGCTGCTCAGCGGACCGAAGCTGGTCGACGAAATGGTGCGCCACGGCATAACGACCGCCGACAAATGCCGTGTCATCGGTTATCCCAAGTTCGACACGATCGATCCGGCGGTGCGCAAGCGCTTCTTCGACAATGATCGCCCGGTCTTTCTCTATAATCCGCACTTCGATCCGCACCTGTCGTCCTGGTACGGCATGGGCGAGGCGGTGATGGATTTTTTCCTCGCGCATCGCGACTATAATCTGATCGTCGCGCCGCATGTGATGCTATTCCGCAAGCGGCTGCATTATTCGCTTGAATATCGGACCGCCAAGCTCCGGCCGGACATCGCCGACCGCTTCCGCGCCGCCGACAATATCCTGATCGACGTCGACGGCCCCAATCTCTTCGACATGAGCTACACGATGGCGGCCGATGTCTATATCGGCGATGTTAGCAGCCAGGTTTACGAGTTTTTGCTGCACCGCGGTGCCTGCTATTTTCTCGATCCGAACGGCAAGCCCGCCGACGGCGTGACCGAACGCTATGAATTCTGGCGCAACGGAGAGGTCTTGTATGGCCCCGCTGAGCTTGCCGAGCGGATTCCGCACTGGCGCGAAAGTGCGGCGCTGCACCGCGCAGAGCAGGACCGGCTGTTTGCCTACACGATGGACCACCGGGCGGGCGAGACGTCGGTTGCGCGCGGCGCCGCGGCGCTAGAGGCCTTCGTCGAGGGGCGCTAGCCCGTCCCGAAATCCGTTAGCGTCCAGCCGTTGTCGCGTGCCGCTTTGGCAATGCGGCCGCCGCGACCGATCGCAAAGGCCTCGTCGGCCAGCGTGAACAGCGGCTCGTCGCTCGCATGGTCCGAATAGGCGCGCATATGGTGCGCGGAACGTTGCGGGTCGGCGGCAAGCCATTCGGCGACGCGGCGCGCCTTTTCCGGCCCATAGCAATTGGTGCCGTCGAGCGCTGCGAGCCAGCTTCCGTCCGCGGCGCGCCGATGCCGGGTGGCGATGCAGGCATCAAAGCCCAGCGCCTCGGCCAGGGCGGCGGCGTAGAATTCGGGGGCGGCGGTGGCCAGCAGTAAATGGTAGCCGGCGGCGCGGTCGCGGGCGATCGCCGCTCTGGCCCCCGGTTGAACGTCTGCGGGAACGCGCCAGACGGCAAAGTCCGCGGCCAGGCGTGCCAGATGCTCCGCCGGCAGCCGCCGCCCGAGCATCAATCCGATCGCCGCGGGTTTCAACGCATCGCGGCTGTAGAGGCCGAGCGCATGGCCCGCGAGCAGCCCGAGGAAAACGGGCGCCAGCAGAAGGCGCCATGGCGCGCTGCGCGCGGCCGCCCACAGAAGGAAGAGCGTGAACGTCGGCGTCCGCAGCACGGTACGATCGAGATCATAGACGGCAAGGCGAAAGGGGGCGGCGGCGTCGCTCATCGCCGCCGGGCCTAGCCGCTCGCTTGGTGTGCCGCCACCGCTTTCGCGCGTGTACCGCCGCACACCCTCTTGTCGCGGCGGTTCAATGGGGCTACGCAGCCCGCGATTGCATAGGGAGCCCGCGATATGGCCGAATTTCGTCTGCCCAAGAACAGCCGCGTCCAGAAGGGCGGCACGGTCCACAAGGCCGAGGGCGCGAGCAACGTCAAAAAATTCAAGGTCTATCGCTACAACCCCGACAGCGGCCAGAACCCGCATTTCGACACGTTCGAGATCGACACCGACAAATGCGGCCCGATGGTGCTCGATGCCCTCATCAAGATGAAGAGCGAGCAGGATTCGACGCTGACCTTCCGCCGTTCGTGCCGCGAAGGCATTTGCGGCAGCTGTTCGATGAACATGAACGGCAAGAACGGCCTCGCCTGCACCACCGCGATCGAGGATCTGAAAGGCGACATCCAGATCACGCCGCTGCCGCATATGGAGGTCATCAAGGACCTCGTCCCCGATTTCACCCATTTCTATGCCCAATATGCCTCGATCGAGCCGTGGCTGAAGACCAAGTCGACGACGCCCAGCGGCAAGGAACGGCTCCAGTCGCCTGAGGAACGCGAGAAGCTCGACGGCCTTTACGAGTGCATCCTGTGCGCCTGCTGTTCGACGAGCTGCCCCAGCTATTGGTGGAACAGTGACAAGTTCCTTGGGCCCGCGATACTGCTTCAGGCCTATCGCTGGCTCGCTGACAGCCGCGACGAATATACCGGCGAACGGCTCGACGATCTCGAAGATCCGTTTCGCCTCTATCGCTGCCACACGATCATGAACTGCGCCAACGCGTGCCCCAAGGGGCTGAGCCCCGCACGCGCGATCGCCGAGATCAAGAAGCTCGAGGCCGAGCGGCAGGTGTGAACGACGGAATAGAGGACCCCAAGCGCGCGGATCATTTCAGTGCCGAGGCGCTGGAGGGCGGCTGGATAAGCTGGAACCTCAAGGACGCGAGCCGGTTCAACGCCTTTATCGAACCGCTGTCGGTGCGCCTCGAAAGCCCGACCGAGGACGGCCGGCCCCGCGCCCGCGTGCGGATGCTGCCGACGCGCAAACACAGCAATCTGGGCGACAATGTCCATGGCGCGGTAACGCTGGCGCTGGTCGACATTGCGCTCTTTGCCGCCTCGCACCAGTTTGGATCGCTCGAGGCCGGCCATTCGGTGACACTCGACCTGTCGACGCAGTTCGTCGGCGGCGGCCGCCTCGACGAACCGCTCGATGCGGTGGTCGAGCAGGTGCGCGAGACGGGGCGGTTGATCTTCCTGCGCGGGCTGGTCGTTCAGGGGCCGGGTGACGAGCATATCGTGCTGAGCTTTGCGGGAACGATCCGCAAGGCAAGCCGCAAGTGACAGGATTGCTTGCCGCCTATGACGCGCTGGTCGCTGCGGGTGAGCTGAAGCCCGACACCGAACAGCGGGCGGCGGCGGAACGCCTTGCGGCGCTGCAATCCGATCTGCAGGCGGCGCCGCCGCGCGGCAGCATCCTGTGGCGGATCGCCAGGCGCAAACCCGACGCGCCGCGCGGCGTCTATCTGTGGGGCGCCGTCGGCCGCGGCAAGTCGATGCTGATGGACCTGTTTTACGACCATCTGGCCATCCAGCGCAAAAGGCGCGTCCATTTCCACGCCTTCATGCTCGACGTCCACGCGCGGATGCGCGAGGTGCGCAAGAGCGAGAGCGGCGATCCGATCCCGCAGGTTGCGGCCTCGCTGGTCGAAAATGTCCGCTGCCTCGCCTTCGACGAAATGGTGGTGAACAATAGCGCCGATGCGATGATCCTCTCGCGCCTGTTCACCGCGTTGATCGCGCACGGGGTGACGGTGGTCGCGACGTCGAACCGTCCGCCCGCCGATCTCTACAAGGACGGTCTCAACCGCGAGCATTTCCTGCCCTTCATCGCACTGATCGAGGAACGGCTCGACGTGATGGGCCTTAATGGCCCCACCGATTACCGGCGCCACCGGCTCGGCGACGGCAAGCGCTGGTTCGTGCCAGCCGACGCGGCGGCGACCGAGGCGCTGTCAGCGGCCTTCTTTCGCCTGACCGATTATCCGCCCGAGGACCGCGCGCATGTGCCCTCGCTCGATCTCGACGTCGGCGGCGGGCGGACGCTGCATGTGCCCAAGGCGCTGAAGGGCGTGGCGGTCTTTTCGTTCAAGCGCCTGTGCGCGGAGGCGCGCGGCGCATCGGACTATCTGGCCGTCGCGCGGCATTTTCACGCGGTGATCATCGTCGGCATCCCGCGCATGGGCCCCGAGAACCGCAACGAGGCGGCGCGCTTCGTGACGCTGATCGACGCGCTATACGAATATAAGGTCAAGCTGCTCGCGAGCGCCGCGGCCGAGCCCGATGCGCTCTATGTGGCCGGCGATGGCGCCTTCGAGTTCGAGCGCACGGCGAGCCGCCTCGCCGAAATGCAGTCCGATGAATATCTGGCGCTAGGCCACGGCCAGGATGACACCGCATAGCACCTTGCCCCACCGCGACGAGTTGATGGTCATGGCGACAACATCGCGGACATAGCGGATTTCGTGCGCGATATGTCCAACCGTCTGCTCTGCGACGCGCCGCAGCGTGCGGAGCGGCTTGGGGGTGGCGGCCGGGATGCGGCCGGGTCGGGTCGGCGGCGCCGGCAGAGTGGCAAAGCTCCCGCTGCTGACTCGCGGATCGTCAGCGACTGCCCGGCAGAGCGCCTCCATCCGTGCGATTGCGAGCCCGTTTGGAACCTGACGGTCGCGGCTCAGCAATTCGAAGCTGTGGCTGAAAGCCGAAAACTGGATCGCGCCGCTCGCCGCCGAATGATCGAGCGCGTCGCGCATTTCTTCCTCGGACATGGCGCACAGCTGCGCGGGGCGGAAGCTGTTCGCGCGGTCGCGCAGGCCGCTGACCGGCACTTCGCAAATGCCATGATGGACGCGCATGCCCAGATTGGCAGGGTCGAGCGTGATGTCGCACCCCAGCCCCTGCCAGGCGGCGTTGAAGCTGCTGTCGAAGCGGAAGCCCAGCGCGGCGAGGACGCGCAGCGTGTCGTCGTTGGCGCCGAAATTACCGGCGCGGAAGGCGGTTGGTCGGGGCGCCCCGGCGCTCGTCAATATGTCGCGGGCGAGCGCGATCAGCTTCTTTTGCGCCGCGAAGGGGAAATCTCCGATATTACGGCCGCGCAGCTTGCCGACCGGATTGAACCGCGCAAACTCCAGCCATTCGGTGTGGAGATGGAGTTGCACTTCATGGCCGCGCGCCAGGATCGGGCCAACGATCGCATCGACAATCCCGGGGCCGTGGACAAGCGCGGGCATGGGGTCGACGAAATAGACGCCTTTCAGGCCGAAACGGTCGAGCATATCCATCTGGAAATGGATGCCGAAATCGCCGTCGCGGCAGCGCCCGAGGATCGAGCTTTCGAAATTGGTGCGCGCGCATGCACCGCGGCGATGGAGCCCGGCGGACAATTCGGTATCGAAGCTGATGATCGCGCGCGTCACCCGCCCGCGCTATCAGCAGCGGCGTAACGAAGCGTTAAGCGGCCGCTGCGGCTCCCCCGCAGCGATCGTTCAGGCCGATCGTTCAGGCCGATCTCTCAGAAGCGCATCGTCATCGCGACGCCGCCGCCCCCGGCATCGGCCCATGGAAAGACCTGAACCCGGTCGCTTGCGCGGCGCGTGATCAGAAAGCCCGATGCCTCGCCGATCGCGGCGCCGACCAGCACGTCATGGACATGATGCTTTCTGGCTTCGACGCGGCTCAATCCGACGAAGGCGGCAAGCGCCTGCGCGGGAAGCCCCACTTTCCAGCCGTAACGGTTCTGCAGCGTCGCCGCCGCCGCAAAGGAAACCGACGTATGGCCCGAGGGGAAGCCCTTGTTGTCGCTTCCGTCGGGGCGTCGCTCGGGAAATGCCTGCTTCAGACCGGCGGTTACGCCGGCGGCAGCGACGAGGCTGCCGCCGGCTTGCAGCGCGCCGTCCCAGTCGCTCTGGGCAAGCGGAACCCCGAACGCGGCGATCACGAGGGCGTCGCGCGTGATCGATCCCGCGTCATTCCATGTCTTTTCGCCGGCATGGGCGGGCGGCGTTGCGGCGGCGGTGATGAGGATGGCGCAGGACAGCGCAGGGATAAAAGCTCTCTTGGTCATGGTGGCGTCGATCCTTTTGCAGGCGCAGGGCGCACGGCCCCGCACGGCGACGCCCCAAGATCGCCACCGCCTGTCTTACGCCTGTGGCCGACCGGCGCAAGCGATGTTCACGCGGCCGGTATGAATCGCTTAGGATCGCTCGCGCTTCGGGTCTGAATCAGGTCCGATCTTGCAATAACGCTATTGCGAACTATTTGCATAAAAACGCGGTTTTTCGTCCTTTTCGCGGTTGTTTCGTTAACGGAATCGGCGTAGGGCGTCGCGAGTCTTTGGGATCGGCAGGCGGCTTTGGCCCGTGGCCCCGCCGGTCTGGAAATCACTGCCGGGCTTTGCCAGGAAGGGAGTGCCGCGCGCCATGGGACGCAAGAAGATCGCATTGATCGGAGCCGGGAATATCGGCGGGACGCTGGCGCTGCTCGCCGCGCAGAAGGAACTGGGCGACGTTGTCCTGTTCGACGTGGTCGAAGGCGTGCCGCAGGGCAAGGCGCTCGACCTGTCGCAGGTCGGGCCGATCGCCGGTTTCGACGCGAAGATCACCGGCTCGAACGATTATGCCGATATCGCCGGCGCCGACGTCATCATCGTCACCGCCGGTGTTGCCCGCAAGCCGGGCATGAGCCGCGATGATTTGCTCGGCATTAATTTGAAGGTCATGAAGGCCGTCGGCGAAGGCATCAAGGCGAACGCCCCTGACGCTTTCGTCATCTGCATCACGAACCCGCTCGACGCGATGGTGTGGGCGCTGCGCGAATTCTCGGGTCTGCCGCACAACAAGGTCGTCGGCATGGCGGGCGTGCTCGACTCGGCGCGCTTCAGCCACTTCATCGCCGACGAGTTCGACGTGTCGGTGAAGGATGTGAACACCTTTGTCCTCGGCGGCCACGGCGACACGATGGTTCCCGTCGTCCGCTATTCGACGGTCAACGGCATCCCCGTTCCTGATCTGGTCAAGATGGGCCTGTCGAGCCAGGACAAGATCGACGCGATCGTCAAGCGCACCCGCGGCGGCGGCGGCGAAATCGTCGCGCTGCTCGGCACCGGCTCGGCCTTCTACGCGCCCGCAGCCTCAGGCATCGCGATGGCCGAAGCTTACCTCGGCGACCAGAAGCGCATCCTGCCCTGCGCCGCCTATGTCGATGGCGAGTATGGCGTCGACGGTCTGTATGTCGGCGTGCCGGTGATGATCGGTGCGGGCGGCGTAGAGAAGATCGTCGAGATCGAACTCGACGATGCCGACAAGGCGGGCCTGCAGGTGTCGGTCGATGCGGTCAAGGAACTGCTCGACGCGTGCAAGAACCTGGATCCCAGCCTCGCCTGAATTTTTTCTGGTCCGCTCGGTCAAGCAGGTCGGGCGGGCCGACTCTCCCCGGGAGACTTAGAATATGTCTATCCTCATCGACAAGAATACCAAGGTCATCACGCAAGGGATGACGGGTGCGACTGGCACCTTCCACACTGAACAGGCGCTTGCCTATGGTACGCAGATGGTCGGCGGCGTGACGCCGGGCAAGGGCGGCACGACGCATATCGGCCTGCCGATGTTCGACACCGTCGCCGAAGCGAAGGCGACGACCGGCGCGACCGCGTCGGTCATCTATGTGCCGCCGCCGTTCGCGGCCGATTCTATCCTCGAGGCGATCGACGCCGAGATCGAGCTGATCGTCGCGATTACCGAAGGCATTCCGGTGCTCGACATGGTCAAGGTGAAGCGCGCGCTGTCGGGTTCGAAGTCGCGGCTGATTGGCCCGAACTGCCCCGGCGTGCTGACCCCCGACGAATGCAAGATCGGCATCATGCCCGGCAGCATCTTCAAAAAGGGCAGCGTCGGCGTCGTCTCGCGTTCGGGCACGCTGACCTATGAGGCGGTGTTCCAGACCACCAACGCCGGGCTCGGCCAGACCACCGCGGTCGGCATCGGCGGCGACCCCGTCAACGGCACCAACTTTATCGACGTCCTCGAGCTCTTCCTTGCCGACGAAGCGACCAAGTCGATCATCATGATCGGCGAAATCGGCGGCGACGCCGAGGAGCAGGCGGCGCAGTTCCTGATCGACGAAGCCAAGCGCGGCCGCAAGAAGCCGATGGTCGGATTCATCGCGGGCCGCACCGCGCCTCCGGGCCGCCGCATGGGCCACGCCGGCGCCATCGTGTCGGGCGGCAAGGGCGATGCCGAAAGCAAGATCGCTGCGATGGAAGCCGCCGGCATCACCGTGTCGGCCAGCCCGTCGGAACTCGGAACGACGCTTGCCGAAGTGCTGAAGGAACGCGTCTGATCGGACGACCCGCCGGCGCCTGATGCCGGCGGGCTTCCCTTCCCTGAATATCCCATCCCTTCCTCCCCGTGGAATCGCAGATGAACCTCGAACGACAAAGCTTCGACATCGATGAAGTCCAGGCCGGCCCGAGCTGGGCGCCGAAGAACTGGCCGCTGATCGACAGCGATGATCTGACCGCCGCGCTTGACCCGCAGCAGATGCAGGTCGCGGTCAAGGCGGCCGCGGCGAAGGCGGGGGCCCCGCTCTCGAACGCCGAAGTCGAGCGCGCCGCCGACGATTCGATCCGCGCGATGATGCTGATCCGCACCTATCGCGTGCGCGGGCACCTTGCCGCGACGCTCGATCCGCTGGGCCTGACCCACCGCGAATTGCCGGCCGATCTGACGCCCGAATATCACGGCTTCGTAGGGGCCGACCAGGACCGCCCGATCTTCCTCGGCGGCACGCTGGGGCTCGAGAAGGCGACGATTCGCGAAGTGGTGTCGATCCTGCAGGCCAATTACTGCGGGCACGTCGGCCTTGAATATATGCACATCGCCGATGTCGAGGAGCGCCGCTTTCTCCAGGAGCGGATGGAAGGCGCCGACAAGTCGATCGACTTCACCGCCAACGGCAAGAAGGCGATCCTCAACAAGGTGATCGAGGCCGAGGAATGGGAGAAATTCCTCGCGCGCAAATATGTCGGCACGAAGCGTTTCGGGCTCGACGGCGGCGAATCGATGATCCCTGCGCTTGAGGCGATCATCAAATATGGCGGCCAATATGGGGTGAAGGAAATCGTCTATGGCATGGCCCATCGCGGCCGCCTGAACGTCCTCGCCAATGTGCTGGCCAAGCCGTACAAGGTCATCTTCCACGAATTCCAGGGCGGCACCGCGAACCCCGAGGATGTCGGCGGTTCGGGCGACGTCAAATATCACCTCGGCACGTCGACCGACCGCGAGTTCGACGGCGTGTCGGTCCATATGTCGCTGGTCCCGAACCCGTCGCACCTCGAAGCGGTCGATCCCGTCGTGCTGGGCAAGGTGCGCGCGCAGCAGGTGATGCGCGACGATCTGGCCGAACATAGCCAGGTGCTGCCGGTGCTGATCCACGGCGACGCCGCCTTTGCGGGGCAGGGGATCGTGTGGGAATGCCTCGGCTTTTCGGGCATTCGCGGTTACAATACCGGCGGCTGCATCCACTTCATCGTCAACAACCAGATCGGCTTCACGACCAGCCCGCAGTTCGCGCGCTCGTCGCCCTATCCGTCCGACGTGGCAAAGGGCGTGATGGCGCCGATCCTGCACGTCAACGGTGACGATCCCGAAGCCGTGACCTTCGCGTGCAAGCTGGCGATCGACTTCCGCCAGCAGTTCAAGCGCGACATCGTCATCGACATGTGGTGCTATCGCCGCTTCGGTCACAATGAAGGCGACGAGCCGAGCTTTACCCAGCCGCTGATGTACGCGATCATCCGCAAGCATCCCCCAGTGTCGGACCTCTATGCCACGCGGCTGGAGGCAGAGGGCGTCGTTTCGGCTGGCGATGCCGAAGCGCACCGCACCGAGTTCGTTGCGCGGCTCGAAGACGAATTCGAAGCATCGAAGACCTACAAGTCGAACAAGGCCGACTGGTTCGCCGGCCGCTGGTCGGGGCTGCACGCGCCCGCCGATCCCGAAAATGCCCGGCGCAACATTTCGACGGGCGTATCGGAAAAGCTGTTCGACGCCATCGGCCGCACGATGACGACGATCCCCGACGATCTGGAGGTGCACAAGACGCTGCGCCGCGTGATCGACGCCCGGGCCGCGATGTTCGCGAACAAGGACGATGCCGAGGTATTCGACTGGGCGACCGCCGAAAGCCTCGCCTTCGGCACGCTCCTCAGCGAAGGCTATCAGGTGCGCCTCTCGGGTCAGGATTCGGGCCGCGGCACGTTCAGCCAGCGTCACGCCGTCTGGGTCGACCAGAAGGACGAGCATAAATATATCCCGCTGACCACCGTGCCGCACGGCCGGTTCGAGGTGCTCGACAGCCCGCTGTCCGAATATGGCGTGCTCGGCTTCGAATATGGCTATGCGATGGCCGATCCGAAGAGCCTCGTGCTGTGGGAAGCGCAGTTCGGCGACTTCGCCAACGGCGCGCAGATCATGATCGACCAGTTCATCGCGGCGGGCGAAGCCAAATGGCTGCGCGCCAACGGCCTCGTGCTGCTGCTGCCGCACGGCTATGAAGGGCAGGGGCCCGAGCATAGCTCGGCGCGTCTCGAACGCTTCCTTCAGCTTTGCGCCGGCGACAACATCCAGGTGTGCAATATTTCGACCCCGTCGAACTATTTCCACGTCCTGCGCCGCCAGATGCTGCGCCCCTTCCGCAAGCCGCTCATCATCATGACGCCCAAGTCGCTGCTCCGCCACAAGCTGGCCGTGTCGCAGCGCTCGGACTTCATCGGCGAAGCGCACTTCCGCCGCATCATGTCGGACCGCACCCCGCCGGAAGATGCGAAGGTCAAGCGTGTCGTCCTGTGTTCGGGCAAGGTCGGTTACGACCTGATGGAGGCGCGCGACGCCGCCGGGCTCGACGACACGACGGTGATACGGATCGAACAGATTTATCCCTTCCCGGGCGAGGCGCTGGCCATCCGTCTGAAGAAGATGAAGAATCTGGAAGAGGTCGTTTGGGCGCAAGAAGAGCCGCGCAACAACGGCGCCTGGTTCTTCGTCGAGCCGCTGATCGAGGAATCGCTGATCGACGCCGGCCACAAGGGAATGCGCGCCCGTTACGCCGGGCGGGCCGCTGCGGCTTCGCCCGCCACCGGCCTGATGAGCCGTCACCAGACCGAACAGGCGGCGCTCGTCGCCGACGCGCTGGGCCTCAATGTCCGCGCCGAAATCCGTCGCAACAAGAATAAAGCCTGAGCCAGAGCTTAAGCCCTAAGGAACTGCATCAATGAGCACCGAAGTCAAAGTCCCGACGCTGGGTGAAAGCGTGACCGAAGCGACGATCGGCGAGTGGCTGAAGCAGCCCGGCGAAGCCGTCGCGCTCGACGAACCGATTGCCAGCCTCGAAACCGACAAGGTCGCGGTCGAAGTGCCGTCGCCCGTCGCCGGCGTGATGGGGCAACAGGTCGTCGCCGTCGGCGATACCGTCAATGTCGGCGCGGTGATTGCGACGATCGAGGCCGGCGACGGCAAGGCCGCCGCCCCCGCGCCTGCGCCCGCGGCGAAGGCCGAAGCGGCGGCGCCCGCTCCTGCGGCGACCGGCGGCGAAGATGCGGTCGTCACCCTCTCGCCCGCGGTGCGCCGCCTCGTCCTCGAGCACGGCCTTGATCCGAGCAAGATCAAGGGCACTGGCAAGGACGGCCGCCTGACCAAGGAAGATGTGCTGGCGGCCGCCGAAGCCGCCCCCGATGCGGCGCCCGCGCCCGCCGCTGCCCCGGCACCTGCCGCCGCGCCCGCGGCGAGCGGTGCGCCGGGCCGTCAGGAAGAGCGGGTCAAGATGACCCGCCTGCGCCAGACGATCGCCCGGCGCCTGAAATCGGCGCAGGATACGGCGGCGATGCTCACCACGTTCAACGACGTCGACATGACGGCGGTGATCGAGGCGCGCGGCCGCTACAAGGATCTGTTTGAAAAGAAGCATGGCGTGCGCCTGGGCTTCATGGGCTTCTTTACCAAGGCCGCCTGCCTTGCGCTCAAGGACATTCCGGCGGTGAACGGCCGTATCGATGGCGACGAGATCGTCTATAATAATTATATGGATATCTCGGTCGCGGTCAGCGGTCCGAGCGGGCTTGTCGTGCCGGTGATCCGCAACGCCGAAAGCCTGTCCTTCGCCGGCATCGAAAAGACGATCGGCGATTTCGGCAAGCGCGCCAAGGAAGGCACGCTGACGATGGACGACATGACCGGGGGCACCTTCACCATCTCGAACGGCGGCGTGTTCGGCTCGCTGATGTCGACCCCGATCATCAATCCGCCGCAATCGGCCGTGCTGGGCCTCCATCGCATCGAGGATCGTCCGGTCGCGATCAATGGTCAGGTCGTGATCCGTCCGATGATGTATCTGGCGCTGAGCTATGACCACCGGCTGGTCGACGGCCGCGAGGCGGTGACCTTCCTGAAAACGATCAAGGAAGCGATCGAGGATCCGACGCGGCTGCTGATCGACCTCTGAGAGATTTCTCCCCATCCCCCGAGGGGTAAAGGAACAACAAATGGCTGATTACGACTACGACGTTCTTGTCATCGGTGCCGGTCCCGGCGGTTATGTCGCCGCGATCCGCGCGGCGCAGCTCGGGCTCAAGACTGCGTGCGCCGAAGGGCGCGAAACGCTGGGCGGCACCTGCCTCAACGTCGGCTGCATCCCGTCGAAGGCGATGCTGCACGCGTCGGAATATTTCGAGGCGGCGGCGGGCGGCGCGATGGCGGCGATGGGCATCAAGGTGACGCCCGAACTCGACCTTGGCGCGATGCACGGCCAGCGCAAGGATGCGGTCAAGGGCCTGACCGGCGGCATCGAATTCCTGTTCAAGAAGAACAAGGTCGACTGGCTGAAGGGCTATGCGCAGTTCACCGGCAAGGACAGTGTCGAGGTTGCGGGCAAGGCCTATCGCGCCAAGAACATCATCATCGCCACCGGATCGTCGGTGACTCCGCTTCCGGGCGTCGAAGTCGACAACGACAAGGGCGTGATCGTCGATTCGACCGGTGCGCTCGAACTTGCGAAGGTGCCTGGCCATATGGTCGTGATCGGCGGCGGCGTGATCGGGCTCGAACTCGGTAGCGTCTGGCGCCGGCTTGGCGCGAAAGTCACCGTGGTCGAATTTCTCGACCAGATCCTGCCCGGGATGGACGGCGACGTTCGCAAGGAGGCGAACAAGATCTTCAAGAAGCAGGGCATGGACTTCAAGCTCAAGACTAAGGTCACCGGGGCCGTAGTGAAGGGCAAGAAGGCCGTGCTGACGCTCGAGCCCGCCGCGGGAGGCGACGCCGAAACACTCGAAGCCGATGTCGTCCTCGTTTCGATCGGCCGCCGTCCGAATACCGACGGCCTCGCGCTCGACAAGGTGGGGCTGACCACGAACCAGCGCGGTCAGATCGAGACCGATCATGATTTCCGCACCGGCGTTGACGGCATCTGGGCGATCGGCGACGTCGTTCCCGGCCCGATGCTCGCGCACAAGGCCGAGGATGAAGGCATCGCCTGCGCTGAAAATATCGCGGGGCTGACTGGCATCGTGAACCACGACGTCATCCCGTCGGTGGTCTACACCTGGCCCGAAATCGCCGGCGTCGGCCTTACCGAAGAGCAGGCTGTCGAGAAGGCTGGTGGGGAAAAGGACAAGGTCAAGGTCGGCAAATTCCCGATGCTTGCGAACAGCCGTGCGAAGACCAACCACGAACCCGACGGCTTTGTGAAGGTGATCGCCGATGCCAAGAGCGATCGCGTCCTCGGCGTCTGGATCATCGCCGTGCCGGCGGGCACGATGATAGCGCAGGCAGCGCAGGCGATGGAATTCGGCGCGACGTCCGAAGACATCGCCTACACCTGTCACGCACACCCGACGCACAGCGAGGCGATCAAGGAAGCCGCGATGGCGGTGACCGGAAAGCCGATCCACATCTGAGTTACCCGTCCACTGGGGTAGGGCATGGGGCGGCGTCGTCGTCGCCCCATTTCCGTTGCGCCGCGCCGCCGATGCTCGCATGACGAAGCGGTTGCCGGCACCGGAGCCGGCCTGCGGGACGAAGAAGCATCGCCGATCCATGGACACCCAGACGCTCGTTCGCCTTCTCGATCTGACCGGCATCGCCGTCTTCGCGCTCTCGGGCGCGTTGATGGCGGTGCGGCTCCGCCAGACGCTGGTGACGGCGAGCTTCTTCGCGCTCGTCACCGGGGTCGGCGGGGGTAGCGTGCGCGACCTGCTGATTGGCGCGCCGGTCTTCTGGGTTCAGGACGGCGCGATCGGCGCGGTGTGCATCGCGATTGCGCTGGTCGTGTGGGTGACCCCCGAACGCTGGTGGCAGGGGCAGCTTCTGGAATGGGCCGATGCGGCCGGGCTCGCCGCTTATGCCGTGTTCGGGACGGCCAAGGCCCTTGCCTGGGGCGTGGCGCCGGTTCCCGCGCTGATGATGGGCGTCATCACCGGCTGTGTCGGCGGGACGATCCGCGATATATTGGCCGGGGTGCCGTCGATCATCATGCGGCCCGAGATCTATGTCACCGCGGCGGCGCTCGCCTCCGGGCTGTTTCTGGTCCTGACCTCGCTCGGCGTCGCGACCTCGGTCGCGGCTGTCGCGGGGGCCGCGTCGGGTTTCGTCCTGCGCGGCGCAGCAATTCGCTGGTCTTTGGCGCTTCCGACGTATAGGGGGCGCCCCGAATCGCGGTAAATAGCGGCAGTGGGAGCCGCAACGCTCGCTTAACGCTGATCCTGTAGAGGATCCGGTGACGCGCGGAGAGGCGCGTCGTGGGGACCAGTTTCGACCTTGAAGACATTGCTGATTCATTTCGGCGCCGGGGTGGCGGCGTCCGACTGCGTGGGTGCGTGTCACGACACGGCGCACGCCGGGCGATGGATCATCGGCCTGTCGCTGGTGATCTTTGCGCTGCCGTTTTGCGCGCATGCGGCGCGACGCGTCCTTCTGTCGCGCGCGCGCGCCGGCCGGCGCATCCGGCGTGGCGCGGTTCCGACGAAGCCGTCCCGGTTTCGCTTTCGCCGACGGGCGCCCTCTTGACCGCGCCGCGCGCAGCGGCACAGTGGTGGTTTGACCATCGGGGAGCGGCTACGGCATGACGACAGAGCAGGCAGCGGTAAACGGGATCAGCATCACCTTCGAAGACAAGGGGCCGCGCGATGCGCCGGCGATCCTGCTGGTGATGGGGCTGGGTGGACAGCTGACGCTGTGGCCCGACGAATTTGTCGATGCGCTGAATGCGCGCGGCTTTCGGACCATCCGGTACGACAATCGCGACGTCGGCCTGTCGACGCGCTTCGATGCGGCCGGTGTTCCCAATCTCAAATGGATGTTCGTGAAGTCGCTGCTGCGCCTGCCGGTCCGGAGCGCTTACACGCTCGCCGACATGGCGGCCGACGGCGTGGCCTTGCTCGACCATCTGGGCATTGCGCGCGCGCATATCGTTGGCGTGTCGATGGGCGGGATGATTTCGCAGCATATCGCCGCGCGCTATCCGGACCGAGTGCTGTCGCTGACGTCGGTGATGTCGACGACCGGCAATTCCCGCCTACCGCGCGCGCAGAAGGAAGCGATGCAGGTGCTGACCAGCCGCCCGATGAGCGGCGATTCGGAAGATCTGATCGCCTATTCGGTGCGCGCTGCCAAGGTGATCGGCAGCCCCGGCTACCCGCCCGACGAGGAGCGATTGCAGCGGCGCGTACGCAGCGATTTCGAACGCGGCTGGTATCCGCAGGGCGTCGCGCGCCAGATGGCGGCGATCGTCGCCGATGGCGACCGGCGGCCGATGCTGAAGTCGATCGGCGCGCCGACGCTGGTGATCCATGGCGAAAGCGATCCGCTGGTGCCGCTGGCGGGCGGGCGCGATACCGCAGACAATATTCCGGGCGCCCGACTGCTCACCATCCCCGGCATGGGGCATGATTTGCCGCTGGGATTGGTCGATACGCTGGCCGATGCGATTGCCGGTCACGCCGGGGCGGTTGCCGGGGACTGAGCCATAGGGCGGCTTTTCGCCTTATAGCTCGCCGCCAAGGGCACCATATTTCGCCTCGAACCCCGCCTTGTCGCCCTTCGCCAGATAGCCGGCCTGGTCGACGATATTGTCGCGGGCGATGCGGCCCTGAAACGCGCCGAGCTGCGGATCGATCGCGGCGATATCGGCGTCGGTCCAGGCAGCGATCTGCGCAAAGCTGGTGACGCCCAGACCGCCGAGCAGCGTCGCCATTTTCGGCCCGACGCCTTTCAGCAATTGCAGATTATCGGCTTTGGCGGCGGCAGGGGCGGGAGCGGCTTCTGCCGGCGGGGCAGGGGCGACCGGTGGAGGCGCGGCCGGTTCGGGCTCGGGCGCTTGCGCGACGGGCGCGGGCGGGACGGTGGGTTCCGCCGGAACATCGGAGGCTGTGGGCGGTGCAGCCGGCACCGGAGGCGGCGACGCGGGCGCGGCTTCCTTTGGTTTGAAACGCGCTGGTTCGGCTTTGACGATGTCGGGCTTCGCCGCTTCGAGCGGCTTTTTCGGCTCGGCCGGCGTCGCTGCGGGCGGCGCTGCTTCGTCGGGGCGCTTGCGGCCGAACAGCCACCACAGCAGGACGACCGCGACGACCAGTCCGACGACCGCGATGATCCAATTTTCCTGAAGCCACGTCATGATGATCTCCCTGTTTCACTGTCAGCCTAAGCCGAAGGGGGTGGCGCGTCCAGCGCGGCTCAGCGCGCCTCGCGCGCGACTTCACGCCAGCCGATGTCGCGGCGACAGAAGCCGCTCGGGAAATCGAGCTTGTCGACCGCGGCATAGGCGCGCGCCTGCGCTTCGGTGACACTCTTGCCCGTCGCGGTCACATTGAGCACGCGTCCCCCCGCGGCGACGATCGCGCCGTCCGCGCGCGCGGTGCCGGCATGGAAGACGCGCACGCCGCCCGCTTCGGCCGCGGCGATGTTGCGGATCGCGCCGCCCTTTTCGGGGGTGCCCGGATAGCCATTCGCCGCCATCACGACGGTCAGCGCATAGCCGCCGGTAAAGGTCGGTGCGGGTACGTCGGCCAGCCGCCCGGTCGCGGCCGCATGGAGCAGCGCGGCAAAATCTCCGGTCAGGCGCATCATCAGCACCTGACATTCGGGATCGCCGAAACGGCAATTATATTCGATCAGCTTCGGCCCTTCGCCGGTCAGCATCAGCCCGGCGAACAGCACCCCGACATAGGGCGTGCCTTCGGCAGCGAGCGCGGCGACGGTGGGACGGATAATGCGGTCCATCACCTCGGCCTCGAGCGTTTTGGTCAATACCGGGGCCGGGCTGTAGGCGCCCATGCCGCCGGTGTTGGGGCCGGTGTCGCCGTCGCCGACGCGCTTGTGATCCTGCGCGCTGCCGAAGGCGATGACATTGGTGCCGTCGGACAGGGCGAAGAAGCTCGCCTCTTCGCCGGTCATGAATTCCTCGATCACCACCTCTGCCCCGGCGCCGCCAAAGGCGCCCGCGAACATGTCGGCGATCGCGGCTTCGGCCTCGGCGCGCGTCTCGGCGATGATCACGCCCTTGCCCGCGGCAAGCCCGTCGGCCTTGATGACGACGGGGATGGCGAAATCGGCGAGCGCGACCAGTGCGGCTTCGGCGCTGGCGCAGCGCACATAGCCGGCGGTCGGAATCGCGGCGTGCGCGCACAGATCCTTGGTAAAGCCCTTCGATCCTTCGAGCTGCGCGGCCGCGGCGGACGGGCCGAAGACCGGAATGTCGATCGCGCGCAGCCGGTCGCCCAATCCGGCGACGAGCGGTGCTTCGGGACCGACGACGACGAAATCGATCGCATGGGTGCGCACGAAGGCGACCAGCCCGTCGACATCGTCGGCAGCGATCGGCACACATTCGGCATAGACTTCGATCCCGGGGTTTCCGGGTGCCGCATAGAGCTTGGCGCAACTCGGCGATTGTGCCAGTTGCCAGCTCAGCGCATGTTCGCGCCCCCCAGATCCGACCAGCAGGATATTCATGAGCGTCCCTTTTCCGTCCGACGATGGCACCGAAGCGCGGCTGTTAGCCGAGGCGACGGCGGGCGACAATGCACCCGCACTGTCGGTCACGCAATTGTCGGCGGCGATCAAGCGGACGGTCGAGGACGGCTTTGCGCGCGTCCGCGTGCGCGGGGAGCTGTCGGGCGCGAAGCGTGCGGCATCAGGGCATTTCTACGCCGCGCTCAAGGACGACAACGCGCTGATCGACATGGTGATGTGGAAGGGGCAGGCGGCGCGCCTTGCCTTCCGGCCCGAAGATGGCATCGAGGTGATCGCGACGGGCAAGCTCACCACCTATCCCGGCCGCTCCAAATATCAGCTGGTCGTCGAAAGCCTGGAGGTCGCGGGCGAAGGCGCGTTGATGCTGTTGTTCGAAAAGCTGAAGGCGCGGCTTGGCGCCGAAGGGCTGTTCGACCGCGAACGCAAGCAGCCATTGCCCTATCTACCGCGCGTCATCGGCGTCGTTACCTCGCCGACCGGGGCGGTGATTCGCGACATTCTCCATCGCCTCGCCGATCGCTGCCCGACGCGGGTGATCCTGTGGCCGGTGCTGGTGCAGGGCGAAGGGGCGGCGGCGCAGGTTGCGAATGCGGTGCGCGGTTTCGATGCGCTCGCGCCCGGCGGACCGGTGCCGCGCCCCGACCTTGTCATCGTCGCGCGCGGCGGCGGTTCGATCGAGGATTTATGGGCGTTCAACGAAGAGATCGTGGTGCGTGCGATCGCCGATTGTCGTATCCCTACGATCAGCGCGGTCGGCCACGAAACCGATGTGACGCTGGCCGATTATGCCGCCGACGTGCGCGCGCCGACGCCGACCGCAGCCGCCGAAATGGCAGTGCCGGTGCGCGCCGAACTGATCGCGCAGCTTGCGACGTGGCGCAGCCGGATGACGGGCGCGGCGGCGCGCCAACGCGCGCTCGCCGGCGAGCGATTGACTGCGCTCGCGCGGCACCTGCCAAAGCGCGAGGCCCTCTATGCGCCCCAGCGCCAGCGGCTCGACGATGCCGCAGACCGGCTCGATCGCAGTCAGCGTCACCGGCTTGCGATCGCCGGCGAACGGCTGGTGACGCGCGGCGCGGCGCTGCGTCCGGCGCTGCTGGCGCGCGCCTGGGATCGCGATCGCGCCAAGCTGGCGGGGCTTGCACGGCTGCTCGCCTCGCTCGACCCGCGCGCGCTGCTCGCTCGCGGCTATGCGATGGTGCGCGATGCCGACGGGGCGATCGTGCCGAGCGCCGTGCGTGCGCGGGGCGCGGGCCATCTGCGGCTTGCCTTCGCCGATGGCGAGGTGCCGGTAACGGTGGCGGAGGGCGGTGCCTCGCCACCCTCTGCACCCTCCGCTGCGCCGACACCAAAGCCCGCGCGCAAGCCCCCCGCCGCGCCGGGGCGGGGACAGGGCGAGCTGTTCTGAGCGCCGCGGGGGTGGCCGAACGCGCGCAGGTCGCTATATTGGCCCCGATATTTTGGACAATTTGATGGACCTCGCCATGTTGATCGCCAGCCGCAACCGCCTTGCCCGCCTGCAATATGGCCCTAACGGATTTCGCATCCTGTCGCCGGGCGACCATGTGCTGTGCGCGGTAAGCGGGGTGCCGATCGGGCTCGACGAGCTGCGCTATTGGTCGGTCGCGCGGCAGGAGCCCTATGCGACTGCGACGATTTCGGTGCAGGCCGCACTGGACGCGGCGCCCCGCGCATGACCGCGCGCGGGGCAGCGCCCCGAGCGATTGTTTCGCTGACCCTGGCCATTGCGGCGGCGGGCTGCGTACCCGCCGTGGCCGACAGTCCCCCGGCGCCCAAGGTGGCTGCGGCATCCACGCCTTCGCCCGCGCCGTCTCCTGCACAACCGCCCGCCCCCAAGCCGCTTCCCGGTCCCGCCGATTTCAGCTTTCGCGGCAGCGTGCTCCAGGGCGGAACGCTGATCGGCCGGGTGCCGGGCGGAACCCGAGCGCTGACCCTCGACGGCGCACCCGTTCCGATCGCCGCCGACGGCGCCTTCCTGATCGCTTTCGACCGCGACGCGCCCGCGAGCCAGCAATTGGTCGCGACGCTCGCCGACGGGCGCACGGTCGCACGGATGTTGAACATCGCGGCAGGGAATTGGCGGATCGAAAATATCAACGCGCCCTATCGCGGCAGCGCATCGAGCGACGCCGAGTTCGAACGCCGCCGCCCTGCCGAACTGTCGCAGATCGCCGCGGCGCGCGCGAAGCATGTCGAATCGGACGGCTGGCGGCAGCAATTTCGCTGGCCCGCGACGGGGCGGCTTTCAGGTTTCTTCGGTTCGCAGCGCGTCTATCAGGGCAAGCCGGGCAGTTATCACAGCGGCACCGATATCGCCGTGCCCGCGGGCACGCCCTTTTTCGCGCCCGCCGACGGGGTCGTCGTGCTCGCGGCCGATGCGCCCTTCACGCTGGAAGGGAATTTGCTGATCGTTGACCACGGCATGGGCTTGACCAGCGCTTTTCTGCACTGCCAGCGCCTCGATGTGAAGGTCGGCGACCGGGTGACGCAAGGTCAAAAGCTGGGCACGGTGGGCGCGACGGGACGAGCGACGGGACCGCATATGCACTGGGGCCTCAAATGGCGCGACGCGCGGCTCGACCCGGGCACACTTGCCGGGCCCATGGCGCGATAATTGAGGAATTTCGATCGAAGGCGTAATTTAATTACGAGCTAGAGCCGTTGATTATTCGAAGTGTGTGAGCGCTCATTTGCGTTGTTGCAAATTCGTCACAATCGCTTGCGAAACCGCGTGGTGCGGGGGGAATTCCCTTTACTCGACATGAATGAACGATCATCCCGCACGCTATCGGGGTGTCTGTTCGCCGGCTTTGTGCTGCGCAAAGCGGGGGCCCGGGTATAACCACCACCAGTAGCAAGGGACTGCAACTGTGAAGAAAACCCAATTTACCGCACTGCGACTGAGCGCTGCGCCGTTTGTTATCGGCGTCGGCCTTCTCGCTGTGGCTACGCCGGCTATGGCGCAAGACGCGGCGCCGGCCAGCGATGATACGGACGTCGGTTCGGCGATCGTCGTTACCGGTTCGCGCATCAAGCAGCCGAACCTCGAGTCGGCGAGCCCGGTCACCGTCATTGGTGCTGCCGAATTCGCGCAAACGGGCACGACCCGCGTCGAAGATCTCGTCAACTCACTTCCGCAGGTGTTCGCGGGCCAGGGTGGCGGCTATTCGAACGGCGCCACCGGTACGGCCACTCTCGACCTTCGCGGTCTCGGTTCGGAGCGCACGCTGGTTCTGGTTAACGGCCGCCGCGTCGTTCCTGGTGATCCGAGCAGCTCGGCAGCCGACATCAACGTCATTCCGGCTGCCCTGATCCAGCGCGTCGACGTGCTGACGGGCGGTGCTTCGTCAGTGTACGGCGCCGATGCCGTCTCGGGCGTCGTGAACTTCGTCATGGATACGACGTTCGAGGGCTTCAAGCTCGATACGCAATATTCGGTCTATAACCACGACAACCGTAACAATTCCAAGTTCACCGATCCGCTCGGTCAGCGTGGTTTCCCTTATCCGCGTGGCATGTCGACCAACGGCGGCACTTTCGATGCGACGCTCGCGTTCGGTGCCGGATTCGACGATGGTCGCGGCCACGTCACCGCCTACGCGGGTTATCGCAAGATCAACGCCGTGACCCAGGCGAGCCGCGACTATTCGGCTTGCGCTCTCTCGGGCCGCACCGCCCCGCAAGTGCAGGCGAATGGTCAGCTTTATACCTGCGGCGGTTCGGCAACCTCGCCGCAAGGTACGGTTTTCGCGTTCGATAGCAATGATCCTCGCACGAGCGCATTCACCTCGCTGACGTATCAGTTCGGGCCCAATCGCTCGTTGTTGCCCGGCTCCACGCCGTACAACTTCGCGCCGCTGAACTATTTCCAGCGTCCGGACGAACGCTACACGGCAGGCGTCTTCGCTGATTATGAAATCTCGGAAGCGCTGCACCCCTACATGGAGTTCATGTTCATGGACGACCGCACGGTCGCCCAGATCGCTCCCTCGGGTAACTTTGGTAACACGCTGTCGCTCAACTGCGATAACCCGCTTCTGTCGGCGGCTCAGCTGGCGGTTATCTGCGATAACGAAAACCTGCTGATCAGCACCGATCCGCGCGATGCGTTCGAAGTCGTCGGTAACAACCCTGGTTCGACGCCGGCGAACTTTTACGATCCCGTCACCGGTGCTGCATATAATCGTGGCTTCGCGCAGATCCTGCGTCGCAACGTCGAAGGCGGTCCGCGTCGCGACGACCTGCAGCACACGAGCTATCGTGCGGTTCTGGGTATGCGCGGCGATCTGAGCCCGGCTTGGTCATATGACGCCTATTACCAATATGGTCGTACCAACTTTGCGGAAACCTACACCAACGACTTCTCGGTCTCGCGCCTGCAGCGCGCGCTCGATGTCGTCGATAATCCGAACACGCCGGGTGTCGTCGACCCCGTCTGCCGTTCGGCGCTTGATGGTACCGATCCGAACTGTGTGCCGTGGGATATCTTCTCGCCCGGTACGGTTGCGACCTCGGATGCCGCAACTGCTTATCTGTCGACGCCGGGCTTCCAGCGCGGCATTGTCAGCGAGCAGGTTCTGTCGGCCTACATCTCGGGTGCGCTTGGCGAATATGGCCTGAAGTCGCCTTGGGCTGATGAAGGCATCGGCCTGGTTGTCGGTGCTGAATATCGGAAGGAAAGCCTTGAGTTTCTCTCGGACCTCGCCTTCTCGACGGGTGACCTTGCTGGTCAGGGTGCGGCAACGCTTCCGGTCAGTGGTTCGTTCAACGTGAAGGAAATCTTCACCGAAGTGAAGCTGCCGATCGCGCGTAATAGCTGGGTCTATGACTTCAACATCACTGCCGGCTATCGCTATTCGGACTACAGCACGGGCAACAAGACCGATACCTTCAAGGTGGAAGGCGAATTCGCTCCGATCCCCGACGTGCGTCTCCGTGCCGGTTACAACCGTGCGGTTCGCGCGCCGACGATCCAGGATCTGTTCGCTCCGGTCCGCGTCGCGCTTGACGGTTCGAGTGACCCGTGCGCGGGTTCGGCGATCACGGCTGCCCAGACGGGCTGTCTGGCGCAGGGGCTGGTTGTCGGCCAGACGGTCGCGCCGAACCCGGCTGGCCAGTATAACGGCCTGATCGGCGGTAACCCGAATCTCCGTCCGGAAAAGGCGGATACCTATACCGTGGGTATCGTCATGACGCCGACCTTCCTGCCCGGCTTCACGGCCAGCGTCGATTATTTCAAGATCAAGCTGACCGACGCGATCCAGGGTTATGGTTCGGACACCATCGTCGGGCTGTGCACGCAGACCGCCGATCCGACTTTCTGTAATCTGGTTCATCGCGATGGTTCGGGTTCGCTCTGGCGCACCTCGAACGGCTATGTCGAAAACCTGCCGCTCAACATCGGTGGTGTCAGCACCTCGGGTATCGACATCAACGCCGGCTACAGCCGCGAGATTGGCAGCGCTGGTCGTTTGGGACTGACTTTTGTCGGCACCTACCTCGACAAGCTGGAAACCGACACGGGCATTGCTCAGGCTGGCAGCTACGACTGTGCCGGTCTGTACGGCAACGTCTGCGCGCCCAGCCCGAAATGGCGTCACCAGGCTCGCCTGAGCTTCGATATGCCGAGCGGCTTCGGCGCCTCGCTGCGCTGGCGCTATTTCAGCAAGGTCACGCTGGACGCGGTCGATCCGAATCCGAACCTGAACAACACGAGCAATACCGGCCCGGCTCCGGGTGGTGTCGCTCGTCCGGGCTTGGCCAAGTTCGACGCGATCAGCTACTTCGACCTTGCTCTGACCATGAAGGTTGGCGACCACTACAATTTCCGTCTTGGTGCCAACAATCTGTTCGACAAGGAACCGCCGACGACCGGTTCGCAGGCTTGCCCCGCGGGACCGTGTAACGGTAACGTTTTCGCGTCGGTCTACGATGCGCTCGGCCGTTACATCTACGCCGGGATCACGCTGGACTTCTAATCGTCCGCGTAGGTTAAATGGGAATGGCGGGCCGTTTCGGTCCGCCATTTTCATTTCCGGCTTTCCAATCCTCCGTTTTGGAAGCAGCATTCGCCGATGACGCCGGACGCCGCCAAATCCCTGTTGCGATCCTTGTCGCTCGATGACACGCGCGGATTGTTCAACGCCGGGCTCGATCTGCTGGATGCGGATCTGCCCGAATTGTTGATCGACACAGCCGCCGCTGCAGCAAGGCGCCACCCGCGGGATGTCCGCATTCTGCAATTACTGGGTCTGACATCCCGAGCGATCGGTCAAAGTTCAGTCGCCCTTGACGCGTTCGCGCGCGCCGCCGCTTTGGCACCAGCGGACCCGTTGCTTGCCCATAGCCATGCCCGTGCGGCCCTCGAAGCGGGCCATGCCGCAACGGCTTTATTCGAAAAGGCGGTGCGACTCGCTCCTGCAGATGGATCGGTGCATCAGGGCCGTGCCGCCGCCCAGCTTGCCGAAGGCAATGCGGGCCGCGCCATTGCCGACCTTGAAGCGCTGGTCCGTGAGAATCCGCTTTGGATCGACGGGCACAGAACGCTGGCGCGCTTGCGGGGCCAGGAAGGCGAGGATCCTGCGGCGGCCCTTGATCGGGCGTTGGCACGCCTGCCACGGCAAGCCGATTTGCACCGCGAAAAGATTAACATCCGGCTCGAAGCGCGCGATCTGGAAGGCGCTGACGTAGCATTGCGGACAGCACTTGAGAGTATCGGGGCGCCCGTGTGGCTGAAGGAGACCGCGGCACATATTGCCTCCGAACGCGGCGATCTGGCGAGGGCGGATGAACTGTTCACGGAGCTCGGCGCACCACAAAGCGTCGAATTGGCAGCGCAACGCGCGCGCCACCTCGTCCGGGCCAATCGCCCGGATGTGGCGGATTCGCTGATCGACCATTGGGCCATGCGCGATCCTGGGCGATTGCTTTGGCCCTATCGCAGCCTTGCCTGGCGAATGCTCGACGACCCGCGCTGGCGTTGGCTGGATGATCAGCCTTCCTTGGTGCGGTCGGTGGATATTGCCGAGGCCGTGGGCGATATCAGCCAGTTGGCGAATTATCTTCGTGGACTGCACAACAGTCGTGCGGCGCCGCTTGATCAGTCGGTTCGGGGCGGTACGCAAACGGACGGAAACCTGCTGCTGCGCGACGCCCCGGCGATCGCGCGGTTGCGCGAAGCGATCATGGCGGCTGTCGAGGCATATATTGGGCAACTGCCGCCCGCGGACGCCAATCATCCCGCGCTGCCCAAAGCGCGAGGGCCAATCCGGATTGCTGGAAGCTGGTCGGTGCGCTTGGTCGACGAAGGATTTCATGCTGACCATGTGCATCCGCAAGGGTGGATCAGTTCAGCCTTCTACGTCGCTGTTCCGGACACTACGGCGGAAGGGCAGGCGCGTCGTGACGGATGGTTGAGTCTGGGCGAGGCGCGCGATCTGGTACCGGGCTTGGCGCCCTTGCAAATGGTGCAGCCGAAGCCGGGCCGACTTGTGCTGTTCCCATCGACGATGTGGCATGGTACGCGCCCCTTTCCTGCGGGCGAGCGGATGACCGTCGCCTTCGATATCATGCGTCCACGACAAGGTTAGAAATGATGGCGACACGGCCGCCCCAGAAATTTTCTCCGCCGCCTGCGCTTATTAAAGCGATGCAGTTGATGCGCACCCAGGACATGCAGGGCGCCCTTGACATCGTTGAGGCCGCCCTCCCTGATGCCGATGATCTCGCCCCCTATCTGGCCCTTGCCGGTCATGCGACCCTTCATCTGAACAGGTTTGAAATGGCGAGCGGATACCTCCGCCGCCTGCTTGATCTTCGCCCCGATGACCGCGCCACGCGTGCCAATCTGGCTAATGCATTGGTAAGCCTTCAGCGCTTCGACGAAGCGCTCGCCCTCGTGGAAGGCGCCGAAGCCCCTACGCTTGCACGTATCGAGGGATATATACACCAACAGGAAGGGCGCATCTCCGCCGCTGCGGAGGCCTACCGACGGGCTCTGGCCGCGAACCCCGATGATCTGTCCAGCTGGAATAACCTTGGCAACGTGCTGGGCGCTGTCGATGATTTTGATGGGGCCATCAACGCGTTCGAGCGTGCGATTTCTATCGCCCCAGGCGAGGCGCCAATCTATCGCAATTTAGCCGAGATACTGCTGCGTGCAGAACGGCATGAGGCACGACTGAAGGTGCTGCTCGATGCCGAGAAATGCGCACCCGACGATGTGGACCTGCTGACGGAGATTGGCCTGGCGCATGCGCGGCTCGATGACATGGATACCGCTATAACGGCCCTGAAACGCGCGGTGGAGAAGGCGGAAAGCTTCGGCAATCCGCACATTGAACTTGGCATGATTTACGAAAGCCTCAATCGCGTTGACGATCTAGCGGCGCTTATTGGTCAAATCGATCGGGAAACGGCGCCGCCGGAATTTTCATATCTACTCGCGTGGCAGGCTCGACGCGACGGTGCCTTTGATGAGGCGGCCGAGTACGCTGCGGCCATCCCCGAGACTATCCATCCGATGCGCCGCTTTCACCTTGTCGGCGGGATTGCCGATCGCCGGGGAGATGCTGATACGGCGTTTCGCGCGTTCGAGCGCATGAATCAGGAGGCGCTAGCAACGGCCGAGCCGATTGAGGGCCCCACCTATCGAGAAACCGTGGAGCGGGATCTTGCTCTGTGGACTGAAGATTGGGTGGCTGAGTGGGAGGCGGTTCAGGTCGAAGACGGTAATCGCGACCCCATCTTTCTCGTCGGCTTCCCCCGATCTGGAACGACTTTGCTCGATACGATGTTGATGGGATTGCCCAGTCTGTCAGTTCTTGAGGAACGACCGATGATGGCCAAGACCGGTAAATTGCTGTCCGATGACGAGGATATCCGGAAACTTGGTGCCGAACGGGTTGCCGAACTGCGGACAGCCTATTTCAACTTTGCTCGCGAGTCGGGCTGGGACGACAGCCGCTGGTTGGTCGACAAGCACCCGCTCAACATGGAACGGGTACCCATGATCCACCGCCTGTTCCCGAACGCCAAGATTATTTTGGCCGAACGCCATCCTTATGATGTTGTGCTCAGTTGTTTTATGGCGAATTTCCAAGTCAATCTGGCAATGCGCAGCTTTACTTCGCTCGACGAGGCAGCACGGACCTATGATGCGGTCTTCAAGGCGTGGCATCGCGGTATCGACCTGTTGCCCGCGGCAAATCACTCTGTCCGCTACGAGCGGCTCGTTGCAGACTCAAGAAGCGAGCTTGAACCGCTTATCAAGTGGCTGGGTCTGGAATGGCATGACGACCTGCACGATCACCGGAAGGCGGCCAGCAGCCGGGGCCGCGTGCGAACCGCAAGCTATTCGCAGATTGGTGAAAAACTATACACCCGCGCTACGGATCGCTGGCGTCGCTATGCCCCCTATCTGGAGGCCGTCCTTCCCATTTTGCGGCCTTGGGCGGAGCGCATGGGATATGAAGCCGTCTGATCGCGCTGATATCAGACGGCTTCATGAGCACCAAGATTATTGGCTGACCTTTGGCCGGTTCGTTTGAACGCGTTCCGTCGTCCGACGCTGCTCCGCGCGCATTTCTGCCCACTCAGCAGCCGTCGCGCAGGTCTCTTTCGTTGCAAGCCGTGACCCGATAACCCGGTCGCGGCGACAAATGATACGGTTGGCGTCGGCTTCCTTCTTTTCCTTCTTTTCAGCCGCCGGCTCCTTCGTGGCGGGGTCGCTCATCGCCCATGCCGATGGCGTAAGCGCCACAAGGGATACGCCAATAATCAATGCTTTCATCTCGTATTCCTCGGAAGAAGGGGGTGTATTGCGATATCATGCCACCTCAGCAGCTTAGCGTCAACGCGCCGTCGCCTTCGTCCACCTTGACCGTCGATCCGTCCTTGACTTCGCCCTTCAGGATCAGGTCGGCGAGCGGGTCCTGCAGATATTTCTGCACCGCGCGCTTCAGCGGCCGCGCGCCGTAGACGGGATCGTAGCCGACCCGGCCGAGCCACGCGCGCGCGGCGTCGGTGAGGTCGAGCGTGACCTTGCGGTCGTCGAGCAGTTGCTGGACGCGTGCGACCTGAATGTCGACGATGCCGCCCATATGCTGCTGCGCGAGGCGGTGGAACAGCACGATCTCGTCGAGCCGGTTCAGGAACTCGGGCCGGAAATGCGCGCGCACCACCTCCATGACCGCGGGTTCGGCCTGTTCGACCGGCGCGTCGTCGGGCAGCGCCGCGATGGCCTGGCTGCCAAGGTTCGACGTCAGGATGATCAGCGTGTTGGTGAAGTCAACCGTGCGCCCCTGGCCATCGGTCAGCCGCCCGTCGTCGAGCACCTGCAAGAGGATGTTGAACACATCGCCATGCGCCTTTTCGACCTCGTCGAAGAGGACGACCTGATAGGGACGGCGACGGACGGCCTCGGTCAGCACCCCGCCTTCCTCATAGCCGACATAGCCCGGAGGCGCGCCGATCAGGCGCGACACGGCATGCTTTTCCATGAATTCGGACATGTCGATGCGGACCATCGCATTGTCGTCGTCGAACAGGAACCGCGCGAGCGCCTTGGTGAGTTCGGTCTTGCCGACGCCCGTGGGGCCGAGAAAGAGGAACGAGCCCAAGGGCCGGTTCGGATCCTGTAGCCCCGCGCGGGCGCGGCGGACCGCGGTCGAGACGGCGTGGACCGCCTCGTCCTGGCCGATGACGCGCTTGCCCAGCGTCTCTTCCATCCCGAGCAATTTCTCGCGTTCGCCTTCCATCATCCGGTCGACCGGGATGCCGGTCCAGCGGCTGACCACCGCGGCGATATCGTCGGCGGTGACTTCCTCGCGCAGCATCGCATTGCCCGCAGCGGCCTCTGCCTCCTCGAGCCGCTTTTCGAGCGCGGGGATCGTGCCGTAGCTGAGTTCGCCCGCGCGGCCGAGGTCGCCCGCACGCTGCGCCTGTTCGAGCGCCGAGCGTGCGGCGTCGAGTTCTTCCTTGATCTTCGCCTCGGCGTGGATCTTGTCCTTTTCGGCCTGCCATTTCTGCGTCAGTTCGGCCGACTGCTGTTCAAGATTGGCGAGCTCTGCCTGCAGCGCGGCGAGCCGGTCTTTCGAGGCCGCATCGGTTTCTTTGGTCAGCGCCGCTTCCTCGATCTTCATCTGGATGATGCGGCGGTCGAGATTTTCGATCTCCTCGGGCTTCGATTCGACCTCCATGCGGATGCGGCTCGCCGCCTCATCCATCAGGTCGATCGCCTTGTCGGGCAGGAAGCGGTCGGAAATATAGCGGTTCGACAGCGTCGCCGCAGCGACGATCGCGCCGTCGGTGATGCGCACGCCGTGGTGCAGTTCGTATTTTTCCTTGAGCCCGCGCAGGATCGAGATCGAATCCTCGACCGTCGGCTCGCCCACGAACACCGGCTGGAAGCGCCGCTGGAGTGCGGGATCCTTCTCGACATATTTGCGATATTCGTCGAGCGTTGTCGCGCCGATGCAGTGAAGTTCCCCGCGGGCAAGCGCCGGCTTCAAGAGGTTGGACGCGTCCATCGCGCCGTCGCCCTTGCCCGCGCCGACGAGCGTGTGCATCTCGTCGATGAACAGGATGATCTCGCCCTCGGCGGACTTCACCTCGTCGAGCACGCCCTTGAGCCGTTCTTCAAACTCGCCGCGATATTTGGCGCCCGCGATCAGAGCCCCCATGTCGAGCGCAAGGAGGCGGCGGTCCTTCAGGCTGTCGGGCACGTCGCCATTGGCGATGCGCAGCGCCAACCCTTCCGCGATGGCGGTCTTGCCGACGCCGGGTTCGCCGATGAGCACGGGGTTGTTCTTGGTGCGGCGCGCGAGGATCTGCACGGTGCGGCGGATTTCCTCGTCGCGGCCAATCACGGGGTCAAGCTTGCCCGACCGCGCGACTTCGGTGAGGTCGCGCGCATATTTCTTGAGCGCTTCGAAACTGTCTTCGGCGCCGGCGCTGTCGGCGGTGCGGCCGCGGCGCAATTCGTTGATGACAGTGTTGAGCGCGTCGGCCTTCACGCCCGCGTCGGCGAATGCCTTGCCGACCGGAGTCGAGGAGGCAAGGGCCATCGCGAGCAGCAGCCGCTCGACGGTGACATAGCCATCGCCCGCCTTCGTCGCGACCTGTTCGGCCTGATCGAGCAGGCGCACCGCGTCATTGTCGAGCCCCGGCGTCGCCTGCGCGCCCGACCCCGACACGGTGGGTACCTTGGCGAGCAGCGCGTCGATGCCGGCAACCGCGCGCGGCAGGTCGCCGCCCGCCCGCTGGATCAGGCCCGCGGCCATGCCTTCATTATCTTCGAGCAGCGCCTTGGCGATATGCTCGGGACTGATCCGCTGATGGCTCATGCGGATAGCAATCGTCTGCGCCGCCTGCAGAAAGCCCTTGGCGCGATCGGTAAATTTTTCGAGGTTCATGTGGATAAGCCCCTTTCTCGTCACCAGAGATAGTGTTGCCCATTTGCAACACAAGAGCATGGCTTTTCGCGCTGCAAATTTTCCGCCATGAGGTCGCCCAGTCGCCATAAAGCATGGAGCGGAAAAGCGGATGCGTAAATTTTTCCTCGGCCTCGTCCTCCTGCTCGTTGCAGTGGCGGTTGGCCTTGCGGCGTGGGATCCACTGACTGCCGAGGCTTCGCCCGCGCCGGCGTTCCGGCCAACCGATGTGCAGATCGCGCGCGACGGGTTCGGGGTGCCGCATATCTTCGGCAAGACCGATGCCGATGTCGCCTATGGCGTCGCCTACGCCCATTCGGAGGATGATTTCGCGACGCTGCAGGAGGTGATCGCGATGACGCGCGGGCGCACCGGCGCGCTGCTTGGTGCCGATGGCGCCAAGATCGATTATGTCGCGGAGCTCCTCGATATCCGCAAGACCGCGGCACGCGACTGGCCGCGCCTGCCCGCCGACGTGCGCGCGCTGTTCACCGCCTATGCTGCGGGGCTCAACCATTATGCCGACAAGCACCCCGACGAGGTGCGCCTGTCGGGGCTGTTCCCGGTGACCGGCGAGGATGTCGTTGCCGGTTTCGTGCTGCGCTCGCCCTTCTTCTTCGGGCTCGATTCGGTGCTGGGGCGCCTGACCGAAGGCAAGCCATTGTTCCGCGAAGGCGGTCCGGCGCTCGATGCCGCTGGCAAGCTGGTCCCGCGCGAGCTGACCCCGGTCGGCCGCGACCCCGACCATAATGGGTCGAACGGCATGGCGGTGGCGCCGGGCCGGGCTACTGATGGCGCGACGCGGCTCGTTTCCAATTCGCATCAGCCGTGGACCGGCGGGGTCGCCTGGTATGAACTTGTCGTCCATTCGGGCGAAGGGTGGGATTTCGCGGGCGCCAACTTTCCCGGTTCGCCTTACCCATTCCTTGGTCACAATAAATATCTGGGCTGGACCAACACGGTGAACCGGCCAGACCTGATCGACGTGTACAAGCTGGTGCTCGACGACAGCGGCGAGAAATATCGCTTCGACGGCAAATGGCTGCCGCTGGAAAAGCGGCGCGTGTGGCTGCGCGTCAAATATGGTCCCTTCGTGCTGCCGGTGCCGCAGACCGTGTGGCGATCGGTCCAGGGCCCGGTGATCAAGAATCCCAAGGGTGCCTTTGCCATTCGCTATGCCGGCATGGACCAGTCAGCGATGGTCACCCAATATTACCGGCTGAACAAGGCGAAGGATTTCGCCGAATGGCGCGCGGCGCTGGCGGGACAGGGGGTTCCGGCGACCAACTTCATCTATGCCGATGCCAAGGGCAATATCGGCCTGTTCTACAACGCGATGTTCCCCGACCGTCCGGCGGGGTTCAACTGGCGCGGCGTGCTGCCAGGCGACACATCGGCCGACGTTTGGACGAAGACATTGCCGTTCGAGCGGGTGCCGGCGCTGGTCAATCCGCGCTCGGGTTTTGTGATGAACGCCAACAATACGCCGTGGGTCGCGGCGGGGCGGGGCAGCGAACTCGATCCGGCGGCCTTCTCGCCGCTGATGGGGATTGAGGACGACATGACCAATCGCGCGGTGCGGCTGATCGACCTGTTCGGGGTGCCGGGGCCGATCGACGCCGCGCGGCTTAAGGCGATCAAATATGACACCGCCTATGCGAAGAGCGGCTATGCCAAGGTCTGGATCGACCGGCTGCTCGCGCTCGATGCCAAGGGCGATGCGCAGATCGCGGCGGCGCAAGATTTGCTGCGCGCGTGGGACTGGAACCTGGACGGCAAAGGACAGGGCGATGCGCTGGCGCTGCTCGTGCTGCGGCCAGCGAATGGCAGTCACTATCAGCGCAAGGCCGACCCCGATCCGATGACGGTGCTTCGCAACAGCGCCGGGCATCTTCAGAAATATTTCGGGACGCTCGATCCCGCGCTGGGGACCGTGCTGCGGCTGCGCCATGGCGAAGGCGCCCACCGGGTCGACCTGCCGCTCGATGGCGGCAACGATACGGTGCGGGCTTCGACCCTGTGGGACGTCGAACCAGACGGCCGGCTGAAGGTGCGGCACGGCGACAGCTTCATCATGTTCGTGACGTGGGACAAGGCGGGACGCGTCCATTCGGAATCGGTGCAGCCCTTCGGTGCCGCGACGACGCGGCCCGAGAGTCCGCATTACAACGACCAGGCACCTCTGTTCGTCGCGCATCGGTTGAAGCCGGTGCTTTTCGATCCGGCGGCGCTTCGCGCGAGCGGAGCCCGATTCTATCGGCCTTGAAAGCGCAGCAGAGCTGTCCTAAACCGTTGATACAGTGCCGTCCGGCATGCTCGTCACCGGCGCGTTTCGTGCCCCCCGGTTTCAAGAGGATATCCATGACCCGCTTCCATCGCTTTGCCGTCGCCCTGGCCGTTTCGACGTCGCTCGTCGCGGCCGGCCCCGCCCTTGCCAAAGCCAAGGAGGCGCAGCCCGCGCCGATTTCCGAACTGGTGAAGGCGGTCGATATTCCGTACCAGAGCTTCACGCTCGACAACGGACTGCGCGTGATCGTGCACGAAGATCACAAGGCACCGGTCGTCGCGGTGTCGGTCTGGTATCGCGTCGGATCGAAGCACGAACCCGCGGGCAAGACGGGTTTTGCGCATCTGTTCGAACATCTGATGTTCAACGGTTCGGAAAATTCGCCGGGCGACTTCTTTGAACCGCTGCAACAGGTTGGCGCGACCGATTTCAACGGCACGACCAATACCGACCGCACCAACTATTTCGAAACGGTGCCGACCGGCGCGCTCGACCGCGCGCTGTTTCTCGAGAGCGACCGCATGGGTCATCTGCTCGGCGCAGTGACGCAGGAAAAGCTCGATAACCAGCGCGGCGTCGTCCAGAATGAAAAGCGCCAGGGCGACAATAATCCCTATGGTCTGCTGCGGTACGAAATCTTCGAAAACCTCTTCCCGAAGGGGCATCCCTATCATCACAGCACCATCGGTTCGATGGCCGACCTCAACACGGCGAGCCTTGCCGATGTGAAGAAGTGGTTCAGCGACAATTACGGCCCCAACAATGCCGTGCTCGTGCTGGCGGGCGACATCGACCTTGCCACCGCAAAGACCAAGGTCGCCGAATGGTTTGGCGACATTCCGCGCGGCCCCGAAGTGAAGGCGCCGCAAACCTCTGTCCCGACGCTTCCGGCACCACTCGCCAAGGAGGTCAAGGACCTCATCCCGACCACGCGCATCTATCGCATGTGGGCGATCCCCGGTCTCAACGATCCCGAATCGGTGCCGCTGCAAATGGCGACTGCCGTGCTTGGCGGCCTGTCCTCGTCGCGGCTCGACAATGCGCTCGTCCGCAAGGACCCGGTCGCGGTCAGCGTGGCGGCGTTCGCGCAAACGCTGGAGGATGCGGGCTTCCTGATTGTTCAGGCCGACGTGAAGCCGGGCGTCGATCCCAAGATCGTCGGCGAAAAGCTCGACGCACAGATCGCCGATTTCCTCGCGACCGGCCCGACCGCGGACGAATTGCAGCGCGCCGCGGCCAGCTATCTCGGTGGTACGATTTCGGGGCTGGAATCAGTCGGCGGCTTTGGCGGCAAGGCGGTGACGCTCGCGGAAGGCGCGCTCTATTCGAACGATCCCGCCTATTACAAGACCGAGCTCGACCGGCTGGCGAAGGTGACCCCTGAGCAGGCGAAGGCGGTGGCTGACAAATGGATGTCGCGTCCGGCCTTCTCGCTGACCTACTCGCCCGGCGAGCGCACCGAAGGCGGTGAAAATCGCGGCGGCGCCTTCACCGAAGGCAAGCCTGCGGCCGCGGTATCGCCCGACCGTTACTGGAATGCGGCGCTCGGCGACGTCGGGCCTGACACGGGTGTCGGCACGGCGACCTCGATCGCCGATCGTTCGCAGCTCCCAGCGGTGATGGACCTCAAAGCGCTCGAATTTCCGGCGATCGAGCGCGCCAAGCTGAAGAACGGAATGGAAGTCGTCTTCGCGCGCCGGACCGCGGTACCGACGGTGCAGGTCGCGGTGAGCTTCGATGCCGGCTATGCCGCCGATCCGCACAATGCGCTCGGCGCCCAGTCGTTGATGCTCAGTCTGATGGACGAAGGCACGACGAGCAAGGACTCGATCGCCTTCGCCGAAGCAAAGGAGCGCCTTGGCGCCCAGATCGACGGCTCGGCGAACGCAGACGAAACGGTGTTCAGCCTGTTCGCGCTCAAGCCGAACCTCAGCGCGTCGCTCGGCCTGCTCGCCGATTATATCCGCAACCCGGCCTTTGACGGCAAGGAACTGGAGCGGGTGCGCGCGCAGCAGCTCAATCGCCTGAAAGCCGAACTTAACAATCCCAATGCGATTGCCAGCCGCGTGCTGATGCCGGTGCTTTACGGCGCCGATCATCCCTATGGCATCCCGCCGTCGGGCCTCGGCAACGAAGCGGCGGTCAAGGCCGCGACGCGCGACCAGCTCGCGGCATTCCACCAGACGTGGATTCGCCCTGACAATGCCCGCATCTTCGTCGTCGGTGACACGACACTTAAAGACGTCACGAAGCAGCTCGACGCCGCTTTCGGCGACTGGAAGGCGCCGAAGACCGCGAAGCCCGAAAAGCATTTCGAGATCGCAATTCCCAAGCCGCAGCCGCGCATCCTGCTTGTCGATCGGCCCAAGTCGCCGCAGTCGATCATCATGGCGGGCAAGGTGCTCGACGTGAAGGGCGGCGACGATCTGGAGGTTCTGCGCCAGGCGAACGATATTTTCGGCGGCAGCTTCCTTTCGCGCTTCAACATGAACCTGCGCGAGACCAAGGGCTGGTCCTATGGCGTGCGCTCGCGGGTTTCGGGCGAAGCCGACCGCGTTACCTGGGTGGCGGTGGCGCCGGTGCAGGCCGACCGCACCGGCGATTCGATCCGTGAATTCCAGAAGGAATTGACCGCGTTCATCGGCGACAAGGGCGTGACCGCCGAAGAGCTGGAGCGCACGACCAACGGCAGCGTGCGCGAACTGCCGGGCAGCTTCGAGACATCGGGCGACGTGCTCGGCGGCTTGCGTGCGATCGCCAAATATCACCGGCCCGACAATTATTATGAAACGCTGCCAGCGAAATATGAGGCGATGACGGCCGAGGAACTCGATGCCGCAGCGCGCAAGGTGCTGAGCACCGGAGATCTCGTCTATGTTGTCGTCGGCGATGCCGCTGTGGTGAAACCGCAGCTTGACGGATTGGGTCTGCCCGTGGAAACAGCGACGCCCGCTAACTAACATTAGTTTCAGTAGGAGAGTTTCGATGTCTCAGGTCGATGGCAATTACGACTGCGTTACCAAGTCGCCGATGGGCGACCAGAAGTCGGTTTTCACCGTGAACAGCAACGGCGACAGCTTCACCGGCCAGAATGCCGGCGCGATGGGCTCGCTCGATGTCGAGAATGGCAAGGTCGACGGCAACAAGCTGACGTGGACGATGAACATGAAGGTGCCGATGCCGATGGCGCTCGAATGCGAAGCGACGATCGACGGCGACACGCTGACCGGCACGATCAAGGCCGGCCCGTTCGGTTCGATGGCGATGACGGGCACCCGTCAGGCCTGATCGTCCGGTTATCGGAAATGAGAGGGGTCGCTCCGTTGGAGCGGCCCTTTTTTTGTGGGCAGATGGTGCGGCATAGACCGCCGACCGCGCCGATGTTGCTGCATTGCATAGCTTTTCGGCGGCGCGGGGCTATCCAAAACCGTGCCGGAGGCGCATAGGCCTTTCGCAATGCACAAAATGACCGAATCCGCCCCGCGGTCCCGCATGCCCGGCGACCGGGAAATGGTGTTCATGATGGCGATGGTCATGGCGCTCAATGCGCTCGCCATCGATTCGATGCTGCCCGCGCTCCCCGCGATCGGCGAGGGGCTGGGGGTCGCGGTCGCGAACGACCGGCAATATGTGATTTCGACCTATTTGCTCGGCATCGGCATCGGTTCGCTGTTCTACGGGCCGCTGTCCGATCGCTTCGGCCGCAAGGGCGTGCTCGTGCCGGCCCTGTTCGCCTATGTCGCCTTTTCGATCGGCTGCGGGTTGGCGAACAGCTTCCCGCTGCTGCTCGCGCTGCGCTTCGGGCACGGTATGATCAGCGCAGCGCTCGGCGTGATCGTCGTCGCGGTCATTCGCGACCTCTTTTCGGGCGACGCCATGGCGAAGCGGCTGTCGATGATCTTTCTGGTGTTCATGATCGTTCCCGCGATCGCGCCGACGATGGGTGCGGGGATCACGGCGGTCGCGAACTGGCGCGCGATTTTTATTGTGCTGGCGGTGATGGGCGTCGTGATGCTGCTGTGGCTGCGCCGCCTGCCCGAAACGCTCGATCCGGACGACATCCGGCCGCTCGATGCGCGCACGATGATCGCGGGCTGGGCGACGGTGACGCGGCACCGCCGGGCGGCGGGTTATATGATCGCGTCCGCGATGATGCAGGGCGCGCTTTATGGCTATCTCAACAGCAGCGAGCAGATCATCGCCGAAGTGTTCGGCGCGCAAAGCTGGTTTCCGCTCGTCTTTGCATGCGTTGCCGCCGGTATCGCGATCGCCAATTTTTCGAATGCGGCGATCGTCGAGCGCTTCGGCGCGCGGCGCGTGTCGCAGAGCGCGGTCTTTGCCTTCATGGCGACCGCGACAGTACAGATCGTCGTTGCGCTGAGCGGCGCCGAGACGCTGTGGATGTTCACTGCGCTGATGATGGTCAACGTCGGTCTGATCGGCTTCATCGGCAGCAATTTCGGATCGATCGCGATGGAGGATTTCGGCCATATGGCCGGGGTCGCCTCCTCCTATCAGAGCTTTTGCAAGACGCTGTTGGCCGCGCTGATGGGCGCACTGATCGGGCAGCTTTATAACGGCACGACCCTGCCGCTCGCCTATGCCTTTCTGGTATCGGGCATTGCCGGGCTGGCGCTGGTCTTCTGGGCCGAGCGCGGCAAGCTGTTCACGCGTCCTGGGACCGCGCCGAAAAGCCCCTACTAAGTCGGGTAAAAGAAAGGGGGCCGAAGCCCCCTTTCCCATTCGCGCGTCGATGCTGCGTCAGTCGAACGACGGCGCCGGGGGCACCGGCGGCGGCGGCGCATCGGCGTCGTCCTCATGCACCTCGACGATCCCGCGGCCGACGTGGCTGCGACGATAGCCATAGAGGAAATAGAGTACCAAGCCGACGCCACCCCAGACCGGGAGCACCATCTTCGCGTCGAACGGCAGGTTCATGTAGAGACCGAGCGTGCCGAAAATGGCGAGCGGCGATACGACCCACACGAGAGGCGTGCGGAACGGCCGATGCCGGTTCGGTTCCTTTACGCGCAGAATCAGGACCGCGATGGCGACCATGAAAAAGGCGAACAACGTGCCGGAGTTCGAAATATCGGCAAGCTTGCCGACGGGCAGGAAGGCGGCGAAGAAGGCGACGGCAACCCCCGTGATCATCGTGACGACGTGCGGGGTTTTCCACTTGGGGTGAATAGTGGCGAGCTTTTCAGGCAGAAGGCCGTCGCGTGCCATCACGAAGAAGATCCGGGTCTGCCCGAACAGCATGATCAGAATGACCGATGGCAGCGCAAGGAAAGCGGCGAGGCCGATGGCATTGCCCAGCGCCGGGTGGCCGATCTCACGCAGAACATGAGCCAGAGCTTCGCGCGAGCAGACAAGCGGTTCGGAGCCGGCAGCGGCGAGCGATGCGCAGCGCGCCGCAAGTTCGCTCGACCCAGGAGCGAGAATTTCGCCTCCGAGGCCTGAAACCGGCTGAGCGCCGACGGTGCCGATCGCGCCCGCCGCCACCGCAAGATAGAACACCGTACAGATAGCAAGCGAAGCGATCAGGCCGATCGGTACATTGCGCTGCGGGTTCTTTGTTTCTTCGGCTGCGGTCGAAACTGCGTCGAAGCCCACATAGGCAAAGAAGATCGAAGCGGCTGCCCCGACGGCGCCAAGCCCGGAAGCCTGACCGAACCAGCCATTGGGCAGGAAAGGTTCGAAGTTCTTCCCCTGCATCATCGGCAGAGTGAGAATGATGAACATCGTGAGGGCCGTTACCTTGATGATGACAAGGACAGCGTTGACACGCGCGCTTTCGGTCGTGCCGATCATCAGCAGCCAAGTCACGAGCAGTGCGATAACCAGCGCCGGGAGGTTGACGATCCCGCCGGCATAGGGGCCGACGGTCAGCGACATGGGCAATTCTATGCCGGCATTGGATAACAGCCCCACGAAATAGCCCGACCAACCGACCGACACGGCTGATGCGGCTACCGCATATTCGAGGATCAGCGCCCAGCCGACCGTCCAGGCAAGCAATTCGCCCATGACAGCATAAGTGTAGGTGTAGGCACTACCCGAAACCGGCACCATTGATGCGAGTTCGGAATAGCAGAGCGCCGCCACAACGCAGACCAGCCCCGCAATCACGAAGCTCCACATCATGCCGGGGCCGGCCTTCTGCGCCGCCTCTGCGGTCAGGACGAATATCCCCGTCCCGATGATGGCGCCGATGCCGAGCATCGTGAGCTGAAAGGCACCGAGCGTTCGGTGCAGCGACTTTTTCTCGGCCGTGGCCAAGATGGCGTCGAGCGGTTTGACGCGACCAAATATCATGCAAATATCCCCTTTGAGGCCCCGGACGGGCCCGTCTCCTGGCGGGGCAGACTAACCGCTCCTCGCGGCAGCGCAACTTAATTTCAGAGGTGTGACAGTCCGCTTTACCGCACCGTGAATCGGACGCGGTCGATCATCCGCCCACCGGGGTCGACGAGGGTCAGGATATGGCTTCCGGGGCGCGGCAAAAGCTGTTGGCCCGCATCGGCGTCGCCGAGCACCGCCTTGTCGAGCTGCAGGCGGTAACCGGCGACGTCGCCGCTGACGATCACCGCCATGCGCTGCCGGTCGATCGGAATATCGGGATCGAGCGCATAGACGCTGCCGCTGACCGGGCTGGTGATGCGGGGGCGGCGCGCGGCGGCCGGGGCCGCCGCCATTTCGCTTTGCGCGGTGCCGCGCAGGAAATATTCGCGCCGCGGCGGTTCGCGCGTGCCGGGAAGGCTGATCCGCCGAGCCTCGACGTTGCCCGGCATTGCCGGCGGTTTGCCCGGCCGGCCCGCGTGGAGTGCGAGCATCACGTCGCGCCAGACCGGCGCCGCGCCCGACGTGCCAGACACCGCGCGCATCGAATCGCCCTCGAGATTGCCGACCCAGACGGCCACCGTGTAGCGATCCGAAAAGCCGATACACCAATTGTCGCGCATCCCCTTTGACGTTCCGGTCTTTGCCGCGGCCCAGAACGGAAGACGCAGCGCGCTGTCGGCGCCGAAGGCATCGGTGCGCGCCGACGCATCGGCCAATATGTCGCCGACGATGAAGGCAGCCCCCGGATTGACGATCTGCCGTTCCTCGCCGCGCCGTTCGCCCATCACGAAGTGGACGGGCGACCAGCGGCCGAGATTGGCAAGGGTGCGAAAGGCATTCGCCTGTTCGACAAGGCTGACCTCCGCCGAGCCGAGGGCGAGGCTGAAGCCATAATATTCGCCGTCTTCGACCAGCCCGTGATAGCCAAGCGCCCAGAGCCGGTCGCGAAATTCCTGCACATCGTCGATGACCAGCGTGCGCACGGCGGGGACGTTGAGCGACGAGGCGAGCGCGCTGCGCACACTGACCGGCCCCTTGAAGCTGTGGTCGTAATTTTTGGGAACATAGAGGCCCGAGGCGGTGTCGAGCTGTACCGGACTGTCGTCGAGGATCGAAGCGGCGGTCAGCCAGCCATGCTCGATCACCTGCGCATAGAGATGCGGCTTCAGGGTCGAACCCGCCTGCCGCCGCGCATTGGCGCCATCGACCTGCGCCGCGGTGGACTTAAGGCCGACGCCGCCGACATAGGCGAGCACCTCGCCGGTGGCATTGTCGAGGACGACGACCGCGCCGTCGCGGACGCGATCGGGACCGAGCCCGGCGAGCTGGCGGCGCATCGCGACGGTCGCGGCGGTCTGGACGTCGCGGTCGATGGTCGAGGTCACGTGCTTGCCCGGTTTGTCGAGCAGGCGCACCGCGAGGTGCGGTGCGAGCGCAGGGTCGGAGCGCGCGGCGCGCTCGCCCGAGGTCAGCACGCCTGCCGCGGCGCGGATCGCACCGCAATCGGCGGCATGCGCGATGCGGCAAGCGCGCGCGCCGAGCGCGTCGGGACTTGCTGCCGGATTGGGGAGGAGGCCCGCGAACAAAGCGGCGTCAGTGCCGCTCATGTCGGCCGGACGCTTGCCGAACAGATTTTCGGCGCCAGCACCGATTCCCTGAACTTCGCCGCGCAGCGGGACGAGGTTCAGATAGGCCTCGAGCATCTGATCGTGCGTCCAATGCGCCGCGAGTTCCTGCCCCGCGCGCATCTGGCGCAGCTTGGCGAGCCAGCCTCGCTGGCCGGGCTGTGCGAGTTCGGGCGCCAGAAAGGCGGAAAGCTGCATCGGCAACGTCGAGGCCCCACGCGAGCGTCCGCCGGTCCAGCGGGCGCGTACGGCACTTGCCATCGCCAGCCAGTCGACCCCGCCATGCGACCAGAAGCGCTTGTCCTCCGCCGCGACCACCGTGTCGCGCACCGCCGGGCTGATGTCCTTCAGCGGCACCCAAGCAAGGCGGCGGCGCTCGAAATTGACGCGTTCGCTGTCGAGCAATCGCCCCTCACGGTCGTAAAGCCATGCTTCGCTCGGCTTCCATGCAGCGCGCAGCGCATCATAGTCGGGCGTTGCCGGCGGGCGTGTAACCAGATGCGCGGCGGTGGCGAGGACCAGCGCGGCGAACGCGACCCACGCCAGCATATCGAACCAGCGGCGGCTCGGGGTTGTCGTCATCGAGCGAAACGCCTGAAAAATCCTCCCCGTGCCAAGGGCATGGGGAGGGGGATCATCCGAAGGATGGTGGAGGGGCCGCAAGGGAGCGTCAAAAGCCCCTCCGTCAGCGCTGCGCGCTGCCACCTCCCCATCGCTGCGCGACAGGGAGGAAGATGTTGGGTCGCAGAGCCATCACTGCGCCGCGGCCGCCACCGTGATTGCACCGTTCGGCCACTGGCCGCGGATTGCGGGCGAATACATTGCCTCGACCCGCGTCGGGGGCAGGGTGAAGCGGCCCGAACCGTTGAGACGCACGACATATTCCACCGCATGGGTGCCGGCAGGCATCCAGCCATAATAGCCGCGCCAGCTGTCGCGGCCCCGCTCGACATAGCTTGGCTGCCAGTTCGACCCGGTGGCCTGGGCACCGAGCATCTCGGACTGTCCGCCCAGATTGCCGACGATCGTCGCGCCGGGCGGGACCGGATCGTTGACGACGACCCAGGTTCGGCCCGCACTTGCGACGATTTCGATCCGAACCTTGATCACGTCGCCGCGGGTCAGCCGGTCCTTGTTCGCCGCCTTGACGATGCTGACCGACCGCTTGATCCGGTAGCCGGCGTCGAGCGGTTCCTTGAGCGGGACGGCCGCGCGTACGCTGACCGTCGCCCACGGATTGTCGGTGCCTTCCTGCTTCAGGCTCATCGCCCCGCTGACCAGCGGCAGGCTGAGCGGCGCGGCGTCGGCGGGAAGCGGCCAGGTCTGCGCCGCACTGCCGCCGCCGAGCGCGATACGGGTCACGCCGGTGATTGCGCTTGCCGGATAGAGCTCGGCGAAGCGGCGGACCGCAATGGCGCCCCAGGCATTGGCGGGCGTCGTATCCCAATGGCCGCGACGCTGGCGCTGCGCGACGCCGACCATCATCTTGCCGGCATCCTCTTCCCAGCCCTTGCGGCCGAGCACGGCTTCGAGCGCCTTGATCGCCATTTCGTCGCCACTGGTCATCATCCACCAGGGCGCCTTCGCATCGTCGACGAGGTCGAGCCGCGTGCCTTCATAGACGAGCCGCTTGCGCAGTTCGGCTTCGGCCGCGGTGCGCAGCGCGGCGGCGCCGCGGACCCCGGGGGTCCGTTCGATCGTGACGAGCCAGTCGGCAAGCGTGCCGGTCGTCATATCGACGGGCTTGACGTCGATTGCGGCGACGAGCTGCGCGTTCGAGGCATTGTTGCGGGCCAGCGCGGCGAGCGCGGCGATGCGGACCGGACGCAGATCATAGGGGCCGTAGCCGCGGCGCGTCAGCCGTCCTTCGACGACCGCCTGCAGCGCCTTGATCATCCGTGCCTTGGGCTCTTCGGGGATCGCAAAGCCTTTCGCCGCGGTCGCCGCCATGACATAGGCGGTAAGCTCTGCCGAACCTTCGAGCCGCTCGTTCGGCCAATAGCGCAGCAGCCCATCCTTATCGAGATAGGTGGGCAGGGCGCCAGCCAGCGCCTGCCAGCGGCCGAGGTCGCCGAGCGCGATCGCACGCGAGGTCGATTGTTCGAAGCAATTATAGGGATAGATCGCCATATAATCGCGTACTCCGGCGAGCGGCGGTGCGAGCGTTCCCGCCAGGGCGACATCGACATAGCCGCCGGGCAGGGCGCCCGCGGGCACGCCGATCGGCAGGCTGCTGGTCGGGCCGACGCGAACAAGGCTGGCGGCCCAGGTTTCGATCGGCACCGCTGGTTCGACCTGCTGATCGAAGACGAGCCGGTCGCGCTGCTTGCCATTCTTCGACACCGCTTCGACCGTCCATTGCAGCGGTCCAGGCTGGGCGGGCGCGGTCATCGACCAGCTGATCGGCACCGCACCGCCCGCCGGGATCGTGACGGTGAGCGGCGGCGCGGTCGCAATTGCGGGCGACAGCGTGGCATTGGCGACCACCTCCATCGGTTGATCGGTGCCGTTGCGCAGCGTAAACCGCGCATCATAGGTATCGCCGGTGCGGACAAGGTCGGGCAGGCCGGCAAAGACGCCCAGATCCTGAACGGTGCGGACGCTCGTTTCGCCGGTGCCGAAATATTGGGCACCGTCGGTCGCGATCGCAACGAGGCGGAAGGCTGAAAGATTGTCGGAAAGCGGCACGTCGACGAGGGCGCGGCCCTTGCTGTCGAGCTCGACATGGCCCTTCCACAGCAGCACGGGGCGAAAATCCTCGCGCGTCAGGCCGCTGAGGTCGCCGCCCCCACCGCCGCCGGGCGCTAGCGCCTTGCGGCCATAGTGACGCTTGCCGACGACCTGCATCTGCGCGGTCGAGGTGAGCACGTCGAGCGGGCGTTCGCCCATCATCGCATCGAGAAGTTCCCAGCTCTTGTTGGGCGAAAGCTGGAGCAGCGCTTCATCGACCGCCGCAAAGGCGACGTCGGCGCCCGCCGCAGGTTTGCCGTTCGGGGTGCGCACCTCGATCGCGACCTTGGCATTGTCGCGGATCGCATATTTCGCCTTGTCCGCCTTGACCTTGACGTCGAGCTGATGTCCTTCCCAGCCGACCTTGATGCGCGCGATGCCGAGGCGATAGCTCGGCTTGGCGAGATCGACGAGCGCGGTCGGCGGCGCGCCTTCGCTATTCTCGATCTTGAAGCCGACGGCGCGCTTCATCTTGCGGAACCAGCTTTCGCCGCCGGTTACACGGCCGCGCACCGCCATCACCGAAACATAGACGTCGGGTGCATAGGTCGCGGGTAGCTTGACCTTCACAACCGGGTCGGTGCCCTTCAGCGGGACGACGAAGCTCGACAGCACGCCTTCGCGTTCGACGGTAACGAGGCCGGTGGCCTCGCGGAACGGCATGCGGACCTGGAAGACCGCCGTGTCGCCGGCGGCATAGCGCGGCTTTTCGGCGATCACGTCCATGCGGTCGCCATTGTCACCGCCGAACCACCAATCGTCATCGCCCGCGAGCCAGACCGAGCGGACCGCGCGCGCTTCGTTGCCATCGGCATCGACCGTGGTTGCGACCACCGTCACCTCGCCCGACACACCGGGCGCCATCGCGCAACTCGCCCGGCCGAGCTTGTCGGTCGTTGCAGTGCAACTGGTGCCGAGCCGGGTCGTGCGCATCTGGTTGTCATAGGCGTAGAAGCCGCCGATCAGGCGCCGCCGCGCGGTCAGTATCTCGCGATTGTAGAGCGCAACCTGGATGCGCTGGCCCGAGGCCGGCTTGCCGTCGAGATCGAGCGCAATGAATTTGAGCCGCAGGTCGTTGTCGCGCATCAGCCAGCCGTCGGTCTTGAGCCCGAGGCGCACCGCCGAGGGGTAGAGCATGATGCCGCGGCGGCTGGTCAGCGTTTCGCCATTGGCATCCTCATAGTCCATCTCGACCGCCATCTGCGTCGGTTCGACGATCGGCTGATCGACGGTGATGCTGGCCTGCGCGCTGCCGTTGGCATCGAGCACGAGCGGCGTCGAGCGCGCGAGCGGCATGTCGGGTTCGGGCTCGTCGCCGCTGTCGTCGAGCTGGACGATGCCCTCCTTCACCGGCTTGCCGTCGAAATCCCAGTCGCGATAGTCTTCGGGCGGCGACCAGCGCGGGGTGAAATCGGTGCGGATCTCGATCGGTAGATTGGCCGCCGGGCCGCCCGACAAATAACCGACGAACAGTGACAGCGGCACCTGCGTCGGCCGCACCGACGCGGTCTTGGGGCCAGTGATCGCGGCCTTCATCGTCGGCAGGCGATATTCGTCGACGCGGATCGATTCGGACGACCAGATCGTCTTTTCCTCGCCCTTCTTGTCCTTGGTGACGAAGACAAGGTCGTAATCGCCCATCGGCGCCGATGCGGGCACATTCCAGACATTTTCGCCGCTGCCATTGGCGTCGATTGCGAAAGGCATGTCGAATTCGGTGTCCGAACCGCGATGGACGAGGCGCAGCTTGCCCGTCATCGCCGTCGGTATCGCAAACCCCTGCCCGACCTGTCGGCGCAGAACATGCTTCATGTTGACCGTTTCGCCGGCCTTGACCAGCGAGCGGTCGAACAGGGTGTGCAACAGATCGTCGCGTTCGGACCAGCCATAGGGCAGGTCGAAATCATAGGGACGGATGCCGTCGCCCCAATCGGTCAGCGTGAAGCTGTAATCGTCGCCCGATCGCGCCGACACCATCAGCGCATGGCCTTCGCTGTTCGCGGGGTCGGCATCCTCTTCGCAGCTCGAATAGGTTTCGGGCTCGGGCAAGCCCGTCGGGAAGGCTAGCCGGCCGGCCTTGTCGGCCGTGCCGCGCGCAAGCAGGCGCCCGGTGCAGCTGTCGATGATCCGGACATCAGCGCCGCCCACGGGCAGGCCGGTGTCGAGCGCGGTCACCCAGGCGAGCGAGGATTCGCGGCCCCATTTGAAATGCACCGCCATGTTGGTGACGAGCGCAGCGGTTGCGACATAGCGGGTCGCCTTGCGCCCCAAGAGTGCGGCGCCGAGTTCGGGGCTGGCGATTTCGACGACGTGAAAGCCCTTTTCGGCGAGCGGGATGCCGACGACCTCGAACTCCTTGCCGCCACCCGGCGGGGTCAGTTGCAGGTCGCGCCGCTCGCCGCCCGCGGGCGCGCCATCGAATACCGACGTCGTGCCGGTATAATTGACGCTGATATCCTCGCCCTTAGCGTTCTTCTCATCGCGAAAGTCGGTCTTTCCGGCATCCTCGACGCGCTTCAGCCAGCGCGCGACCGCGGCGTCGTCATCGCCGACGCGCAGGGTCGCGGCGGGCATCTTGAGCCCGCGCTGGACCAGCGAGGCTTCCACGCCGCGCACGGTAACCGGCAGGACGCCGCCCTCGCTAGCCTCCAATATGCCGAAGTCGGCCGCGAACTTGACCAGCGGCGGGGCGCGGTCGATGTGGAATTTCAGCGGAAAGTTCGACTGATTCTGCAGCGCACGGCCGCTCTGATCGCGAATGTCGGCGGGCAGCACGATGGTCGCGTCGACATTCTGCGGCAGCGGCCCCGCAAAGCGCACCTGCGTCAGCCAGGCATCGTTCTTGTCGTCGTCGCTCGCTTTGGGCGTCAGCTGTGTGCCGTCCGAGGTCTTCAGTGTCGCGGCGAGCGCGGCCGCGCGCGCGACCGGAGCCGCGAAGCTCAGCACGACATCCTTGATCGGGTTGCAGCCCGCCTGCGGATTGACGCGGCTGCACGCCATCTTGGCGGTGAAGGCGGGGCGCACATCATAATCGAAGCGCTGATCGCGGCCGGCGGTTCGGTTCGACGCGCCAAGCTGGGCGATGCGGGCATCCCAGACGAGCGCCATTTCGCGGCCGGGGGGCAGCGGACGGCGGCATTTGACCGGCACGATCCGGTCGAGCATCGCTTCGCGATCGGCGCCTGCGGCGGGCAGCCGCAGCGGTAGGCCGGCATCGTAGCTGAACTGCTGTCGCCGCCAGTCGCCGTCGCCGACGCCGGTCAGGATTTCGGTGGTCGTTTCGCGCGGCAGCACGTCGAGCGGAATCTTCTCTCCGATGCCATCGACGGCGCAATAGCCATAGCGGCCCACCGAGGCGCGATCGGCCGCGACATTGGTGGCGACGAGGAATATCTGGTCTTCCTCGATCCCGTCATAGCGGTCGCCCGACAGGACGGCGCGCGCCGACGGACCGCCGGTGTCGATCTCGAACCGGTCGTTGCCGACGACGCTGACGCCGCGCGCCGTGCGCAGGTCGGCCCGCAGTTCGACATGGCAGCTGACACCGCCGGGGAGCGATTTGGCAAATTCCAGCACCCAGGTGCGCGTATCGACCCAGCGTCCGGTCGACGGCACTTTGCAGTCGTTCGTCGCGGGTGCCTTGGCGCGCGGATCGCCGAGCGGCACCATGTCTTCGGAAAAGCGCAGGGTGAAACGGCTAATCGTGCCGTCGCCGTTTCCGGCGCTGCCCGGCGTGGCGAGCGTGACCTGCGGGACGGTGTCGCCGCCAGCGGCCGCAAGCGCGACCGCGACGGGCACGATGAGCGCGAATCGCATCTTGCCGGCCAGCCGGTTCGCCAGCCCACGCCATCCCGTCATCATCGAGTCGTCTCCCCGTCTGGACCCGTCATTATCCTGCTGGAAACAGGTGCAACTGTCCAGCATGCCCCGCGTACCGGTCTCGCCTAGCCGGAGGGCGGGGCGACGCTGTGACACGGGTCACAGCAGCATAGGAAAACTTAGCGGGCGAGCATCGGGCCGAGCCACTGGCCGCCGAAAATATGGACGTGGAGATGCGGCACCTCCTGCCCGCCATGGCCGCCAATGTTGGCGAGCAGGCGGTAGCCGGGTTCGACGAGCTGCTGGTCGCGCGCAACCTTGCCGACGGCGCGAATGAAACCCGCGATTTCGGTATCGCTGGCGCGCGCCGAAAAATCGTCCCAGCTGACATAGGCGCCCTTGGGAATCACGAGGATGTGGAGCGGCGCCTGCGGATTGATGTCGTGAAAGGCGAAAGCGAATTCGTCTTCATAGACGGGTTTCGACGGCAGATCGCCACGCAGGATGCGCGCGAAAATATTATTCTCGTCATAGGGCAGGGTGGCGTCGATGGGCATGGGGACTCCTGGGTTCGTGCCGGTTGTGGCTCACAGCTAGGGCGCGCGCGCGGCCTTTTCGGCGTTTCCCGAAATGCCGTGGCGGCGAGCGAGTTCGGCGGCGACGGCATCCCAGCCGATACCGCGTTCGGCCAGCAGGACGGTCAGGTGAAAAACGAGGTCGGCGGCCTCGCCGGTCAGCGCCGCATCGTCCTCGGTCAGCGCTGCGATCACCGTTTCGGTCGCTTCCTCGCCCAGTTTCTGCGCAATCTTTCCGCGCCCCTTGGCGGCGAGACTGGCGACGTAGGAGGCGCCGGCGTCGCCCGCGGCGAGGCGCGCGCGCACCACGGCCTCGAGCAGCGTCAAGGCATCGCCGATCGCGCCATCCTGTTCCTGCGTCATTCGCCCGCTCCTCCGGTGCCATGTCCGTTGCAGACCGCCTAGCGAGGGAATGGACGCTGGACAAGGCGGCGCGGCTCTGGTCAAGCGCCGGCATGGCCGATGTCAAATTGCATCCCGACTGGCTCGCGCGCATCGGCGGCGAGTTCGACCAGCCCTACATGGCGCAGCTCAGGGCCTTTCTGGGCGAACAGCGCGCGAAGCGGAAAGAGATCTTTCCCCGCCCCCGCGACTGGTTCGCAGCGCTTGATGCGACGCCGCCGCAGGACGTCCGCGTCGTCATTCTGGGACAGGATCCCTATCATGGGCCGGGACAGGCACATGGGCTGTGCTTTTCGGTCCAGCCGGGCGTGCGCACACCGCCCAGCCTCGTCAATATCTACAAGGAAATGGCGAGCGACCTCGGCATCCCGCCGGCGCGGCACGGATATCTGAAGCATTGGGCCGAACAAGGCGTGTTGCTGCTCAACAACGTCCTGACGGTCGAAAGCGGGCAAGCGGCATCGCATCAGGGCAAGGGGTGGGAGAAGTTCACCGACGCCGCGGTCGCAGCGGTCGCTGCCGACCCCGCACCCAAGGTCTTCATCCTGTGGGGCAGCCACGCGCAGCGCAAGGCTGCGAACGTGCCGGGACTGGGCGCCGACGGCCCGCACATGATCCTGCGCGCACCGCATCCTTCGCCCTTGTCGGCGCACAACGGCTTTTTCGGGTCGCGGCCGTTCAGCCAGGCGAATGCCTTTCTGGAGGCGCACGGCCGCGGCGCGATCGACTGGCGGCTGCCCGATCCCGTCGACCTGCCAGCGGCATGAGCATCCTCGCAGATCCGCTGACGTTCGCGGTGCTGATCGTCGCGGTCATCCTGCTCGGCATGGCGAAGGGCGGGTTGGCCGGGGTCGGCGCGCTCGCAACACCGCTGGCGGCGCTGGTGCTGCCGCCGGCCACCGCGGCGGCTTTGTTGCTCCCGATCTTGATCGTGCAGGACGTCATCAGCGTGTGGTCGTTTCGCAAGACGTGGGACGGCTGGGTCATCGGCTGGATGCTCCCCGGTGCGGCGGCGGGCGTTGCGGCCGGATATTATTATGCCGACCGCGTCGATGAGGCGCAGTTGATGGCGGCGCTCGGCGCGATCACGCTCGCCTTCGGCCTCTATCGCCTGTGGGTCGAGCGCGGCGGACGCATCGTCGCGGCGTCGCGCTCGCCGGGCTGGGTGGGGACGCTGTTCGGCGGACTGATGGGGCTCACCAGCCAGATCGCGCATGCCGGCGGTCCGCCGTTCCAGATGTGGGTGACGCCGCGCAAGCTGCCGCACCTCAGCTTTATCGGGACCAGCGCCATCCTGTTCGCGATCGTCAACTGGATGAAGGTTCCCGCCTATCTGGCGCTGGGCGCCTTCCCGCACGAGGTAATCGTCGCGGCCCTGCTCCTGATGCCGCTGGCGATCGTGGCGACGCTGCTGACGGTGCGCTGGCTGAAGCGGATCGACGGCGCGCGCTTCTATGTGATTGTCTACGGGTTGATGGTCTTGCTGGGTGCGAAGCTGTTGTGGGACGGGATCGCCGGATGAGCGGGGCACCGACGATCCTGGTCGACGCTGACGCCTGCCCGGTGAAGGACGAAATCTACCGCGTCGCCTGGCGCCACGAAGTCCGCGTGAAGGTCGTCAGCAACAGCCGTCTGCGTGTTCCCGACCACCCGCTGATCGAGCGGATAACGGTGTCCGACGGTTTCGATGCTGCCGACGACTGGATCGCGGCGGAGGCCGATGCGCTCAGCATCGTCGTCACCGCGGATATCCTGCTCGCCGACCGCGCGCTCAAGGCGGGGGCGATCGTGTTGGCGCCGAATGGCAAGCCCTTCACTGCAGCCTCGATCGGACCGGCAATCGCGACGCGCGCGATCATGGCCGATCTGCGCGCCGGCATGGGCGCCGGGATCGGCGGGCCGCCACCCTTTTCAAAGGCCGACCGGTCGCAATTCCTGCAAGCGCTCGACGCTGCACTCGTCCGGTTAAGCCGCGCGGGGTAGGGCGTTGCCGGGCTTGACCCGCACCGCAACCGTGCGCATCGTGTGGTCATGGCGCGCACCTACAGAAGTTTTGCCGAATTCTGGCCCTTCTACCTGCGCGAGCATGGCAAGCCGCGCACGCGGGCGCTCCACTATGTGGGGACATCGCTCGTCGTGCTGCTGGCGGTAGCCGCGCTTGCGACCGGGCGCTGGTGGTTGTTCGCTGCGCTTCCTGTCGCGGGCTATGCCTTTGCCTGGGCGGCGCATTTCGGGGTCGAGAAGAATCGCCCCGCGACCTTTACCTATCCCGTGTGGAGCCTCGCCGCCGATTTTCGCATGTGGGCGCTGTGGCTGACCGGCCGGCTGGGAGGTGAGCTCGACAAGGCCGGTGTTGCCCGCTGAGCCGGAACCATCGCGGCGCTGCGGGCTTCCTGCAAAGAGATAGCCATCAGAAGGAGCAAAGCGATGACGGTCAACAGCGGTTCGGCACGGTACGAAGGGTTCGGCAAGGACGGCAAGGGGCATATCTGGACGGCGCGCGGCGCGCTCGATGCGCAGCCCTATGGCTTTGCTTCGCGCTTCGAGGACGGGCCCGGTACAAATCCCGAAGAGCTGATCGCGGCGGCGCATGCGTCCTGCTTCACCATGGCGCTGTCCTTCGCACTGGCACGGGCGGGGTTCAGCGACGGACAGATCGATACCAAGGCTGATGTGACGCTCGACAAGGATGGTGACGGCTTTGCAGTGACCAAATCGGCATTGACGCTGACGGCGCGGGTGCCGGGGATCGAGGCAGACCGTTTTGCGGCCATCGCAGCCGATGCGAAAGCCAATTGCCCGATCTCGAAAGTTTTGAACTGCGATATCACGCTCGAACACACGCTCGAGAATTGAGGCGGTGCGCCGGGCCGGCCCAGGCCGGCCCGGCGGCTAAGCCTAACGACAGCGCACGTCGTCCTTCTTGCTGCCGCGGTCGATCGCATTGCCCGCAACCGCCCCGCCGATGGCACCGATCACCGTGCCCAACGTCTTCGAATCGCCCGGCGCTATGACGTTGCCGAGGACGCCGCCGGCGATGCCGCCGACGATCAGCCCGGTAGTGCCGTCGGAACGGCGGCAATAATATTTGCCGTCGCGGCCGCGATAGACGCGGTCGCCGTCGGACATGCGGCGTTCGCGGTAGCGGCGGTCGTTGCGGTAATAATTGTCGGCATAGTAGCCGCCGTAGCGCGGATCGGGATTGTTCCAGTCGTAGCGGCCGTATCGGTCGTGATAGCTGTTGTCGTAATAGCCGTAGCCGCCATCGTCGTAGCCATAGCTGCCGGTCGAGGCGCAGCCCGCAAGCGCGGTCGCCGCTGCGAGGGGGGCGAGGGTGAGCATCACTGCTTTTTTCATATCGTCTCTCCTGACCTGTCGGGGGAAGGCCGGGGGAGCGGCCGGATGGAGTGCAGGTCTTCCGCCATAGAAGACCCGCGAACGCCGCCAGTGGTTCCGTTGCGGGCCGGAGCGTCTGCCTTGACTCGGCGGCGGCGAAGGCGCCTATTCGCCTCTGAAAACAGGAACAGTTGGAGAGAGATGCCATGAACGTCGCTGCGTCGCCGCGCAGTTTTTCCCGCCTGGAAGTCATGCCGATGACCCCGTCGATCGGCGCCGAGATCGGCGGGATCGACCTGTCGGCCGAGCAGGACGACGAGACGATCGCCGAAATCCGCGCCGCGCTGCTGGTGCACAAGGTGATCTTCTTTCGCGACCAGTTCATCACCGCCCGGCAGCATATCGCCTTTGCCAGCCGCTTCGGGACGCTGGAGATTCACCCCGCGACGCCGAAGGACCAGCCCGACCCCGAAGTGCTGCACATCGCCTATGGACCGAATTCGAAGGGGCAGGAGAATGCGTGGCATTCGGACGTCACCTGGCGCGCCGAACCGTCGCTAGGGTCGATTCTGCGCGCGGTCGAGGTGCCGCCGGTCGGCGGCGACACGCTGTTCGCCGACATGGGCGCCGCCTTTCGCGGCCTGTCGCCCGCGATGCAAAACTGGTGCCGCGGCCTGACCGCGGTCCACGACATCGCCCGCGTCTTTGCCCGCCGGCTGGGCAAGCGGCCGGAGGAGCTGCACGATCAATATCCGCCGCAACGCCACCCGGTGGTGCGAACCCACCCCGAAACCGGCGAGCAGGCGCTCTATGTCAACACCGCCTTCACCAGCCATATCGAGGGGCTGAGCGAGAAGGAGAGCGATTGGCTGCTGACGCATCTCTACGCGCAGGCGGCCGCCCCCGAATATCAGTGCCGCTTTCGCTGGGAGGCGGGGTCGGTCGCCTTTTGGGACAATCGCGCCGGTCAGCATTATGCGGCTTCCGACTATTTCCCCGCGGTGCGCCGGATGGAGCGTGTGACGATCGCCGGCGACCGGCCTTTCTACAAGGATGAGCGCCGGGACGGGTAGTCGCTGGTTGGCCGTCCCGCCGGGTCAGCCGCCGTCCGTTTCTGTCGCCGCAACGCGCGGGCGCAGCAGCAGGACGAGGAAGGCGAGAGTGAAGATCGCGTCGCCCGCCAGGATCGCGCCCGTCGCGGCGGGCAGCGTGCCGGCGACGACGCCCGGCGCCATCAGCGCGACGATGCCCGCCTTTCCGACGACCCCCGCCCACAGCACCGCGCGCAGCCGCAGCGGATCGGTGGCGACGATCGCGTAGGCGATGCCGAAGCAGGCGACGAGCAGGCCGACGATCCGCGCTTCGAGCGATGTCGCTGGCCCGGCCAGCGCCGCGCCCCCGATGACCAGATTCCACAGCGCCGCGGCGCCGAGTATCGCCCGCCATATCCGCATATCCCGTCTCCTCCCCTCCCCTGGATGTGCCCGAAGGTGTCGGGGCAAGGCAGCCGTTCGGCGCCGCGGCGTCAACTGGCAAAGGTGACGGGTGCGGAGCGCCCGGATTGGAAATACCCCGCCCGGTCAGTCGATGATCTCATCCTTCCCCTCGGCCTTCAGCCGGGCGAGGCCGTCCTTCATCGCCTGCAGCACGTCGGGCAGGTGCGGGGTCCAGCTTTCGACTTCGCCGACGATGCACAGCGGCGCGCGGCTGCGGTAGCTGCGCGTCGGGTTGCCGGGAAATTTCTTGTCGGTGAGGTTGGGATCGTCGAACCAGTCGCCGGTCGGCTGAACGATATAGATGCGTTCGCGCGCGTCGCCGGCGGCAAGCTCGCACCCCCAGATCGCCGATTCGAGCGCGGCGGAGAAATAGATCCACGATAGCGGCGTCTCGGTGCCGTAATTGCTGGTCCAGCCGGGCGCGAGCAGATCGCCGACGGCCAGGTCGGCGCGGGTGCCGTGGTAGAAGGTCGCGCCCGCATCGGGGCCGGTGGGCTTGGAACTGGCTCTCATCGCAGGCTCTCTGTCGCTAGCTGGAACGCGCTGAAACGGATTGGGCGCGACCGGCATCAACCACTGGCGCGCGCTTCAGTTCCCCGGCGGACGATGCGCGCCATTCAGGCGGAAGTTGTCAATCTTGTCACTTCCCTTCGGTACCCCGATACCCGCGTAGCATGGAGCGCCAGTGCGGTGCGGCGGCAGCGGCGGTCGCGGACACCGCGGGCGCATCGGGATCGAAGGCGTCAGTTGACAGCAGATATTTTTGGCAATGTCCGCTGGACTATCTCAATCATGCTCGCGGCCACCCGCGCCCATATACAGCTCCCGCCCGGTGTCCTCATAGACCTGGCTCATTTCCGCCATGCCCTTCTCGGCCTCTTCCGCCGCGATGAAGCCCGCGCTGTCCTGATTTTGCAGCTTCGCGAATTCCCGCACTTCCTGGCTGATCTTCATCGAGCAGAATTTGGGGCCGCACATGCTGCAGAAATGCGCGGTCTTGGCGCCTTCTGCGGGGAGCGTCTGGTCGTGATATTGCTCGGCCGTGTCGGGGTCGAGGCTCAGGTTGAACTGATCGCGCCAGCGGAATTCGAAGCGCGCTTTCGATAGCGCGTCGTCGCGGACCTTGGCGGCGGGGTGGCCCTTGGCGAGGTCGGCGGCGTGGGCGGCGAGCTTGTAGGTGACGACGCCGACCTTCACATCGTCGCGGTCGGGGAGGCCGAGATGCTCCTTGGGCGTGACGTAGCAGAGCATCGCGGTGCCGTACCAGCCGATCATCGCGGCGCCGATGCCGCTGGTGATATGGTCGTAGCCCGGCGCGATGTCGGTGGTGAGCGGCCCCAATGTGTAGAAGGGCGCCTCGCCGCAGGCCTCGAGTTGCTTGTCCATATTCTCCTTGATCTTGTGCATGGGCACGTGCCCCGGACCCTCAATCATCACCTGCACGTCCTGGTCCCACGCGCGCTTGGTGAGTTCGCCCAGCGTGTAGAGCTCGGCGAACTGCGCCTCGTCGTTCGCGTCGGCGATGCTGCCGGGGCGGAGGCCGTCGCCCAAGGAATAGGCGATGTCATAGGCCTTCATGATCTCGGTAATCTCGTCGAAGCGTTCGTAGAGGAAGCTTTCCCTGTGATGCGCGAGGCACCATTTCGCCATGATGCTGCCGCCGCGGCTGACGATGCCGGTGACGCGCTTGGCGGCGAGCGGGACGTAAGGCAGGCGGACGCCGGCGTGGATGGTGAAATAGTCGACGCCCTGCTCGGCCTGTTCAATGAGCGTGTCGCGGAAAATCTCCCACGTCAGCTCCTCGGCGATGCCGCCGACTTTCTCCAGCGCCTGATAGATGGGGACGGTGCCGATCGGGACGGGCGAATTGCGGATGATCCATTCGCGCGTGTCGTGGATGTTGCGCCCGGTCGACAGGTCCATGACGGTGTCGGCGCCCCAGCGGATCGACCAGACCATCTTGTCGACTTCGGACGCGACGTCGGACGCGACCGCGCTGTTGCCGATATTGGCGTTGATCTTGACCAGGAAATTGCGGCCGATCGCCATCGGCTCGCTTTCGGGGTGGTTGATATTGTTGGGGATGATCGCGCGGCCGCGCGCGACCTCGTCGCGGACGAATTCGGGGGTGACATAATCGGGGATGCTCGCGCCCCAATCCTGCCCGTCGCGGATATATTCTGCGAGGCGTTCACGGCCGAGATTCTCGCGTGTCGCGACATATTCCATTTCGGGCGTGATGATGCCGCGGCGGGCGTAGTGCATCTGGCTTACGTTCTGGCCGGGTTTGGCGCGAAGCACGGTCTTGCGGACGTTGGGGAAGGCGGGCACGCCGCCCGACCGGTCGGGGCCGAGCTGGCCGTTATCCTCGGGCCGCACCTCGCGCTGGGTCACCTCCTCGACATCGCCGCGGGCGCGGATCCACGCGGCGCGCAGTTCGGGGAGGCCCTGCGCGATGTCGATGCTCGCATTGGGATCGGTGTAGGGGCCCGACGTGTCGTAGACGCGGACGCTGGGCTCGCCCGAATGCGGGTCGAGGTCGATCTCGCGCATCGCCACGCGGATGCCGCTGTCCGTCGGGCTGGCGATGTGCACCTTGCGGCTTCCGCGAATGGGGCCGGTGGTGACGCCGATGCGGTCGGCGGCTTCAATGCGGGAATCGATGTCGGCCATGGGGTTCAGCTTTCCTTGGGGTGGGGTTCAGACAAGACGGAAGAGGCCCGCGGCGGTGAAGCCGAGGCCGAGGAGTAGCGCGAGGACGGCGAGCGGGCGCGTGCGCGTCCCCAGCTTGCGCATCCAGAAACGGACATAGAGATCGGCAAAGGCGGTGACTGCCAGCGCCTCGATCACCGCGAGCCCGCCGAGGATGGTGAGGACGAGCGCGAGCGGATCGCCCGCGGGCCAGCCGTCGCGATTGGCGAGGTAGAGCAGGGTGCCGAAGATGATCTCGAACAGTCCGGTGAGCATCTGGAGCGCGGACGAGCCTTCTATCTCCTCGATCATCCGGTGCCACTGGCCGGGACGGCGCAGCTCGTCGATCGCGGCCGCGAGCACGAACAGGCCGAGGATCAACGCCGACCAGGCGGGCACCTGCGCGGCATAAGGAGCGGCGGGGATGACGGCATCGGGCATGGCACGCTATCCTTCCTTCCTGACGGACGGGAAGGGGGTGCAAGCGGTCCGGTGAAGATCCAGCGCGCGCCCTCCCTCCGCCCGTATTACCGGGATCAGGTTCGACGGGTCGCGGTCTATTCCGCTCTCAACCTGCGATTGCGCGGCAGGCTCCCCGGGGACGCGGCCACCATAGGCGCGCGCGGCGCGGCTGTCCATCGCGGCGGCTAGACTTTGCGCGGCGGCATCGCATAAGCTGGCACCGGGTCGCGGAAAAAGGCTGACGATGCGGGGGTTTCGATGAAGATATGGATGGGGGCCGCGGCGGTCACGGCAGCGGCGATGGCAACGGTAGTGGCGCAGGCGCAGGCGCCGGCCAAGGCAGCGGGCGACGAAACGCCGGCGCGAATCTGCGGCAACGATGACGCGAGCGAAAGCGTCGAGGCGATTGCGGCGGCGTGCAGCGCGGTCATCGCCGACAGCCGCTATGGCGCTCGCGACCATGCCATCGCCTATGCGCGGCGCGGCCTCGCCTATGTCGATCTGGGCAAGTTGGACCTGGCGGTCGCCGATACCGCCAAGGCCACCGGACTCGAGACGGGCAATGATTTCATCTGGGTCGCGCGCGGCATCGCGCTGGCGAGCGCTGGAAATCTCGGGGAGGCGAAGGCGGCCTATGATCGTGCGCTTGCGATCGGTCCCGGCCACAGCGGCAGCCTGACGAAGCGCGCCGCCGTACTGCTCGACCTCGACAAGCCGGAAGAAGCGCTGGCCGATGCCAATGCGGCGCTGGCGGCAGAGCCCGGCAATTTCGAGGCGCGCATCATGCAGGCACAGGCGATCGCAAAGCTGGGCGATCATGCCAGGGCGCTGGCGCAGTTTGACAAGCTGATAGCCGAAAATCCCCAACCCTTTCTCTACAATCTGCGCGGCGACGCGCGGCTGGACGCCCGCAATTATGCCGAGGCGGCGGCCGATTACAGCGAGGTTCTGAAACATGGTTCCAATGCGCCGACACTTAGCGCGCGGGGCTGGGCCTATCGGATGGCGGGCGAACTGGGCAAGGCGATCGCCGATTTCGACGCGGCGATCCGTAGCGATCCAACGCTGTTTGCGGCTTATACCGGGCGCGGCGAGGCCTATGTCGAGCTCGACGAAGATGAGCGCGCGGTCGCCGATTTCACCAAGGCGCTGAAACTGCAGCCCGGCCATGCCGGCGTGCTGCGCGAACGGGGTTCCGCCTACAGCGAACTCGGGAAACTGGCGCTCGCGATCGCGGATTATGACACGGCGTTGTCGATCGAGCCCAAGAATAGCGACATGCTCAACGGCCGATGCTGGGCGCGGGCCGTGGCCGGGGCCGAACTGGCGAAGGCGCTCGCCGATTGCAACGCGGCGATCACGCTCGCGCCAAAGGAGGCGAACACCTATGACAGCCGCGGGCTGGTCAAATTGAAGCTGGGCGACAATGCCGCCGCCTTCGCCGATTACGACACGGCGGCCAAAATGGACCCGACCCGCTCGAGCTATTTTTATGGGCGGGGAATCGCCGCGATCCGCCTTGGCCGCAGGGCCGAAGGCGAGGCCGATCTGGCAAAAGCCGGCAATATGGATGCCGGGGTCGCCGCGCGCTACGCCAAGCATGGCGTGACACCTTAGGGCCGACACCTTTGATGCCCCGATCCTACGGGCCTGTCTGTGCGGCGCCAGGCCCGCCGGACCCGCATTGCGCCTTTGTAATGTTGCGGACGCAGGGGCGCCATGATGGGCGCGCCATCTTCGCCTTCCCATCGGGATGAAAGGAAGGCCTGTCATGTTGAGGATCAAACTCGCCACGCTTGGCGCCGCTGCGCTGATCGCGCTATCGGGAACGGCGGCGGTCGCGCAGGATGCGCCGCCCTATTGCTCGAAGACGGTGACCGACAATTGCATGCAGCGCGAAGGCCATGCGGTCGCGGCCAGGCACCATGCGGCGCGCAAGCATCAGGCAGCGCTCAAGCACGCCGCCGCTCGGCGCCGCGCTGCGGCACATCGCAAGGCGGCGCAGCGCAGGATGGCTGCGAAATCGGCGCCGGTACCCGCGCCCAAGAAGTGAAGCCGCGCCATGCGCCGCCGCGGGTCGCGCGGCGCATGGCGTTTTCCTCCGCACGTCGCGGCTTGCGGCGCGGCCCGGCTCCGCTACACTCCCCCGCAAAGAAACAATAACGGGAGAGCGATATGGCGTCGGTGATGGACGAAGCGCGGGCGATCACGCCGGTCGATGTCAGCGACATCGCGATCTATGTCGAGGATCGCTGGCGCGAGCCTTTTGCGCGGCTGCGCGCCGAGATGCCGGTGAGCTGGTGTCCCGAAAGCCCCTATGGCGGCTATTGGTCGGTCGCGACGCACGCGCTGGTGCAGGCGGTCGAGCTTGATCCGGCGACATTTTCCTCGTCGTGGGAAAATGGCAATATCGTCATCGCCGATCCGCCCCCCGAATCGAACCTGCCCAATTTCATCGCCGCCGATCCGCCGGTCCACACCGCGCAGCGCAAGGTGATCGCCCCCGCCTTCAACCCGAGCCAGATGGCGGAGCGCGAAAAGACGGTGAAGCAGCGGACGCGCGAGCTTTTCGACGCGCTCCCGGTCGGCGAGACGTTCGACTGGGTCGAGAGCGTGTCGGTTCCGCTGACGATAGGGATGCTGTGCATCCTGTTCGATTTTCCGTGGGAGGAACGCCACGACCTCAAACGCTGGTCCGACTATGGAGGCAATGTCTCGCCCGAGACAGCGAGCGAGGAATATCGCGCGCAATGGATGGCCGAAATGGCCGCGATGCTCGCGCGCTTCGACCGCGAGCTCGAAGCGCGCAAGGCGCTGCCGCCGAGCGACGACCTGTTGTCGCGCATGGTCCACAGCGAGGCGATGGGCAGCCTGAACCCGATGGAGCGGCTCGCCAACATCGCGCTGCTGATCGTCGGGGGCAATGATACTACGCGCAATTCGATGAGCGGGCTGGTCGAGGCGCTGCACCGTTTTCCCGGCGAGCTCGATCGGCTGCGCGCCGACCCCGCGCTGATCCCCAATGCGGCGCAGGAGATCATCCGCTGGCAATCGCCGGTCACGCACATGCGGCGGACCTGCATGGCCGACACCGAACTGGGCGGACAGACGATCCGTCAGGGCGAAAAGGTGATCCTCTGGTATATTTCGGCGAACCGCGACGAGAGCGTGTTTCCGCAAGCCGACCTTTTCGACGTCGGCCGCGACAATGCGCGGCGCCATGTCGCCTTCGGTCACGGCATCCACCGCTGCGTCGGAGCGCGGCTGGCCGAAATCCAGCTTTGCACACTGATCGAGGAAATCGTCGCGCGCAGCATCCGCATCGAACCGCAAGGCGCGCCCGAGCGGCTGGCGAGCCCCTTCCTCCATGGGTTTGTCCATATGCCGGTGCGGATCGTCGCCGACTGACTTTCCAGACTGGAAAATTGTCACTTGCCGAATCGGAAAGTCAGACGTATTACTTTCCGAACTGGAAAGTTATGCAGCGGCACCCGTCTTTTCCGCATCAGGACAGAGGAGCAAGAGACATGAACCCGATCGAAGCCCGCGCCGCGCTCGACAGTATCGACGACGTCCAGCGCGACCTGGCACTGAAGGCGACCTATTGCCCGCCGTGGCGCCACGCGGCGTTTGGCGCGGTCATGGCGCTGCTCGTGCTGGGACAGGGTTTCGGCATCGCGATCATGGCGCCGCTGTTCGTGGTCGCGATGCTGGCAGTGGTGCTGCTCGTCGCCGACGACCGGCGGCGTTATGGTCTGTTCGTCAATGGTTATCGCAAGGGCCGGACCCTGCCGGTTACGCTGGCGCTGCTCGGCGCGATGCTGGCGGCGATGCTCGGCGAAATCCACGCCCGCGAAGCCGGACTGACGCTGGGCACGAAACTGGGCATCGCCGCCATCGCCTTTGGTGTCGCCGTCGCCGCGAGCGTCGCCTGGAGCCGCGTCTATCGCCGCGAGCTGCTGAAGGGCACCGCCTGAGCCATGGACGGGATCGACATGGCGCTGCATGCGCCGGCGCGGCTGCAGATAGCCGCGCTACTCGCCAAGGTCAGCGAGATGGAGTTCGCCAAGCTTCGTGAACTGGTTCAGGTAAGCGATTCGGTGCTGTCCAAGCATCTCGCCGCGCTGGTTGACGAAGGCTATGTCGATTTGCGCAAGGCGCCGCTCGGGGGACGCCAGCGGACATGGGCTTCGCTGACCCGCGCCGGGCACCGCGCGCTCGAGGCGCATGTTGCCGCGCTGCGCGCCATCGTCGCCCATCTTCCCGTCGCAGCCGAATAAGGCTAGGGGCGTCGCGGCTTTCCGGTCGGGGTGCGGGGGCCGGCCATGCCCATTGCCCCGCCGGATGATCTGAGCATGAAGGCAGATATGGTGCCCGATAGCGGCATTGCCGCAGGGACGGTGTCGCGGCGCGACTGGACGGCGTTGCTGGCGCTGGCGCTCGTACTGCGGCTGGTCGCGGCGTGGCAGGAAAGCGTGCTTCACCCCGACGAGGTCTTCCAATATCTCGAAGGCGCGTTCCGCCTGCTCCACGGCTATTCGGTTGTGACCTGGGAATATCGCGACGGGATGCGCGGCGACCTGTATCCCGCCTTGCTCGCGCTGCCGATGCGGCTCGGCGAATGGATCGCGCCCGACGGTAGCCTGACCATCTGGCTGCCGCGGACGATGATGGCGATTTTGTCGCTGTCGATAGTCGCCGTAGCCGGCTGGATGGGCGCGCGCGTATCGCGGATGCATTTCTGGGTGGCGGGGCTGATCGCCGCATGCTGGCCCGATCTGGTCATCTTCGCGCCGCATCCGCTGACCGAACAAATGGCGGCCTTGCTGGCGGCGCCCGCGGTCGCGCTGCTTTCGCCCGAACGGAGCGCGCGGCAACTGTTGGCGATCGCGGCGGCAATCGGGCTGGCGGTTGTCTTCCGTCCGCATGTCGCGCCCGCGCTGGCGCTGGTGCTGTTGCTATATGCCTGGCGCACCGGATGGCAAAGCCTGTGGCCGCTGGTCGTGGGCGGCCTGATCGGCCTCGCCATCGGCGGCGTCAGCGATATTGCAGGGGGACATTGGCCGTTCGAATGGATGGTGCATAATGTCGAACGCAACATTGTCGACAATGTGTCGGCTCGCTACGGCGTGTCGGGACCGTTCCAATATCTGATCGATATGGCCAAGCTGTGGGGTTTCTGGACGCTGCCACTGCTGCTGGTCATCGCGATCGGCGCGCGGCGCTATCCCTTGCTGCTGGTGCTCGCGATCGCCAATATCGCGCTCCACTCGGCGATCGGGCACAAGGAATATCGCTTCATCATCCTGTCGGTTTCGGCGATGATCCTGCTCGCGGGGGTCGGGACCGGCGATGCGATCGGCTGGATCCGGCGGCGCACGGGGCGCGGCACGCTGTTTCCGGTCGCGATCGTGACGGTGGTGTGGGTCGCGGCGGCGGCGCAGACGACCCCGACGCTCTATCATTACGGGCGGGCGACGGTGACGCCCTTTGCCGGCGAGGCATTCGATCTGGCGCGCGCGCGGCCCGGTCTGTGCGGGATTGCCGTGATCGGATATCCCTTTTCGCGGGCGCACGGATATGCGCGGTTGCAGCGACCGGTGCCGATGCTGTTGCAGACTCCCCGCGATCCGCGCCTCGACCCGGCGCTGTTCAATTTCGCGCTGGTCAAGAAAGGCTATGCCGCGCAATTGCCGCCCGATTTCCGCGTGACGCGCTGCGCGTCCGATGGAGGCGCGTGCGTCTTCGAACGTCAAGGCGGGTGCCGCGCCGGCCATTCGCCCGGCGAAATCAACACCTACCTCATTCGGCGCGGGATGTAGGAGAAGGGCGATGCGACCCGATCTGGACGATCCCGAGGCGCGTGCCGCCTATCGCCGCGAACTGCTCGGCGTCGGGCGCGGGATGCGGCGCGTCGGCTTTTCCGCGAGCCTGCTAGCGCTCGCGCTGCTGATGGGGCCGCGGATGGGCGGTCCGTGGATGCTCGGCCCGCTGCCGACGCAATATTGGGGCTGGGCGGCGCTGCTGCTCAGCTGGACGCTGTTCGTCGTCGTGATCCTGCGGCGCACCCGCCACCACAAGCGGCGGATGGCCGAATAGCCATCGCCGGATCGCGATCAGGCGTAGCGGAATTCGTCGCTGCGCAGGTCGATGAGCGGGAACGCGTCCTTTTCGGCCCAGTAATCCTGATTGTGCCGCCATTCGGGCTTGTCGCCGCGCCGCGGCATCGCATCGAGCCCGCGCATCAGATAGCCGGGATTGAAATTGTCCGCTTCGATCCACGGCAGGATGGCCATGCCTTCGTCCTGCGGCCGCAGCACGACCTCGACCTTCTTTGCGCCGATATCGTCCATATGATTGAGCAGATTGCAGACGAAATCGCCCATCATGTCGACGCGCAGCGTCCAGCTAGCGCGGAAATAGCCCATCACCCACGCCATGTTGGGAACGCCGGTCATCATCATGCCGCGGTAGGTGACGGTATCGGCCCAGTCGACGGGCTTGCCGTCGACCTCGAACGGAATGCCGCCCATGACCGAGAGGTTGAAGCCCGTTGCGGCAACAATGATATCGGCCTCGATCTCGGTTCCGTCCGCGGTGCGGACGCCCGTTTCGGTGAAGCGGTCGATCGTGTCGGTGACGACGGTCAGCTTGCCCGCCGTCGCGGCGCGGAAGATGTCGCCTTCGGGGCAGAAGGCGAGCCGCTGCTGCCATGGGCGGTATTTCGGGGTGAAATGCGGTTCGAATGCAAAATTGGGATCACCCGAAAAGGCGCGGATCAGCTCTTTCAGCTCTTCGAACACCTGATCGGGTTCGGTCTCGCAGCGGCGCGTCATCAGATCCTGATCGTGCATGATCTGTGCGCGCACCACGCGGTGGACGGTGGGTTCGTCGATCCCGACCTCGCGCAGCCGGTCGGCAAGCTCGTTCTTGTTTTCGGAGCAGAAGAAATAGGTCGGCGAGCGCTGGAGCATCGTCACATGTGCCGCCTTTTCGGCGAAGGCGGGGACGATCGTCGCCGCGGTCGCGCCCGATCCGATGACGAGGATGCGCTTGCCCGCATAGTCGGTCGCGGGATCCCAGAGCTGGGCGTGGACGAACTGACCCTTATAGTCCGAAAGGCCCGGCCAATCGGGGATGTAGGGCTTTTCATGGTCGTAATAGCCCTGGCACATCCACAGGAAATTGGCGGTGAAGACGACGGGGCCGCCGTCGGCCTTGCGCACCGCCTCGATCGTCCAGCGGTTCGTCTCGCTCGACCAGCGGCAGGCGGTGATGCGGTGCCCGTAATGGATATGGTCGCCGATGCCGTTTTCTTCGATCACCTCGCCCATATATTTCAGGATTTCATCGGCACTGGCGATCGGCGCACCGACCCAGGGCTTGAAGCGGTAGCCGAAGGTGTAGAGATCCGAATCGGAGCGGACGCCGGGATATTTATGCGTTTCCCAGGTGCCGCCGAACCTGTCCTTCATCTCGAGGATCGCATAGCTTTTGCCAGGGCATTGATGCTGGAGATGGTAGGCCGAACCGATGCCCGAAATCCCCGCGCCGACGATCAGCACGTCGACATGATTGGCATCCTTGGCAGTAGTGGCTTCGCGCGCCGCGGCGGGCGCCGTCGTGGTCGTCATGGCTTATCCGCTCCCATTTTCTCTAGTTAGGGTTATTACCCTATACTATCGAGCATGAGTCGCGCCAGTCCGCTTTGACGTGGATCAAAAGCGCCCGTGACGACGCGCTGTCAGCCGGTGCGGCGTGCCAGCCAGACCCCGGCGACCATCAGCGCAATGCCGGCGAGCCGCGCGGTGTCGACCGGAAAGCGCTGGGCGCCGAACAGGCCGAAATGATCGATGATCGCTGCGCTCGTCAGCTGTCCCACCAGCACGAAGAAGATCGCGTTGCCGACCCCGAAGCGCGGCGCGATGAAGGTCACGGAGATCACGTAAAAAGCGACGAACAGCCCGCCGAAATAGAAATGGAAGGGAATATCGGCGGAAAAGCGGATGTCGCCGAGCGCGCCGGTCGCGACCGCGCCGGTCAGCGCGACGAGCAACGCAAGCCCGAACAGGATGACCGACGCCGCCATCGGGCTGCCGAGCCGTCCGCCGAGCCCGCCGTTGAGCGCGGCGAGGATCGGGATGCCGACGCCAGTGAGGAACATGATCGAGGCAAAGGTTGGGGCGGGATTTGCGCTCATGCGGTCTGTCCTTGATTGTGCGGGGACGGGGGCTAAAGCCCCAGTTCGTCGAGGCCGGGATGATTGTCGGGGCGGCGGCCCGTGTCGCCGCGGTCCCAATGGAGCAAGCGCGCCGACTCGGCAATGGCGAGGTCGTTGATGCTCGCGATGCGGCGCGCCATCTGGCCGTTCGCTGCAAATTCCCAATTTTCATTACCATAGGACCGCCACCATTGGCCGTCATGGTCGTGCCATTCATAGGCGAAGCGCACCGCGATCTGGTTGCCGGTAAAGGCCCACAGCGTTTTGACCAGGCGGTAATCCTGCTCGCGCAGCCATTTGGCGGCGAGGAAATCGATGATGGCGTCGCGCCCGGCAAGAAAGATGTCGCGGTTCCGCCAGACGCTGTCCGGCGTATAGGCGAGCGCAACGCGCGCGGGGTCGCGGCTGTTCCATCCATCCTCAGCGAGTCGAACCTTTTGCGCCGCGCTCGCGGCGTCGAATGGTGGCAGCGGCGCTCGGGTGCCGGTCATTGAGCTGCCTCCTCCACGCATTCGTTCGTGGCGGGCCATCCGGGCATGGCGGGAAAGCCCGGCAGCGCAGCGATGCGGCGCGTCCAGTCGCGGATATGCGGCCAGTCGTCGAGGTCGATGCCGCCGTCGGGCGCAAGTGCCAGATAGGGGCTTGCGGCGATGTCGGCGATCGTCAGCCGGTCGCCGACGAGCCAGGTGCGCGCGGCCAGATGCGCATCGACGACCGGGAGGATACGCGTCGCGACGGCGCGCGCGCGGGGCCGGTCGATCGTCCAGCCGAACAGCTTTTCGGCGCGCAGCAGCGCGGGGCCATTGAAGATCTCATTGGCGGCGTGCGACAGCCAGACGGCAATCGCGCCGCGCTCTTCCGCCGTGCGGCCGTCCCAGTCGCCGGGCTGGTGGCGGGCGGCGAGATAGGCAATGATCGCCTGGCTGTCGCGCAGGACAAAATCGCCTTCGGCATAGACGGGTATCTGCGCCATCGGATTGAGCGCGCGAAAAGCATCGCCCCGCCGCCGCGCGGCGTCGACCGTCTCTTCTTCATGAGCGAGTCCGAGGAAGGCGAGCGCCATGCGCACCTTGTGCGCATTGCCCGACAGAGGCGAACCATAGAGGCGGATCATCGTCATTCTCCCTTCTGGGCCGTGCGCAATGCGTCGACCTGCGCGCGCAGCTGGTTGAGCTCGGCAGCCATCGGTCGGACGGCGGCGGAGATTTCGGCTTCGGTGAAGCGCGGAGTGATGTGCTGGGGACAGTTCCAGTCGAAACCCGCTATATCGATCACGAAGCCACGCTCGGGGGTTGCGCGGTAGCCGTCGGGCATCAGCGAAGTGACGAGCGCGGGATCTTCGGCGATGTCGACGATCCGCCCCTGACCGATCAGCTTGAGCCGCCGGCGATTGGGATAGTCCATCAGGAACAGCGACACGCGCGGATTTTCGGCGAGATTGGCGGTGCTGATATATTGGCGGTTGCCCGTAAAATCGGCGAAGCCGAGACGATTGCCGCCGAGCGGGCGCAGAAAGCCGGCCGGACCGCCGCGGTGCTGGATATAGGGCCAGCCCTCGGCGGTGATGCTGCCCAGATAGAAGCTGTCGCGGTCGGCAATGAAGTCGAGTTCGCGGGCGGTCAGCGTGTCGCTGCCGTCGCTGTCCGCCTCCATCCGCGCGTAGCTGGCGCGCGATCCGTGCTGCGTCTGCAGGCGCCGCGCCGCGTCGGTGAACAGGGTGCGGAGATAATGTTGCGCCATACGGGGGGCCTTCGGACAAGAGGACGCGAGCGAGCCGCCGGATCGGGGGCTGGGGTGGCCTTCGCTCGCCAACCCGATCTAGCGTGTTGCGGTAGACGCGATAATCAGCGATTGATGGACATCTCTATTTCACAATATGGAATAATCGGTGGACCGACTGCTGACTCTCGAGATGTTCGTGGCGGTGGCGAGCGAAGGCGGATTCGCTGCCGCCGCGCGCAAGATCGGCAGTTCGCCGCCCGCGGTGACGCGGGGCATTGCCGCGCTCGAGACCCGGCTCGGCACGAGCCTTTTCCACCGCTCGACGCGCGCGGTCGCGCTGACCGACCAGGGCGCGGCTTTTCTGGGGCAGGCGCGGCGTATCCTGGCCGATCTTGCCGGGGCCGAGCGGGCGCTGCGCGGCGGCGAGGCCGAACCGCGCGGCCAACTCTATCTGACCGCGCCGGTGATGTTCGGGCGGCTGCATGTCCTGCCCGTGGTCGGCGACCTGCTCGCCCGGCACGATGCGCTGGCGGTGCGGATGATGCTGATCGACCGCAATGTCCGCATCGTCGAGGAGGGTATCGACATCGCGCTGCGTATCGGACCGCTCGCCGATTCGAGCCTGAAGGCGGTCCGCATTGGCGCGGTGCGGCAGATGCTGGTCGCGAGCCCCGGCTATCTGGCGCGGCGGGGCGCGCCCGCGACGATCGACGCGCTCGCCGACCATGATCTGATCATCTCGACCGGACCGCGCGCGGCGGGCGAGTGGAATTTTGCCGAGCGTCGCTGGCGGGTCGAGCCGCGCCCGCGGCTGGTGGTGAACACCGTCGATGCGGCGATGGCGGCGGCCGAAGCGGGGATCGGCATCGCCAATCTGCTGAGCTATCAGGTGGTGGACGGCGTCGATGCCGGACGCCTGATCGCGCTGCTCAATGCCGAACAGCCGCCGGCCTTGCCCGTCCATCTGGTCTTCGAACAGTCGCGCGCCGGCCTGCCCGCGGTCCGCCTGTTGATCGAGGCGATGCGGCGCCGGATGCGCGCGGCGGGGCTGGGGTGACGCGCGCGCGGCGGCGCGCTAGGATAGGGCGATGACCGATCGTCCCTGTCCGAGCGCGCGCCGATGAGCCGCGCCCCGCGCCTTTTCGGCTATGCTTTGATGGCGGCGGCGGTGCTGCTGGCGCTTGCGATGCGGCGCGGGCTGGTCGAGAGCCTGGGGCCGTTTCCAGTCGCGGCGGTTGCACTGCTGACCGGGATGATCGGCGTGATGCTGGTGTTCACCGACCTGATGGTGCGCGGGCTTTATGCGCAGATCGGTGAGGCGAGGCGAGCCGAGGACGAGGGCGAATAGCGCCTTTTCGTTCGACACTCTCGGCGCTTATCATTATGACGGGCCGATGACTGACCGTCCGCATACGCCGCTGCTCGACACGGTGGATGTCCCCGCCGACCTCCGCAAGCTCAAGCCCGAACAGCTTCGCCAGTTCGCCGACGAACTGCGCGCCGAAACCATTTCTGCCGTGGGAACCACGGGCGGCCATCTGGGGTCGGGGCTGGGCGTCGTCGAACTGACCACCGCGCTGCATTATGTCTTCGACACCCCGCGCGACAAGATCGTGTGGGACGTCGGCCACCAATGCTATCCGCACAAGATCATCACCGGCCGCCGCGACCGGATTCGCACGCTGCGCCAGGGTGGCGGGCTGTCGGGCTTCACCAAGCGCAGCGAGAGTGAATATGACCCGTTCGGCGCCGCCCATTCGTCGACCTCGATCAGCGCCGCGCTGGGCTTTGCCGTCGCGAACAAGCTGAAGAATGAACCCGGCCGCGCGATTGCGGTGATCGGCGACGGGTCGATGTCGGCGGGCATGGCCTATGAGGCGATGAACAATGCCAAGCAGGCGGGCAATCGCCTGATCGTCATCCTGAACGACAATGACATGTCGATCGCGCCGCCGGTTGGCGGCCTGTCGGCCTATCTGGCGCGGCTGGTGTCGTCGCGGCCCTTCGTCGAGCTGCGCGAGATCGCGCGGCGTTTCGCCCGCAAGCTGCCGCAGCCGCTGCACAAGGCGGCGAGGAAGACCGACGAGTTCGCTCGCGGCATGGCGATGGGCGGCACGCTGTTCGAGGAGCTGGGCTTTTATTATGTCGGGCCGATCGACGGCCATAATCTCGACCATCTGATCCCGGTGCTGGAGAATGTGCGCGACAGCGACCATGGCCCGGTGCTGATCCATGCGGTGACGATGAAGGGCAAGGGCTATGGCCCCGCCGAGGCGGCGGCCGACAAATATCATGGCGTCCAGAAATTCGACGTCATCACCGGCGAACAGGCGAAGGCACCGCCGGGGCCGCCCGCGTACCAGAATGTGTTCGGCGAAACGCTGGCCAAGCTCGCCGACAGCGATCCGCGCATCGTCGCGATCACCGCGGCGATGCCGTCGGGCACCGGTGTCGACAAATTTGCCAAGGCGCATCCCGACCGGAGCTTCGACGTCGGCATCGCCGAGCAGCATGCGGTGACGTTCGCGGCGGGGCTCGCGGCGCAGGGGATGCGGCCGTTCGCGGCGATTTACTCGACCTTCCTCCAGCGCGCCTATGATCAAGTCGTCCACGACGTCGCGATCCAGAATCTGCCGGTGCGCTTTGCCATCGACCGCGCCGGGCTGGTCGGCGCCGACGGATCGACCCATGCGGGATCGTTCGACGTCACCTATCTCGCAACATTGCCAAATATGGTGGTGATGGCGGCGGCCGACGAGGCCGAGCTGGTCCACATGACTTATACCGCCGCCGAATATGACGACGGCCCGATCGCCTTTCGCTATCCGCGCGGCAATGGCACCGGCGTGCCGCTGCCCGGCAAGCCCGAGAAGCTGGAGATCGGCAAGGGGCGCGTCGTGCGCGCTGGCAAGACGGTCGCGATCTTCTCGCTCGGCACCCGTCTCGCCGAGGCGCTGAAGGCCGCCGACACGTTGGAAGCGCGCGGCCTGTCGACGAGCGTGATCGATCTGCGCTTCGCCAAGCCGCTCGACGAGGAGCTGATCCGCAAGACGCTGGCGAGCCACGAGGTCTGCGTGACGATCGAGGAGGGCGCGATCGGCGGGCTGGGAGCGCATGTGCTGACGCTGGCGAGCGACGCGGGGTTGATCGACGCGGGGCTGAAGCTGCGCACGATGCGGCTGCCCGACGTCTTCCAGGACCAGGATTCGCCGCAGGCGCAATATGATACCGCTGGGCTGAATGCGCCGCAGATCGTCGATTGCGTGCTCAAAGCGCTGCGTCACAACAGCGCGGGGGTCGAGGAAGCGGGCGCACGGGCTTGAGCGGCGCGGCGGCCTCTGGCGAGGTCTTCGAAGCATATTATTCGATTCCGCGGCTGCTGCTGGCGCTGGTCGGCGCTTTGGCTTTTGTTGCGGCGGCGCTGCTGATGGCAAATGCCGGGCTTGTTTCTGGTTCATGGCTGGTCGTGGGTGCTGCGGTCGCCGGAATCTCCTTTTTCGGCTTTGTCGCCGCTATTATCGTCCGACGCCTGTACGACCGGCGCGTCCAGATCCGCATTGATGCCAAGGGAATCATGGTGCGCGAATGGTCGGATCAGGTGATCGCGCATCGTTCGATCCGGCGCGCGAGCGACATGGGGCAGTTCGTCGGGCTCTTCCTGCACAAGCCTGAAAAATATCCGACGACCAGTCCGATGCGACGCTTTCTGCTGCGCGTCGGGGGCGAATTGCAACGATCGGCGGGCGATATTTATATCGTGAAATATCAATATGATCGTCGCGCGGATGCGATTTTTGGCGCGCTCGACCGGATGCGGCCGCGTTCGGCATTCGAAGAAGAGGTTGAGCGTCGGGTGGCGAACGCGCGCGCGTCGAGCTGATCCGCAGGAAAGGGGGCGTCGATGGATTTTCTGAAACTGATCCGGTCGCTCGACGAACTGCTGTACGAAATCATGTCGTGGCTGATCTTCTATCCGGTCACGCTGTGGCGCGCGCTGACGCGGCCGCTCAAGATGATGGACTATTCGGACGCCGAGCAGGGCGACGCCGAGGACCAGCAATATTCCGACACGCTGTCGCCGCCGCTGTTCCTGCTCCTGACGCTGGTGCTTTGCCACGCGGTCGAACTGTCGCTCGTGGGGCAGAATGCGGTGATCTTGCGCCGGACGGGACTGGGCGGACTGGTCAACGACGATTCGACCTTCATCCTGCTGCGCGTCGCCTTTTGCGCTGACGGTTTCGACGAGCGGGATGCTGATGCAACTGGCGCCGGGCGGCAGTCCGCTGTGGGGCCTCGCGCTGCTCCTCGCGGTCTTGCTGTGGTTCGGCAGCTTGCAGATATTGTGGTTTGCGCAGCATCTGCGGATCGGCCGGCTGCGCGCCGCGCTCCATGCCTCGCGCGCGATGGTCGAGGCGCTGATCGCCTTTGTCGCGATTTCGCTGATTTTCGTGGGGATATGAAAACGGCCCGGGTGTACCGGGCCGGTTTCGATCAATTTCCTGTGCGCAGGATCAGGCGCCGGGGATCGACGCGCTGGCTTCGCGGCCGTCGCCCTGTGGCGCGGCGATGATGTCGCGGGTGACGAGGCCCTTGTCGACGACCTGTGTATCGGGGCTGCCGACCTGGCTGCGGATGCCGGGGTCGGCGCGCGCGCCGTCGGCGCTGCCGATGATCGCGTCTTCGGCCGGGCTGCGCGGCGATTCGCCGCCGAAGAGCGCGCGCAGCGTCTGTTCGGCGGTGGTTTCGTTGCCGGGGCGCGCCGCGCCGGGGGCGGGCGGGGTCAGCGAGAAATCGGGCGGCACGACGAGCGGCGCCTGCCGCGACACCGCCATTTCGTCGGGGCGCTGGCGGCTGAACAGGCTGTTCGATCCGCAGGCCGACAGCGTCATCGCGACGATCGAGGCGGCAAGGATGGCTTTGGTCCGGTTCACTTCAAATAGACTCCCTATGCGCCCCGTTTACTCTTTTGCCGCCTGGTCGGCGGCGGTGGGGGTCTTTTCGCCGAAGAGCAGCGCGCGCGCAACCAGCAAAAGCACGCCGAGTGTGATGCAGGCGTCGGCGACGTTGAAGATCATGAAGGGGCGGAAGGCTCCGAAATGCAGATCGGCGAAATCGACGACATAGCCGAAGCGCACGCGATCGAGGATATTGCCGAGCGCGCCGCCGAGGATCATCGCGAGCGCGATGACGTCGCCCCGCGCCTTTTCGCGCGTCATCCATAGCGCGACCGCTGCGGCGACGATGGCGGTCAACGCGACGAGCGTCCAGCGCGTCGTGTCGTTGCATTTGGCGAACATCGACAGCGAAATGCCGCAGTTTTCCGCCCAGGTCAGGTTGAAGACCGGCAGCAGCTCGATCTGTCCATAGGGCTGGGTTTCGAGCGACAGCGGCACGACGACCACCCATTTGACGAGCTGATCGAGACAGAAGGCGACCGCGGCGACGATCAGGCCGAAGCGCAGGTGGGGAGAACGCGTGCTCATTGCGCGTCCAATACCGTCTCGCAGCGATTGCACAAGGCGCCGTCGGCGGTCACTTCGGGAAGGTGACGCCAGCAGCGGCCGCATTTGTGGTTTTCGGTGCGTTTCACGTCCCAGTCGCCTTGGTGGACGGTCGAAGTGATGAAGATTTCCTCATAATCGACGTCGCCGGCTTCGTTCGGGAGCCATACTTCGGCTTCTAGGCTGGAGCGGATGGTCTTTTCGCGGCGCAGCGGCTCGATGCGTTCGGTGACGAGCGCGCGGGTGCCGCGGATTTGCGCCCATTTTTCGACCAGTTGTGTGTTCCCGCGAAGGCGGGAACCGGCCGATGCCAGATCTGGATCCGCGCCTTCGCGGGGACACACGAGTTGATCGAGATCCGGCCACTCCAGCAGGTGGACGCTGCCCGCGTCGGGGAAGCGCGTGCCCCACACTTCCTCGCTGGTGAACACCAGCACGGGTGCGGCGTAGCGGACGAGGGCGTGGAACAGCACGTCGAGCACGCTGCGATAGGCGCGGCGAGTGTCGGTGCCGAGCGGCGCGGCGGGGCCGAGGTCGCAGTAGAGGACGTCCTTGCGGATGTCGAAATAGAAGGCTGACAGATCCTCGTTGCAGAAATCGGCGAGGAGGCGTGTGTAGGCGTTATAGTCGAAATCATCGACCGCTTGGCGCAGCTTCGCGTCGAGGTCGGTGAGCAGCGAGAGCATATAGCGTTCGAGTTCCGGCATCGCCGCGACATCGGTGATGCGTTCTTCGTCGCTGAACCCGTCGAGCGCGCCAAGCAGGTAGCGGAAGGTGTTCCTAAGTTTGCGATACTGGTCGGCGACCCCGGCGAGGATTTCCTTGCCGATGCGGTGATCCTCAGTGAAGTCGACGCTCAGCGCCCACAGGCGCAGAATGTCGGCGCCATAGTCGCGCATCAGGTCGATCGGGCTGATCGTGTTGCCCAGCGACTTCGACATTTTGAAGCCCTTGGCGTCCATCGTGAAGCCGTGCGTAAGGACGGCCTTATACGGCGCCTGCCCGCGCGTGCCGCAGCTTTCGAGCAGCGATGACTGGAACCAGCCGCGATGCTGGTCACTGCCTTCGAGATAGAGGTCGGCGCTGTGCGTCGAGCCGTCGTGGCGGACGAGCGCGGGCCAACGGCCGCTTTCGAGGACGAAGGCATGGGTGCAGCCCGAATCGAACCAGACGTCGAGGATGTCGGTGATGCGTTCGTAATCGGCCGCGTCATAGTCCGGCCCAAGATATTCTTGCGCGCGCGCGTCGCTCCACGCGTCGACGCCGGCTTCCTTCACCGCCGCGACGATGCGGTCGTTGACGAGCGGGTCGTTCAGATACTGGCCCGTCTTGCGGTCGACGAACAAAGTGATCGGCACGCCCCAGGCGCGCTGGCGGCTGAGCACCCAGTCGGGGCGCCCCTCGACCATCGACCCGATGCGGTTGCGACCCTTGGGCGGCACGAAGCGCGTGCGCTCGATCGCGTGCATCGCGGCCTGCCGCAGCGTCGGCGCGGCGCAGAGGCCCTCCTCATGCGGGTTGATCGCGCCGCCTTCGCTCTCCCAGCGCTGCTCGCGCGGCGCCTTGGGCTCGATATGGGTCATCACCTTGTCCATCGGCACGAACCATTGCGGGGTGCAGCGGAAGATGATCTTGGCCTTCGAGCGCCAGCTGTGCGGATAGCTGTGCTTGTAATCGGCGCTGGCGGCGAGCAGCGCGCCGGCTTCGCGCAGATCGGTGCAGATCGGGCCGTCGGGGGCGTTGAATTTCGGGTTGATCACCGACATGCGGCGCTCGTCATCGCCGCCGAGCCAGCCCCAATCGTCGCGGTAGCGGCCGTCGTCCATCACCGCAAACTGCGGTTCGAGCCCGTTCGCTTTGCACAGGTCGAAGTCGTCCTCGCCATGATCGGGCGCCATATGGACAAGACCGGTGCCGCTGTCGGTGGTGACGAAATCGCCCGCGAGGAAGGGACGCGGGCGCGCGAAGAAGCCGCCGAGCGCGTGCATCGGGTGGCGGGCGATGGTGCCGGCGAGGTCGGACCCAGAATAGATCGTTGTCTTGCGGTCGGGACCAAATTCGCGAGGGAGAAAGTCACCGTTGACCGTGCGGTCATCGATAACTTCTATGCCATCAACTTGATCCGTCGGGTTCATTTTGGCGAGTTCGACCGCGACCATTCGGCCTTTGCTGCCCTCAAGCCGGTTCAGTTCCGATTGCAGCCTTTGACGAAACTGAGGGAGCAGGGCGCGAGCAACGAGAAAGTACTTTCCCGCCCAGTTAGGCTTTGCGAAGGGAATTTCCGGATCTGCGCCTTCGTCGTAAATGTCAGCGATAACCTGCCAATATTCAACATCCGGCCCATAGGCCAAAGCCTGGTTGACCGGGATCGTCCATGGCGTGGTCGTCCAGATCACCGCATGAGCACCGACCAGCTCGGGGATCGGGCTCTCGACGATCTCGAATGCGACATCAATCTGCGTCGAGACGATATCCTCATATTCGACCTCGGCCTCGGCGAGCGCGGTCTTCTCGACCGGCGACCACATCACCGGCTTGGCGCCGCGATAGAGCATGTCGTTCGCGGCGAATTTGAGCAGTTCGCGTACGATCGTGGCTTCGGCTTCGAAATCCATCGTGAGATAGGGATGGTCCCAGTCGCCGCCGATGCCGAGGCGCTTGAGCTGCTCGCGCTGGGTGTCGACCCAGTGCTGCGCATAGGCGCGGCATTCGGCTCGGAATTCCTCGACCGGCACCTCGTCCTTGTTGAGCTTTTTCTTGCGATACTGTTCCTCAACCTTCCACTCGATCGGGAGGCCGTGGCAGTCCCAGCCGGGCACATAAGGGGCGTCCTTGCCCTTCAGCGTCTGGGTGCGGACGACCATGTCCTTCAGGATATGGTTGAGCGCATGGCCGATGTGCATGTCGCCATTGGCGTAGGGCGGGCCGTCGTGGAGGATGAACTGGTCGCGGCCCTTGCGGGCTTCGCGAATCTGCCCTTCCAGATTGCTCTCAAGCCATTTCGCCAGAATCAGCGGCTCCTTCTGCGGCAGGCCGGCCTTCATCGGAAAGTCGGTCTTGGGCAGGAAGACGGTGTCGCGGTAATCGCGCTGTTCTGCGGTAGGCGTGCTGTCGGTCATGGTCGCGGCGCTTAGCGCAAGTGAGGCGGGCTAGTCACGTTTAAGTTGATCGCGCCGTGTCCGGGCGTTTCGAAGGGCGTCTGGGCCCCGGCTTTCGCCAGGGTTCACCAGGCCCGAAACGGAGCTATTTCTGACGCGGGCGGAGCGCCGGGCCGAGGGTGTAGATGTCGTCGATCCACACATAGCCGGTGAAGCTGGCCGGGATCCGCGTGAGCTGGTCAACGCGCCACAGGCCCATGCCGCCCTGTTTGTCGCCGCGGGCGCCGGTCATCAGGACGCGGGTGCCGTGCGCGGCGGCGCGCGCCTGCAGGCGGTCAGGCCAGCCCCAATAGGCCCATTGATAGTCGAGCGGCACCATGATCGTACTGCCGACGCAGCTCGGCGGATACCAGCCCGACCAGCCGAGCTTGATATAATCGCCGGTGCAGCGCTTGGCGCCTTCGGGGTCGAGCGTCCAGGCGCGCGGCGCGCGGGCGCGGATCGGCTGGAGCACGCGCGCATCGCCGAAAAAGCCGAATCGCGGCTGGTTCGGATCGATCCCCGCGCGGGCAAAGGCGGCGAGCGCCAGCGCGCCTTCGCGCGGGTCGTGCGACTTGAAATTGACGATCAGCGACGCATGGCCGAGGTCGCGCAGCACATCGTCGAGGCTGGGCATCACTCCCACCCCTTTGCCGCGCAGAGGGAAGGTTTTTCCGCCGTCGGCGGTATAGCCGTAGCCGATGTCGAGCCGTTTGAGTTCGGCCATCGTGCGGTCGCGGATATTGCCCTTGCCGTCGGTGCGGCAGTCGAGGGTCCAGTCGTGGAACACCGCGAGCCGGCCGTCCTTCGTCGCCGCGACGTCGAACTTCACCGCCCCGGCATCGCGGCCGATCGCGACCTTCATCGAAGGCAGGCTGTTTTCGATATAGGCATGTTCGGGCGGATAGATGCGCGTCGCGGTGCAACTGTGGTCGGTGACGCCGCGATGGTCGAACAACTGCGAAACGCCGCGGTGCGCGATCAGGATGCGCTTGCCGACGGGATCGGGCGCGAGCCAGGTCGCGTTCGACAAGGTGAGCCAGGCGACGAGCGCGGCGAAGAGCCAGAGGAAGATTTTGGTGCCGCGCTTCATCGGCTTTTTGGGCGGGCCGGAGAGGCCGGCGGCCCAGTCGTCGCTGTCGGTCATCTTTCCCCCGTCGTCATGTTGGACCGGGAGCCCGGTTCACAATGCGCATGTCAGACGTCGGCGAGCAGCCGCTTCGCCTCGTCACAGTCCGCCGCGATCTGCGCCATCAGCGCGTCCATCCCGTCATATTTCGCCTCGGGCCGGATGAAGGCGCGGAATTCGACTTCGATTTCCTGACCGTAGAGTTCGCCGTCGAAATCGAAGAAATGCGGTTCGAGCAATTCCTTGGGCGGATCGAAGCTCGGCCGGATGCCGAGGTTCGCGGCGCCCTTCAGGGTGCGGCCATCGGGCAGGCGGCCGGTGACGGCGTAGATGCCGTAGCGCGGGCGCAAATAGGTGCCCATGTCGATGTTCGCGGTCGGAAAGCCGAGCAGGCGGCCGTTCTTGTCGCCATGCTGGACGGTTCCGCGCACCGTGAAGGGGCGGGTGAGCAGGCGCGCCGCGGTTGCGCAGTCGCCCGCGCGCAGCGCGTCGCGGATGCGGCTCGACGAGATCACCTCGGCGCTGTCGTCGACCGGCGCGACCATCTCGGTAAAGAAGCCGAGGCGGCGGGCATGGTCGGCGAGGGTCACGACATCGCCGCCGCGGCCCTTACCGAAGACGAAATCGGCACCGGTGACGACCCCCGCCGCGCCATAGCGTTCGAGCAGCAGTTCCGTGATAAAATCCTCCGCCGTCGTCGCGGCAAGCGCGGCGTCGAAGGGGAGGACGAGCATCGCGTCGGCGCCCGCCGCGCCGAACAATTGCTGGCGCTGATCGAGCGTGGTCAAGCGGAAGGGCGGCACGTCGGGTTTGAAGAAGCGCACCGGATGTGGGTCGAAGGTCGCGACGATCGCCGGGCGCCCGTCGTCCTTTGCATGATGCACCGCGCGGCCGACCACCGCCTGGTGTCCGGCGTGAAAGCCGTCGAAATTTCCAAGCGCGATGACGCCGCCGCGCAGGGCACCCTCGATACGTTCGTGGCCGTCGAGGCGGATCATGGCCACCCTCTCTTCCGTTCGTGCTGAACTTGTCGAAGCACTGTTCTTTCTTTCAACCTCGCCCGAAGGAAGGACGACCCTTCGATACGCTCAGGGCCAACGGATTTGGAAATCGGGTCATCGGGCCGGCGGCGTCAGCGGCACGAGCCCCGCGCGGATGACGCGGAGCGCGTTGCCGCCCATCGCGGCGCGGATTTCATCGTCGCTGAAGCCCGCGTCGAGCAGCGCCTGCGTCACCTGAACCAGCTTCGACGTGTCGAAGCGGACCGTGGTCGCGCCGTCATAATCGCTGCCGAGCGCGACATATTGGATGCCGACGAGGTCGCGGACATGCTTCATCGCCCTGGCGACGCTGGCGGGCGAGGTGTCGCACACCGCCGCGTCCCAATAGCCGATGCCGATGACGCCGCCGGTTGCGGCCAGCCCACGGATTTCGTCGTCGGTGAGGTTGCGGTTGACCTTGCACGTCGCCTGCACCCCGCCGTGGCTCGACACGACGGGACGGCGCGCCATCTTGAGGATGTCGGCAACGCAGGCGTGGCTGCAATGCGCGATGTCGACGATCATCCCCTTCGCTTCCATACGGCCGATCAGGTCGCGGCCGAGCGGGGTGAGGCCGCCCTTTTTCAGCCCGTGCATCGATCCGGCGAAGATATTGTCGAAGAAGTGGGTGATCCCCGCCATGCGGACGCCGGCGCCGTAGAGCTTGTCCAGATTGTCAATATTGCCATCGAGATCGTGGAGCCCCTCGACACTGAGCATCGCGCCGACGGGCGGCGGGTTTTTGGTGCGCCGCGCGGTGAGCAGCGCGTCGAGTTCGGTGGGGCTCGCGACCGCCATCAGCTTGCCGTCCGACGCGGCGGCGGCGCGGTGCAGCTTCGCCGCGTGCCAGAGCGAGCGTTCGAGCAGCGAGTTCCAAGTCCGCACCGGCTGAAGCTGCGCGATCACCAGCGGGGTGATATTGTCGCTGTCGTCGCCATTGGCGTCGTAATTCTGGCCCTTTGGGGACTTGGTGGTGCTGGAGAGGATCTGGAGCGCGACATTGCCCTCTTCGAGCCGCGGCAGGTCCATATGGCCGCGGGTCGCGCGGTTCAGGAAATTGCGCCCCCACAGCAGGCTGTCGCTGTGCAAATCCACGATCGTCAGCTGCTTGTGCAGCGCGGCGGCGCGCGCGCTGACTGTGGGTAGCGGCTTGCCATCGACCTTGTTGAGCCCGCGCTCGATCATGCCGGGGGCAAGGAGGAAGAAGGCGGCCGCCCCCACGACGAGCAGTGCTACGATGCCGATCAGCCAGCGGCGCATGTCATTTCCCCCCCCATTTTCCCGCTTTGCGCGTCCCATCATCCCGCTTTGCGCGTGAAGGTGACGAAGCTGTAGGCCGGGCGCCCCGCGTCGTCGGCCGGATGATCCTCGCGCGCCACGACCTGCCAGTCGGCGGGATCGGGGTAGGCGATGGTCGCATCGCCCGCGGGTTCGATCGCAACCTCGGTCAATTCGATTCGCGTCGCGAGCGGCAGGAACAGATCGTAGATTTCGGCGCCGCCGATCACCATCGCCTGCGGCGCATTGGCGAGGCGCAGCGCTTCCTCGACGCTGGCGACGGGTTCGGCGCCTTCGTCCTGCCAGCCCGCGTCGCGGGTGAGAACGATGTGGCGCCGTCCCTCGAGCACCGTGGGCAGGCTGTCGAAGGTCTTGCGCCCCATGATCATCGGGCGGCCCATGGTGAGCTGTTTGAAGCGGCGTAGGTCGGCGGGCAGGTGCCAGGGAATCTTGCCGCCCGCACCGATCACGCCATTGGCGGCGCGTGCAAGGACCAGCGTGATATCCGGGCGGTTCATCGGGGAGAGGCTCCAACCCAAGTGACGTGCCCGAGCTTGCGCCCGTCGCGCACCTCGGTCTTGCCGTAGTGATGCACGTGTGCGGCGCCGTCGGCAAGCAGCGCCGGAATCTTTTCGATCTGAGCGCCGATCAGATTGTGCATCGTCACCGGCAGCAGCGGCACCGCCGTATCGCCGAGCGGCAGGCCCGCGACGGCGCGGATATGGTTTTCGAACTGGCTCGTGACCGCGCCCTCGATCGTCCAGTGGCCGCTGTTGTGGACGCGCGGCGCCATCTCGTTGAAGACCGGCCCCGCGTCGGTGGCGAAAAATTCGCCGGTGAGCACGCCGACATAGTCGAGTTCATCGCCGATCGCCGCCATCATTGCGCGCGCCGCGGGTTGCTGATCGAGGACGATGGACGGCGGCGGCAGGCTGGACACGGCGAGGATGCCGCTTTCGTGGACATTCGCCGAACTGTCCCAGAAGCGCATTTCGCCATCGATGCCGCGCACCATGATCACCGAAAATTCATGGTCGAAGGCGACGAAACCTTCGAGGATTGCGGGCTGGCCGCCGATCGCCTCCCACGCCGCATCGGCATCGGTGGGCGCGGCGATCCGCGCCTGTCCCTTGCCGTCATAGCCCATGCGCACGGTCTTGAGGATCGCGGGGGTGCCGATGGCGGCGAGCGCGCTATCGAGCCCCGCGCGCGTCGGCACCGCGGCAAAAGGCGCGGTGCGGCCGCCGAGATCGGCGACGAAGGATTTTTCGGTGAGCCGGTCCTGCGCGATTTCGAGCGGCTTGCCGCCCGGATGGACCGCGACATGGCCCGACAGGAAACGCACCGTGTCGACCGGGACATTTTCGAATTCGAAGGTCACGATGTCGCACGCGGCTGCGAAGCCCGCGAGGCGCGGTTCGTCGTCCCACGCCGCCTGCGTGTGGTGTGCGGTGACTTCGGCCGCGACGCTTTCGGCGTCGGGGGCGTAGACATGAACCTTGTAGCCGAGCTGCGCGGCGGCGACCGCGAGCATCCGGCCAAGCTGGCCGCCGCCCAGTATGCCGATCGTCGATCCGGGAGAAAGCAAAGCGGGTCAGCCTTCGCGCACGGGCGTCGGCGCCACGCTGTCGGTCTGTTTCGCGCGCCACGCGTCGAGCCGCGCGGCGAGGTCCGCATCGGCGTTGGCGAGCAGCGCGGCGGCGAACAGCCCCGCGTTGGTCGCGCCCGCCTTGCCGATCGCAAAGGTCGCGACGGGGACGCCGCCGGGCATCTGGACGATCGAATAGAGGCTGTCGACGCCGCTGAGCGCCGCCGACTGGACCGGCACGCCGAGCACGGGAATGCGCGTCATCGCCGCGACCATGCCGGGCAGATGCGCGGCGCCGCCGGCGCCCGCGATGATCGCCTGGAGCCCGCGGTCGGCGGCGCCCTTGGCATAGGCGACGAGCCGGTCGGGGGTGCGGTGCGCGGAGACGATATGCACCTCGTGCGCGATGCCGAATTCTTCGAGGATCTGGACCGCATGCGCCATCGTCGGCCAGTCCGACTGGCTGCCCATGATTACGCCGATGCTGGCTTTCGCGCTGGCTGCGCCGTCGCCCATTCCGTCCCTCCTGCCCGGGCGATGAATCGCCGCTGCCATCCCCCTAGCGACTCGACCGCGCGCGGGCAATGTCACCAAAATGGCACCGCGTTTACGTCTTGGTATCAAGTCGTGGCTAACCTGCCTGCCATGCCCATCCTGCCGGCGTCCTGCCGGCGACCCACCGGATGCGCATCGGGGATAGGGAATGGATAGCGTAGGGGGGGCGCGGATCGCGGTCGAAAGGGCCGGTTTCGTATCCGTCGACTCCATCGAGGACCAGTTGCGCGAAATGCGCCGCGAACGCGATGCGTTGCGCCGTGAGAACCGCATCCTGAAGATCGCGGTCGCGGAGCTCGAACGCGTGTCCGAACGCGATACGCTGACCCCGTTGTTCAATCGCCGCTATTTCCTGACCGCGATTCACCAGCGCCTCGCGCGCTTCGAACGCCATGCCGAAAGCGCGGCGGTCGTGTTCATCGACGTCAATCAGCTCAAGCAGATCAACGACACGCTGGGGCACGCCGCCGGCGACTTCGCGCTGATGCAGATCGCGGGCCGCCTGTCGGCGTCGATCCGGTCGACCGATGTCGCGGCGCGGATCGGCGGTGACGAATTCGGGCTGATCCTCGATCAGTCGAGCGAAAAGGGCGCCCGCGCGCAGATCGAACGGCTGGCCGAGGTGCTGAGCGCCGAGCCCGCTAACTATGACGGGCAGGAGGTTCGCCTGTCGGCCTGCTTCGGCGTCGCGATGCTGCAGACCGGGATGAGCGAATCGGACGTGCTCGCCGCCGCCGACCGCGACATGTATCGCTGCAAACAGCGCGAAGTCGCCCGCAGCCATCGCTAACCCGACGTTAACCAAAGGCGCGCATCCTCCCTTTATGGACAGGGGGTGGACGATGCGTACCCAGGCCGATTTTTTCACCGATATCGAAAACCGGATTTCCGGGCAGATCGGCGCGCTTGCCGAAGCGCTGCCGCACTGTGCGGTGACCCAGATCGTGCAGGGAATCGACGACATTCGCTGCCTTGCGCGCGATCATGGCTTCGCGATCGTCGAAACGCTGGCGAGCCAGCTCGAATCGGCGGTGGCCGGGGGCGGCTATCGCGCGGCCGTCCTGACCTATCTCGACGCGATGAACGACGCGGTGCGCGCGCCGCGCGGGCCGATGCCCGCGGCCGCGCAGGAAGCGTGGCTCGCGTCGGTCGCGATGCGCCTCGGCCATTAAACCCGGCTCTTCGCACACCGCGAGCTAGCGCCTAATCCTCCACGCTCAATATTTCGACCCGCAGGCCGGCTGGCTGCGGCTCGACCGCGACATCGGCGATGATGTGACCGGCTAGCCGCCAGTCGAAACCGGCGAGCCGCGCCGAAAGATCGGTGAGGGCGGTTCCGGCGGGCAGCGTGAGCGGAAACAGGTGGTGCGCGCCGACGAAATTGGCGCTGGCCCAGGGGCGCATCGTCGATGCTCCGAGCTGCGATCCCGGCGGCAGCAGGCGCGTCAGCAGGCGCGCGATGCGGCGGTGCGGGCAGGCGGGGCGCGCGGAGGCGGTTGGCGACCAGCGGATCATGCGGGGCGCCCCGTGTCGGCGGGACTGCCAACGCGGCCGCCGGCGCGGGTTCCTGCGCGGCGGTCGCCGATTGGCGTAACGCGGCCCGCCCGGAAGTCGGCACGCCATTTGTTCATGAAATGTTCCGCACGGCAGATTACCGCGCGGCCACAGATCCGCCCGCCGCGCAGGTCGCTCACCAGCCGCGGGTCGTGGACCGCGGCGCGGCCGAACACGCTCGGCGGCATATCGGCCTCTTTCAGAAAGGCCTCGATCCGTTCCAGCAGAATATCTTGCATCATCATCTCCCTGCCCACGATTCGCTCAATAGGATAATTCCTATTTGATTGGCATTTTCCTACTTGTCTAGGAAAAATCCTATTGCTAGAGACGAAATAGGAAGGACCAGTCCGTGACCGATATCGACGACGACCCGCGCCGGATGCTCGACCGGCTGCTGACCGAAAAGGGGGTGGATTATGCCCAGCTTTCAGCGCGCATCGGGCGCAACCCCGCCTATATCCAGCAATATATCAAGCGCGGATCGCCGCGGCGATTGGGCGAACAGGACCGGGCGCGCATCGCCGCCTATCTGGGCGTGTCGGAGGCGCTGCTGGGCGGCCCGGCTTTACGCGTCGCCGCGCCGACGCCGCGCGCGCGCGGCCGCGACCTGGTGCTGGTGCCCAAGCTGGCGATTGGCGCTTCAGCGGGGCCGGGCGCGAGCGTCGATGGCGAAGCGGTGGAAGGCGAGGTCGCCTTCGATCCGCGCTGGCTGCGCGATCTGGGCGCCGACCCGCGCGCGCTGAGCATCATTCGCGTCGAAGGCGATTCGATGGCGCCGACGCTGGGCGATGGCGACGATATATTGGTCGATGGCGGCGACGCGGCCGCCCGGCTGCGCGACGGCATCTATGTGCTGCGGATGGACGATGTGCTGATGGTCAAACGGATCGCGCGCGCGCCGGGGCCGGGGCGTGTGTCGGTCATCAGCGACAATCCGCACTATCGAAGCTGGGACGATCTGCCGCTTTCGGCGATCCGGCTCGTCGGCCGGGTCATCTGGACCGGGCGCAGGGTTCGCTAGGACCGGCTAGAGATAATTGACCGTCAGCGTGAAGGTGCCGCTGTAATCGCCCTCGGGCTGGTTCGCCGGGACGCTGAGCGTGCCGCCGACATAATAGGTCTGCACCCCGCTGGGCAACAGTGTCGCGCTCGACCCGAGCAGGATGATGCCGCCGCCGCTTGTCGTCATTGCGCGGGTCAGCGTGGCGGTCATTGCAGGCGCGCCGCCGCCGGCGCGGGTCAGCGTCGCTGAATTGCTGCCGCTGACGGTGATCAGCAGCAGGCCGCCGGTGCCCTGGAATACCGCGCGCTGCGCGCCGCTACCCGCGAGCGTGACGCCGCCCGCCGAGCCGCGCGCATTGTTCGCCGGATTGACCGTCACCGTGCCCCCGGTCGCGCCGCTGACGATCGTGCCGAAATCGAGGTCGTCGGTCTTGATAAGCGTGTTCGGCCGCACCACCGCCGCATTCGCGGTGCCGGTCGTCTCGGCGGCCGATGCGGACAGCCCCGTCAGCGCCGCTGCCGTGGCAGCGGCGGCGAGGCACAAGGCCATCGGCCGGAAGTTGGTCCCTTGAATCCCCACGATTCTGCTCCTGTCCGGCACAATCTATGCCAGCGGGGCGTGAAGGGAGGATGCGCAGGCATGGTAAAGCGGGTCTTTACCTTTGCGCGGAGGCGGGCGTCTGGCCCCTACCTTAAGCTTTGTCAGCGACCCCGCCGATCAGCACGAAGCGCCGGTCGCAATAGCCGCAATCGACGAAGCCATCGTCGGGATCGATCTCCAGCCAGACGCGCGGGTGGCCGAGCGCGGCGTTGGCGAGCCCGTCGCCCGTGCCGTCGCAGGCGATGCGGGTCTTGGACGTGCGGATCGTTTCGGGAGCGGGTGCGGGCTGGGTCATCGACGCGCCTTTAGCAAGCAGGTGCGGGCGGGGCAATCGGTCTCGATCGCTCCGCCCGCAACGGGCGGCGCTTACAGATAGTTCAGCGTGATCGTGAAGGTGCCGCTATAGTCGCCGGGCGCCTGATTGGCATTGACCTCCAGCGTCGCGCCGACCGGAAAATTATAATTGCCCAGCGCAGAGGTGATGCGGAAGCGCGTCGGCGAGGTCGACAGGATCGCGGTCGGGGTGCTGCCGATCTCGAAATCGCGCACGCGCATCCGCTGGCCGGGGCCGGTGATCCAGATGCTGTTCGAACCGAGCGAAATATTGACCTGGCGATTGTAGCTGCCGAGCCCGGCGAAGCGCGCCGGCTCGCCCGAACTGCCGGCGAGCGTGGCGCCGCCGGTACGGCTGCGCGTGCCGTCGGGGGCAAGCCGCACGGTGCCGGCGCTACCCGAGGCGATGATGTCGCCGAAATCGAGGTCGTTGACCTTGAAGAAGGACAGCGGCCGCAGCACGATCGCTTCGGTCTGTGCCTGCGTCGTCGATTGCGGCGATGTGGTCTGGGCATGCGCCGCCGGTCCAATCGCCGGAGCCGTCAGCAGCGCGCAAGCTGCGAAGCCGCGCAGCATGGCGCGCGGGTCGATGATGTGTCTGGTCCTCACGCTTCCCCCCTTAGCGATCAGGTCGCAAAATATGCTTACAGCTTATGGTAAAGAAAAGCTTGCCGCCGAGACCCTTTCGCACCCGCACCGGCGCGGCTATGGAAGGCGCCATGAGTGAAGCCGCCATCCGCATCGACGCCGTTTCCAAAATCTATGCCGGGGGCAAGCAAGCGCTCGACAATGTCAGTTTCGACGTGCCGCGCGGGCAGATATTCGGACTGCTCGGCCCGAACGGCGCAGGCAAGTCGACGCTGATCAACATCCTTGCGGGGCTGGTCAACAAGTCCAGCGGCCATGCGAACATCTGGGGCTTCGACATCGACGCCGACCCGCGCAACGCCAAATATTCGATCGGTATCGTGCCGCAGGAAATCGTCTTCGATCCCTTTTTCACGCCGTTCGAGACGCTGGAGAATCAGGCGGGCCTGTATGGCGTGCCGAAGGACAAGCGCATTTCGGACGAATTGCTGGCGGCGGTGCACCTTAGCGACAAGCGCGACGCCTATGCGCGCACGCTGTCGGGCGGCATGAAGCGCCGCCTGCTCGTCGCCAAGGCGATGGTCCATTCGCCGCCGATCATCGTGCTCGACGAACCCACCGCGGGGGTCGATATCGAACTGCGGCAGCAGCTTTGGGAATATGTGCAAAGCCTCAACGATCGCGGCGTGACGGTGGTGCTGACGACGCATTATCTGGAAGAAGCCGAGGAGCTGTGCGACCGGATCGCGATCATTAACCACGGCAAGCTGATCGCCAACAAGCCGACGCGCGAACTGGTCGACATGGCGCGCGAAAAGATCGTCGTCGTGACGCTGGATGCCGATGTCAGCGTGCTGCCGTCGCACGCTGCCTTCGACAAGGTCGAGCGCGAGGGCGAGCGCGGCCTTGCGATCAGCTACAACAAGGATCGCACCAACGCGGGCGAGGTGCTCGCGGCGGTGAACGCGATGGGGCATGGCATCGTCGACGTATCGACGCGTGAGGCGGATCTGGAAGATGTGTTCCTGAATTTGACGCGCGCGGCGAATGGCTGAGGCCGCGACCCACGATGTCATCGTCGTCGGTTCCGGCGCGGCGGGGCTGACGGCCGCGATCGCGCTTGCGGAGCATTGCCGCGTTCTCGTGCTTGCGAAGGGCGAGCTGACCGGCGGGTCGACCGCTTGGGCGCAGGGCGGGATCGCGGCGGTGCTCGACGCAGGCGACACGTTCGAAAATCACATCAGCGACACGATGATCGCGGGGGCGGGGCTCAACCGGCGCGAGACGGTCGAGTTCGTCGTCGAAAATGCGCCCCACGCGATCGAGCGGCTGATCGAAATGGGCGTGCCGTTCAACAAGGAAGCCGAGGCGCTGCACCTGACGCGCGAGGGCGGCCATTCGCACCGTCGCATCGTGCATGTCGACGATGCGACGGGCTGGGCGGTGCAGGCGGCGCTGCTCAAGACCGCCGAGGCGCATCCGAACATCACGCTGCTGCCGGGACAGGCGTGCATCGACCTGATCACAGGGCGGCACGAGGAACGCTATTCGGGGTCGGGCCATGTCTGGGGCGTCTATGCGCTCGACGAAAAGACGGGGAAGGTCCACACGCATGTCGGCCGCGCGACCATATTGGCGAGCGGCGGGGCGGGGCGCGTCTATCAATTTTCGACCGCGCCGCGCGGCGCGACGGGCGACGGCATCGCGATGGCTTGGCGCGCGGGCGCGCGCGTTTCCAACATGGAAATGATGCAGTTCCACCCGACCTGCCTTTATAATCTGGAGGTCAAGAATTTCCTGATTACCGAGGCGGTGCGCGGTGAGGGCGGGATCTTGAAGCATCCCGTCACCGGCCACCGCTATATGCCCGATTACGACCCGCGCGCCGAACTGGCGCCGCGTGACATCGTGGCACGCGCGAACGACGACCAGATCAAGCGCTTCGGCCTCGACTATGTCCACCTCGACATCAGCCACAAGGACCCAAATTTCGTCGCGGGGCATTTCCCGAACATCCACGAAAAACTGCTGACGCTGGGCATCGACATGACGAAGCAGCCGATCCCGGTGGTGCCGGCGCAGCATTATACCTGCGGCGGCATCCTGATCGACCTTGACGGCCGCACCGACCTGCCGGGGCTCTATGCGGCCGGCGAATGCACCGAAAGCGGGCTGCACGGCGCCAACCGCCTTGCGTCCAATTCGCTGCTCGAATGTTTCGTTTTCGGCGAGGCGGCGGCGAAGGATATCATCGCCCGCTGGAACCAGCTCGAACCGCCGCCGCCGATCCGCGCGTGGGATGAAAGCCGCGTCACCGATTCGGACGAGGAAGTCGTCATCAAGCAGAACTGGACCGAGATCCGCCGCTTCATGTGGAACTATGTCGGCATCGTGCGCACGACCAAGCGGCTGGAGCGCGCGCAGCACCGCATCAACATGATGACGCACGAGGTAGAGGATTATTACGGCCATTTCCGCGTGACGACCGACCTGATCGAACTGCGCAACCTGCTCCAGTGCGCCGATCTGATCGTGCGCAGCGCGCTGCATCGCAAGGAAAGCCGCGGCCTGCACTATACGCTCGATTATCCGCGTCTGCTTCCTGAGGCACGCGACACGGTGCTGGTTCCTTAAACGCACAGCGCGCCGCGGATATTGCACCACGGCGCGCCGGCTTACGCCCTGCCTCCCCATGACCCCGCGATGCGGCGCGGGGCCGAAGGCCCCACCTCCGGGAGCGGCCAGAGCGGCCCGGAAGGGCCGCCGGCGATGAAGGGATCGCAGCGGTCAACCGGAACGCCCCCACCATGCGGCGCCGATTCAGGCCGCGCATTGACCGAAGTCAAAAAGTGCCGGTGCGTCAGGCAAAACCCTCGTTCAAAAAGCGTTCGGCGAGGGCCGCGTGGAGGGCGGCGCCGCGGGCCATGACCTTTTCGTCGAGTACCATGCGGTTCGAGTGGAGGCCGCAGCACTGGCGCCAGTCGCTGCCCGCCTCGCTGGCGCCGAGCCAGAACATCGCACCGGGCACTTTTTCGAGCACATAGGCGAAATCCTCGGCCCCCATCACCGGATTGTCCATCGTCAGCCAGGCCGCCTCGCCGAATGTCTCTTCGACGACGCGCTGGCCGAAGGCGGCGGCGCGGCTGTCGCACACGGTGACGGGGAAGCCTTCCTCGATTACGACCTCGGCGGTGCAGCCATGCGCTTGGGCGATCGCGGGGGCGAGGCGCTGCAGTTCGGCGGCGACCATCGCGCGGCGATGCGGCGACAGGGTACGGATCGTACCCTGCATGTCCGCCGTTTCGGGGATGATGTTGTTTGTCGTGCCCGCAGAGATCTTCGCGATGGTGATGACGGCGGGATCGAAGACCGAAATGCGGCGCGTCACCATCGTCTGGATCGCGGTGACGATCGCGCAAGCGACGGGGATGGGGTCGATCGCATCCTGCGGCATCGAGGCGTGGCCGCCGGCGCCCTTGACGGTGATCGAAAGGACGTCGGACGAAGCGAGCAGCGGCCCGGCGCGCCCCGCGAAGACGCCGTGCGGCGCGTTGGGCATGATGTGGAGCGCGAAGGCCGCGTCGGGCAGCGGATCGATCAGCCCGTCGTCGAGCATAAACCGCGCGCCATGATGCCCTTCCTCGCCGGGCTGGAACATGAACATCACCGTGCCGGGCAGGCGGTCGCGCGCCGCGCAGAGCAGCTTCGCCGCGCCGACGAGCATCGCGACATGCGTATCATGACCGCAGGCATGCATCGCACCGCTGGTTTCCGAGGTGAATGCGAGGCCCGTATCCTCGACCAGCGGCAGTGCGTCCATGTCGCCGCGCAGAAGCACGGTGCGCGCGTTCCCCCCGTTCCCCGCCAAACCCCCGCGCAGGATCGCGACCAGCCCCGTGGTCGACGGCCCTTCGCGAAATTCGAGCGGCAGGCCGGAGAGCGCATCCTTGATCTTGGCGAGCGTCTTGGGGTTCTGAAGGCCGAGTTCCGGTTCGCGGTGGATAGCGCGGCGCAGATCGACGAGATCATCGAGGAGGGTTTCGGCCTCGGCGGGCCAGCCCCGGGCGACTTCGTTCATTCGTTGTCCTTCCAAAGTGCCATATGCCATTGGCCATGATCCTTTAGCCATCGCGAGGCTTTGGGCATGGGGCGCTCCTTCATCTGCTCACGCAAGCTTTTGCCGTCGAAGAATCGGCCAATCGGGCTTGCGCCATGTTGCAGATGCAGCAGCACGATATCATCGGTCCATGAACTGAAGACAGCGCTCGCTCTCTTCCGATTCGTTACTCGCCCGTCCGCGCCATTGGCGTAAAGCAGCTTGAGCAGCGCGACATTCTCTACCCCGAATATTGCGGTTTCGCCAAGCGCGTCGCGCCGATTAGGATTTGCACCATGCTTGAGCAGACGTCGGGCGGTTTCCAGGCGCCTTTCCTCATTCCCGTCGCAGGCATAGCTGTCCGACAGAGCGGCCAATGCTGTCCGGCCCCGAGGTCCGAACTCGTCGATCTCGCCGACAATGTCGGAATCTGTCGATCGCTCGACCTTTCCGGGAAGATCAAGTGGGATTTTCAAGCGAGCGGCCGTCTCGACGAGCGCGGGGGAGCATCCTGCGGCCCCGTTTGCGAAGGTCCGACCGGCCTCGTCGATTCCTAGCCGATCCAACCAGCCCAAACTCGCGAGCCGGTCTGCCGTGTTCGGTCGTCCCCTCTCCAGCGCTTGGCGGATAAGCTCGTCACCGACGACACCCTCGTCGTGTTGTCCAAACGCAAACCGATTGTCCAGCGGGAGGCCTCGTTCAATCATGCCGGCAAGCATTTCGTCCTCCGCTTCGCGTCGGGCCCCGAATATCGCGACTGCGATCGCCAACTTGGACCGATAATCGAATTTTTGCCGATCAAGCCAAGTAAGCAGCGCAGCGGTTCCAAGCACCCAGCGCTCTGTCCCGGCGGCTTCGTCGATCGCGTCCTCCAAAGCCGTGATTGACGCCGGCATTCCCGCATCGGCGCCGACATAATCGACGACGGTTTTCATCCCGTTGCCGGTGTCGAATGTCACGACATAGGTCGCGCTATCGGTTACCGGGCTTCTGTATTCGTCTTTTAGCTCAAAGAAGCGTGCTTTTCGGAATCGCTCGATCAGCGCAGTCACGGCTTGCGCGGAAATTTTGTCGGTATGGCGTCCTGGAAAGATAATGCCATTGTCAAAGTCGGCAACCCGATCGACAGCGGAAGCTTCCTCGTCCACATGGCGACTTTGGAAAACCACATTCCCATGGCCATCGATTGTGACCAGATAGGAGGGGCAAGGGCCATAGCATCCCGTGCGTTGCAGGGATATTTTCAGTTTCTCTCTGTCGATGGGTGGTATCTTCTCGGTACGAGCGCACGCCAAATTGCAGAGTAACAGGAGGCAGAGGGCAACGGCGCGTAGCGAAGACAGAGAGGTCGCCATTGCTCATCGACCGCCGAAGAGCTGCCGCCCCGCCAGATCGAGCATGATTTCCTCGCTGCCGCCGCCGATCGCGTTGACGCGGACCTCGCGGTAGATGCGTTCGACCTTGCTGCCGGTGATGTAGCTCGCGCCGCCCAGCACCTGCGCCGCCTCGCGCGCGACCGCTTCGAGCATCCGGGTCGCCTGCACCTTGAGCATCGCGAAATCGGCGGGGCGGTCCTTGCTGGTCTTCACCTGCCACGCGCAGAGGTCGACCCACGCCTGCGTCGCTTCGATCTGGCGTTCCATATCGGCGAGTTTGATGCGGATCGACTGGTGGTCGACGAGCGGCTTGCCGAACGTCTCGCGGTTCTGCGCCCATTCGGCGGCCTCGGCGAGCGCGACGCGGGCATAGGCGCAGCAGCCCATCGCCATGCCGAGCCGTTCCGAATTGAAGTTCCGCATGATGCCGATGAAGCCGCCGTTTTCGGCCCCGATCAAGTTTGTCGCGGGGACGCGCACGTCCGCGAAATGGATCGCTGCGGTGTCGCTGCAGCGCCAGCCCATCTTGTCGAGCCGCGTGCGTTCGACGCCGGGCGCTTCCATGTCGATGAGCAGCAGCGAGATACCCCCCGCGCCCGGACCGCCGGTGCGCACCGCGCAGGTCAGCCAATCGGCGCGCATGCCGCTGGTGATGAACATCTTGCCGCCATTGACGACATAATCGTCGCCGTCGCGCACCGCCGTCGTCTTGAGGTTGGCGACGTCGCTCCCGCCGCCCGCTTCGGTGATGCCGAGCGCGATGATCTTGTCCCCCGCGAGCACGGGCGGTGCAACGCGATGTTTCAATTCGTCCGAGCCCAGCGCGAGAATCGGCGGCAGGCCGATGCCGTGTGTCATCAGCGAGGCACCAACTCCGCCCGCGCCGACCGCGGCGAGCTCCTCGGTCAGCACGAGGCCGTGGAAATTGTCGAAGCCTTCGGAATGGCCGCCATATTGCTCGGGGTAGCGCAGGCCAAGGATACCCGCTTCTGCCGCCTTCTTGTGCAGCGCGCGCGGCAGTTCGCCCTCGGCCTCCCAGCGGTCGATGTGCGGTGCGATCTCGCGTTCGACGAAGCGGCGGACGCTTTGCGCCAGCGCCTCGTGGGTTTCGTCATAATAGGGGGAACGGGCGCGCCAGTCGTCAAAAGCAGTCATGCCCCGATGCTGCGCCCGGTTGACGTGAACGTCAAGGGAAGCGCGACCTTGCGGTCGCATCCGGACGATAAATTTCGGCTCGATTTCCTCGTCATGCACCTTAAGGTCGCCATCCATGACAAAATCCATCCTGCTCGCCGGCCTTGCCGCTCTCGCCCTTATGTCCACTCCCGCCGCCGCGCAGCAATCACCCGAGGCGGTGGCCGAGGCCGCGCTCAAGAAGGCTCCGGTCTTCGACGGGCATAATGACGTGCCCTGGGCGCTGCGCGAGCGCGCCGACAATATGATCAACGGCTTCGATTTCAACGACACCAGCCATACCGCGACGACCGACCGCATCGCGATGCACACCGACCTGATCCGATTACGCAAGGGCCATGTCGGCGCGCAATTCTGGTCGGTCTATGTCCCGTCGAACAGCAACGAGGCGCAGGCGGTGCAGCAGACGCTGGAACAGATCGACGTGATGAAGCGCCTCGTCCAGCGCTATCCGAACGACCTGATGCTCGCGACCAGTTCGGCCGAGCTCGAAAAGGCGATGAAGGCGGGCAAGATCGCCGGCATGCTCGGCATGGAAGGCGGCCATTCGATCGGATCGAGCCTGGCGGTGCTGCGCGACATGTATGATCTCGGTGCCCGGTACATGACGCTGACCCACAGCCGGAACACCCCGTGGGGCGACAGCGCGACCGATGCGCCCGCGCACGACGGGCTGACCCCGTTCGGCGAACAGGTGGTGCGCGAGATGAACCGCATCGGCATGATCGTCGACCTGAGCCACACGAGCGAGGCGACGATGAAAGACGCGCTCGCCGTGGCGAAGGCGCCGGTGATGTTCAGCCACTCGGGCGCGCGCGGCGTCAACGGCCATCCGCGCAACGTGCCCGACAGCGTGCTGCCGCTGGTCAAGGCGAACGGCGGCATCGTGATGGTGGTGCTGTTGCCGGCCTTCCTCGATCCCCAGGTGCGCGCCTATGGCCTGTCGCGGACCGCCGAACAGGCGCGGTTGAAGGCGATGTATCCGGGCGATCCCGCAGCGGTCGACACGGCGCTTGCCGACTGGGACAAGGCGAACCCCACGCCGACGACCGACGTCGCGAAGGTTGCCGACCATATCGACCATATCCGCAAACTTGCCGGGGTCGACCATATCGGGCTCGGCGGCGATTATGACGGCATGGATTCGGCGCCGGTCGGGATGGAAGATGTGTCGGGCTATCCCGCGTTGTTCGTCGAACTGGCGAAGCGCGGCTATTCGCAGGCCGACCTCGAAAAGATCGCGAGCGGCAACATGCTGCGCGTGCTGAAGGCGGTCGAGGCCTATGCGGCGAGCCAGAAGGGCCAGCCGCCGATCGAGACGCCGGTGGCGAAATGATGCACGTAGCCCCCGCGGAGGCGGGGGCCGCTGGCATTATATCCTGAGCGCAGTCCAAGAAAGACTACGGCCCCCGCGACAACGGGGCGTGGCTATTTCCTCTTGAACGGCCAGTCGATCGCGCCGCTCGCCCACAGCGCCCACCAGATGATGAGCGGCTGCGCGGCGAGGCGCGGGCCGTGGTACCACCAGCCGAGCGTCTGTCCGCCGATCGCGACATGAGCGAAGGCGTGATGGAAATTCGCCGGCCACACGCACAGCGCATAGAGGGCAAGGCCCCAGCCCGCCGCCTTGCGCGTCGCCGGCATCAGCAGCCCCAGCGCACCCGCCAGCTCGGCAATACCCGTCGCGGCGACGACCAGCGCCGGCTGCGGCACCCAGGGCGGGGTGATCGCGACGAAGGGCGCGGGGGTGGCAAGGTGGCGGTAGCCCGCGTAGCCATAAGCGAGCGCGAGCAGCCAGCGCAGTGCCGTGCGGATCGTCACCGCCCGATGGCTTCGATCATCGCCTCGACGCGGACGAATTTCTCGCGCGGGTTGCCTTCGAGCGCGGCGGCGACCTCGGCCGCCTCGATCTTGCGCCAGTCGCGGAAGGTGACGGGCGCGATGCCGCGCCCCGCGAGCAGCGCATCGAGGCCGGGACGGCCCGGCTTGCCGCCACCGCGGCCGATATCCTCCAGCACCATGTCGGCGATGCGCGCGCCGTCGGGCTTGTTGGTGCCGATCGTCCCCGACGGCCCGCGCCGCGCCCAGCCGACGCAATAGAGGCCGGGCAGGATCCGCCCCTCGTCATTGGCGAAGCGGCCGCGACCGTGTTCATAGGGGACGCCCGGGATCGGCGGCGTCTGGTAACCGATGCAGCTGACGACCAGGCCCGCCTCGATCGCATAGGTTTCGCCGGTGCCGTGGCTACGCAGATCGGCGTCGAGCCGCGTCCGTTCGACGATGACGCGCTGGGCGCGCCCGTCGCCCTCTATCGCGACGGGCATGGCAAAGAAGTCGAAGTCGATCGTCACCGGTTTGGCGACCGGATTCGCCGCGAAATGCCGCAGATGCGTCACCGACTTGCGCATGCCGGGTTCGAGCAGCGCGTCGTCGCCCTCGTCGGGCAGATCGGCGGGGTCGACGCGCGGGCTGGCGCGTTCGAGATGGCCAAGCTCGCCCAGCTCCTTCGGTGTCATCGCGATCTGGTGCGGGCCGCGGCGGCCGAGAATGTGGATGTGCCGGATATTGCTCGTCGCGAGCAGACCGCGTGCATGGGCGACGATGTCGCTGCCAGCGAACTCGGCGGGAGTCTTGGCGAGGATGCGCGCGACATCGAGCGCGACATTGCCATTGCCGATCACCGCGACGCCGGGGCTGTCGAGCGGCGGGTCGAGGTCGGCGAAATCGGGGTGGCCATTGTACCAGCCGACGAAGGCGGCGCTGCCGATGACGCCGGGCAGATCGGCGCCGGGAATCCCCAGCGGCCGATCGTTGGGCGCCCCGGTCGCGAGGACGACGGCGTCGTAGAGCTTCGTCAGTTCGTCGATCCCGATGTCCGTGCCGACCGACACATGGCCGACGAAGCGCACATTGTCCGCCAGGGCGACGCCCTCGTACCGGCGCGACACCGCCTTGATCGACTGGTGGTCGGGGGCGACGCCGGTGCGGATCAGCCCATAGGGAACGGGCAGGCGATCGATCACGTCGACGGTGATATCCTCCGCCTTCTGCAAGGTTTCGGCGGTATAATATCCGGCCGGACCCGACCCGACGATCGCGACATGACGCATCAGCCCACCTCCAAGTGCAGGACCTGCGCCGGGGCGCGGTCCCTCTGTTCTTCTGTTCTCCGCGCGATGCTAGCGGCGAATTGGATAAGGGCAAGCCGCCTGTTGCGCGATCCCGGCCGGGTGGTGGCACCAGTCTTGACAGACGGCCCACGCAATCATATTGCGCGCCCCTCATTGCCCCGTCGTCTAATGGTAAGACTACGGATTCTGATTCCGTCTATTGAGGTTCGAATCCTCACGGGGCATCCACAATCACTGCTTAAGTGTTTGTTTTTACTAGAAAATCTGCCAGATTTTATTTCTCTCCCACCATTGCTTCCACCACTTTTTCTGAGCGGTGGTGCATGGTTTTGGCCGGTCCTGAGGTCTCCTGCGTGTCGATCTGGACGAATCGCCGAACCCGAATCGCTTTGTCCGCTTTGAGCTCAAGCGAGCGTTCGGCCGCTGTTCTCCGCGCGTGAGCGCTACGCAGATTGGGTGCCCGGGGAACACACGCGCGCACTGCACACCGTACCCCTACCAGGCAGGGTGGCCGCCCAGTGGGCCTTCGTAGCCGGACCAATCGGTCAATGGCGGCTCTTCACAGATGGCGTGGGCTCAGTCCGTCGAAGCGGGCGAGGAGAGTAATTGCGATCCTGAAGCGAAGTCTGATGGCCCTGTCCTTCGGAAATCTGCTTTCCGTTTCGTTCCGACCTCGGCGCCATCCCCGGCGGCGGGCGATCTGACCTGGACCGGCGCGGCGCCCCGCGAAAGTGCGGGCGGCGCGATTATTTCCCCGCCGGCTGCGCCGGCTCCTCGCGGCCGCTTCGCTTTCAAATAATCGCGCCGCCGCACTCCTCCGCTGCGCTGCGGCCCTGACGGGGTTCGCTGGGCACCTCAAGCGCCGGTCCCGGGTCCGCCCATGCCGCAGGGATGGTCCCGCGGCACAGTGAAGGAGACGACCAATGGCAGCTATCGGCTTTGTGAACGGCACCATCGACAAGGGTTTCGTGGGCCAGCTCAAGACCCTCTCGATCCGCGCAGCGATCGAGAT
>QFCS01004966.1_pt1 | contig 110695 bp, 87 predicted proteins | sample 3576561 | NCBI WGS metagenome assembly QFCS01 | reverse complement strand
GACATCAGACATCAGACATCAGACATCAGACATCAGACATCAGACATCAGACATCAGACATCAGACATCAGACATCAGACATCAGACATCAGACATCAGACATCAGACATCATGACCATCGACTATCTCATCATCGGACAAGGCATTTGCGGAACAATGTTGAGTTGGAACCTTTTGCGTGCGGGGAAGACGGTGATGGTGGTAGATGAAGACAAACCATACACTGCATCGAAAGTAGCGAGCGGTGTGATCAATCCGGTTACGGGTAGAAGGATTGTGCGTACCTGGGAGATTGATACTATCATGCCCTTTGCTGTGGCTGCTTACCAGGAATTGGAAAAGGAACTTGGAGCTTCACTGATTCGCCAGTGTAATATCCTAGACTTCCATCCTACCCCTCAAATGATGCTGGCTTTTAAGGAGCGGTTACCGGAAGAAACGACCTATTTGCGTATACCTGAACAGTTAGATGAACTTTCCCGGTTATTTAATTTCAGTTTTGGTGCGGGTGAAATCAATCCATGCTGGCTTATCGACCTGCATACATTGATGCACGGATGGCGGAAACGTTTGAAAGAAGAAAATGCCTTGATGGAAGATACCTTCGATTGGAATGATTGTATTGTTTCTGAAACAGGAATAAATTTCAAAGGCATTAAGGCCGATGCCATTATTTGTTGTGAAGGGGCTGCTGGATTTCAGAATCCTTATTTCCAGATGTTACCCTATGCCCCCAATAAGGGACAGGCAATTATAGCAGAGATCAATGATTTACCTGCAACCAATATTTACAAGCAAGGCATTAACCTTGTTCCCTGGAAAGACAATTTATGGTGGATTGGCTCTACTTATGAATGGGATTTTACGGATACCAATCCATCCCCCGATTTCAGACAAAAAGTAGATATGCAATTGCAGCACTGGCTAAAACTACCCTACAATATTGTAGATCATATTGCTTCTGAAAGACCCGCCAATATGGAGCGAAGACCGTTTGTGGGTATGCATCCTGTACATACTACAGTGGGGGTATTCAATGGAATGGGTACAAAAGGCTGTTCACTGGCGCCCTATTTTGCACATCAATTTTCCAATTACCTGGCACAAAACACCCCTATCATGCCAGCGGCTGATGTTCAGCGTTTCCGTAAAATTTTAAGTCGGGAAAAAAGTTAATATTGTGGTTGGAGAAGCTATTAGGGGTTAGGTATTAGGTGTTAGGTATTAGGAAGAATAAAGTCGAAAGAGTTTTCGATTTTACCTTCACAATCCAATATACATAACCTAATTGCTAACAGCTAAAGGCTAACCCCTAATACCTAATACCTAACACCTAACACCCACTCATGTCAACCAAACCTAATCCACAGTACAGTATTCCATTGAAATATCGGAAAATGGAAAACCTACATATTGTTTTCTGGTTATTTAAAGATATTGCCTGGTGTATTGGATTGAAAGTGCTTGGTATCACTATGATTATTCCAACACTTACTATAGCAATCGTAATTAGTTGGCGTACCAGAAAAATGGTCTCTGAACTTTGTCATAATCTGGCCATAGCTGTTTGGATCAGTGCGAATTCATATTGGATGATTAGTGAATTCCTTGGATTTGATGAATTGATTTTCTGGAATAATTATACGTATAAACACCTTGCTTTGATCCCTTTTGGGATTGGTGTAATCATACTAGGATTCTACTACCTGATCTGGCGACCTAAACATAGGGAAGAAAATGAAACTATGTAGCAAATAAACCGCTGAACAGGTATCGAATCACCTAAAGGGAGTAGATAGGAGTAACTATGTCGATTTTGAGAAAGTTCCCTATTACAGGCTTTAGTGTTCTTTGGTTGATTATAAAACGTATAAAACAAGAAATAGTCGAAATTATTGACGCTTTTGGGATTCTATTATCACTGTTTTTATTCGCAGTGTGTCTATTGGGATTATACGGACTTCTGTTTTTGCTGGGGGTGTTGGGCTAATATTAATAATTGTATCCTTATCGAATTGTTTTTTTGCATAAATACCTGCCATAATCGCTGCCGCTGCCGTTACCCCAGTAAAAAATACTGTTGCTTTAGTGTAAAGGGGTAGTTTCTTTTTATAATCTGTTTGTATTTTTTGGTTAATATAAAAATCGGTATTGAGTGCTAAATGCCCAGATATTGTCATTTTTACCACTCTTTCTTCCATATCCATCCACTCTCCTTTAGGGAACTCTTGTTCTAAGTGTCCATTGAGAAGAAGTATTTCAATTCCTTTTTGAAAACTAAGCCAACTATAATTTTCTGTATTTATTTCATGTCTTTTGTATTTTTTAGTTTGATAGAAAGTCGGATTAGTAGTTGGTTTATATTGTTCAGGTGTATTTAATAATGCACATAATGTACCATAATGATAACGGGCAGTTGGAAGTTCAAAATGATCTAAGGGTGTAAATCCGTCTTTTTCATTTCCTGATTGGGTGACAGTACCTGCAAACCGCTTCATTGTTTTTAATATCTCATGTTCAATAACACTCATTTCCCCTTCTTTTTAATAGTTGTATTTAAAGCCAATTTAAGCAGTGCATCTGCTGTCATATTAACCCTTAACGTCTTTTCGGCTTTAAGGGCTTTTTTAGTCATGGCAGGGGGCTTGCCATTGATGGGCTTATTAGGTTTTTTGGGCATGGTACTAAGTTAGTAAAACTTAGTCTTTCTTAGTTAAATCAACCCATGTTAACCTTCTTTCCATGTTTTGAAGGGATAATACAAACCTGTCTGCATCTATTAGTTTACGGGTATTATAGCGGTAGCTAAATTCATAACAATAGCGTTGCAGGTGTTTATAGCTTATCTGGTGGTATATGCCATGTACACCCCGCTTCATAACAGACCAAAAGTTCTCGATGTTATTGGTATGTACTTTACCTGCTGATATGCTTTTAACTACCCATTGTTTTGCTCCGTGTTTTACCTTTTCCCTGTGAAAATGCTGTTCTAATGGGTAGTATAAATGGCTTTCATCTGTATGGAGGTTAGCCCCTTTCTTTATATTATCTAATAGGAATTTATTGATGTCGGGTCGGTCTAATTTAGGGAAGGCTTTAATCAGTACCGTTTGTGCTTTTCTGTCTGCTAATCCCACCACAGCCCCTTTGCTTTTTGAGCCTTTTGATGCTACATTATAGCTTGCTTCGCTTTCACTTAATCCCTTGTAGTCGCTTCTGTATTTTCTGCCCATATAGGTTTCATCTGCCTCTATTGTACCGTCCATTACTTCACTCACTGTTTTCATCATTTCCCTGATCCTGTGTGTCATAAACCACGCAGTACGTTGTGTTACTCCTAAATCTCTTGCTAACTGGTGTGAACTAATGCCTTTCTTATGAGCCGTAACAACATACACAGCATTTAGCCATTTAGTTAATGGTATGCGTGAACTCTCAAATATAGTCCCCACTGTTACGCTGTACTTCTTACCACAAACGTCCTGACTTGCTCCACATTTAAACCTTTTACCGTTCTCTATTACATAAGTCTTTCCACTATACCCACAATAAGGGCATACAGGGCATCCACCCCAACGCTGCTCAATCAAATAATCCCTACAATCTTTCTCCGTGGGCATTGACTGTAATAATTCATGAAGATTTTTAAACATATAAATTAGTTTTTGTATTTTGTTTCAAAGCAAACTTTATGACAACACTTGAAATACTTGAAAAAATAGCTATTCCTTTAATTGCGGCAGGTATTGGTGCAGTTTTAGCCTTTAGATATCAACATACACTTGAGCTTAAAAGGGACAAGCGACATATCATACAAGCGTTGATGATGTACCGTAATGTTGGTGCTAACGAACTTGATTTTATTAAAGCTTTAAATGCTGTTGACATAGTATTTCACGACAATAAAAAAGTTAGGGGTTTGCTTCATACATATTTTGATCAGATTACAGAGCCTTATTTTTATAGTTATCAGTGGAGGGATACTTTTTTTGAAATGCTTCATGAGATGGCTCAATCAAGCGGTTATAATAACTTGACAAAAGACGACATAAGAAATTATTACTCCCCAAGAGCATTAGACTGGCACTATCCAAACACCAACGTACAAAGACCGCTTTCGGAAGACACTTTAACCGCTGATACTCCAACCAAAGCGGTGAATGAGGGTAAGGATTAAGATTTGGGCGAATTGTATGAATGTTTACTATTCTATTTTTACCTAACTCATTATCACTCAATACTTCTCCCTTTATATGATTTGTTGCCGCTGAACAAGCTATATTGCCGCCAACGCACTCATTTTGCCGTTCATAACAGGTACTTTACCGCTTGTGAAAGTCCTGATACCGTTTATCCCGGTTAATATTCCTGCATATTTAGCCTCCATATATCTTTACTGTATCAAAGTAAATGGAGCCTCGCTCCCATGTAATATGAACCACCACACTGAATTTCTGTTTGCCCGTTTCCGTCAGCGCGTGAAACCACCAGAAGTTCTCATCTTCTAAACTTTCCCGTTCACCATTTCCGGAAAAGAACACTGATGAATCTAATGTAAGCATTAGCTACAGCTATACGCCTATACACGATCATCAGTACCCAATGGTGCCGTCAGCGACGGTAAGGGAGTCTTGTATCCATTTAAAAAAACTATACAACCATAACTAAGATGAAACCTTTTGTAGTGGCGATTGCCGGTGCAGCATTATTATTAATTTGTTTTAACAATCCTAAGCAACAGAAAAAGCAATCGACTTTATCCTTGAATAAAAAAACAATCACCTTGTCGGTAGCGGGTATGGTGAGGAGATAGAAGGAGCAGCTGCCAGCTGCCAGCTTCTAGCTGCTAGTGAATTGAAGATTTGAGTATTTTCAATAAATGTCAAATCCCATTTTCTGGCACCATCAGCTAGAAGCCAGAAGCTAACAGCTAGCGGCTATACCCTCCTAAACGTATACCTCGTAATATATCTTCCATCATAACTCGTTGCAACAATTCTATTGCTGTACACGGCTATATCATCAAAGTACATGTCAACAGATGCACCAGTATATCTATCGTACACATTTACTTCCCATATATCATGTGAACGATCGTAGTAATTGCCGTATTGATCGTAATAACCTCCAATTACCGTGCGGATATGCCATGATCCACGCATCAGGTTATAACCGTCATCGTATTCGGCACTACCATCACGGTAAAAATCGAATACCCCCTCTTCTAAGCCAGAGCGGAAATACTGCCAGCCATATCCATCGCTGCGTGCAGCATCTGTTACTACCCATGTACCGGAGATGGTTCTTGGACTAATATCAACAACCGATTTGGTACAACTGGTGAAGAAAACAATAAGTGTAGTTAAGAGTAGCAGTTTTTTCATACAAAATCATTTTCAGGGTGAATGAATTGCTTACACTACAGGTAATTCAATTCTTTTACCAGAATTTGATTTTGTCTGTTTTTTATCGGCTTTTACATTTTAATTAACGTTCCCATTTCATAACCGTTGCAGTAATAGTGGTTGAAAATCCAATAATTGCAATGATGGTAAAAGACCATCTTAGCCCAGCTAGTTCAGCAATAAAACCTATCAGGGGGGGACCTATCAAAAAACCCAGAAAGCCAATGGTAGAAACTGCTGCCAATGCAACTCCCGGCGCCATAGTTTTAGATTTACCCGCAGTGCTATATACCAGAGGTACAACGGAAGATACACCTAGTCCTACCAGAAAAAAACCAGTAGTTGCGAATACAATTGTGGGAAATAATACGGCTACCGCCAGACCACTACTAATCACAATACCACTAACCTGCAACATCCTTTGAATTCCAAAACGGGTTACCAGTCTATCGCCAAGGAAACGGCCCGTTGCCATTGTAGCCATAAAAACGGTATAGCCGAGGGTAACCATTTCTTTTGGCGCTTCTACTACTTTCTGAAAGTATACACCACTCCAATCAAACATGGTTCCTTCACATACCAGACACCCAAATGCTATCAGACCAAGTTTAAGAATTGTAGCATCTGGTCGGGCAAAAATGGGTTGTTTATTTTCAGGTTTGGTATCATTTGGCAGAATATATCTCTGTGCAATAAGTACTACTATCAATGAGGTAATACAGATTATGATGAAATGATACAAAGGATTAATGCCTTGGGCAATCAGGAATGTACCGATAGCTGCACCTGAAAAACCAGCCAGGCTCCAGATTCCGTGGAAAGTTGCCATGATAGATCGTTGGTATAAAAACTCTACCCCAACTGCCTGTGTATTGGCCGAAATATTATACATGTTGCCAAAAACACCGAAACAAAATAATACCGCGGCGAGCTGCCAACTGGAGGTTACTGCACCTATCAGTATCAGCATAAGCGGATAAAGAACTGCAGCAATCGTTATCATGGTTTTACTGCTAAAGCGGGTTACTGCCCAACCCGATAATGGCAAACTCAGCATAAGACCGGAAGGCAAGGCTAGTAATACTGCTCCTAAACCAGCATCACTCAGCCCCAATTTAAGTTTGATATCGGGTATCCGGCTGGCCCAACTGGCGAAACATAAACCTGCCATAAAAAAGAAAATAGCCACCGCTATCCGGTGGGCCGTACGTGTTCTGGTTGCCTGCATACAACAAAGATGAGATAAAACCGCTGTTTTTTCAAGACTTCCATATGCGCGGCTTCCCCCTTTTAAAGTATATTTGCGACCTTGTTCAGTGAATGATTCTGTTTGAGCCAGTAGAAAAAGAATGCCTTACAACGCATTTTGCAAATCACAGATCATCAAATCAAAAAATCAAAGATTTCTTATGTTCCGTACACACACATGTGGAGAGTTAAGGGCCGGTGACGCAGGGAAAAATGTTACCCTTGCCGGTTGGGTACAAACCGTTCGAAAATTTGGCGCAATTACTTTTGTTGACCTTCGTGACCGCTATGGTATTACGCAGTTATTATTTGGAGAAGAATTGAATGCAGAACTTGATGCACAACCACTAGGCCGCGAATTCGTTCTGCAGGCTGTAGGTGTTGTTGCTGAACGTAGCAATAAGAATCCGAATATTCCTACCGGTGATATTGAAATTCACATCAGCAGTTTTACCATATTGAATAAATCTGCCGTACCACCATTTACCATACAGGATGATACCGACGGTGGCGACGATCTTCGCATGAAATACCGCTTCCTGGATCTGCGCAGGAATGCCATTAAGAAAAACCTGGAACTGCGTTATTCAGTAAACCGTTCTGCAAGAAATTATTTGCATGAAAATAATTTCATGGATATCGAAACTCCTTTCCTGATTAAATCTACCCCGGAAGGTGCAAGAGATTTTGTGGTTCCTTCCAGAATGAATCCAGGGCAGTTTTATGCCTTACCTCAATCACCACAAACCTTTAAACAATTGTTGATGGTAAGTGGATACGACCGCTATTATCAGGTGGTAAAATGTTTCAGGGATGAAGACCTTCGTGCTGATCGTCAGCCAGAGTTTACTCAGATAGACTGTGAAATGGCTTTTGTAGAACAGGAAGATATCTTGAACATGTTTGAAGGAATGGTGAAACGTATATTCAAGGATGTAAAAAATATCGACTATACAGAAAAAGTAGAACGCATGAGCTGGGAAGATGCCATGTGGATCTATGGTAATGATAAACCAGATATCCGTTTTGGCATGCAGATCGCCAACCTGAAATCTGCTTTCCTGAAAGGTGGTAAAATAAATGCTACCGGAGAACTGATCAATGGCGCAGGCTTTGGGGTATTTGATAATGCAGAAACCGTATTGGCTATTGCAGCACCAGGCTGTAGTGAATATACCCGTAAACAAACCGATGAGCTAACCGAATGGGTGAAAAGACCTCAGATTGGTATGCAGGGATTGGTATACATCAAATGCAATGCAGACGGTACTTATAAAAGCAGTGTTGACAAATTTTATACCGAAGATAAACTCAAAGCCATTGCAGATGCCGCCGGTGCTAAAGCAGGCGATCTGGTATTGATTCTCGCAGGAAGAGAAGAAAGAACCAGGAAAGCTACCAGTGAATTACGCCTTGAAATGGGTAGAAGACTGGGCATGCGCAAAGACGATGAATTTAAATTACTCTGGGTGCTCGATTTCCCTTTATTTGAATACGATGAAGAAGGAAACAGATGGGTAGCTCGTCACCATCCGTTCACTTCTCCTAAGCCTGATCAGATTGCTACGATGATCAATAACAATCCTGTTATTGAAAATGCAGATAAATACCTGGAACACCCCTATTCCAATATCAAAGCTAATGCCTATGATATGGTGTTGAATGGTAATGAAATTGGTGGTGGTTCTATCCGTATTTATCAGCGTGAGTTACAGGAGAAAATGTTTGCAGCACTGGGTATGAGTGAAGAAGAAGCTCAACATAAATTCGGTTTCTTACTGGGTGCATTTGAATACGGAGCCCCACCTCATGGTGGTATTGCTTATGGCTTCGATCGCCTTTGTGCCATCTTAGGTGGAAGTGAAAGTATCCGAGACTTTATCGCTTTCCCTAAAAATAACAGTGGCAGAGATGTGATGCTAGATGCGCCAAGCACTATTGATGCGCAACAATTCGATGAATTACAAATAAAACTGGATCTGAAAAATTAAGGTTGATTTTATTTAGCCACAGATTCACAGATTAATCGTTCATAATCTGTGAATCTGTGGCTAAACAAATGCCACCGGAACAACTAACTAAATTGTGAACCCGCCTAAACTCAAACTTTTGGAAAGTTTTGGAACTTTCCAAAAGTACCAACATCAAATCTGACATCTGCCATCTGACATCCAAAAATCACAATCTGTGAATCTGCGCTTATTTTATTGTGCAAACACAGCGGGATATTGCTTCTTTGCCGAATCATTTACATGAACCAACATTTCTTTACGTACTAACATAGAGATGGTATAGATAATGAATATCAGCATCACAAAATAATAATCATATATATGCACAACCTCCTTATCGATAAAATATAAAAATCCTTTCTCATTAGCTCTTATAAACATGTGCATCATAAAATAGAAAGGGAAAAAACTATACTCAAAAAATTGGGTATCGGTCATCATTAATTTTTTCAGCCGCTGTTTCCTGTATTTGCGTTTGGCAAATTCGAACCAGAAAATATAAAAAACCATTATCACTCCTATTACCAATACCATATAAGGTAAAACAGTTTCAGGTAATAATCGTTCTATGCTAATTGCTACAACTACTAGAAAAACAGTAAATATAATTTTGGGCATAGTAAAATAAGACCAGAAAAGTTTTCTACTCATTTTTCCATATTGCTTGCGCATTGCATTTGTTTTCTCCTCTACCATTTCCCTCAGGCCAAAAATACCAAAGGAGCGATGCACTTCTTCCAAAGCTTCTTTAAATGAGATGGAGGGGTTATTACTCATTTTTTCCTCTATTGCATTAGCAACATGATCTACTATTTCTACCTGCAAATCATAATATATTATCCTCTTTCGCTCACAATAAGCGTATAGCTCTTTTATATGCTCGTCAGACAACATCATTATACAGTTTTAGGTTGAAAAATCAAGGTCAGGTTATCTAAAAAAGATTGTAGCTCTGATTGAATCTGCACCGTTTGTTTTTTGCCGGCTTTTGTCAATGAATAATATTTACGCATTCTATTTCCTACCGATTCTATTTCCGTTTCAAGTAAGCCCTCTTCTTCTAACCTATGTAATAGCGGATACAAAGCACCTTCGGTTATTGATAAATGTCCCTTGGTTATCTCCTTGGCCTGCTGGGTAATCTGGTATCCATACATTCTCCCATTTTCTTTAAGCATTTGCAGGATAATCGGTTCAAGGCAACCCTTATACAGTGCGGTCTTATTCATAGAATAAAAATACAACAATTTGGAATATACCTAAGAAAGTTATGTATCTGTTTTTTAGACCCTAATTTGAACCCTGTGTGATGCCAGACGCCAAGCAGCATTGATGTACCACAATTTGACGAGTTACAAATTAAACTGGATCTGAAAAATTAAGGTTGATTTATATAAGCCACAGATTCACAGATTATAAATGATTAATCTGTGAATCTGTGGCTAAACAAACGCCACCGGAGCAACTAACTAAATTGTGAACCCGCCTAAACTCAAACTTTTGTAAAGTTCTAAAACTTTACAAAAGTGCCCTCCTCAAATCCGACATCAGACATCAGACATTAATCCCCTCGCTTTTGGAGACCCCATTTTATTTCTGTATCTTCAACTAGGTTGCTTCCCCATTGTAGGGAATGCAACTTTTTTTGTTTATACCTGACAAATAACTGCCTATGCATGATAACTTATTCGAGCAATACCAAACCAGACCGGGATCCTGGGATGAGATGAAGGAAATGGATGCCGTACGACTACCTTATCACTCAATTTGCCATGAAATCAGCAGCTTAAGCTTAACCGAACTCGAGCAAAAAGATAAAATGGCCGCTGAACTTTTTATGAGCCAGGGTATTACGTTTACCGTATACAGCGACAATGAGGGTATCGAAAGAATCTTTCCTTATGATATCATCCCAAGGGTAATCACCAATAAAGAATGGGAGCAAATTGAAACAGGTATAAAACAGCGCTTAAAGGCACTCAATTTATTTCTGAAAGATATTTACCATGAACAGCAGATATTAAAAGATGGTATCATCCCTGCATCGCTTATTGCTTCCTGTCCCCATTTTACCAGAGAAGTTTTTGGCATTAATGTACCACATGATATCTATGTGCATATAGCCGGCATTGACCTGATTCGCGGAGCAGATGGTAGTTTTTATATCCTGGAAGATAACCTGCGTACGCCTTCAGGTGTTTCTTATATGCTTGAAAACAGGGAAGTCACCAAAAGATTATTCCCCGATTTACTGGCGCAGAGTAATGTTCGGATGATTAATAATTACCCCCTTTTGCTGCATGACAACCTGATTGCCATGTCGCCCAGAAAAGTAGACAACCCTATGGTTGTATTACTTACACCCGGGGTTTTTAACTCCGCCTATTTTGAACATACATTCCTGGCCCGACAAATGGGCATTCAATTAGTAGAGGGAAGGGACCTGCTGGTCGATAACCACAAGGTTTATATGAAAACTACCGGAGGACTCCGACAGGTTGATGTCATTTACCGGAGAATTGATGATGAATACCTTGATCCACTTGTATTCAGGCCAGACAGTGCATTGGGAGTACCCGGGTTGATGAGTGCTTACAGGAAAGGCAATGTAGCGATCGTGAATGCCCTGGGTAATGGCGTCGCTGATGATAAAGCAGTTTATGCCTATGTGCCTGCTATGATACGTTATTACCTGAATGAAGAACCCATCATACCTAATGTACCTACCTATCAATTAAAAAATGAAGAGGAAAGACAATATGTTTTCGCGAACATGGATCAAATGGTCATTAAGGAAACCAACCAATCGGGCGGTTATGGTATGGTTATGGGTAATAAAGCAAGTGAAGCTGAACTTGAAAAAGCAAAAGCCGCTATACTGCTTAACCCAAGAAATTTTATTGCACAGCCCATCATACAATTATCTACCGTACCCTGTTTGATTGACGGTAAATTACGCGCAAGACATGTTGATCTTCGTCCTTATGCATTGTGTTCTCCTAACGGCATAGAAATAGTCGCTGGTGGACTTACCCGCGTTGCGCTTCGTGAAGGATCACTGGTGGTCAATTCTTCGCAGGGAGGTGGTAGTAAAGATACCTGGGTAGTAGATATACCCGAAAATGATTAGGTCGTGATAAAAATATTTATAAAGTCAATTTTGAAATAAAATGCTTAGTAGAATAGCAGATTCTTTATACTGGTTCCACAGATATATGGAAAGAGCAGATGGCTTGCTTCGACTGCTTAAAACCAGTTATATCCTTTCATTCGATAAAGTTCAAACAAGTGCGATAACATGGCAACCAGCATTAGAAATATTTACCAGTTTACCTCCCGATGAAATCAATATCTTAAAAAAAGACAATGCCGCTGCACTAAAATATTTACTGCTCGACACCAGTAACCAGAATTCCCTAAAAGTGATCCTTACCCGTGCACGCGAAAATGCAAGAGGCGTGCAGGATCAGATTACCAAAGAAGTTTGGGAACAAATCAACTTGATATACCACCTGATCAACCATCCTTCCACACAGGAAAAACTGAAGGGTAAAGATGCAATACTCGTGATAGATTCCTTTATTAACCAAAGTGATCAGTTTTGTGGCATCACAGACAGCACCATGCCCAGGGGGCAGGGATGGAACTATATGAACCTCGGTAAATACACAGAAAGATGTTTGTTAACGGTTGAATTCACCTATAATTTCTTCAAAAAAACAAACTATAATTTACAGCAGGAAGAGGATATTCTTTTCTGGCGTGGATTATTACTCGCCTTATCCGGCTACGAACATCACCTGAAAAATTACAGCAACCAACACCATAATTATAATGTTGCCAAACAGGTTTTATTCGACAAACATTTTCCGAGGTCTTTATATTATGCTTTAGAACGTGCGCATAAATATTTATCGGATATTGCGATCTCAAATCCAATTGAAGGGAGTGCTGCCATTACACGATCTTTTGGAAGAACTAATAGTTACGTTAGGTATTCTGATCTGGAGGCTGTAGCAGAAGCAGGACTTGACAATTTTCTGTTACAGGTAAGGCAACATTTAAATGAGTTTACCAGACAGTTTGGTCAGCTCTATTTTTCGTACGCATAAAGTAATTTATTCATGCCCATTTTCACGATTCAACATATCACCAAATACCAATACGACAGGCCTGTAAAAGAGAGTGTGAATGAAATCAAGATATATCCTTATGTTGATGCGCACCAGGAAATATTACAACACGATATTTTTATCACCGGCAATCCCGAAGTTTTTATTTCCTATGATTACTGGAACAACAAGAAAGGAAGTTTTAACCTGCTACCCCCACATAAAGAGTTGATCATCGACAGCAGGTTAAAAATCAAAACGGCTGATTGGACAACAAAAGCAATTCCTGGCAGTTTACCAGACAGTTTACCTACTGTTGCCGAACAGGATATGCACTTATTATCCCTAAGCACTGCAACGCCTATTCTTGCTGAAGCGGAAATACAACGTTATGCTGCTGCTATTTTTCATCAGGACAAGCAAGTAGCAATGATCATCAAAGATTGTTGCGAGTTTGTGTATACTCATTTCACCTATATAAAAGGTATTACTACGATTGAATCTAGTGTGGATGAAATTTTGGAGAAAAAAGCAGGTGTTTGTCAGGATTTCGCCCATGTAATGCTGGAAATATTGCGAAGAATGAATATACCAGCCCGGTATGTCAGCGGATATATCTGCCCCAATAAAAATGGCATGCGCGGTGAAGGTGCAACCCATGCCTGGGTAGAAGCCTATGTACCCGCATATGGCTGGCTGGGTGTTGACCCAACAAATAATGTAGTGGTTACACAGCATCACGTAAAGCTTGCCGTAGGTCGCAATTTTAATGATTGCAGCCCGGTAAAAGGCACTTTTAAAGGACCGGCCCAACAATCTTTATCTGTATATGTTTCCGTAGGTTATGAAGACGGAGCCAAATTTGAAGAGTTGAATGATGTTTATTTAGAACAACAAAATACACAGGTACCAGCCATTATAATTGATACATTTGCGGGGCAACAACAATAACGCTATGCTGGCTCTTAAAATATTTCGAATACTCACTTATGTACTGGTTCCGATTGCCTGCTTTTTTGGATTGCTGGATTTACTGCTGCTTATTCCGGCTATGGCTAATCCAGCCATGTGGTTAATGCTGTTTCTGTTTGCGGGTATTGTAATCTATACTTTTTCATCCCTGAAATTTCTAAGATCAGGCATCGAACGTAATGCAAGGTGTAAGCCCTCACTTAAAGATTGGGTTAAAGTAAATGCATATGTTAGTCTGGCATTGGGTTCAATGTTTTTGGTGAACTCAATAGGCATATTATCCCTTGGTCCGGTAGCTTTAAACGATCTTGTTACTCAAATGATCGATTCTCAGCCTAATTTGCCAAAAGGTATGGATCCGGATTTACTGGTTTCCATGCTGAAAGGTGTAGCAGGTTTTATGCTTGTAACAAGTGTGATTATACTAACCCATGTGATACTTGGATTGAGTATGTTAAAAAAATTCGCACACTTGTTTATGCCTCCCGCACAACAATAGCCTCATTTCTTTTTCGTAATTTTCAATAGTGAATACGGCAGCTCCATTAGCAGAAAGAATGCGTCCGGTAGTATTGGACGACCTTGTTGGACAGGAACACCTGACAGGCAAAGGAAGTATTTTGAGAACTTCCATTGAAAATGGAAGGATACCCTCCATGCTTTTGTGGGGCCCGCCAGGTGTTGGTAAAACGACTATCGCCAATATTATAGCCCATACTCTAGCTGCTCCCTATTTTCAACTCAGTGCCATCAGCAGTGGAGTAAAAGATGTAAGAGAAGTTATTGAAGAAGCGAAACATCGTCCGGGTGCGGTATTATTCATAGATGAAATTCATCGCTTCAACAAAGGCCAGCAGGACGCACTATTAGGCGCTGTTGAAAAAGGAATCATTACACTTATTGGAGCAACTACTGAAAACCCGTCTTTTGAAGTTAACAGTGCCTTATTAAGCAGGTGTCAGGTATATGTGTTGAAAGCTTTACAAGATGCGGATCTCATCAGGTTGTTACAGGAGGTTGCCTCCAAAGACAGCTTGTTACAAGCTTATAAAATTGAACTGGCAGAAACTGCCGCCCTGATCAATATTTCAGGAGGTGATGCCAGAAAATTATTGAACTTATTTGAGCTTGTGGTACAAACAGCCAGCCTCAAACAAAACACAAAAGATATTCGTATAACCGATTCACTGGTAATGGAAGTAGCGCAAAAGAAAGTTGCGCTTTACGATAAACAGGGTGAGCAGCATTACGATATTATATCTGCCTTTATCAAAAGTATGCGTGGCAGTGATCCCAACGGTGCAGTTTATTGGCTCGCAAGGATGATTGAAGGAGGAGAGGATGTGAAATTTATAGCTCGAAGAATGGTGATCTTTGCGAGTGAAGATATTGGTAATGCTAATCCTAATGCACTACTATTGGCCAATGCCAGTTTTGATGCGGTAAATAAAATTGGTTACCCGGAAAGCCGGATCATTCTTTCACAATGCGCCACCTATCTTGCTTCTTCCCCTAAAAGTAATGCAGCTTATGTTGCCATTGATATGGCCATTGCTACAGTTCAAAAGCAGGGGGATCTGCCTGTTCCCATGCATATTCGCAATGCCCCTACCCAACTCATGAAAAACATGAATTATGGAAAAGGGTATCAATACTCACATATGGGAGAAGGTAATTTTATTCCGCAGGAATATTTACCCGATAAAATAGCCGGAACCAAGTTTTATGAGCCGGGCAATAACGCGAGAGAACAGGAACTCCGCAAATTCCTCAAAGAAAGATGGAAGGATAAATACAATTACTAACTCCTCTGCGTAAACGCTGTTATCTCTTGTTCTCTGCGGTGCCTTTCCTTCTTCAAGGTAACGATAGGAAAGGCACCGCAGAGAACAAGAGGACAGGGAGTTTACGCAGAGATATGTTTAAGACATTTTCACCCTAACGAACACCTCTTTTACCGACTCATCCACTAAACAAATGGTAATGAGCCATGTTATTCATAGATTTAATACCCAATTCTGCATTATGAAAAATATATTACGCTTATTTATTGTTACTGGTTTTGTAGCCCTTACAACTACTACACACGCTCAAACCATTATACAACGTGACCCAGAGATTGAGAAAATGGTGAAAGAAGTAAATGCCGATTCACTGAAAGCCTATATCTACAAACTTGTAAGTTTCGGTACCAGAAATACCCTGAGTACACAATCAGACCCTAACAGGGGTATTGGTGCAGCAAGAAACTGGGTACTGCAAAAGTTTAATGAATTCGCTAAAAAATCGAATGGCAGGTTAACCGCTTATATTGATACTACTACTCTTCAGAAAGGCGGTAGGGTTGATACCACCATTCTGTTAGGTAATGTAATGGCCATTCTGAAAGGAACCGATACGGCTGATAAAAGAATTTTTGTGATTAGTGGTCACCTCGACAATATGCGCTCCAGTGTTCTGGATCGTGTGGGTGATGCACCTGGTGCAAATGATGATGGCAGCGGAACTGCAGCCGTAATTGAAAGTGCAAGGGTTATGAGCCAGCGCAGTTTTCCGGCAACGATCATCTTTGTAGCCGTGAGTGGCGAAGAACAAGGTTTATTAGGTGCAAAATTCATGGCTACCAAAGCAAAAACCGAGGGCTGGAATATTGAAGCGGTACTGAACAATGATATCATGGGTAGCAATAATACCAGTGAAACAAATATTATTGATAATACCCGTATACGTGTTTTTAGTGAAGGAATTCCAGCATATGAAACAGAAAAGAATATTCGCAATATCCGTCAATTAGGTTTAGAGAATGATGGAAAAGCACGTCAACTGGCACGATATGCAAAAGAGATTGGCGAACGTTATGTGGACAATCTGGAAGTAGTAATGATTTATAGAAATGACCGTTTCCTTCGTGGTGGTGACCATACTTCATTTATTGAACAGGGGTATGCTGCAGTTCGTTTTACAGAAATGAATGAAAATTATTATCATCAGCACCAGAATGTTCGTGTTGAAAATGGTATCCAGTACGGCGACCTTCCTGAGTTTATGGATTTTGAATACCTGCGTAAGAATACTGCCATGAATCTCAGTAACCTTGCCAACTTATCAAAAGCACCAGCAATGCCAGAAGATGTTAAGATCCAAGCTGGAAGACTTACCAACTACAGTTCGATCAGTTGGAAAGCTCCGAAAACGGGTAAAACAAAAGGATATTATGTGCTTGTAAGGGAAACAACCAGCCCGGTTTGGCAAAAGAAGTTTTTTACTACTGATACCAGTTATAATTTACCCTTCTCCAAAGACAACTATTTCTATGCCGTTCAATCGGTTAACGAAACAGGAAATGAGAGTCTGGCAGTAGTGCCTGGGGTTGCAAGATAGTTATACCAATGCTAGAATAAAATTTATACCATCAATCAACAATTCTAATACTGGCAAATCATAAAGATCGGTGTTGAATTAAATAAAAAAAGCCATCTGCAAATACAGATGGCTTTTTTTATTGACCGGCTTTTAGTAATACATTAATCAATAAAAAATCAGAACTTTAATCAAATTGCAGGCTACCAACATGAGAAAAAGCTGCCCTAGATTTTTACCCTTCTTTATTTTTTTCCTACTGCTCATCTGTACCACTAATTCAGTTAATGCTCAATTAAAGAAATATGTTTTTGAAGCCGAGAAGATGGGATCTCCCCTACGCATTATCATGATGTGTGACGATTCTGCAAAAGCAGCTAAGCTGGCAAAACAAGCATATGCACTAACTGACAGCATTAATGCCATCATCAGCGATTACGATACAAGCAGTGAGCTTAGCAGATTAAACAGTTCATCGGGTTCAGCAGAGCCAATCACTGTGTCTCCACTCCTACTCAGACTCATGTGGCATGCTGGAATGGCAAATCACCATAGCAGGGGTGCTTTTGATGCCAGTATCGGACCATTGAGTAAGCTATGGCGTAAAGCAAGGAAAGAAAATATATTTCCAACTACAGAGATTGAAGAAAAGAAAAAGCTGGTGAATTTTGGACTTGTTTATATAGATAGAGTAAAAAGTACTGTATGGATAAAAAAAACGGGTATGTCGATCGACTTTGGCGGAATTGGTAAAGGATTCATGGCGAATCAGCTACTCGAATTCTTTTATTCAAAAGGTATCAGACAGGTAATGATTGATGCCGGCGGAGATATAGCAGTTGGCGAAGCTCCTGAAGGAACAAAGGGCTGGCAAATAGGAATTGTGCTACCAGAGACTACCGATCAATTATTTCAAAAAAAACTTACGCTGGAATACAAGGCCATTGCAACATCAGGAAGCATCTATCAATATTTTGAGCATGAAGGGAAAAAATACTCCCACATCATAGATCCGCGGACTGGCTATGGCATTCAAACCCCAAGAAATGTAACGGTGATAGCTGGTTCAGGAGAGGATGCAGACTGGCTGGCTACCGCATGCAGTATCTTATCAATAAAGGAAGCCTTAAAGCTGGTTAAATTTATGAATGCGGCTATTTTAATCACAGAAGTATCGAATGGGCGGGTAATCACCCACGCTTCTAAAAATTTTTACCGTTACTGGAAATAAATTCACCCAAAAATGTCTGGCTCTTTTGATAAAAAATTATCTTTCCTATCCTAAATAATGTATTGCGCGTGAAAAAAATTGGCTTGTTGATTGTTGTATCGATCCTAACTTCTTCCTTGATAGGACAACCAGCTTTCAACACATACGAGCAGGAAATTCCGGGTAGTGCTTTCCGGTTTAAAATGGTTCCTGTTAAAGCGGGTGATTTTATCATTGGAAGCCAGCCATCCGATAAGAGCAGCAATACAAATGAAGGTCCCCAACAAAAAATTCATATTTCAGCATTCTGGATGTCTGCCTATGAAGTAACCAGGGATGAATTTGATGTTTTCCTGAAAGATGAAAAAACTAGCCAAAACTCAGATGTAGATGCAATAACACGTCCAAGTCCACAGTACATTGATTTCAGTTGGGGCATGGGAAAAGAAGGCGGATATCCTGCCAATAGTATGTCGCAACATGCTGCCCTGATGTATTGCAGATGGTTATATCAGCAAACTGGTATCTTTTATCGATTACCAACTGAGGCAGAATGGGAATATGCCTGCAGGGCAGGTACCACAACAAGGTATTATTTCGGGGACGATAGTTCACAAATAGAGAACTATGCCTGGTATGAAAAAAACAGTGGCGCCAAGTTTCATAAGGTTGGAGAAAAAAAGCCCAATGCCTGGGGTTTATATGATATGCTTGGCAATGTTTTAGAATGGACATTAGATCACTATGAAGAAAAGCGGTATGAAACCATACAAAAAAAAGATCCGGTGGTTGCGCCTAACAGCAGTCGCTATCCAAAGGTTTTGCGTGGCGGTGGTTTTACTGAATCTGCTACTGACTTAAGTATTACAAGGCGGTATCAATCAGCTCCGTCCTGGAACAGAAGGGATCCTCAAATTCCTAAAAGTAAATGGTGGCTTACGGATGCAAGAACCGTAGGGTTCCGAATTGTAAGACCATTAAAACAACCCTCAGCGGAAGAAATCAATCAATTTTTCACTTCCTATCTTGGTATATAATCCTTAAAACTACTCACCATGAACAACGATGCCAGTCAAAAATCCCGCAGGGATTTCATGAAACAATCCTCATTACTTGCAGGTGGATTAATTGCTGCTCCTCTATTATCCAAAGCCAATTATTTTTCCGGCGCAGATGATGTAATTAAAGTAGCATTGATTGGTTGCGGTGGTCGCGGCACTGGTGCAGCCATGCAGGCATTAATGAGTAAACAAAACGTTAAGCTGGTTGCTATGGCCGATGCGTTTAAGGACAATGTAGACAAGTGTTACCAAAATCTTATGTCTGATGAATTAACAGAAGAAGCCAAAAAAAGAGTTGATGTACCGGAAGAAAGAAGGTTTGCCGGTTTCGATGCTTATGCTAAAGCTATCCCATTAGCGGATGTAGTTATTCTAACAACTCCTCCCGGTTTCCGTCCTATACATTTTGAAGAAGCCATTAAGCAGAACAAACACGTGTTCATGGAAAAACCGGTAGCGACAGATCCTGCCGGGGTTCAGAAAGTGTTGGCAAGCGCTGCCATCGCAAAACAAAAGAAATTGAATGTAGTGGTTGGATTACAAAGACGTTACCAAAACTCTTACCGTGAATTGTTTTCCCGAAAAGATATGATTGGTGATATTACTTCCGCCCAAGCATGGTGGAACAATGATGGTGTATGGGTAAGACCTCGTAAAGCCGGACAAACAGAAATGGAATACCAAATGCGTAACTGGTATTATTTTGTATGGCTTTGTGGCGATCATATTGCCGAGCAACATATACATAACCTGGATGTGATTAACTGGTTCAAGGATGGCTACCCTGTTAAAGCACAGGGTATGGGTGGCAGACAGGTGCGCAAAGGAAAAGACCATGGTGAAATCTTCGACCACCATTTTGTAGAATTTGAATATGCTGACGGGTCTATATTAAACAGCCAATGCAGACATATTCCTGGCACTATGAGTAGGGTTGATGAATTACTGATTGGAACAAAGGGCAGAATTGCCTGTGGAAGGGCAAAGATTACTGATGCGAAGGGAAATACCCTATACGAATTTGATAAGAAAACCGAAAATGATCCTTATCAAACGGAACATGATGAACTATTTGCTGCCATCGCTAAAGGTGAATACAAATTCCACGATGCAGAAAACGGTGCTAAAAGCACCATGACTTCCATTCTTGGGCGTATGGCTACTTATAGTGGTCAGGTTATTACCTGGGACAAAGCCATTAATTCAGGATTGAATTTATCACCTCAAACTTATGCGTGGGATGCCATGCCTCCTGTAGTACCTAATGCAGATGGATTTTATCCTATTGCTACTCCGGGGGTAACTAGATATTAGCGTCAGGCTGCAAGCCGCAAGTTACTCCACAGGAGTCCTTCGGACAAGCCTTGATGGGTGCTTGTTTCGAGTATACTGCTATTAATTTAATAGAACACGGATTTTCATGATTTTCAAGATTTATCATGATAGATCTTGAAAATCATGAAAATCCGTGTTCTATCCTACGCTAAACTCGCAGCTAATTTCAAGCTTTTTAAGCTTTATCAGTTGTTTACTTTTTGCGGTATCATTCTCCCTGCACCTGCTACCTGATCGCCTGTTCCCCTGTTGCCGCCCTCATGGTATTCCGCATCTTCATTTACTTCCCACAGGTCGTAAATTTCTTCACCTGCAATAATATTTTTTGCGGCCAGCATTGCTGTCATCATACTATGATCCTGGTTATTGTATTTGTGCATACCATTCCTTCCTACCAGGTATAAGCCTGGATAAGCTTTTATAGCCTGTCGAATACTTTCTACATGAGATTTGTATTCCTGATCGTATACCGGATAAGCTTTAGGTTGACGTACTACATAACCATCTACTACAGAGGCCGCTTTGGTTAGACCGATTTTTTCAATTTCCTTTTTCCCAAGTTCAATCAGCGTTTCATCACTGCTCGTCCAGAGACCATCTCCTTCAAAACAGAAATATTCCAACCCGTAACAGGCCATTTCAGGATCGGGGACCATGTATGGGCTCCATGATTTGAAGTTTTGTATTCTTCCCACTTTAACGCTTGGGTCATGAATATAAATCCAGTTATCGCTAAATGCGTCTTCATCGCGACAAATTAATACTACTGTTAAAAAGTCGCGATAACCTAATGATGCAGCAGATTTTAGCACTGGTGGTGCAAAAGCAGGTGATACGCTTGCAACCAGTTCACGCATAGGTGCGGAAGAAAGTACATAATCAAAATCCGAGAACACACCTTTATTATTCGTTACTACTGACCATTTTTGTTGTTCATATTGAATTTGCTGAACGCCGCAGTTCATTTCAAGCACCATGCCATTTGCTTTGGCTTTCTCGGCACATACTTCCCACATCATTCCTGGTCCTTGTTTAGGATAACGGAAAGAATCAATAAGGGTCTTGATTACTTTATCTTTATCTCCAGCTTTTTTAGAAGGTTTTACGAGTGCATTCCAGATGGCACTGCTTAGTGACAACCCTTTAATTCTTTGAGCTGCCCAATCAGCACTTATTTCATTACAGGGTATTCCCCAAACTTTCTCGGTATAGGTTTTAAAGAAAATATTAAAGAGTCTTTTCCCGAATTGATTGGTTACCCAGTCTTCAAAATTTGCAGGATTTTTTATCGGAAACAATTTTGCTTTCAGGTAACTCAATACACAAAGTCCGCTTTCAATAATTCCAAGCTTATTCAAAGCTTCAAACGCAACAAGTGGGTATGAAAAGAATTTATGGTTATAATAAATTCGGGAGCTTCTGGGTCTTTCCAGCATTTCATCGCCCAGGATTTCTGTCCAAAAGTCTTCAACCTCTTTTGATTTTGAAAAAAACCGATGCCCGCCAATATCAAAATGATACCCCTTATAAGATTCAGTTCGGGAAATACCCCCAACGTATTGAGGATCTTTCTCAAAAACAGTTACTGATTGTCCGTCTTTGGCTAATAAATAGGCTGCAGTTAAACCTGCCGGGCCTGCGCCAATTATGGCTATTCGTTTTTTCATATTCCTTTCGTGCAAAAAATAAATTATTCTTAGCGGGCCAAAGTTGTGAAATAAATATGGTACTACCATTATTTTTGCCCGGATCAACCAGATATTCCTTTATGAGCGCTTATAATTGGCAATGTAAAAGCTTTGATGAGCTTACCCCACATGAACTGTATGCTATTATGCAGCTCAGAAGTGAAGTATTTGTGGTAGAACAAAACTGCCCCTACCTGGATCCCGATGGGAAAGACTATTCTTCCTGGCACCTTATGGGTTGGGATGGAGATAAGCTGGTAGCTTATAGCCGTCTGTTGCCTGCAGGACTTGCCTTCCAGGAGATTTCGATTGGGAGGGTTGTTAGTTCCCCTGCTTACAGGGGCACTGGAGCCGGTAAGGAACTGATGAATCATGCAATTGAAAAGTCTCACCAATTATTCGGTCCCCAACCCATTCGAATCGGGGCTCAGTTATATCTGAAAAAGTTTTATGAGTCACTCGGCTTTATTCAGGTAAGCGAAATGTACCTGGAAGATGGCATTGAGCACGTGGAAATGGTTAGGGCTTGATGACCATAGACCATGGTCTATAGTCCCAATTCCTCCTTTACAAACCTAGCTGTGTGGCTTTTTTTGTTGTGCACCATTTCTTCGGGGGTGCCTTCGAAGAGTATCAGACCGCCGCCATCACCTCCTTCAGGTCCGAGGTCAATGATGTGATCAGCTACTTTAATTACATCCAGGTTATGCTCAATTACCAATACTGTATTTCCTCTTTCTACCAGTTTATTCAATACATCCAATAAGTGACGGATATCTTGAAAATGAAGACCAGTTGTTGGCTCATCGAGTATATAGAAAGTTTTACCGGTATCTTTTTTTCCCAGTTCTGTAGCGAGTTTCACACGCTGTGCTTCTCCTCCACTCAAGGTTACTGCAGACTGACCAAGTGTTATGTAACCCAATCCCACATCCTGCAACACTTTTACTTTACGGTAGAGAAAATGCACAGGTTGAAAGAACTCACAGGCTTCATCGACCGTCATGTTTAATACATCACTGATAGATTTTCCCTTGTATCGGATTTCAAGCGTTTCCCGATTGTATCGTTTACCATTACACTTCTCGCAATGCACATATACGTCCGGAAGAAAGTTCATCTCTATTACACGCATTCCTCCTCCTTCACACATATCACAACGGCCACCTTTTACATTAAAAGAAAATCGTCCGGCATTGTAACCCCTAATTTTCGCTTCAGGAACAGAAGCAAACAATGTCCTTATTTCCGTAAAGAAGCCACAATAGGTGGCAGGATTACTTCTTGGCGTTCTTCCAATGGGAGATTGATCAATCTCGATAACTTTATCAATATGCTCTAACCCTTTTACGGTTTTAAATGGCATCGGACTCACTCTGCTATTGTAACAATGTTTTGATAAGAGTGGATATAGTGTTTCATTGATGAGCGTAGATTTTCCACTTCCGCTTACACCACTTACTACAATCAGCTTACCTAATGGAAACTGCACACTAACTTCTTTTAAGTTATTACCCGCTGCGCCTTTTAGTTCAAGTATTTTACCATTTCCCTTTCTTCTCTCCAAAGGTATATCGATGCGTTTTTGTCCATTAAGGTACTGAGCCGTTTCTGAATGGCTTTTCAATACTTCAGCGGGCGTTCCTGCTGCTACTATTTGTCCGCCATAGGTTCCGGCCCTTGGACCAATATCCACCAAATGATCGGCAGCCAGCATGATGTCTTTATCGTGTTCCACCACAAGAACGGTATTACCGATATTACGCAGATTCTGTAAGGCTTTAATGAGTTGGTGATTGTCGCGCTGGTGCAAACCAATTGAGGGCTCATCGAGGATATAAGTTATCCCCTGCAATTGAGATCCAATCTGAGTTGCAAGTCTGATACGCTGCGACTCGCCTCCACTAAGGGTTCTGGAAGGTCTGTTTAAGGACAGATAGGTTAAACCAACATCAAGCAAAAATTGTAGCCTTTCCCTGATTTCTTTCAGGATATCTTTTGCGATGACATTTTGTTTTTTATCCAATCTTTTTTCAATTCCTTCAAACCAGTGGTAGAGTTTATCCAGGTTCAGGTTACTGAGTGTTGCAATATTATTATCGTCAATTTTAAACCAAAGGCTTTCTTTCTTTAACCTCGCTCCATTACATTCATGACAGGTATTTAGTTCCATGAATTGTTCTACCCATTCCCGCAACGATTCGCTGCTTCCTGTTCCGGTGAACCAACGTTTAAGCATGGGAACGATTCCTTCAAAAACACCATCATAAGGTGTTCCTCCAGACACTTCTTCCATGTCGATGGTTTCTTCCGTGATACCGTCTGGATTACCAAACAATAATATATTGAGCGATTTCTCGGGCAGGTCTTTAATCGGTTTATCTAAGCTGATCTTATGTTTTTTTGCCAGTGTTTCCACATTACGAAACATATAGGCATCACGTTGTTCGCCTAAAGGGGCAATTCCACCCTCTTTAATACTCAGTGTTTTGTCTGGTATAACCGACTCCATACTTACGGAATATACATTTCCCAATCCTTTACAGGTTGGACATGCACCATAAGGAGAATTAAAGGAAAAGGCATTGGGAGAAGGTTCTTCGTAACTGATGCCAGTTTCCTCACACATCAGTTGTTTTGAATATTGAACCGTTTTATGGGTATCATTTATGAGTAGGAACATCAGGTCCTTTCCCATTTTTAAAGCTTGTTGCACGCTTTGACTAAGTCTTACGCGCATATCATCCGTTACCTGTAAGCGGTCGATAACAACTTCAATATCATGAATCTTATACCTGTCTACCTGAAGCTTTGGAGTAAGATCAATTACTTCACCATCAACCCGAACCTTGAGGTATCCTTTTTTACGGATGTCTTCAAACAGTTCCCTGTAATGTCCTTTACGACCTCGAATCAATGGCGCCAGTAAAGTGATTTTCTTTTGTTTGAATTTCTGGAAGATGTTTTCAACGATTTCTTCTTCGCTGAATTTGGTCATTTTTTTTCCAGTATTATAACTGTATGCTTCACCAATTCTTGCAAAGAGTAATCGCATAAAATCGTACACTTCAGTAACTGTTCCTACAGTAGAGCGTGGATTTTTATTGGTAGTTTTTTGTTCGATGGAAATAACGGGAGATAGCCCGGTAATTTTATCTACATCTGGGCGCTCCATATCACCCAAAAACTGACGGGCATAGGCGCTGAAACTTTCCATGTACCTGCGCTGGCCTTCATTGTAAATAGTATCAAATGCAAGTGATGATTTACCGCTACCACTAACACCTGTAAATACAACCAGTTTGTTTTTAGGAATCTGGATGTCAACATTTTTAAGGTTATGTTCCCTCGCTCCAAAAACCGCAATCTGATCATCCTGTAGTTGCGAATTTTCCTTTTTAGTCTCTTTTAACGTCTTCTTTGCCATAGTTGAATAGTAAAGATAGGAACATCCGGGCAGCTATTTTGTTGCACCTGAACAGTCGTTAGTAATATTTTTTTATTTGTTCGAATGCTTTACAGGAAAGGGTTACAGAGAATTAACAAAATAATTTCCCAAACAGATTTGGTAATCTCGCTCCCGCTACCCTACTTTTGCATCAGTTCTTTTCACAACAACTTATCAAGAAAGGCAGAGGGAATTGGCCCGATGATGCCTTGGCAACCCATATCGCTTACTCAGCGGTACGAAGGTGCCAAATCCGATTCCGCCCCAGGCGGAAAGAGATAAGTCAGAGTAATAGTTTGATTTTTAAACGGTTCGCCGTTCTACATAGTTCAAGCTCATCTGACTTACCAGGTGAGCTTTTTTTATGCTCTCCCGGTAAGTCTGCTCTCCTTCTCGATTCGTTGCTTCGAAAAAAACACTGATTAACAACATTCATCATTCCTTTCATCTGAAAGGAGCAAACTGTTTAACAATGAGCAACGCAACAAAACTGATCCACAGTATTCCGGTAGACCCACTGACAGGTGCTATTGCAGTTCCTATTTATCAGACATCCACTTTTGTACAGGATGCGCCAGGTGTAAACAAAGGGTACGACTATGCCCGCAGCGGAAACCCAACCAGGGCCACACTTGAAAAATTGATTGCTGAACTGGAGCAAGGTGAAGTTGGACTTGCTTTCGCAAGCGGACTGGCAGCCATTGATACCGTAATAAAATTATTAAAGACCGGCGATGAAATTGTGGCGGTTGATGATATTTACGGAGGCGCTTTCCGGTTATTCAACAATGTTTACGAACAGTTTGGAATAAAAGTGCATTATGTAGATACCACTGATGTAGCCAATATTGTAGATGCAATTACCCCCAATACAAAGCTGATCTGGCTGGAAACCCCTACCAATCCAACCCTTAAAATTTCAGATATCGCTGCAATAGCAAAAATTGCGAAAGCTAATGCCTGTTTACTTTGCGTGGATAATACTTTTGCAACACCCGCCCTTCAACAACCTCTTTCACTGGGAGCTGATATTGTAGTTCATAGTGCAACCAAATACCTTGGTGGGCATAGTGACCTTATTGCTGGAATCGTGGTGGCGAAGGACAAGGAAATCGGGGCAAGACTTAAATACCTTCAAAATGCATGCGGTGCAATATTGGGGCCATTTGATAGCTGGCTGGTTATTCGTGGTATCGAAACATTACACCTACGCATTCGTCAGCACTGCTATAGTGCTTTGGCTGTAGCTGAATTCCTGGAAACACATCCTGCGGTTGATAAAGTGTATTATCCCGGGCTTCCTTCACATCCCAATCATGAGATTGCGAAAAAACAGGCGAAAAATTTTGGTGGTATTATTTCTTTTTCACTCAAAGAAGATACAGCAGAAGCAGCCATTGAATTTGTTACCAGCACCCAATTATTCAAACTCGCAGAAAGCCTGGGTGGCATTAAAAGCCTGGTATCTCATCCCGCTAATATGACACACAAATCTATTCCGGCAGAAAAAAGAAGAGCAGCCGGCGTAACAGATAGCCTGATCAGGCTATCAATCGGCCTGGAAGAAACAGAAGACCTGATCAATGACCTTAAAGAGAGTTTTGACCGGATAAAAAACAAACAATCAAAATATTCAACACAAACAATAGCATAAACTAATGGAAGCACACAAACAGTTAACAATTGGATTATTTGGATTTGGAGTAGTGGGAGAAGGCTTGTACAAAGTATTACAACAAACCCCTTCCCTGAAAGCAACAATCAAAAAAGTTTGTATCAGAAACGCCGATAAAAAAAGAGATGCCCCTGGCGATTTATTTACTACGGAAAGGCAAATACTTTTAAACGATCCTGAAATTAATGTGATTGTTGAAGTAATCGACGATGCCAATGCGGCCTTTGAAATTGTATCTACCGCTTTACAAAATGGAAAAGCTGTAGTAAGTGCAAGCAAAAAAATGATCGCAGAACATTTACAGGAACTACTGGAAATTCAGGAACAAACTGGCCAGTCATTTTTATATGAGTCATCTGCCTGTGCCTCCATTCCCGTAATCAGGAACCTGGAAGAATATTATGACAATGATCTTCTCCATTCCATCAAAGCTATTGTGAACGGGTCAACCAATTTTATACTCACCAAAATGTTTGAGGATAAGCTCGATTTCCAATCGGCACTCTTACTTGCGCAACAACTCGGTTTTGCGGAAAGTAACCCTAAGCTGGATGTTGAAGGATATGATGCTTTGAACAAATGGGTTATATTACTGAACCATGCGTATGGTATTGTTTCAACACCGGAAGAACTTTTATTTAGCGGCATACAAAATATTCAATTGAGCGATGCCCTTGTAGCTAAAGAAAAAAATCTGGATATCAAATTAATTGCCCAGGCCAAAAAGCTTAAAAACGGTACCGTAGCGGCTTTCGTTTTACCACAATTCGTTAAACAGGATGATCCATTATCATTTGTTAAAAATGAATACAATGGAGTTGTAATAGAAAGTGGTTTTGCCGATAAGCAATTCTTTTATGGTAAAGGAGCAGGTAGCTTCCCTACTGCATCTGCTGTACTGAGTGACATTGCAGCATTAAGGTATAATTACAGGTATGAATATAAAAAATTATACCACCATACACCGCATACTTTAACCAATGATTTTTACCTTAAAGTATATATCAGTTTTGATGACTGGAAATATATTCCAAGGGAAGAATTTGAATGGATCGAAGAATGGCATGCAGAAGCAGAGAGAAAATACCTGGTTGGTGTTTTACATGTAAGCAAGCTAATCAACAGTAATTGGTGGAAAGAGAACAACAGCTCTCTGATTCTTACTGCGGACCCCATAATCGACAACCTTGATGTGGTTAAGCTGAAGAAAAAAAGCCTGGAACTGGCAGGTGTGGCATAAAGATAATTGCAGTTTAGCAGCGTTTTCCTTTTCTTCGCTTTGTGAATTCCTCAAAGCGTCATATGCCCCAAAACCTATCAAGAGCAATTGGCATTACTTTAATGTTAAGTGCCCTATTGTTTGGTTTTTCATTGTGGTATGGAAAGGAAAACGCTTTTCTATTGCTCAATGCCGATTTGGGAACTGTGGCAGATCAGTTTTTCAAATACCTGACTTATGCAGGTGACGGAATAATGTGGGTACCGGTAACACTCTGTATACTCTTCTTTAGAAGAGATTATTGGATACTGTCTTTTTCAGCTATTATTGTTTCCACACTGATTGCCCAACTTAGCAAGAATGTCTTTTTTAAAGGTTTCCCACGTCCTTCACTTGCTATATCAGACAACACATTATTTCACCATGTTGAAAGTGTAACATTACATACTTTAAACAGTTTCCCCTCTGGCCATACTACCACAGTTTTTACCGTTTTCATGCTTGGCTGTTTCTTTATTAAGAAAAAATGGATCATGCCAATTGGTTTATTAATTGCAGTGGCTGCTGCTTATTCAAGGGTGTACCTGGCACAACATTTTCCCATTGATCTGGCCGGTGGCATGTTATCTGCCATTATTACCATTTATATATCGCTGTATCTGCAACATAAATGGGGTAAAAATTGATTATTTGCTAATATCCGGATACCTGAATCCCAACATTGGTGCTTAGCTTTGCATAAAACCTTTATAATGCAAAAGCTGTTACTAACCTGTTGTTTGCTGGTAATATTCTGTACAGTAAAATCTCAGGACACTACCGAGCAAATCATCGAAGGAAGAAAGAATAGTATTGAACAGCAGCAAAAACCTTATGTTATACTGATATCTGCCGATGGTTTTCGGGCTGATTTTGCACAAAAATACCAGGCAAAAAACTTGTTGTCTCTCCGTAAAAAAGGAGCTTATGCGGATTATATGACGCCTTCTTTTCCCTCCCTTACTTTTCCAAATCATTATACTATTGTAACAGGTCTATACCCTGCACATCATGGATTGGTAGATAATAGCTTTTACGATCGAAGCAGAACCGAGTTTTATTCCATGAGTAATAAAAAAATGGTTCCAGACCCTTACTGGTATGGTGGCACGCCTATCTGGGTATTAGCAGAAAAGCAATCAATGGTCTCAGCGAGTTTCTATTGGGTAGCATCTGAAGCACCTATTCAAAATACATTTCCAACCTACCATTTTATTTATAATGAAAAGATCAGCATAACTGATCGCATCGAAAAAGTAAGACAATGGCTTGCCTTACCGGAAGATATAAGGCCGCATTTTATCAGTTTTTATTTCCCCGAAGTAGACCATGCCGCCCACGAATATGGACCAGAGAGTAAAGAAGCTGCCGATGCTGTGCAGTTTGTAGACGAAAGCATTGGCAAACTACAGGAAGTAGCCGAGGCATCAGGGTTACCGGTAAATTTCATTTTTGTAGCTGATCATGGAATGGCTGAAGTTGATTATAAAAATACAATGCCTTATCCCTCTTCGATTGATCGAAAAAAATTCGATATCAGTAATGGAAGTGCAGTAGTTCAACTGTATGCAAAAGATGCAGCAGACATTGAACCCATGTTTAAGGAATTAAGCAACACTGCAAAAGATTATGATGTTTATCGGAAAAAAGACATGCCGAAAAAGTTCCACTACAGTGTATCAGACGATTGGCATAACCGTATTGGAGATATTATACTAATTGCAAAGCTGCCTAAAATATTCAGCAAGGATGGCAAGTGGACCAGTCCGGGGAAACATGGTTATGATCCAACGATCCCAGACATGAGAGCAAGCTTTCAGGCATGGGGGCCCGCATTTAAGAAAGGAATGAAAATTGATGGATTCGAAAACATCCACGTTTACCCAATCATCGCTTCTATACTAGGCCTAACCTATGACCCCGAAAAAATCGATGGCAGGATTGAAGTGCTGAAGCAAATATTGAATAACAAATAATGAATGTCCAACTTCAAAATTCAAAATTCAAAATTGGACATTCATTATTCTTCTGTTCTCTAGTCTTCCCAACGCCACTCACCCGCAATCTTAAGCGGCTCTTTCAGGTTGCTTTTAAGTAGAAATTCTCTTGTCTCAGCATCCGTAAAATGTTTGGCTTTGAGTACATCAGTATCTGCAATACCAAATAAGAGCATGGTGTTGAATCGAACAGTATTTTTCATTCCTTGTTCGTCAACCAGTTTAAAACCATCGCAGTCTGCATGATAGCATGGTCCGGCATTATTAGGTAATCGACCCCCTGCTGCACCACCAGTAGGTACACCATGTAACATAAATGGCTGGTGGTCGCTGTGCAAGCCTGCACCACTTCTGAACTGGTTGGTAAAACTGGTATCTATACTTTTGGCAATTGCGCCGATGCCCTGGAATAATTCACGACTTTCTTCTGCAGTTGTTGAATATCCTTTTGGATCGTTGGTCATATCGTAATTAAGCATGTAACGAATATTATCGATGCTCTTATCTTTCACTGCTGCCTGAACATAAGCTTTTGACCCGAGTAAGCCTTCTTCTTCACCCATAAACATTACAAATTCAACCGTTCTTTCAGGTTGTAGTTTTAATGCCATAAATGTGCGGGCCATATCGAGAACGGAGAATGAACCTATTCCGTTATCAATTGCGCCGGTTGCAAGATCCCAGCTATCTAAGTGGCCGCCTACTACAATCTTTTCATTTGGTTTAGATTTACCCTTAATCGTAGCAACTACATTTCTTGCTTTAATCATGCCGGAGAAGTTGGTCATTTTAATATGGGCATATTGTTTTCCCGCAGCTACGGCTGTTTTAAATGCCATACCATCTTCTTTTCCGATACATACTGCTGGTATAGGAATTAATTTTCCTGTAACCGAAGCTGTTCCGGTTAATAGAATACCGCCATCTGCAGTATTGATGATGATGATACCTTTTGCACCATATTTGGTAGCAAGAGCTGTTTTCTCTGAACGATGTAAACTCCTTGTTCCTGGTTTTGATCCGGGTAATACACCGAGGTAAACAAGCGCTATTTTACCTTCCGCTTTTCCAGGGTTAGATTGATAATCTTCTTCCAATCCATTTCCCATGTCTACTACTTCAAGGTTAATATCGGCTGATACCGGAGAATGTGCGAGCGTAACCGATTTTACCTCTTTCAATGCATTCATATTTGCCCCTGTTTCAACGAGAATGGTTCCCCTACTCCAGCTTTCGACTTCAAAAGGTTGATAGCGCAGGTTTTTAAAGCCATAAGATTTAAGTAACTGATAAGCATAAGCTTCTGCCTTTTCTCCATTTTTTGAGCCGGTAAGTCTATGCCCAATGGTTTCAGTGGCTTCTTTTAAAGTAGCATAGGCTTTTGAATTTTTCTGGACTTCCTCATTTATGGACCGGAATATCGTATTCCATTCTTCTTTTACCTGAGCGTAGGTAATTGCAGAGCCCAGAACTGTCAATAATAAAAAGCAAAGTAATTTCTTCATGGTGGTTGGTTATTGAACTCGAAATTTATAGATAATTCATGAAGAATTCCCCAAAATTCAACCATATACTCACCGATAAAAATTATTCAATTACCGTACATACACTATATGCGAAGTATAATAGCATATTTAATATCTTAGTCCCTAATGAGTAATCACAAAAAAAATTACTGGATTTTTCAGGTTGCAGGATGGGCACTTTACTGTCTTATATATATATTTTTTTATTTATCTATCAGGTCTGAACCCCAGCCTTTCTTTTTTGAGCAATTGCTTACCCATGTATTTATTGGCTTTTGGCTTACCCATTTGATGCGGTTTGTTATTCAAAAAACGAAAATATTATTACTCGATTTTAAGAAACAACTAATAGCATTAACTATTCTGTCTCTGTTCTTTTCTTTTCTGATCGGTTTATGTATCGTTGCGACAGAAATGCTTATGAACATACAGTCTGTGAACCTGACTGATTTTTCCTTTTTTAATATTGCCATCCGTTTTGCCTTTTCCTATTTTCATTTTGTATTGATCTGGAACCTTCTCTATTTCACTTACCATTATATTCAAAAAACCAGGCAACAAAATGTAGAACAGGCCAAATTGGAAAACCTGCTGAAAGAACTTGAAATAACGACCATTAAGTCGCATATCAACCCGCAATTTTTATTCAATTCCTTAAACAGCATCCGGTCATTGGTTACAGAAGATCCTGTGAGAGCCAGGTCTGCCATTACAATGCTCAGTAATATCTTGAGAAGCAGTATTCAGGTTGATAAAGCAGAGAAAACACTATTCGAAAAAGAGCTTTCGATTCTGAAAGACTATATCTCCCTCGAACAAATCAGGTTCTCCGATCAATTGCAGGTATTTTATGAGATAGATGAAGATACTTTGGATCAGCCAGTACCTGCTATGGTAATACAAACATTGGTTGAAAATGCCATCAAATTTGGCATAAACAGTAGTAGCGAGCATACAAAATTGGAGATCTATTCTGAATATAAAGAAACCCTTCATTGCTTCGGTGTTATTAGCAATGGGAACATTCATTCATATGTAGAAGCAGAATCTGGTGCACTTGATGAAATAAGGAAAAGATTATCACTCTTATATGGTAAAGAAGCCAGTCTTAAAGTGCTTGAAAATCAACCTGGCTTTATTACCGCGTCAGTTTGTCTGCCTTTATAAAAGGTTGGGGAGATAATGCGCTAACTGCTCTTTTTTCTCCAGGTATCGTTCCATTAAAGCAAGTTGATTTTTAGTCCTGTTAAGATTTTGTTCCGGGTAAGTGATGGCATAATATTTATCGCCATTCAAATAATCCGTCATAAAACGTAATGCCTGCATGTAGATCATCATCAGTCCGGCAAAATAAAATGACTTGGATTCTCTCTCTGATAAATAAGGTTGCATAGCACTGCAATACCCATCTACAATCGCTTTGTAAATTTCTTCCCGTACTTCTACCAGTGCTAAATTGGTTTCTTCTTCGTTTACAGGTGAAAGATAAGTACGGAACATATCGCCTGTATCGCTGATAAAATAACCAGGCATAACGGTATCAAGGTCTATTACACAATAACCTTTACCACTTTTATTAAACAATACATTACTGATTTTGGTATCATGGTGTGTAACCCTAAGCTTAAAATTATGGTCATTACAAATGTCCTTATACTGTTCTACGACATATTGATGCTCCTTCAGAAACTCAATATAGTCTTGATTGGCAGTTATTCTTTCCCTGATACCATTCACCAGGGATTCCTGAAATTGACGGTATCTTAATTCCAGGTTGTGAAAGTCAGCCAGTGTTGTTTCCAAACCACTAATATCAAAATTGTGTAAGGATGCTGTAAACAAGCCAAATTGTCTGGCAGCCTCGTAAGCCTGTTCAGGATTACTTACCACATTTACAGTAACTGATTCTGGTATAAAATGAAATAAACGAAAACAGGCATTCTTGTAGCGAACCATTTGCGTGCCTGTTATGCTTTTAATCGGCTTGGTAAATAAATAGGAAGGAAATTCCTTTTCAAGAAAAGCGCCAATCTTTTCAATATTATGAGCAATTGCATCAGGATTACCAAAAACGGCTTCATTTATTTTTTGCAGTACCCAGGAATTATCTGAAGAAGTTAATTTCCAGGTATGATTGATGAGGCCATTTCCTAAAACCGAAATGGAAATTTCCGCTGGATTAAGTCCATAGGCGTTTAAAACTTCTTCAGGTGGTAAACTAAGCATGCTTATCAATATCTGTCGTCCAAAGCAAATACCGGTTTACGATACATCCATTGTCCTCCAGTAAAATCAGGGAAAGGCACAGTCTGATTACCCAGTTCAATAGATTGTTCACTTAAAGGAGTAATAGCGCTCCAGGCTGCAGCATCATATACATCCATTGGTGTAGGCTGATTATTTTTTATGGATTCCACTAATGCATGAATTACAAAGAAGTCCATTCCACCATGTCCGGCCCCATCGGTCTCTTTGCTCCAGCGTTGCCAAAGAGGGTGATCATATTTATCGAGCCACTCTTTGGCATTGTCCCACTGGTGTGGCTTTGCGGCCTTTCCTTCCAGGTAAATCCCTTTGTTCACATCCATCCAGATACCTTCGGTTCCTTGTACACGAAAACCCAATGAATAGGGTCTGGGTAAATTGGTATCGTGTTGTAATAAAATGGTTTCGCCATTCGCACAAAGGATATTGGTGGTAACTACATCACCCAGTTTAAATTTCACTTTTGTATTTGGGTGATTCGCTCCTCCCATCTTAACAACATGATTATGCAATCCTCTTGCTTTTGAAGCAAAAGAAGAAAGTGAAACAAACCTGTTTCCCCTGTTGATATTTATATAATGAGCAATCGGTCCAATACCATGAGTAGGATATAAATCACCATTTCTATTTACAGAATGTGCCGTACGCCATGCGGCTTCAGAAAATCCTTTCTCACCAAATTCTGCCCCGTAGCCATATGGATGAACACCGTCATTAAATTTCACTTCTCTTAGATCGTGCTGATATCCTCCTTGTAAATGAATCAATTCACCGAATAAATTCTGGCGAACCATATTTAAAATGGCCATTACATCTCTTCTGTAACAAACATTTTCCATCATCATTACATGGGCCTTTTTAGCCTCTGCAGCCCGAACCACTTCCCAATGATCTTCCAGTGTTATTCCGATCACTACTTCTGAACCGATATATTTAATCTCAGCATCGATTGCCCCTAGGATCATTTCTTTATGCCACTCCCAAGGGGTTGCAATAATAATTCCGTCAAGCTTTGTTTTAGCCAGCAGATCTTTCCATGCATATGCGTTGCCTGTAAAAATTTGGGGATTGGGTTTGCCAGATTTTGCAATCATTGATTTGGCACTATTCAGCATTGTATCATTTATGTCGCAAATTGCTACCAGTTCCGTATCATTTCTACGAAGAATGAGATCGAGATGGTTTTGCCCCCTTAAACCTGTTCCGATGATTGCTATACGTACTTTACTGGCATTGGTGTTTGCAATGGATTGGCTACTTGATAATAAAGAAATACCTGCTGCAGCCATTCCAGTTTGCTGGATAAATGATCTTCTTCTCATGGCAATTATTTTGGACTGACAAGGTAAAGAAATTTCAAAATCAACCAAAACAACAATTACCTTCTAACTACAGGCACAACCCACCAATTATATCCATAGACCAAAAACAGTCGTTCAGACATAGTTTTTGGAATTTGGTATATTTAGTTGAATTAATTAACTGATTTACATGAATTTTAAAAACAAGCCCTTGTCAGCCTAAATGAAAGCTTTGTGAAACAACGAATTCTGCACCATACATTATTCTGGATTGCTTATGTAGCATTCAAAACCTATCTAAATGTTAGTGCATATCCTCTTTCCGGAGAAAATGTTTCATTGGCTGAAATTATTCTAGTATCTCTAAAGGCACAATTGGTATTTCTTACGATTAAAATTCCGTTGGTATATACCTTATTCTATGCAGTAGACCAGTTCAATGCAAAAAAATGGGATGGCTTGAAAACCTTTGGTTTTTCGGGCAGTTTTATCATTTTAGGCACTTTACTCTTTACTCTGTTAAACGACTTGGTTGTAGTACCTAATATATACGGATTACCGGCGAAAGAAATTGCCAATATAAAGTTTGCCTCCATTTTCTATAATGCCTTTTTACTTTCATTTATCTGTGGTATTGCCATTGCCCTTAAACTGGTACGACTAAATTTACAAATCAGGCAAAAGGAAGAAGAAACAGCCAGGAAAAAACTGGCCACAGAACTTATGTTTCTGAAATCGCAGATTAACCCACATTTTCTATTTAATACCCTGAATAATATTTACGGTTTAGCCAGAAAAAAATCAGACGACACTGCTGAAGTCGTGATGAAGCTTTCCAAACTACTCAGGTTTATGCTTTATGAAACGGCTCACCAATCTATTAATATATCTGATGAATTAAAAGTGGTAAAAGATTATATTGAACTGGAGCAGTTACGATATGGTAGCCGGTTAAATATTACTTACCACGAAGATATCGACAATCAGCAGCAACAGATTACGCCATTGATCCTGATTCCATTTGTAGAGAATGCCTTTAAACATGGCATAAGTGAAACCAGGTTTGAATCTTATATTTCGATTAGCACTATTTTAAAAAATGGCTTTCTTAGATTTATTATAGAGAATTCAAAACCTGATTCCAGTGAAAAACTAATTGACAGAATTGGATTGAAGAATGTAAAACGACAGTTAGAACTCTTATATACTGAACACAACTTACAAATTGATGTCACCACCCATTCATTTAAGATTATACTTACGATAAATCTAACCAGGAATGCAACGTTATAATACCATAATTGTGGAAGATGAGCCAATTGCCGCTGAAATTCTCAGCGATTATATCCAACAAGTGCCCTTCTTACATAAAGTAGCCGTTTGTTCAGATGCGATATATGCCATGGAAATACTCCAGAAAGAAAAAATAGATCTGATGTTCCTGGATATCCATATGCCTAAGATTAAAGGGATGGAATTTATAAAAATGCTCAAAAACCCTCCTCAGATTATCATTACTTCTGCCTACCACGAATATGCTTTAGAGGGGTTTGAACTTGGTGTACTCGATTACCTGTTAAAGCCCATTGAATTCAACCGTTTTCTACTGGCAGTTAACAAATTGCAGCATCAGCCCGCTGCCCCATCACCTTCTCAGCAGGTATTACCTGCAGAAAAGCCTGCTATATTTTTTAATGTCAATAAGAAGAGAATCCGTGTGCTCCTGGAAAACATCTTATATATTGAAGGGTTAAAAGAGTATGTGAAAATATTCACTACAAACGGAAAAACCATCATTACCAAAACCCAACTTTCCTACCTTGAACAGGAATTAGGCAAGAATGGCTTTCTTAGAATTCATCGGTCTTTTATTGTTTCCAAGGAAAAAATAGATGCCTATAGTGCCGCCGATGTTGAAATTGCAGGCAAAAGTATCCCTATTGGCAGAGGGTATAAAGAATTTATCCAGCAATTACTGGAAAATCAACAAGGCTGATAAGCATCTTTTTTTATTGTAGGCTCTTTTAATGCTCCGGATATATTTCATCAATAATTTGAACAATAACTTTTACCTCTTTAATGGCTGACTGGTATCGCTGAATAATTTCTCCCACATCGGCCAGGGCCAGGAGATAGTTTCGAAGCTCATTATCTTTCAGAACCATTACCAGGTTATCCGATTTTGTGCCTATACCCATTCTTTTAGCATACAACAACTGGAGCATTTTACCCTTCAGTTCAATATATTCTTTAGTAGCATTAGTAAGTCCTACTATACGCTCTTCATACAAATCAAGTATATTGTTTCTCAGCTTATGATTTTGAATAGTATTCATTTTCCCGCTGGCTTTAAATCCTTCATACCTACCCTTGTTTGGCAGCAAATGTGTTTTACTAATTAAAACCCAGGTGTATTTATTTAAAGAATCTTTATTTACCTGCTGTTCCTTTACAAAGTATTTGAGCCATGTAGAACAGGTTGAATATCCCCATATATCTCCAGTCATTTCCTTGATATCATTTTCGAGGTCAGTTTTTAATCCTATCAGAAATTCTTTTACTTCCTTTTCTTCATGTGCATGCTCCCTTTGCTTTTCCATATAAACGGCGAATGAAACGGCAAAAACGATGATAAGAATTTCTACCAGTATTTCTCCGAGTCGTTTCCAGATATTCTTTTTCCGATTCCCTGCTTCTTTGAGAATATTATGCAGGTGTTTTTTTAATTCATGTTCCATTTGAGTGACTTTTATTGAAAAGAGCTGACATAAGCCAGCTCTTTTGTAATATGCAAGGGTTAAAGTATGACACCTAGTAGCCCGGATTCTGTACCAGGATTCCTGCGCTTTTATCCACTTCTCCCTGTGGTATTGGCAGAATAGATTTGTTTGCGCCAAATGCCTGTGCTGGCAATATGGTAACCCCATCACCATCATATTTATTCGTTACAGTTCCTTTCTGTCGCATTATATCCCAAAAGCGATGCCCTTCAAAAGCCAGTTCAATTCTTCTTTCTCCAAGTATGGCATTTATCAGATCGGTCTTTGAAGTAAAACTTGCAATTGTGTATGGCGCTGCAGTTACCCTGGCTCTATCACGTACCAGGTTTAATTTAGTAATTGCATCCGCATCAATACCTGTTGCCACCTGTGCTGAAGCTTCTGCATAGGTCAGTAATACTTCTGCATATCTAAGTACCGGAGACCAGTCTGACCTCGTGGCTATATCTGGGTATTTATTGGTGAAAAAGCTAGATGCTGTAGCTGAAGTAGTGCCTGGTATAATCATGTTTCGTCTCTTATCATCAAGCGCGAAATATGTATTAGTGGTAATATCACGAAAAGTATTTGATACTGCCAAATCACCTCTTCCTCCCGGGAAATAATGTTGCGGTAAGGCATTATTGGTATTAGGATTATCAGTGGTACTATTAGGAATACTCCAAATAGTTTCAGCAGTCTGGTAATTGCCAGGTCCAAAAGCACCGGATGGAGAACTGTTTAACGCAAAAGCTCCATATTGTCCATTAATAATATTCAGACTAACAGATTTTGCATTTGCAAAATCACCTTTATACAAATGCACCCTTGCCAATAAGGCCGCCGCCGCTGCTTTTGTAGCCCTTGTTTTGGATGCATAAGAATTAGCTGCCCCATAAGTTGCGGGAAGATCTGCCAAAGCTGCCGTTAAATCACTAATGATGGATGTATAAACCTGGGCTACTGTGGCGCGTGGTTTATTAGCTGCAGGATCATTACTGGTGAAATTTTCTGTAACAATAGGTATACCCAAATGCGTTGCACCCGCCGTAAAGTTATAAGGTTGCGCAAAAAAGTTCACCAGATAAAAATTACTGACTGCACGTACGTACAAACATTCCGCAGTCAATTCTTTTGCTTTTGCTGAACTTACTACGCCAGAATTTGCCGCAATACCTGCAATGGCACGATTGGCAGTGGCAATTGAAATATAACCCGCATTCCATAAACCTGCTGAAAACCCGGTATTGGAAAGCAGGTTATAACGAGGCATATCTCCAAAAAAATTGGTACGATCATAAATATCGTTTCCTAAAAGATCAACATAAACCAATGCCCTTCCTGAAAGAAAATTTGCATCCTGCAGTCCGTTATAAGCTCCCATTACAGAGGCTTCCGCCTTTTGTGCTGTGCTGAAAGCCAAATCCGACGACAAACGATCAGGCGGTACTATTTCAGTCACTTCTTTCTGACAGGAAACCAGAAGAATGGTTGCCACAAAAAATGCATTAAATATGATTTTTTTCATGATAAAAAATTTAATGTTAGAGTCCTAAGTTGATACCAAAAGTGAATGTGCGGGCCAGATATGGTCTGAAGCCATCAATACCTAATCCAATATTTACATTGCCATTCGCATTACTTTCCGGATCAATACCTTTATAGCCAGTAATGGTAAATGCGTTTTGTATTTGAGCATATACCCTCAGGTTTGAAATATGCGCTTTCTCCAGCAATTTCTTTGGTAAAGTGTACCCAAGCTGAATATTCCTCATCCTTACAAAATCAGCTTTCTCAAGAAATCTGGTAGAGCCAAGTGTTGATTGATTTTCACCAAAAAACAATTTGGGAACATCTGTCTGGTCACCTGCTTTTGTCCATGCTCTTAAGATCTCTGTACTCTTATTACGCGTACCCGTCATAAGCAGCAGGTTTTGCATGGTATTATTAAAAGTGTAGGCGCCAAAAGAATATTGCATATCAAAAGAAAGATCCATTTGCTTGTAGCTAAAATGCTGCGATAATCCTCCAAAGAATTTTGGATAAGGTGTTTTATCATTCAACACAACACGGTCAGCAGCCGTAATAGCAGTGGTTACAGCACCATCACTTACCCTGGTCCACCTGTTAGCTGCCGGTGCCGCATGATCATATTGCTTCAATACGCCATTTACATCAAGGAATGTTGGTAATCCGTTTGCACTATTAACCCCTGCCCAGCGTATCAGGTAAAAGGCACTCATATTATAACCTGGACGTACAATGCTCTGTCCGCCAAGTATATCATTTCCAAAAGCATTGGTTGAAATAACTTTTGCTTTATTGGTAGCACCATTAAAACTGATATCCCATTTAAAGTCGCGTTTATTAATTACTGGTACATTCAACGAAAGTTCGAATCCTGATGATTCTATGCTTCCGATATTTTCAGTGATGGTATTACCCGGGAATCCTACGGTAGCCAGAATGGGATTATTAAGAATAAGATCCTTGGTTTTTTTGCGATAATAATCCAACACAATATTGATCCCCTTACCCATTACCAAATCAACCCCTACATCGAACTGACCAGTTTGTTCCCAACGAAGATTACTGTTACCAGGATTGTTCAGGTTTAAGGATGCAATATTTGCATATTGAGTTGGCGCAAATGTTGCAAGACTAGGATAGTTCCCGATATTTGAGTTACCGGTAATACCATAACTGGCACGTAATTTCAGGTCGGATATTAACCTGGATTTCCAAAAATCTTCCTGCGATATTTTCCAGGCGGCAGAACCTGATGGGAAGTATCCCCAACGGTTGGTGCGACCAAATCCTGAATAAGCATCGCTCCTGATATTAAAACTCGCCAAATATTTTCCTTTGAAACCATAATTGAATCCTCCGAAATAGGAAGCCAACCCATTATTGATATCAATCCCATTCTGACCACCACTTGTAGCGAAATTTGCAGGATCGATGATCCTGATTAGTGGATCATTCAGACCAATACCAAAAGCGTAATTAAATGTTGCATAGCTCTTAGTGTATTCAGCACCAGCTAATACGCCCAGATCATGGTCTCCGAATTTCTTATTATAATTAAGCGTGTTGAACCAGCTCCATACCCTGGAATCTGTAGCTACCGTCTGACCCAAACCTGCAAGGCCTTGACCATCACCTACTGAAGGATCCCAATACTGATCGGTAAAACCAATCTGCATATCGGTATTATACTGAGATTTTAATTTTAGTCCCTTTAACAGTGTCAACTCACCATATACACTGTTGATAAATCTTCTGTTATCCCTTGTATCATAATTCAGGTTTTGTACAGCAACGGGGTTGGGTGTATTCTGCGCCACTGTATTACCTCCGTTGCCTACATAATAAGCTCCGGTAGCATCATATACAGGTACATTGGGGTAAGCAGTTAAAGGACCAAAAGGAACGCCACTTAATGCTCCACCAGTACCAGAACCTAAGCCATATAGAGTTGTTCTGGTAAACTGTGTTTTAATGCCAATTTCAAACCAATTGGTAACTTTTGTGGTTAGGTTTAAACGTGCAGAAGCTCTTTTTTGTCTGTTAACAATGATATAGTTTTCAAAATCATTGAATCCTAAAGAAGCATAATAGGTTGTTTTTTCCGAGCCCCCGCTTATGCCGATTTGATGATCGTGTGTAATACCTTTTCTATAAACCTGCTCCTGCCAATCGGTATTATCTGTTATCCCATCGCCATTAAAGTCGCCATTGGCTGCCGAAGCTGTTAATCCCGCATTTGTTCTCATAGTGTTAATTACGGAAGTGTACTGAGGACCATCAAGCACTTTCATTAACCGGGATGGTTGACTATATCCGAAATAAGCATTGTAGGTAATTCGCGGAGCACCAGATTTACCTTTTTTTGTTGTGATCATTAGTACCCCACCTGAAGCACGACTTCCATATATAGATGCTGCAGAAGCGTCTTTTAATACTTCAACACTTTCTATATCATTGGGATTAATATCTGCCAATGCATTGGTTGGGTTATACAACTGACCATTATCACCCTGAATAAGCGGTACACCATCCATTACAATTAATGGTTGGCTACCAGAAGAAATGGATGAAGTTCCTCTTACACGAATATTAACCGGTGCACCAATTAAGCCTGAAGAGGTATTTACTTGTACCCCCGCAGCTTTACCAGTTAAAGCCTGATCAAAACTCAGGTTTGGACGATTCTCAATTTCTGCACCTGAAACTTTTGCAACTGATCCCGAAAGATTTGTCTTTCGAACAGTTGAATATCCCATAACTACCACTTCCTCCAAACTCGCATCGCTTGATTTTAATGCGATGGTTAGTGAAGTTCCTTTCCCAATAGCAACTTCCTTTCTGATAAAGTTTAGGGATGATACAACAAAAAGTTTTGCGGTAGCCGGTACTGAAATAGAGAAATTACCATCGCCGTCTGTAGTAACACCATTCTGGGTGCCTTTGACCTGAACAGATGCGCCAGCAATCGGATTACCCGTTTCATCGGTAACCCTTCCTTTGACGATACGTGTTTGCGCAAGCAAGCATAAACTGCTGAGTAGCGCAAAACACCATAAAACAATTCCTTTTCTCATAGAGTAAGTTTTAGTTTCAGAAAATAGTTTTCATGCTGTCTTTTGTATGTATGAGAAGAACTGTACTGTTCATTCTTTACATCAAGACATTATTTAGTTGACAGTAAATTTTTGCCATCTATTGCTTAAAAAAATTTCTTTTCAACCAACAGCAGGAATCTGTCTACAAGAGGAAATAATTGAAGTAAAAATCACTGCTGACTAAAAAGCTGTATTTCAAACGCAGCTAACTGTAGTTGGTAAATAACAACAGGAGTAATAAACTGTAATTTTAGCTATTACTCCTGTTTTAAATATTTCAATGAGAAGAATTACCTGATACTTGCTAAAACCTTTTCAAAATTCACCCAATAAATATCTCCGGTACCATTTTGTGGAGATCCAAATAATTTTTTTAACTGATCAAGCGAAGTTCTTGGTTCAAATATTTGTTTTAACTGATTTCGTTCACTTGTAAAAAAGAGTTTCTTTTTATCAAAGCTTAAAAAAGGACAGTAGTCTATTCTTACCGAATTTAAGAATGGAAGATGCACTGCTTTGGTCCACTTACCAGTGGCATCTTTCTGGCTCATATACAAATCGCTTCTGCCCATATCATCTTTCCGACCATAGGAAGTAAACATTATCAAATCTTCCTCAGGAGATACATACGCATTGAATTCATCTAATACAGAATTTACAGCAGTATCAAGGGCAACCGGTTCCTTAAATTTTCCATCTTCATTAATTGCCACGAAAATATCTTCCCTTCCTACTCCGTTTTTATACGATGCAGTAAAATACAGGTTACCAGATTTTGTACAGGAAGGATAAAACTCATTGGCTTCGGTATTTACAGGTGTTCCAATATTAACAGGGATAGCTGACCACATGCCATCCTTTTTCTCAACATACCAAATGTCATAGTCCTTTAGTTTATCGCCACTGACAGGTCTATTAGAAGAAAAATAAAGCCTTTTTCCATCAGGAGAAAAAGATGGTTCAAGGTCACTATAATTACCGGCAAAAGGTGCCAGTTCTGCTTTGCTCCATAATCCGTCTTTTCCCAATTTCATGTAAACGATGGTTTGGAAATAACTCAATGGTGATTGAATAGTATAGAATATTTCAGTTTCATCAGGTGATAAGGCAAAATCTCTTTCAGCCAATCCGGTACTTATCACACCTGGAAAAAATATGGCTGGTTCAGGAGGCGGATTCTCAAATGAAATTTTTACCTGTGCCAGAGAAGAAGAAATAGCCAAAAGAAAAATACCTTGAAGTAAAAAAGCATAAAAATATTTCATACAACATTGATTTTAATCCAAAATAGCTCTCACGATTATTGCTTATGCTAAAAAAACATCAATAACAGTAATCATAAGATCGAAAGCCAAAATCAGCGGCCGAATGAATACTCACTTAGATTCAGGTTATTCATATTCTGTGGTCAATGTTTTAGTAAATAGATTTTATAAAAATCAATTCCTGCTTTGCTTTTTACTAAAAAACCCGGATAGAAATCCGGGTCGCTTTGCATTTTTTATAAAACACATGAGAAAAATTGACTTGTACTATTTCAGCATTTAACAGTTAAGTGGTGTTGATATTTATCTGGATTACTGTAAATGTAAAAGCGAGTTTTAAAGAGATTTATAAAAATCTACCAGCTCCCAAAAAGTACAACCAGAAAGTATATACGAGAGTATGGCCGGCATACGGCTTTCAGACAATTACTTAATTGATAGCAAAAGAACTCATTTGCATTATTTCAATCCATTTATAGTAAACTAATGCAACTGAAGAAAATTTTTTTACACAAAAAAAGCAATTTTAATAATTGAGTAGCTGACCAGGTCTTGACAAGAAACTGCAAATCAGTCTATTAAACTGACCCATTTTGCAAATTTGTATGCAACAAACAAAATGACACTTTAAAATACTCGAAGCAATTTTCTGGATTAAAGCAACTGACATATTTACTGCGAAAAGATTACCACATTACTGAAATAACAATTATATTAGGTGATATATTGTGAAGCAATGAAAGAGCATAAGAATTTCTCCAGACGTAGGTTTATCAATACCATTGGTATGGCAGGATTAGCCGCTCCCTTATTAGGATTAGCAGAAACATCGGTTCTTTCGGATTTAAATTCAATAGGTATGAGACAAGGTAAAAAGCTGGGCATTGCATTGGTAGGATTAGGTAATTATGCTACAGGTCAGCTTGGCCCGGCTCTGTTACAAACAGAACATTGTTATCTGGCGGGTATAGTAACTGGTACCCCATCTAAAATTCCGGCCTGGAAAGCAAAATATAATTTGAATGATAGGAATATTTATAATTACGAAACTTTTGATCAGATTAAAGACAACCCGGATATAGACATCATTTACGTAGTACTTCCGAATAATATGCACGCTGAATATACCATTCGTGCATTTGAAGCAGGCAAACATGTGATTTGTGAAAAACCTATGGCTATTACTGTAGAGGATTGCGACAGAATGATTGCAGCATCAAAAAAAACAAATAAGTTTCTTTCCATCGGTTATCGTTTGCATTTCGAGCCCTATAATCTTGAAATGGTCAGACTGGGCACTTCAAAAATATATGGGCGTATAAAACAAATCAGTGGCGGTTTTGGATTTAAACCAAAAATGGGTGAATGGCGGCTTGTCAAGAAATATGCCGGTGGTGGTCCACTAATGGATGTTGGCATATATGCTGTTCAAAGCATGTGCTATACTACAGGTATGGAACCTATAGCAGTTACTGCAAAGGAGGGAAAAAAAACAGATTTATCAAGATTTAGTGAAGTGGAACAATCGCTTAGCTGGCAATTTGAGTTCCCGGATGGCCTCATTGGTAAAGGATATGCCAGCTACGATGATAACATGAATTTTTTGAAGGCTGAAGCTGAGAGAGGTGTTTTTGAATTAACTACTGCATATAACTACAATGGCCTAAGTGGTAAAACACCTCAAGGAATAATGCACTTTCCGCAGGTAAACCAACAGGCAAAACAAATGGATGCAATTGCCCAATCGATCATGAATAATCAACCATCCATTGTTACTGGCGAAATGGGTAGAAGAGATGTAATCTATTTACAGGCCATCTATGAAGCAATGCACTCCGGCAAAAGAATTGAATTAAATATTCACTGATTATATACAATACACCTAAGTATAAAAGACCATAAAGAATATGTCCCAAAAACTACGCAGTCAAGATTGGTTTGGTAAAAAGAATAAAGACGGTATCATTTACAGAAGCTGGATGAAAAACCAGGGTATGCCAACAGATATGTTTGATGGCAGACCCGTAATTGGTATTTGTAATACATTCAGTGAATTAACTCCATGTAATGCTCATTTCCGCGATCATGCAGAAGCCGTTAAAAGAGGAGTATTAGAAGCAGGTGGCTTCCCGCTTGAGTTTCCGATTATGAGTTTGGGTGAAACATTGCTTAAACCAACTGCCATGCTTTTCCGAAATCTGGCAAGCATGGATGCAGAAGAATCAATCAGGGGAAATCCGATGGATGGTGTAGTACTACTTACCGGATGCGATAAAACTACACCTTCTACTGTAATGGGCGCTGCAAGTGTGGGACTTCCAACCATTGTAGTTCCTGGTGGACCTATGTTGAATGGACGTTATAAAGGACAAACCATTGGCAGTGGAACACATGTCTGGAAATTTGATGAAGACATGAAGACGGGCAAAATGACCCAGGAAGAATGTGAATATGCAGAAAGCTGTATGAGCAGAAGTATTGGTCATTGTATGACGATGGGAACTGCATCTACTATGGCATGTATGGTAGAGTCACTTGGACTTACACTCAGCGGCGCTGCTGCTATTCCGGCAGCCGATTCAAGAAAAAAAGTAATGGCACAACTGAGTGGCAGAAGAATTGTTGAAATGGTGAAAGAAAATCTTACCATCGACAAAATACTCACACGCGAAGCTTTTGAAAATGCCATAAAAGTAAACGCTGCTGTTGGTGGCTCATCAAACTTTATCATTCACCTGATGGCAATTGCAGGAAGAATAGGTGTACCACTTACACTCGACGACTTTGACACCTTAGGAAGCAAAATACCTTTGCTGTTGAATCTGATGCCGTCCGGAAAGTTTTTAATGGAAGACTTTTATTACGCTGGCGGATTACCGGTAATATTAAATGAACTACGTAACGAATTACACAAGAATGTAATTACGGTAACAGGAAAGAACCATCATGAGAATATAAAAGGCCATTCAGAATGCTATAATACAGAAGTAATTTCCACTTATAACGAGCCCCTGATTCAGGAAGCAGGCTGTGTTGTTGTTAAAGGAAATCTTGCATTAAATGGAGCCGTTATAAAACCATCTGCAGCGTCTCCTCATTTAATGAAACACAAAGGAAGAGCTGTGGTTTTTGAAAGCATTGAAGACTATAATGCCCGTATAGATGACCCCAATCTGGATATCGACGAAAATTGTGTGATGGTATTAAAATATGTTGGCCCCGTAGGTTACCCAGGTATGCCTGAAGTTGGTAATATGGCATTACCTAAAAAAATACTGGAAAAAGGAATCAAAGACATGGTTCGTATAAGTGATGGCCGCATGAGCGGAACAGCTTATGGAACAGCTGTTCTACATGTTTCCCCTGAATCGGCTATCGGTGGAAATCTGGCACTGGTACAAAACGGCGACCTGATAGAGCTGGATGTTGAAGCAAGAAAACTTCATCTCGATGTTTCTGAAGAAGAACTTGCAGAAAGAAGAAGTAAATGGATTGCCCCTCCTCCTGCTGCTACCCGCGGTTATGTTAGCTTGTATATTAAACACGTAATGGGAGCAGATACAGGCGCAGACCTCGACTTTTTACAGGGAAGCTCCGGTTCAGTAGTTACCAGAGATTCACATTAATTATAAAGCATGAAAAAAAACACTATCGTTCTTTTATTAGTCTCGCTTGCTCTACCCTTTTCTTTATTCGCACAATATAAAACAACAGGTTCGATTGAACGATTAAACAGTTCTTTGGACAAAGTCATTGATATTGAAAGCAAGGCCGAAATTATTGCAGAAGGTTTTGATTGGAGTGAAGGGCCACTGTGGATTGCTAAATATAATATGCTCTTATTCTCAGATGTGCCAAAGAATACGATTTATAAATGGACAGCCGCAAAAGGAACAGAGGTTTACCTCACCCCATCCGGATTTAGTGGTACCAATTCAAAAAGTAAAGAGCCAGGTAGTAATGGACTATTATTAGATAAAAACGGCAACCTCGTATTATGTCAACATGGAAACAGACAAATGGCGAGAATGGAAGCTGTATTAAATGACCCAAAGCCTGTTTTTTCAACCCTTGCCGGAAATTATGATGGTAAAAAATTCAGCAGTCCAAACGATGCTGTTTTCAGTCAATCAGGTGAATTATATTTCACAGATCCTCCTTATGGATTGCCCATGCAAAACGATCATGATCCGGCAAAAGAAATTTCGTTCAATGGCGTTTATAAAGTAAATAAATCTGGAGAAGTTGTTTTACTTACTGACAGTATTACCCGTCCAAATGGTATTGCTTTTCTGCCTGGTGAAAAACAATTGATCGTTGCAAACTCAGACCCTGCAAAACCAAACTGGTATGTTTATGATGTATCAGGCGATCAACTCAAAAACGGAAGAATATTTTATCGTGCACAAATGCAAAAAGGTGAAAGAGGTTTACCCGACGGACTTAAAATAAACCGCAAAGGAATTGTATTTGCTTCCGGTCCGGGTGGCATTTGGATCTTCGACAGTAAAGCGGTATTACTTGGTAAAATAAAACTCCAGGAAGCAGCATCCAATGTCGCTTTATCTGCCGATGAAAAGACATTATTTGTTACCAATGATATGTATTTATTAAGGATTAAGTTAAAATAAAAACAGATGAAGGCCTATCACTTACAGCATGGCATTGCATTAGAACAAGACAGTCAATTTTTCTTTGCAGCCGGAGAAGACTGGAACAGCTTTATCAATAACGATAATGCGTTAATTCAGTCAGCCGAATGGATCAATTCCGGAAAGGCTCAACCTATTAACCATATAGAGGATGACGCATTAAGAGCGCCTATAGGGAACCAGCAGGAACTCTGGGCTTGCGGTGTTACCTATCTGAGAAGTAAAATAGGCCGGCAGGAAGAAAGTAAAGACAGTGGTGGGGCAGATTTTTATGCAAAAGTATATGAAGCAGAAAGACCAGAAGTATTCTTCAAGTCAACTCCTCATCGGGTTGTAGGGCATGGTGAAAAAGTAAGGATCAGAAAAGACAGTACATGGGATGTGCCCGAGCCAGAGCTTACACTGATAGTTACCTCGTCAGGTAAAATTATTGGCTATACTATCGGAAACGATATGAGCAGCAGAAGCATCGAAGGAGAAAACCCTTTGTACCTGCCACAGGCAAAAACTTATGATGCGTGTGCTGCAGTTGGTCCTTGTATTTATCTTACCGACAAACCACTTTGTAAAGAAACAGCAATAACGCTTTCTATTAATAGAGCTGATAAGACTGTCTTTGAAGGATCAATTACTTTGTCACAAATGAAACGTACTCCGGAAGAATTAGTATCTTTTGTATTCAGAGAAGCGAGTTTTCCCTTCGGCTGCTTGGTGATGACGGGCACCGGTATTGTACCAGATAGCAGCTTCACTTTAAAAAGCGGAGACGAAATAAGCATTACCATCGAATCAATCGGCACATTGGTTAACATAGTTGCCTGATTGAAAAGAAATACCAGCTATATGAAAAAAAAATGGCTCCTGATTGCAGCTTATGGTTTTGTACTTTATGCGATTGTAAGTTTTACCGGTAAGGGAAAATCGGATACAATTGGATTAAAAGATGCCTATAAAAATAAATTCCTTATTGGCGCAGCAGTTAACGATGCTATCGTATCAGGAAGCGATGCAGCTTCACAAGCTATTGTGGTGAAGCATTTCAACAGTATCACACTGGAAAATTCTATGAAAGCTGCACTGGTTAATCCAAGACCCGGTGTATTCAATTTCGGTCCGGCAGATGCTTTTGTTGCTTTTGGCGAAGCAAATAAAATGTTTATTGTGGGTCATACCCTGGTTTGGCATAATCAGGTGCCTGCATGGTTTTTCACTAATGCAAATGGGCAGCCAAACACTAAAGCAGAACAGATTGAACGACTGCGCAGTCATATTGAAAAAGTAGCCGGTCGTTATGCTGGCAGGGTTCATGCCTGGGACGTAGTTAATGAAGTAATCGACAACGATGGTAGTTACAGGCCCACAACATGGGTAAATGCATTTGGTAATGGCGATACGCTTGTAAAGTATGCATTCAAATTTGCCAGTCAATATGCACCTAATACCGAATTGTATTATAATGATTTCAATGCATGGCGCCCCACCAAAAGAGATGGCATTGTTCGAATGGTAAAAATGTTGCAGAAGGAAGGTATCAGGATTGATGGTGTAGGTATTCAGGGTCACTGGGGACTTAACTTCCCTAAAACCGAATACATTGAATCTGCCATTGATGCTTATGCTGCCACTGGCGTAAAAGTAATGATCACTGAACTGGATGTAGATGTTTTACCATTGACAAAAGAAGGACAGATTATCGGGCAAGGCATGAGCGATAAACAATTTCAGTTGGAAGAATTCAAAACATTTTTAGACCCTTACCAAAAAGGATTGCCGGATGATGTGCAAAAAGCATTAACCAACCGGTACAAAGAACTATTTGGTATTTTTTATGGCAGACGCGATAAAATAGCCCGTGTAACCTGCTGGGGAATACATGATGGAATGAGTTGGAAAAACGACTACCCTATTCCAAACAGAACCAATTATCCTTTATTATGGGATAGAAATAAACAACCAAAGCCCGCTCTGGAAGCTGTGATGGCTATTCCATCATCGAAATAAATATTTCACCTTTTTAAAGTATTATATGGAACTGCTTGTCATTTTTTTAGCCATCTGCCTGCAACTATTCCTTACTTATAAAAAAGTGAGTCCTTTTTTATCACTGTTGATCGTTGCTATTCTATCTGGTATTTGTTTGGGCATGCAACCGGCTGAAATAATTAGATCAGTAGAGAAAGGAGCTGCAAATACTTTGGGCGGACTGGCACTAATTATTTGCCTGGGTGCTATTTTAGGGAAATTGCTTGAAACAGGTGGTGCTGCAGAAAAAATTTCGACGACCCTGATTAATGGATTTGGTGAAAAAAATATCCAGTGGGCCATTATGTTAACAGGTTTCTTTATCGGCATTCCGCTTTATTATAATGCAGGTTTTGTAATACTTGTACCATTGGTATTTTCTGTGGCACATAAAGCAAAACTCCCTTTATTATATGTGGCTATTCCAATGGCTGCCGCGCTATCTACTACCCACTGCTTTCTTCCACCCCATCCGAGTCCGGTATTTCTGGTAAATGCATTCCATGCAGACATGGGAAAAACACTGGTTTATGGAATGATTATAACGATACCTGTTGTAATAGTTGCGGGCCCTATGCTTGGAAGGTTATTGAAAAAAACGGAAGTGAATATTTCGTCGTTTCTGTTTAGTACTTCAACAGAAGAAAATAAAAAACTACCCGGCACATTGCCAAGTTTTCTGATCGGACTCCTTCCTGTTATACTTATTACGCTGGCAGTGCTGGCTCAATATTTTTTAGCAGATGGACTATTCAAAAAAGCGGTTTTGTTTATTGGCGACCCAACGATTGCCTTGCTTATTGCTGTTTTTATGGCCATCTGGTTTTTCGGTATAAAAGGCGGGAACAATATGGAAACCATCACCAAATGGTTGAATGAAGCCATATCAGGTATTGCTGTTATCCTACTCATCATTACTGCCGGAGGAATCTTCAAACAGGTTTTACAAGACAGTGGTACTGATCAATACATTGCCTCATTCAGCAGTAAATGGCAAATGCCTCCCCTTATTTTTGCGTGGATTATTACCGCCATGCTCAGAATAGCCATTGGATCAGCCACCGTTGCAGGCATTACTGCCGCAAGTGTTGTAACACCATTGGTAACAGCAGGTGCAGTTTCTCCAGAGCTAATGGTACTGGCTATAGGAACCGGAAGCGTTTTTGGATCGCATATCAATGACTCCGGTTTCTGGATGTTTAAAGAATTCTTCAACCTCACCCTCAAACAAACCTTCCTATCCTGGTCCGTAATGGAAGCGATTATTTCGGTGCTGGGGATTGTGGGGGTACTGGTGTTGAATCTGGTGATATAAAGAAATAAGGAATAAGGAATAAGAAATAAGGAATGAGAAAGTAGAAGCAGCATCTCACTTTCTCATTCCTTATTTCTTATTTCTTATTCGTTATTTTCAATGTCAGTTCTTCCTCACCGCCCACTTCCAAAGTTCTTTCCAGGTAACTTTTTTACCGTACATAAGAATACCTGTTCTGTATATTTTAGCGGCGATCCAGGTGGTTCCGAAGAATCCGAGGATCAGGAATGCCATACTTAGGATTAATTGGAAAACGGTTACGCCGTCTGGGATACCGTGTGCAACCCTTGCCATCATTACAATGGGTGAAGTAAGTGGGAATAAGCTACCAAAAATTGCCAGGTTACCATTTGGATTATTTACGGCCTGCATCATGATTACGATGGAGAAAATGATGGGCATCATAATAGGTAACAGAAGGCTCTGAGCATCTTGCATGTCTTCATTGGCTGCACTACCTACTGCTGCGAAAAGGGATGCATACATAAAATATCCACCGAGGAAATAAAACACAAAACAACCAATGATAAGCGGGAAGTTTATTTCACTTAATCCAGCCATAATGCCGCTTAGGGCACCCGATTGTTTAGCACTAGTAGCGGCCGCCATCATACCAGGCTGAACTGGCTGTGATTGCATTTGCTCGAATAATTGAGGGAATAATACCGGTATCAATAATTGTATACCAAATATTAATACACCCCAGATAATAAACTGTAGCAAACCGACTGCACCAATACCAACAATCTTACCCATCATTAATTGAAAAGGTTTAACGCTGCTCACAATTACTTCTGCAATGCGGCTAACTTTCTCTTCCACCACCCCGCGCATTACCATTGTTCCGTAGATAAACAGGATAATATAAATCATAAATCCGGAAACAAAACCAACGCCATAGCTGAGTCCAACTTTGGTCTGGTTTTCTGTTTTACCTGATGAACTGGCAAAAGTGATTGATTCTTTCTGGTTCTGAATACTATCCAATTGTGCCTTGGAGATATTCATAGACATCAGTCTTTTTTCCTCGAGGGCTTTACTGATACGGCTTTCAATTTTCTCGCGGGTCATCAGACCGACTGTTTTAGCAGACCTGAACTGTAGAGAATCGTTTGTATTACCGGTAATAGTGTAAGTAGCCGGAACATATAAATAGGCATCATACTCTTTTTTATCCAGTTTGGATTTAAGTATGCTGGTATCGTCTTTTACAAATTCGAAATTGATATCGCCGCCTTTCTTGCTTTCTATTACACCATTAAATACATTGGCATTATCTAATACAGCGATATTAAAATGATCGGCAGATTTAACCGAGAAGAAAATCATTGCTGCATAAAATGCAAAAATGAGTACGGGAACACCGATGGTTGTTAACAGGAATGTTTTTTTCTGTACCCTGGTTGAAAATTCCCTTCTTGCTACTAATAATATTTTATTCATGAGTTATAGCGTTAGTGGTTGATAAGTGATAAATAATCCAATGATTAATCTACCTGTTGAAATGATCTGGTACGTGCGCTACTGCCTTCTACCAAACGAATGAATATTTCATTTAATGATGGCAATATTTCATTGAATGCTTCAATGCTTGCACCCTGCTGTAAAAAATGTTTTAAAATATCATTACTTGTATATCCTTCATTAATTTTTACCACATATCCTTTAGCAGTAGTTTCTAAAAGAGAAAAAGCCGGGTTATCCGTATTTATCTGTTCGCCAGATGCTTTGATGCTAAACTTATTCTCCTTGAAACTTTGCTTGATTGCAGAAACAGTTCCATCTAATACTTTTTTGCCGAGATTCATCAGCACAATATGATCACAGATTTCTTCCACCTGTTCCATACGGTGGGTACTGAATATAATGGTAGATCCCCGCTGTGCTAGACCAAAGATTTCATCTTTAATCAGGTTAGCATTCAAAGGGTCTAATCCGCTAAATGGTTCATCGAGAATAATCAGTTTAGGCTCATGAAGCACTGTAGTTACAAACTGTAATTTCTGGCTCATCCCCTTACTAAGGTCTTCTACCTTTTTGTTCCACCATGTTTCCATTTCAAGTTTCTTGAACCAGAACTTTATTTTTTCCATGGCTTCCGCCTTACTCAATCCTTTTAATTGGGCCAGGTATAGTGCCTGTTCACCAATTTTCATTTTTTTATACAAACCTCTTTCTTCGGGCATGTATCCGATAAGCTGTACATCATTCAAGGCATCGAATTTCTTGCCATCCAGTATAATTTCACCCATATCCGGATAAAATATACCTGTGATCATACGCAAGAGCGTGGTTTTACCCGCTCCATTCGGACCAAGAAGGCCAAATATGCTCCCTTTTTCGATGGAGAAGCTGACATCATCGACGGCTTTCTGGGTAGCATAATATTTTCTTAATGCCTGCAGTTCAAGAATCTTACTCATATTCATGTTTGGTTATGGTAATGGATACAATTTCCGGGATTGAAGGTAATAAAAGCGCTTCACCCAGGCCATTTGTAGTTCAATATGATCAAATATTACAGTTTGAGGTACTTAAAATCCTAATTTCGCTCCCATTCTACAAAAAATACTATGAAAAAAGCTGGAAAACTACTTATTCTCCCCATTTTACTTTTCGTAACGATTATTAGTTCCGGATGGGGATTCCTGGTACACAGAACCATTCACCAATTGGCTGTTTATGAATTACCGGATCCGGTGAGGTCATTTTTTTACCAGAACATGGAAAATCTGGTTTCCAATGCCCCAAGACCCGACCAAAGAAGAAACACCGATAGTACTGAAGCCACTAAGCATTTTATTGATTTTGAAATGTATGGTCCCGATGCTTCACATAAAATGCCCACAGAATGGGAAAAAGCCATACAGGTTTATTCAAAAGACAGCCTGCTGAAATATGGTTATGTACCATACCATATTATATATATGCAGGCGAAACTTACTGCAGCTTTCAAAATGAAACAAAAAGACAGTATCCTTTTCTATGCTGCTGATTTAGGACATTATATCGGAGATGCCCATGTGCCATTACATACAACCGTTAATTATGACGGACAACTCACTGACCAGAAAGGATTACATAGTTTATGGGAATCGATGATACCCGAAATTGAAATCGGAAATTATAATTTGTATACATCGCATCAGGCAACTTATCTGAAAGACCCCACAGCGGCAGTTTGGAAAGCTGTAAGGACCGGGTTTGATATGGTTCCGGAAATGCTCGCAAAAGAAAAAGAGGTTTCTGCCCATTTTACAGACGAACAAAAATATCGGGTACAAATAAGGAGAGGTAAAGAATCGAAATCATATACATCTGAATTTGCAAAAGCATATGCCGCTGCTTTAAAAACCAGTATCAATGACCGGTTATTACAGGCCTCTGAACTGATTGCCGATTGTTGGTATACCGCCTGGGTAGATGCGGGCAAACCAGATCTTAGCTCATTAGGAGGCAATTTATCATCGGCAATGCAAAAACAGCTAGATAGCGAACTCGAGTCATTCAGGAAAAATGAGCTGATCAAACAAAATTTACTGATTGCTAAAAAAGCTGCAGGAGAATAATTAACTAGCTTATATTACACCTCAAAAAATGGGTGAAAAAACGGTTGTGGGAGCACAGCCGTTTTTTATTTTTAACCTTTAAATACAAACTGCAATGAGTACACATTACGGAAGCCACGTACCCTACCCCCTGGCAGAAGAAGAATTACAAGAGTATCGGGAGATTTTTGGGAAAACTCCTTACTACCGGGAAGCCATCACCTATTCCATTGGTGAAATACAGGATTACCTGGAAAGAGCCAGGTTATGCCTTATTGAACTCGGAATTGAAGACATCGAACAACAGTGCGTAACCTTTTTGCCCTGTATCAGTAAAGATGATCAGAAACTAAATGTTCTATTAGTACCATCCTATATGGCACTGAAAGCAAATGAAAATGGGATGTTTAAACACATGTTCAAAAAAAGGTTTGGACAAATGCAGGGCGAGCCTGGTCTACCCGATCCCGACAATCTTTTCAACGATGTTCCGGAAGAAGATTTAATGAATGCCTATAACACTGGTAGTACTGCACCATAATTTTATAAGATGCCTATATTAAGTAATTTCATCGTAGAGCTGCTGGCATTGCTGGCGGCTCTATATAACCTGAAGCATATCAGAAATACCCGTTACTTCTATTTCATCCCATTTCTGGCTTTTACTTTATTGGGTGAATTTGGCGGATCACATTTTGCAAAATATTATGCAGACTATGTAACAGGTAATACCCATATATACCTTTGGGTAGTCGTTTTTGGATTTATATTTTTTGGCTATCAGTTTTATGAAATCTTCCAGTCTAAACTATGGAAGTGGATCACTGCAGTAGGTACTACTTTGCTGGTATTGGCCATGCTCTCCTATTTTTGCTTTTTGCCTGTTTATATACAGCTATACTTCAACACCTATGTAATAGGAGGTTTTTTCCTTTGTTGCATTTCCTGTGCATATATGTACCAACAGTTTATCGTGAGCGATGACTACGAAACAAATCTTTTTCATGTACCAGACTTCTGGTTGGTAATGGGTATTCTATTATTTTATGTTGGCAACAGCATCAGTTTCGCTTTACATTATTTTCTGAAAGGTGAACCTATAATGATCTGGGGAGTAAAAATCTATCACTTTTTCCCAAGGGTTTTAAGCGTATTTTTATACGGATTTATCACCGTAGCTATATTCTTATGGAAAAAGTATCGAGAGAAGTCCTTGTCGGCATCATAACAGCCACAATGTTCATCCTGCTATTCAGCATTGTAACTATGCTGGTGCTGGTAAATTTTTTCCGAAGAAAAAAGAAAATGTTTTACGAAAAGAAAGTAAGGGAGGTTCAGTTTCAGCAAGAGCTTTTACAAACGCAGCTTGAGATGCAGGACCATACCTTTAAAATAGTCAGCCAGGAAATACATGATAATGTAGGGCAAATATTGAGTCTTGCAAAAGTAAACCTCAATATCCTCATGATGGAAGGCCAACGTGACCCAAAAATCACCAATATAGCCGAACTCGTCGGCAAAGCCATCCGCGAACTAAGGGACCTGAGTGCAGGATACTATGCCGACCGTCTTGCTGAAGAAGGCTTAATAATCGCTATCAAACACGAATTACAACAATTAGAAAAAACCGGACTACTAACTACCTCATTTTATACCGAAACAGACCGTCTGCAGATCGATAAAAGTAAAACCATTTTCCTGTATCGTATGATTCAGGAAATCTGTAATAATATTTTAAAACATGCCGATGCTACTAAAGTGGATGTGGCTATCATGAAAAAAGGCGACCAGATCAATTTACAAATAAAGGACAATGGAAAAGGATTCGATGAATTAAAAGAAAATTTCAAGCCTGGCATTGGGTTAAGCAGTATCAGACAAAGGGCTGAAATGATTGGCGCATCTGCACAAATTGATAGCGAATCGGGTATCGGCACCACTTTCAACCTGAATTTTAAGTTAGAAGCAGCATCATGATAAAAATAGCATTGGTTGATGATCATGTAATCCTGAGAAAAAGCTTATCGGTACTTATCGGTATGCTGCAGGATTTCAATGTGATGATGGAAGCCGGCAACGGTAAAGAATTTATTGATCAACTGAATAAAGACAATATTCCCGACATAGTGCTGATGGATATTACCATGCCGGTAATGGATGGGGTTGAAACCACCAAATGGATCAAACAAAATCATCCGAATATAAAGGTGGTAGCACTCAGCATGATTAAAAACGACCTGATCATCATACGTATGCTTAAAAATGGTGCACGTGGTTATATCCTTAAAGATTGCGAACCTGAAGAACTACGTTACGCACTTCGTGAAGTTTATGAAAAGGGATATTTCTATAATGAACTCGTTACTCCACGTATGAAAGTAAAGGAAGTAGACAAAGAAGAGCCTTTACAAAAAAGCATGATTAATGAAGGTGAATTATCTTTTCTCCGTTGGGCGTGCACTGAAAAAACTTACAAGGAAATTGCGGATGAAATGGGTGTAAGTGCCCGAACCGTAGATGGTTACCGCGATGCTCTTTTTCAAAAACTACAGGTTACCACACGTGTAGGGCTTGCTATCTATGCTATTCGGCATGAATTAGTGACACTTTGAGTTCGTTGTTAGCAAGTAAAAGCTTCTAGCCACTAGCTGCTAGCTTCTAGCTATTTCTATATGGGGGGATTTGGCTGTAAGCTACAGGCTGCAGGCTTCAAGTTATTGCTATATGGGGAATTTAGTTGAGCGTAGGATGGAACACAGATTATCATGATTTTCAAGATCTATCATGATAAATCCTGAAAATCATGATAATCTGTGTTCTATTAATAACAGGTATTGCATTTAATGCAAGCAAATATTTCACTACCAGTTCATTTTAAATGATCCAATTCCAAGCCCCGTTAATTTATTCCAATTATAGCAGAAAGCCTACAACAATCACCAATCAAAGCTTGCAGCCTGCAGCCTGCAGCTTGCAGCCAAATTCCCTGACAATTCTGCTACTTTCAGCTAATCTCCAAAAAATGGGTGTTTTTCACATTGTGGGCGGAAACTGCTCATGGTAGTTTTACATCATGAAGGGGCGTTTACAGCAGTTCAATAACACTGTTAACGCAGGAGATAGCTGCCATGACCGGGGGGAATACTGGTAGCCTATCTCTTTCCTGAGTTTTCAGTTTTTAATAGGATTACAAGGACAATGAAAGGGGGATAATTCTTTATCCCCTTTTCGCTATGATGGTATCTGCAACCCTTTCCCCATCCATTGCAGCGCTGACAATACCGCCTGCATAACCAGCGCCTTCACCACATGGATATAAATTACTGAACTGAGGATGTGCCAGTGATACCGCATCTCTTGGTATACGAACCGGCGAAGATGTTCTGCTTTCTGTAGCTACAACCAGGGCTTCATTGGTATAATAACCACGCATCTTATTGCCGAATGCTTTAAATCCACCCTGTAAACTGCTATGTATAAAATCAGGCAGCACAGCACCTAACTGATAGGAAACAACACCGGGCAGATAACTACACTCAGGTAAATTTGTAGAATATTTATTGTTACAAAAATCTACCATTTTTTGTGCAGGTGCAACAAAACCACCCCCACCCGATTGAAAAGCTGTTTGCTCAACCACAGACTGAAAATGCATCAGTAATAAAGCATCTTCTTTCCAGGTCCCATCTTTGCTATTAGGGTAAACAGCATCAAGCAAATTTTTATTTCTTTCAAAAAAACGAACCGCATCGGCTTGTTCAACCTGTACCACCATCCCACTATTGGCAAACGGATTATTTCTTTTACTTGGGCTCCATCCATTTACAACCAGTTCGCCAGGGTTGGTAGCAGCGGGGGCTATAATACCTCCCGGACACATACAGAAACTAAACACACCCCGGTTATTTACCTGTTCAACCAGTCCATAAGCCGCAGGTGGTAAATCGCCATCTCTGATAACACAGTGGTATTGTATCGAATCTATCAACTGCTGGGGATGTTCGATTCTCACGCCCAGCGCAAACGGCTTTGCTTCGATTTTAATCCCCCTGTTTTTTAGCAGGAAAAAAATATCCCTTGCCGAGTGACCCGTTGCAAGAATTACATCATCAGCTAACAATTCATCACCATCTGCCGTTATCACCCCTTTCAGGGTTGATCCTGCAATTAGTAAGTCCGTTACTTTCTTTTCAAACAAAAATATTCCCCCGCTATTGCGTATCTGCTCGCGCATGGCAGTGATGATATGTGGGAGTTTATTAGTTCCAATATGTGGATGCGCATCAAAGAGTACAGACTCTGATGCACCGAATTGATACAATAATTGAAGAATACGATTGATATCACCCCTTTTGGTACTCCTGGTATAAAGTTTTCCATCGCTATAAGTACCTGCACCTCCTTCACCAAAACAATAATTGCTCTCTGGATTAACTATTCCCTCTTTATTCAATTGAGCAAGATCCCGTCTGCGGGCCCGAACATCTTTTCCTCTTTCGAGTAATATGGGACGAATTCCTTTCTCGATTAAGCGCAATGCAGCAAATAATCCTGCCGGACCAGCACCAACAATAATGACGCTTTTCGTAGCATTTCCTGTATCCTGAAATTGAATGGAGTTGATTGCCCGGTTAGAAAAAGGTTCATCAATAAAAGCCTGTACAGTTATATTAATCCATACTTGTTGCCGGCTTCGTGCATCGATAGACCTTTTCAATAAATGAAAGCCAGAAATAGCTTCCGTCTTCACACCACTTGCACCAGCGATATAAGATCGAATAATTTTTTCATCAGCCGCTTCCGCAGGCTTTAGTTTGAGTGATAATTGTTTTTGCATACTGTTAGGTATTTAGCCTAAAAAGTTATTTGAAGTCCGGGAGTCGGGGGTCGGAAAGTCCGGGAGATGATGGTTTTGGTGTAAGCCACTATTCTAACAAATCATCTTCCGGTCTCTCGGACTTTCAGACTTCGGACTTCCAGAATTTTAGTCCGAGAGTCGGGGGTCGGAAAGTCCGGGAGATGATGGTTTTTATGTAAGCAACTTTTCTAACGAATCATCTTCCGGTCTCACGGACTTCCGGACTTTCCGACTCCACTCAAAACGGCAAATCATCCACCACATCCGCCGGAGGAGGCATATCATTATAGGCATTTCCGGAGCCTGCGTCTTGTTGTCCAAGTTTAATGGCTTCCATACGCCATGCATCCAGGTTGGTGATATAATTCTCGCGTCCGTCCTTTACCCATTTAGATCCTTTGATATTGAACTGAACTTTTACCTCATCTCCAATATTAAAACGATCGGGCATAGCTGTCTTATCCTGAACGCATTGAAACTTTACATAATTGGTAATAACTCTACCGCCAATATCTTCTGATTTTTCCAGCACAAATTCCCTTGTTTTGAAGGTTTCACTTCTCTGAACGATATCAAATTTGGCGACTAGTTTTCCGGTAATTTCGTAAGACATTCATTTATAATTTAATGGCCGTAAAAGTAGCATTAAAATTTGCTTTTAAGTGAAAAAATGCTGGGAGGCTATGAATTATATTGTACCTTCCGAAACTAACCTTTAACTGCTATGTACAGGAGAAAATACCTCTTCTATTCTATTGTCTTTTTGCTAAGCTCCTGCTCCAGTTTCTACCAACCTACATCGCTACAATACACACAATATCGTATTCAACCAGACCTGAAAAAAGATTCATCTATGGTTGCATTAATCTCACCTTATGCAAAAGAGTTTAATGTAACGATGAATAAGGTAATTGGCACCAGCGCAAATCAATACGATAGAAACAGACCTGAATGTGAGATAGGAAATTTTCTTGCGGATGCCTATAAAGCAATGGCAGAAAAAAATTTCAATCGTAAAATAGATGCCGGGTTTATGAATGCAGGTGGTATACGATCTTATTTTTCAAAAGGCAATATCACTGTAGGAAAAGTATTTGAAATAATGCCCTTCGATAATATGCTTGTTTTACAGGAACTGAAAGGAACTGTTTTACAGGCTTACCTCGATAAAATGGCTGAAGATGGTGGCTGGCCGGTTTCAAAAGGTGTTCAGATGGTTATTCGCAATAAAAAAGCCACACAGGTAATGATCAATGGCAAGCCATTAGATCCGAATGCTGTTTATGTAGTTGCCCATTCCGATTATATCGCAAATGGAGGAGAAGATTGTACGATGTTAAAACCCATCCCTCAAATAAACCGTGGGTATTTGATGAGGGATGCGATTATAGATTATATCACAGAATTAACAGGGAAAGGACTAACAGTAAACCCTGTACTTGAAAACAGAGTAACAAATGGCCGGTAATAGACGAAAATTTATCAAAGAAACTGGAGCCGCAATACTGGCTTCTTCCCTATTTGCACCTGGCGATCTGGCTGCAATGGCAGATCCGGTAAAAAAGCTGACCATTTTACACACCAATGATGTGCACAGCCGTATTGACCCCTTCCCGATGGATGGGAGCCGCAACCAGGGACTCGGAGGCGTTGCGGCGAGGGCAGCCCTGATTAAAAAAATAAGGGAGGAAGATGAGCATGTATTACTGTTGGATGCAGGGGATATTTTTCAGGGTACCCCTTATTTCAATATTTATAAGGGAGAACTTGAGATAAAAGCCATGGCTGCCATGCAATATGATGCATCTACCATGGGGAATCATGATTTTGACCTGGGATTGGAAAATTTTGCTACCCAGCTAAAACATGCTTCTTTCCCCATATTGATGTCGAACTACGATTTTTCCGGAACACCCATGGAAGGCAAAACATTGCCTTACAAGATTATTAAGAAAGGTGGACTTGAAATCGGTCTGTTTGGAATAGGTATTGAATTAAAAGGATTGGTACCGGATAACCTGTATGGTAAAACTGTATACCAGGATCCGATCGTTGCGGCCAATAATACAGCGGAATTATTGCATAAAAAAGGATGTGATCTGGTTATCTGTTTGTCGCACCTGGGCGACAGATATACCGATAATAAGGTAAGTGATGAAGTATTGGCAAAAGAAAGTTTCGACATCGATCTGATTATTGGCGGACATACACATCGCTTTTTTGAAGAGCCCAGGAAGTATACGAATAAGAAAGGCGGTGATGTACTGGTAAATCAGGTGGGTTTTGGCGGGATTCAGCTTGGCAGATTGGAGTATCATTTTTCTCGTTTCGGGAAAAAAAATCTCGCAAAATCCCATACTGTGGTTGTAGGGAAAAAAACAAGTGAATAAAAAATTTTTTTTTCAACATAAAGTCTACATATTCGCACCCCTGTATCTGTTTTTTTTCAACATTTCCACATGTGGGAAAAATAAGATAACTTGAAGGCTAAGCGAATACGTTAACTCATTATAAAATTGTTCATTTTTTGTATGGCTAAAAATGCTGAATCAGTCTGGAGCAATTGTTTGAAGATCATCAAAGACATTGTAGAATGGCAACATTTTAAAACATGGTTTGAACCGATTAATCCTGTAGAGCTGAAAGGAAACGTTTTAATGATTCAGGTGCCCAGTCAATTCTTTTATGAATACCTGGAGGAGCATTATGTAAACCTGCTTGCAAAAACACTTAAGCGTGAATTAGGTAAGGATGCAAGACTCGAATACCGGATCATGGTTGATAGCGGAAACACCAATGGAAGAAGTGGTTCTATGGATGTGCCTGCGAGCAACATGAAAACTTACAACAATAATGAAATGAATTTTCCGCTGGTTATTGATAACCCGGTAAAAAATCCATTCGTTATTCCTGGTTTGAAAAAAATGCAGATCGATCCGCAATTGAATCACATGTACACATTTGATTCTTTTATTGAGGGCGATTGTAACAGGGTTGCACGCAGAGCAGGTAAAACCGTAGCAGAAAAACCAGGTGCTAATTCCTTTAACCCATTGGTTATATATGGTGGTGTTGGTCTTGGCAAGACCCATCTGGCCCAAGCCATTGGAAATGAGGTAAAAAGAACCCATCCTGGTAAAGTGGTTTTATATGTAAGCAGTGAAAAATTCATCAACCAGTTCCAGGATCATAGCCGTAATAATGCGATTAACGACTTTATCCATTTTTACCAGTTGATAGATGTCCTGATCATTGATGATGTACAGTTCTTCAGCAGGGCAGAAAAAAGTCAGGATGCATTTTTTGCCATCTTCAACCACCTTCACCAGAGTGGTAAACAATTGGTACTAACATCTGATAAACCTCCTAAGGACCTTGATGGTATGCAGGAACGTTTATTAAGTCGTTTCCGTTGGGGTTTAAGTGCCGATTTACAGGTACCAGACTATGAAACACGTATTGAGATCCTCGAGCGCAAAATGAAGAATGATGGTCTTGATATGCCCAAAGAAGTAGTTAAATATGTTGCCTACAATATCAATACTAATGTAAGGGAATTGGAAGGTGCACTTATTTCATTGCTGGCACAGTCGTCATTGAATAAAAAAGATATTGATGTAGAACTGGCCAAGAAGGTATTGCGCAATTTTGTAAAAACAAGCAGTAAGGAAATCACTATCGACGCGATCCAGAAAATGGTTTGTGAATATTTCGATGTGCCTTACGACAAATTATTACAGAAAACCCGTAAACGTGAGATAGTACAGGCCCGCCAGATAACGATGTATCTAGCAAAGGCATTTACCAAAAACTCATTGAAAACCATCGGAGAGCATTTTGGCGGACGTGACCATACCACTGTAATTCACTCCTGTCAAACAGTAAAAGACCTGATGGATACCGATTCTATCTTCAGGGAAAACGTGATGGAACTGACCCAGAAAGTGCAATTAGCAGCGATGTAGAAACATTCAAAGCGATTTTGAAAGAAATATTTTTAAAACCCGGTATTTACCGGGTTTTATTTTTTGGCAGATAAGTTTTACCTACCTATTTTTGCAGCCCTCTCTGAAAAGAAAGGATAGGCTTTTAAACAGCCCGGTGAGGTGGATGAGTGGCTGAAATCAGTAGTTTGCTAAACTGCCGTACGGGTTAAACTGTACCGCGGGTTCGAATCCCGCCCTCACCGCACTTGTCCACCGAAGCTTTAGCGTAGGTGGCCCATCTTCGCCAAGGCTTCGATGGGCGAGGAATAAAAGCAAACAGAACCCATCTTCGCCGAGGCTTCGATGGGTGAATCGGGAAGTGGCGCAGGCCGGTAGCGCACCTGGTTTGGGACCAGGGGGTCGCAGGTTCGAATCCTGTCTTCCCGACATAGCCCTCCATAGCTTTAGCGACGGAGGGCTTTTTTATTTGGGCATCGACCTCCATAGCTTCAGCGACGGAGGTTTTTTATTTGGGTCCTCAACCTCCATAGCTTCAGCGACGGAGGTTTTTTATTTGAGGTCCTCAACCTCCATAGCTTCAGCGACGGAGGTTTTTATTTCAGGTCCTCGACCTCCATAGCTTCAGCGACGGAGGTTTTTTTATTTCAGGTCCTCGACCTCCATAGCTTCAGCGACGGAGGTTTGATGTCGGATTTTTAGAGATGTTGCTAAAGTGAAACTTTTGGAAAGTTTTTACTCAATCGAGTGTGAGTACATTTGTAAATCAACATGGGATATTGCGAATAGCGGTACTTAGAGATTGTATGATCTGACTGAAATCTATTATGGGCTGTATTCAAATCAACAATGCCAATATGTAGTATCCCATTAACAGCGCCCTGTAACTAAAATCTGTTTATGAAAAGTATATCATATTTATTAAAGTTGCTTTTACTAGGATTTCTAATTGTTCCACTGGCATTTAGCTTACTTACCAGTACCATCGAATTCTATACGGCTCCAGAAATAAATTCAGATTATGAGACTTTTAAAAAGCAATGGGCCACTTTTTTTTCAGCATATTTTTGGTTTACAATTAGTTATTATAGTTATTTCTTCTTTTTTGGGTTAGTCTTTTTTGAATATGTAAAACTTGTAATGAAAAGTTTTACCACCAAAGATTCAATCAGTTTTAAAGTAGGTACTAATTTTATTTATTTCGTTTTATTTCAGTTCGCTGCGTTAAAAATTACAAATATTAACTCAGACTTATTCCATTATGGAAATACAAATCTTAAGATGGTTATACTTGTTTTAGTTACAAGTGCTTTGTTTAGCTGGATATATCATTTACTTTTTAGAAAAAGTAAATGACAGGTTGAAGCTTCGTAAATTCTTCACTTTACGCTAAAGGGTTTTGAAATATTAAAATCTAATTGACAATTAGCAGATGTGAAAACGCAGATGTCTGTCTGAAAGCCCCTTTAGTGATGTCGGATTTATCGGAATGCTGCTAAAGTGAAACTTTTGGAAAGTCTTAAAACTTTCCAAAAGTAAGCGCTCCAAATCCGACATCAGCCATCCGACATCAGCGATAAGTTTATTGTGCCAACGACACCCTCACACTAACCCCAGCCCTTGTGTTTACACTCGGCGCGGAGGTCGAAATATATGGCGTTACCCTTCGCTGATCGAAGAAGAGACGGATGTTCACCCTGTTGTTGATGATGTAATCAATTGATGGTTGTATCAATACTTCTTTCTGCCCTCCCGTTCCATAGGCATTGGACTGATCGAGTCTACTGTTTGTCAGCGACTCATTACGCATCGATATATCGATCTTTAAAGTAAGGTCATTCTCCAGTTTCTTACCCTTACCACCAGGTAATTTGAATGGCAGGTTCACCCCTCTCTTGCGCCAGCTAAACCCAAATACCCAGTCGGTATTGCGTGTTTCACTCAGTTGATAATCTATCAGACTCAAACTCAGTCTGCGGCCTTTTGCATAAGAGAACTTTATGTTCATCTGATCATTGGTGGTTATATCAAAACCAATCAATGGCTCAAAACTTTCCTGCATCGTAATATTTGGTACCAGGAAATACGGCACAAAATTACCACTCACCGTATCAATAAATGCCGGACCTCCCAAACGGAATGGATCAGTATACAATAATGCACTGTTAAAACTGTTCATACTCAGGTTACCCTTGTACCCATGCGACAAAGTAATATTGTTGAAGATGGATTCCAATCCTGTTAACTTACTCAATCCGGTATATGTCATTCTCCAATTTGGCTTTGGAAGTATACCACTGAATGGATTGGATGATATATTCGGATTCGATTGTTTTACCAATGCCACTTTATTCGGATCCTTACCAGTATATGCTGCCAGGAAGGATGGCAGTAACACATCCTGCGCATATCGTCCATAACCCGTAGCAAAACCATCTGCAGTAAATTTCTGTCCTGCTGGTAACGACTGCCAATAAGGATTGGCTTCTGCTACCCTGCGCGATACAATCAGTCGGTTATTTTCAAATGTCTTAAAGGTTTTGGAGATTTCATTCGGATTATAGCTCCCAAACAAAGTACCAAATGAGATATAGGATACATTGAATCCTCCGCTTGCTAATGGGTTAAGGTGACTGAACTTTCCGTTACCCAAAGTATCCTTGTATAATTCTGAATAATCTTTGGTAAACGTTTTATCTATGTTCAGGTCGATCACTAATTCTCTGATTGGCTCCAGTTGCGCCGTTACCCTGAATTGTTGTTCAAAACTCTGGCGGAATAAAAAGTTGAATGTTGTATCCTTTGATAATAATCCCTGTGCGGCTTTTCTATTGAGCCAGGCAGTATCAGGTTGTTTACCGAATACATAATCAAGCCCAGGTGCCATACTATTGAAATTCTGACCTATAAATCTTGTGCTATCCATATAGCCTGGCAATCGACTTCTGTAATTAGCTGAATAAGTTAACGATACATTCTTTAACATGGTTAGCAATTTACCTCCGGTTCTTTCCAACCCACTTAGTTCAGGTAATTGATTTGCCCTTAATAATTTTTGCGCAATACGTTCATCTCTTCGCTGCGCCCGCCATTTTTTCAATGCATCTTTTCTGTCTTTTCCTGCAAGTCCCTGCAATGCCACTGACTTAGGCAGTAGTGTAGAACCAAGCAGGTTTGATGGAGATTTTTGTTTTTTGGTGGTATCACCTTTTTGTCGTGGCGGAGGTATATTGTCTAATGCACGCATCCATCTCGATTTTGCATAAAGACTCGCAAAGTTGAACTGTGCGGTGATATTATTCTCTTGTGAATTCTCCAATGTATTACCCAGGTTATACGCAAGTCTGCTGGCACCAATCCAGTTATAGGATGCAGTGTATCCATATCGTGCCGTTATCCAGTCTGTCAAAGGGAACTTATTCAGTGGTAATGTATAAGTCAGTGCCGCTTTCTGTGTATACAAGGTATTTCTACCACCTTTTAATAAGTTTTTCCAGACAGAGTCTCGTTTAACTTTTGAATCTATTCTGCCGAATGGTTCATCCACGCGGGCATTATTGGTTGCAGAGAAATCGAGGTTTAAAGATCGGCTAAGGTCCCAACGCAGGTTATAGAAACGATCGAAAGTAAAATACTTATCGTAAGTGGTATCAACACGATCTACCTTACCATCGAAGGTATTTACAATACGTGGAATGAATTCTCCAAACTGTCTTTGTATATCTGCCCTGAAACTAATATAAGACGGTCTCAGGTTAAAGTTGAAATCTTTTACCAGCGCGAACCAGGGCGAATTTGTTTTCATCAACCTTTTAAATGGTTCGATATAACGACTTTGTGAATTGTAGGTATATCCAAATCCACCACGATGACGGGTAACTTTATTTTGTTCGATTGTCGGACTATTCTGTTCTGTTTGTGTGAAGGAATAATTGAAATCAAAATTACTCAGACTCAGCAAACCTGTTTTATTACCCGGCAATATTCTTGCATTGGTAAAATTCAGGGTACGGATGGTTGTTTGATCAACTGCTGCTTTTCTGATAGAATCTCTTTTATCTGCCGGACTATTATTCAGTTTCTCCTTATACTTAACGTCCTTATCAAATGGATCATATTCGGGTGTTAGTACCGTGCGGTTGATGCTTGCATAAACCGGTAATGAAATCCTTGCTTTTTTGGGTAACAATTTTCCGGCATCAATATTGGCGGCGACATCAAATTGCATGAGGTTATCTCTTGCACGCTCATTCACGCGTTGTTCTATTGTACCAAATCCTTGTGAACGTGTGTTGGCAGAAACAGATACCGTACCAAGGTCCGCGAGTAATAAGTCTACCCGACCTAATGCGGCCCATCCGCCACGTTCATCAAGATCAGAGAGTCTTAATTCATTCACCCATACTTCTGCACTAAGCGATGGACCATCGGGTCGATAAGGATTTTCAACCCCTACCAATATGCCCCTTACTTCACCGAGGTTTGGATTACCCCTGATCGAATAGGTTTTCTCACCAAATTTCTCGCGATAGATATTTGTTACTGTACCACCTAAATTATTCCTGCGCAATTTTAGGTCAATCAAATCCCTCAAACTAATATTCAATTCATTCGCTAATGGCCATACTTTTTCTTCCTGTCCTTTAGGGTAATTACCAGGCAGTGTAACTTTCAACGGTACTTTAATCTCATAATAGTTATTCAGGAAATCCTGTCCGATTCTGATAACCGCCTGTAATTCATCATTCTCAACCGGACGCTGGCCTGGCACAGATTCAGCATGCAGGAACATGTTGAGGTTACCGTATTGTCTGAGGTCGTGGTTCAGTGTTTTAAATACGGCCCTTGCGTCACCAGTACTAAGACTCCTGATCTGCAGACTCATTGCCTGTTCGTTCTGCTGGAGGTTCACACCATTATTGCTCAATAATTGTACACGCTCAACACCAGGAGGCATAATATAGTTTACCGGCGTTCTGCTGCTGTTTTCTTCCAGGTTCACCGCAAGGGTATTGAAGGATGTACCTGCTGCGTTGTTTACCGGTGTATAAGAACCTGTAGTATCCAGGTTAAAAGAAAACTGTCGCCATTGGTTACGAACCAGGTCCATACGCGCCATCCTAATCACTACCGAATCTTCAAAATCTGTAAGGTATAACCTGGCAAAACGAATAGATTTAAAATCGGCAATGCTGCCTACTTTATTTGAGAAAGAACGGATAGGGATACGGAAAAGAAACCAGTCTTCTGTTTTGGTGGTACCATCTGCTGCATTCACTGTTATTCTTCTCTTATCAGTTATATAAGGTGTAATACCTACATCCATACCCGGTCGCAGGTTTACTTCATATTCATAATAAGCTTCGGTTTCGTTGAGTGTATTATCCCGATTGAGGTCTTCATTATCAGGATATAAAGTAGCGGCAGGAGTAAATTGTCCACCGGTTGTTGCAATGGGTGAATTACCCTGAGGGTTATTGTGGTTTTTATAACGACCTAAAATTCCGGTTCCTGTCTGGTCGAAAGAATTATCTCGGAACCATTTATAGTTATCGCGTGCAAGATCGGCCTGCGCCTGTATAAATGCCTGAGAGCCTGTTCCAAAATTTTGTGCAATACGATTTAAGATATATCCTTTTTTTCTGCGTTCGCCATCATCATCCAATCCATCAAAACCAACATCCTGATAAGTTCTGTCGTTGGGGTCATTACTAAATGCCTGTGTTATCTGAATAGGGTTTACCGGTGTTTTACCCCATGTATTCGAGCTGTCAACAGATGCAGGAATATTAGGTGTATTCATGCCGTTTTCATAAAACCTTTTTCCATCCTTTAAAATATCTTCACTGATATTACCCAGGTTTAGGAACAGTTTACCACCTCTGCTGGTAGGGTTCAGGATAAATGGATTCTGCATCCAGATTTCAAAAAACTCAATATTGCCTGTTTCAAAATCTGTTTGATCAATTGCGCGCATAATACCACCCCAACGATTAGCTGGTTTGGTTAGCCGGCCATTGGCAGTAAATTCCGAAGGTCTTGTTTCAAAATTATATGGCCCTTTTTCTGTGGGATAAAAAGCAAGGTCAAAAGTTGCGGTTTGTACATCCGTGATATTGGTTGTTCGTTGCGGGAACAATTCATTGGTAAATACCTGACGTACCCTAGGGTCACTCAACTCTGCCAGGTTTCTTCTCAACGGATTATTACTACTGTTTTTATCCTGCAGGTTTGGTTCAATATTATACCAGGCTAATTTTGCCCTGTTGAAATTATAATCAATTGAATCGGTTAAAGTGGCTTCCGGAAATTTAGGGTTGCCTTGCGGTGTAGATGCAAGTGCCCATGCCACAAAAGGGAAACGTAAATCGATGCTTGTTCTTGTTCCTTCAAAATCATCCAGGAATATCAAACCCTGTTCACCTTTACCTATCTGAGCGGGGTGCCCCGGTTTCAGGAAAGCTGCTTCTCCATAAGCATTGATACCTGAACTTGCTTTCGTTGAATAAAAAGGAAGTTTGTTTAAAAACCTTGTCAACCCCGGCAACTCAGACTGGTAGCTGAAATCAAGTCCATACATGGAGTTATTAATAGGATCATCCCCATAACCCATCTTGGTAAAGAAGGGTCTTTCGCCCAACTTAACTGCGGTAGCTCCTAGTGTTAGTTTTTTATTGGCGATATAATCAAGTCTCAAGCCACTAAAGCCACGCTGCTGCATACCAAATCCAGCATTGTTTTCAAATGATACGTTCACCGGTACATTTGAATTCAATATGCCCGCATTTAAAATACGTACTGTTCCAAGGTTATAATCAACCGTATAATCTGTTCCCTCTTTCAGTATTTGTCCGCCAGCTGTAACTGTTACAGAACCCTGAGGAATATTGAATGTATTGAGGAATATTTCTGAGCCGCTGCTATTCCCTTTTACCTGTCCTTGCATTACAAAACGGTTAAGGTTGGCATAGGTTTGTGCGATTGCCTTGATGGAATCGTACAATGAATAATACACATACTTATTTTTAACGGACGAGGGAAGTCCGGCAAAAGCAAGTGTATCAAGATCACGACCAAAAGGTTCCAGCACAGGAAATATCACTTTACCTGTTTGTGGCAATACCGTAAACCCATCTATAAAATCAAATACCCCATCAGGCTGTGGATCGTTACGGTTGTTGAGTCTATCGAGATTAAGAATACGTAATAGTGGTTGTCCATCAACAGCTGAAGAAGTTTCAGGCAGGTATCTTTTCAATCCGCCGCTAGGTTCTTCGTATAGCACATTCAGTTTAAAATCTTCGCGTTGTATGCCACCAAAAACATCTAGTGAATAAACGTTTTTCATCATCCAGTCCCAGATAGGTAACTGTATGCGTTGTGAAGTAGCTTTCAACAATTTCAGGAACAGTACTTTTTGTACACCGCTGGTAGAATCGAGGGCAACATCCTGAGAAAATTCACCCACCTGATACACGCGACCATTATAAGTATATTGGAATGCAACGGCCAATACTTCATCGGGTTGCATTTGGGTATTGATCGATAAAAAACCTACTTGTGGGTTAAAAGTATATTCCGTAGGAGATAATTTTCTTGCAAAAGTTTTTTCGTAATCATCAACCGGTCTTAATCCTTTGGATAATAAAAGTGTGTTGATGAAGGAAGGGTTACGACTATTGGGATCACCCGCAAGGGACCCATATAAATTATTGGACTGGTTCGCAGGCAATGGATTATTGGTGAGTGGGGTAACTGCGGGGTTGAAGGGTCTTGATTCACCCAGATCCATCAAACCCACAATATCACGTGCATCTGTAGTTGCACCGGTGCGATTGGTAACCCATACTTCTATTCTCTGTATCTGCACTTGTGAGTTTACCACAGGCAGGTTGCGCATTACTTTGTTGTAATTGTCGTAGAAATACTGTCCCATTAAAAAGTGACGATTCTCTTCATAATCGCTTAAACTTTTCTGGAAATTCTGCGAAGCGGCCCCACCCTGCAATGCAACAGATTGTCTGCTCGACCGCTGATTGGCTAATGCACCTGTAACATATAGTTTGCCGAATTGTAATTGAGTTTTAATACCGAACAAATTCTGGGCGCTTGGTATCAGTGTACCGCGCGATTGAAAAGAAATATTTCCTGCTTCAATACTTTTGATCAATTCATCATCCATTCCTTTATAATCCAGTTTAATCTGGTTATCAAAGTTCAGGTTAGATAAAGTGTTATAGTTGATGGGGAATTTTAGTTTGTTACCAATATTCGCATTCACATTCAGATTGGCATTCATGTCGAAATCAAAACCACCATTCTTTCTTGCACGTTCGGGTAAAGTGGGGTTTTTGATATTTTGTCCCTGGTAACCTGCAATGATATTTACATCGCCTGTTGGACGAATATCAATCTTCAACCTGTTCTGGGCGGCAAGGTCATTTGCGGCATTCTTTACATCACCTATTGCATTGCCCAGGTCGCCAGCGTATCTGTTGGCCAGTTCATTTAAACCGAATATGCGGTCGAATAAAGTGTTATAAGCCCGTAATGGCGGACGTTCTGCTTTTTTATTCAGTCGGGTTAAAGCGTCGGCGCGTTTTTTAAAATAATCGCGTTCCTGTTCTCTTGCCTGCAAGCGCCAGAATTCTTCGAAGCTAAGTGTTGTTGGGGTGCGGTAGTATTGGTTACCAATTTTTTCTACGATCACATATTGTTTGGTTTTAGGATCGTATTCTATGGTTCTTTTGATAAGGGCTGTATCGCGAAGGTCAAAAGGATTCCTGCTTTTATTGGATAATGCATCGCCTCTTCTGTCACTGATGGGATAACGCAATGAGTCGCGTTGCTGGGCAAGCAGATCGTTATGCCAGGTCAGGGCTATAATAATAATAAAGAGAAGTCGCAAACGCAAAGTAGTACACTTAGTTAAGTAGAAATTTATGCGATAGACTAAAGGTTTTTAAGTGCCTGCTTGATCACCATTTCGAGTGATGCATCTGCAGGTATGTTTGACATCGTTTTTTTAATAGCGTTTTCTGCCTGTGGTTTGGCGATACCCAATGCCACAAGTGCATGAACCGCATCCTGATCTATTCCTACTACTCCCGTAGCAAAACCTCCCAGTGGCTGGTCGATTGTTTGTTTACTCAGTTTATCCCTGAGTTCAACAATTAATCTTTCTGCCGACTTCTTTCCAATACCCTTGATTCCTTCCAACTGCTTAGTGTTGCCCTGAACAATTGCCCGGATAATTTCATCAGGTTTCATCCCAGATAACATCATCCTGGCCGTTGAAGCACCCACTCCGGATACACTGATCAGTTGAAGGAACAGATCCTTCTCTGCAATATCGGCAAATCCGAACAATGTTTGTGCATTTTCGGTAATATGTAAATAAGTGTGTAATTGTCCGTTTTCTACCTTACTGATGGCTTCATAGGTATTCAGACTGATTTGCAGGTCGTAGCCAACCCCATTCACATCCACTACCACTCGGGCAGGCGTTTTGATTGCAAATTTTCCTCTTACAAAAGCGATCATAGCAGGATTCAAAAATAGGGCTAAAAAAACAAAATTGATACGTATCTTTGCTTATAAATTATACGTATGTCGACCAAACTCACGCTTTCGATTGACGAATCTGTCATTAGAGACGCAAAAGAGTACGCACAAAAAACGGGTCGAAGTGTTTCTCAACTGGTAGAATCTTACCTGAAAGCCATTACCAGCCCTTCCAAAAAGCAAAAATCGAAACTCCCTCCCCACCTCAAAAGATGGCATGGCGCCTTTAAAATGGAGGATGAAAGGGCTTGTCAGGAGTTGATGAACGAAACTATTTGGGAGAAATACAATCCATGAGGAAAATTTTTATTGATACCAATGTATTGTTTGATTTCTTTGCAGAAAGACAACCCTTCGACAAAGAAGCAGAAGAAATGATGGAACTGGCTTATGAAAAGCAGATTGAACTGTATTGTGCAGCTACCAGCTACACAACTTTATTTTACCTCCTGGCAAAATTAAAAGGAAAGGTAAAATCTGTCCAGGCAATCAGAGACTTGCGCGAATTAATCAATACAATCAGGGTTGATAATGCGATTATTGATAAAGCCCTTGAAAATACAGTCCCCGATTTTGAAGAAGCTATCCAGATAGCTTGCGCACATACTATAAAAGACATTCAGGCAATAGTAACCAGAAACCCAAAACTTTTCAAAACAAAAAGACTACTCGTACAAACACCTAAAGAATTTTTAGACACGATTAATCAAACGATAAATGAATAAACTCACAGCAACTATTACAGCGGTTGGCGGATATGTTCCGGAAGACAAGCTTACCAATTTTGATCTTGAAAAAATGGTAGACACGAATGATGAATGGATCCGCACGCGTACAGGTATAGAAGAAAGACGAATTTTAAAAGAACCAGGTAAGGGCAGCAGCGATATGGCCGTTCCCGCCATCCAGGAAATATTAAGGAAGAAAAACCTTGATCCACTCGATATCGACTGTGTAATATGCGCTACTGTTACCCCCGATATGGTATTTCCTGCAACAGCAAATATCATCTGCGATAAAATAGGTGCCACCAATGCCTGGGGATATGATATGAGTGCTGCTTGCAGTGGTTTTCTGTATGCACTCACCACCGGTGCCATGTATATTGAAAGTGGCAGGTTTAAAAAAGTAATTGTAGTAGGCGTTGATAAAATGAGCGCCATCATAGACTATACAGATCGTGCCACCTGTATTATTTTTGGTGACGGAGCAGGTGCCGTTTTACTGGAACCTACCAATGATGGTTCAGGAATTCAGGACAGCATTTTAAGAAGCGATGGAAGTGGCCGTCATTACCTGCACATGAAAGCCGGCGGTTCAGTAAAACCCGCCACCGTTGAAACGGTATTGGCCAAAGAACATTTTGCTTACCAGGAAGGTCAGGCTGTATTCAAATTTGCCGTAAAGGGTATGGCCGACGTAAGTGCAGAACTACTAGAAAGAAATGGACTCACCGGTGATGATATTGCATGGTTGGTACCACATCAGGCCAACCTGCGTATCATAGATGCAACCGCCAACCGCATGGGATTGCCCAAAGAAAAAGTAATGATCAATATCCAGAAATACGGCAACACAACCGCCGCAACGCTGCCGCTTTGCCTATGGGACTGGGAAAAGCAACTCAAAAAAGGCGACAACATAGTACTCGCCGCATTCGGCGGTGGCTTTACCTGGGGAGCTACCTGGGTGAAATGGGGGTATTGATCTTTGATCTTTGATTTAGTGTGAATTGTCAATGGTGAATGGTGAATAGAAGGGAATATAAATTCCGGATCTATTGACTATTCACCATTGACAATTCACATTGCCGTAACAATTAGGTTACAAATTCATAACCCGGTTTAAATAATACGGCTGTTCATAGCAGATAGTTTTGCACGCAATTAAAAATTGTGTACCAAACGCTGAATATGAAAAATATCTACATTAGTGTGTTATGCCTTTTATTGGCATCAACCATTTTTGCACAAAACGGAGTTATCAAAGTAAAAGTGATCGATGAACAGAAGCTCAATTTACCCGGAGCCAATGTATCACTCGACGATAAGAAATTTAATGCAGTATCTAATACCAGCGGTACAGCAGTGTTCTATAACATACCTGCCGGTAAACATACCCTCACTATCAGCTATCTGGGCTACAAAGATTATACGCAAACAATTAACAGCACAGGTACTGTGTCTGAATTCACTGTTTCACTCGAGTCTGGTGTTAACGTACTTAAAGGCGTTATTGTACTGGGTGATCGTTTGAAAGGACAATCCAAAGCCCTTAACCAGCAAAAAAACAGCGATAATATTACCAATATCATCAGCGCAGATCAGATTGGTCGTTTTCCAGATGCGAATATCGGTGACGCTATCAAACGTGTACCTGGTGTTACCATGCAGAACGATCAGGGAGAGGCACGTAATATCATTGTTAGGGGCATGGGACCTGAATTCAACGCTGTTTCACTCAACGGAGAAAGAATTCCATCGGCCGAAGGTGATAACAGAAGGGTTCAGCTCGACCTTATCCCTGCAGATATGATTCAAACCATTGAAGTAAGCAAAACACTTACGGCAGATATGGATGCCGATGCCATTGGTGGTTCTGTAAACCTGGTAACTCGTTCTGCTCCAAATGGCAAACGTTTTTCTGCTACAGTTGCCGGAGGATACAATCCAATTCGCTCTTCTTTCATCGGCACTGTTAACTTAATTGCCGGAAGCCGCTTTGCAAAAGATAAACTTGGCTATGTAGTTAGTGGCTCTTTCAACAGAAATGATTATGGATCCGATAATATTGAAGCTGTATGGAGCAAAGATGCTAATGGCAAAGTTTATGTAAGTGATCATGATCAGCGTATATACGATGTATTGAGGGTTCGCAGAAGTGTAACTGCTACGGTTGATTATAAAATCAGTCCCTTACATACCATCTTTGTAACTGGTAGTTATAACTGGCGCGATGATAAAGAAAATCGTTTCCGTCTTCGCCACCGTTTTCGTGGCAATGCTGCTACAGACCTGATTTATGATGGAGCAGGTAATATCAGCGGATATAATGTAGGTGAAGTACTCAGACAAACAAAAGGTGGAATTGACGATAACCGCAACGATAACGGAAGACTGGAAGATCAGCGCGTTCGTTCACTCGCCATAAAAGGTGAGCACCTTTTTGGTAAGTTGAAAACAGACTGGAGTGTACAATTCGCAAGAGCATCTGAAGTAAGGCCACATGAGCGCTATGTTTCTATGGGAAGAAGAAATATCACTGTAACACAGGATATAACCGATCCTCAACGTCCTTATCTCACAGACAATACAGCATTAACAGCATACACCAGAAGAAACGAACTGACAGAACAGTTCCAGGATCAGTTTGAAAAAGATATCAACGCAAAACTGAATTTCGAAATTCCTGTTTCTATTGTAAAAGGGCAAAATGGTTCGCTGAAGTTTGGTGCCCGTTTACGTACCAAAGAAAAAATAAGGAACAATAATTTCTTCTCCTATACTCCTATCGGTGCTTCTACCGCCAATTTTGCCAACATCAGCTTATTACCACTAGTTGATAAAACAGTTTCCGAGTTTTATCCGGGTGAAAAATTTGCTGCAGGTTTATTTGTTGCCCCTGGATTTCTTGGCGGTCTGAATCTTAAAGACGCTACAAGATTTGATGAGAGTGATGAACCGTCTGAATACCTTTCCGGTAATTTCACTGCAAAAGAAACCATTACTGCAGGATATATCGCTTTGAAGCAACAGTTCAACGATCGCTTATTTGCGAATGTAGGTTTGCGCATCGAACGTACCAGTATCAACTATACTGGTAATATTGTGGAAGACGGTGATCAGTTTAAAGGAATTGCAAACCTGAAAAACAACTATACCGATTTCTTACCAAACCTTAACCTTAAATACAAGTTTGATAATAACACCGTTTTAAAATCTGCCATCACCCGTTCTATTGCCCGTCCGAGATACTATGACCTGGTGCCCTTCTTCAACATCAATCCAAATGACCAGGAGTTGAGTGCAGGTAATCCGAAAATGGAACCGGTAAGATCATGGAATGTGGATCTGATGTTTGAGAAATATTACAGATCTGTAGGTTTGATTTCTGGAGGTGTATTCTATAAGAAAATCGACCGTTTCTTCTATACTTTCCTTGATCAGCAATATACCCAGTCTGAATTTTCACGCGATTTCCCAACTGTTACCAATCCAATCGGCGCAGGTGAAAACTGGCAGTTTACGCAGCGCAGAAATGGCGACGGTGCAAGTTTATTTGGTTTCGAACTGGCTGCACAAAAACAACTTGATTTCTTACCTGGTATCTGGAAAGGATTTGGTGTGTACGCAAACTATACATATACCCATTCAAAAGCAGATGGTATCTATGACGGATCGGGTGCACTGGTAAGAAACGATGTAAAATTACCGGGTGCGGCACCACATATGTTCAACTTATCGGTTTCATATGAGAATAAGCAATTCGTAGGTAGACTTTCTGCCAACTTCACGTCGGCTTATGTTGATGACAGTGATGATGCAGGATACAATGCAGATGCGTTTAATGATCGTTTTTACGACAAACAATTCTTCCTTGACTTCAATGCATCTTATGCCATTACGCCTAAGACAAGGATTTTTACAGAAGCCAATAACCTTACCAACCAGCCGCTGCGTTATTACCAGGGCGATAAGTCGAGAACTGCTCAATTAGAGTATTATGGACCAAGGTTTAACTTTGGATTGAAATTTGATATTTACAAATAATACGCATACCGCTTAATTTTATCATAAACCCCGGGTAATTCCGGGGTTTTATTTAACTGATTCAAATGCAAAAAAAAATCTTCCCCATTGCAGTTATACTATTTGCTTTTGCCTGCAAAAATGAACCAGCACAAAATGATGAAGCTGCACTAAAACCAACGGTGGTAACAGATACCGTATTTGATGACAGCGACGATCCCGCTATCTGGATCGATAGCGTCAATCCATCCAATAGTATCATCATTGGTACAGATAAGCACAAAGAAAATGGTGGTTTATATGTATTTGGACTTGATGGAAAAATCGACCGAAACAGGTCAGTCACCGGACTCAAAAGAATGAATAATGTTGATATTGCTTATGGTCTCATTCTCAATGGAACAAAAACAGATATTGCAGTAGCCACAGAAAGAGACAGAAACAGCATCAGGATTTTTCGTTTGCCCGATATGGCTGCAATAGACAGCGGTGGTATTGAAGTATTCGTAAAAGACAGCCTGCGTCACCCAATGGGTATTGCTTTGTATAAGCGCCCTGCAGATAATGCCATCTTTGCCATTGTTGGCCGTAAATCAGGACCTGCTGAAGGATATCTTGAGCAGTACCTCTTATCAGACAATGGACATGGAATAGTAAAAGGAACCCTCGTGAGAACATTCGGTAAATTTTCCGGTAAGAAGGAAATAGAGTCGATTGCAGTAGATAATGAACTTGGTTATGTTTATTATTCAGATGAGCAGTTTGGTATCAGAAAGTATTATGCAGATCCCAAAAAAGGAAATGAGGAACTGGCAGTTTTCGGAAAGGGAGATTTTAAAGAAGATAATGAAGGTATCTCTATTTATAAATTCAACGATGGCACTGGTTATATACTTGTATCTGACCAATCAGCCAATCGATTCAATATTTATGCAAGAGAAGGTGGAAATAATCAGCCCCATAATCATTCGCTGATCAAATCAGTACCTGTTTCAACAGACCAAAGTGATGGAAGTGATGTTACTTCTTTTACGTTACCTGGCTTTAAAGGTGGACTATTTGTTGCAATGAGTACAGACAAAACATTTCAATTCTATCCCTGGGAAATGATTGCTAAGAAAGCAGGGTTGAAGGGGGAATAGGGGTTAGGTATTAGGTGTTAGGTACTAGGTACTAGTGTGCGCCTAAAGGCTAACAGCTAACACCTAACACCTAATACCTAGCACCTAGCACCTACCCCTTACTCCAAATACCTCACCGTCCGTGTAATCTTCCCGTCTGCATTGATTCCTTCCAGTACAACCTGTAATCTTTTGGAAAAATCGTTGTTATAAAATTCTACCCTGAACCTGGGTGATTTTTTATTGGTAAGGATGTATGGGTTCCAGTACAGTGTGCTCCTTGAGTCGGCATCGTAGGTCTGGTCTTGCTCGTAATTAGGGTGATAAAATTCTTTGAAACGCGAATAACCTGCCAATATAGTTGATTCCATTCCTTTTTTATTTGGATCTGATTTCCGGGCATCATCTCCTTTTTTGGTATAAATAGCAATAGCGCCTGATCCGCCACCTACTGCTGATCCAAAAAACGGGGGGCGTAACACTTTAATATAGGCAACATCACTCATGGGTAAAGTCTGTATAAAATCGAGGTTAGCGGGGGTTTCATTCAGGTATAAAGAAGGAGTACCACCGCGCCAGCTCATCGACATATTTGAGCCCGAACCGGTAATTTGCAATCCGGCCACTTTTCCCTGCAGATAAGACAACACATTAAATGCACCAATGGTTCTGTCTTGTGTAAGGTCAAAACTATAAGCATCGCCGCCGGAAAAAAGTCCGGATGCATATTTCTCATCCATGATCTGCATGGGACTTTTTGTTTTGGCTTTCACAACTACTTCCTGAAGTGTTGCAGAAGCCATACTTTTTCTCAGTTTTTCTTCCTCCAGTAAAAACAAATTCATGCGTGCCAAAGCCAGGCTGTCAGAACTTAATTGCAATCTCGACTGTTCATCTACTTTAGTGGTGCTGCCTGGTTGTTTTTTTAAGAGTCCATTGTTCATCTGAACCTGTGTAACCCTTCCTCCTAGTTTTTTGGTATCATTTAAATTGTAATAAACCCGAGCCGTGTCAAAGAAGAAAACATCTTTTTCTTCAAACCCGCCGTCTTTTTGTACGGGAACAAAATACATACTTACACTACTGTCTTTGTTAACCATCACCAGGTTGAGCTGTGTGCCGGCACCACCACTATTTTCCAGACCATACACTTTTCCTTCAATTTTCATAAAGTCTGTTTCTGGTGGAAATTGTAGCACTGGTTCTTTAGCAGCTTTTATTTTATCCCAGTCAAATTTTCTCCATCCATTGGTTAACATAACAAGATCAAGTCTGCTGGTAATACTATCAGCATCACTGATCATATAAAAAGCAGGGTTATGTATATACCCCCTCAACTGATTGGTTAACAAAAAGTCTGAAAAAATATTAAAGGTTTCCTGTCCGGATAGTGCAGCATCTGTAATAGATATCGACATATTTGTTTCGGCCGTATCTGAAACAAATATTTCCAGGATATTTTTACCTCTTTTTTCAAGATTAATAATACCTGGATTTACTTTGGCATTAAACTCATGAAGATGGTTATTCACAAACAATATCCTTTCTTCTAAGGGTTGCCAGTCGCTCGTAAATAAGGAAAATTGTAAAATACCGGTTTGTAATTCATCAATCGGAACGGCTGTATTGAGCAGGGTTTTTTCGGGCATTTTAAGTTGCACTTTATAAATAGGGTGCTCATTCATGTGAACCAATAAAAACAATTCTTTCTGGTTATCAGGAACCTGCTCCGAACGCTGTACCTGTATGATGGCTTTATCATTTGTGCCACGAATACTGAGGGCTACTCCTTTTTCCTGTATACCCTTGATTGGCGTACTACCCCTTGTGCCATTTTCATCGAGCCAGTCAACACGGTAATTTTCTCCCGGCAAAGCCCTCAGCGTAAAAAAGCCCATACCATCGTGCAGGATCCTGAGCGAGTCGAGTACCAAATTCTTATCATTCAATACAGCACCTTTCACAAACATGGGTTTACCAAACTGATTGGTTGCCTTAAAAGCTACTTTTTCTGTTAAACCCTGCACCAGGTTACCTCCTTCAGGAAAAACTTCCACACGGGTGCGTATGACAGTTACTTTTTTAGCGGGAAGTTTACCATTATTAATCTGTATATCTTTCTGGTATATAAAACTGGTATCATCATTCAACATCCATCTAGTATAGGCTTTTATACGAATGAATTCTCCGGCATAATTGGCGGGTATATCAAAAGACCCTTTCGCGGTTGACTGAAAAAGCGGTGCCACTGTTTGACGCAACATTTTACCATTTACATCGTACCAGTCTACATAAACATTTCTGCTCGCCGGACTGGGCATTTGTTCCATCAGCAGGTAGAGTTTATAAAAGATGGTTTCTTCTTTATTATATAATTGCTTATCAAAATGAATATGCATTTTTTCTTTGGGAAAGATACTGGCATGTGCGTCCATGATCGAATCCATAAACTGAGCCTTTGCAGACTGACTAAAACTCCATAAAACAAAAACAGTAGCTAAGTAAACAATACGCTTCATCGCATTCTCTTTTGCGCTAAGATAGACAATAATACAGCGTGACCATCGCTCTTAAAGGTCCTGGATACGATTTTAACTTCTGTCTAATTTAGCAGAATGACCTTCGCAGAAAATCAGTGAAGAGGCAATGCCCATTTATTTTTGCCGGGTAAATAAAATATAATCGGTCTGCGGAATTCTTTCAACTCCCAATTGCCGCAGCATAGTAACTATCTGCCCCCGGTGATAAGTACCATGATTCGAAAGATGTAACACGATTTCTGCAACAGGCTGCGTATAATGTTCCCCACGGATATTTTTGTAGGGCAATGATGCCAATAGCATTTCTTCTGATGCTTCCTTTACAAATGAGTACCATTGGTGGTTTTGGTGCAATAATCCATTGGCAATATCCTTCATACTTGGGTGAAAGCTTAGACTGGGCATTACTACCTGTTCATGCATCTGAAGCCTTTGCCACCATGCACTGGCAGCATCCCACATATGCAGGAATGTTTTATGAACGGAAGGAAAGCTGCTTACAATAGGCTGATTTTGCTGTTCGGGAGACAAGTCGGTAGTGAGCTGTAATAACTGCTCATTGGCCCAAATTTCATAAGCTGTATAGGATATCAGTAATTGCTTCATGATTCGTCTTACATTTGAGGAAGAAGAATTATTTATCCAGACAATTTACAAATAATGTCCGAAAAATTTCAACTAAGCGGTATTAGTTCCGTTGCCATGCATGCCAGCGGTCACCAAAATGCAGAAGATGCACATCTAACCCCCATTTTTGCTACTTCTACCTTCACTTTTGATACTGCCGAAGATGGTATGAACCGCTTTGCAGGATCAGATAAAACCAGGGTTTATAGTCGCTGGGGTAACCCCACATTTACCGCTGCTGAAATAACCATAGCTGCACTTGAAGCTTTTGGCTTAAAAGATGAGCAAGGTGCACCCCTTCAATTAAAAGCATTGTTGCATGCCAGTGGACAGGCAGCAATGACCACCTTATTTCTGAGTAATTTGAAAACAGGCGATGCTATTCTTTCCCATTATTCACTTTATGGCGGTACGCAGGAACTGATGACCAAGGTATTGGCAGCAACCGGTATTGAAGCGATTATCGTTGATATGCGCGATCTAAATAAGGTGGAAGAAGCCCTTCAACAATATCCGCATATTAAAATGATTCACATTGAAACACCCGCCAACCCTACTATTCAATGTGTAGATATTGCTGCTGTTACCGGTATCGCTAAAAGCAGGGGACTGATTGTAAGCGTTGACAATACTTTTGCAACACCCTATCTGCAACAGCCTTTTAAATACGGCGTGGATTATGTATTTCATTCCACTACAAAATTCTTAAACGGACATGGAACCGCCATTGGTGGCGTGTTAATAGGAAAAGACATAGAAAAAATGAGCACCAGCATTTGGAAATGGCATGTGTTGTTGGGAGGAAATAGTAATCCTTTCGATGCCTTTCTCCTCGCTCAAGGCATGAAAACGCTGGAATTAAGGATGGAAAAACATTGTGAGAATGCACAGAAAGTAGCTGAATTCCTGGAACAACATCCCGCTATTGCTAAAGTAAATTTTACCGGATTGCCCAGCCATCCTGATTATGCATTGAGTGCCAGACAAATGCGTTTGCCCGGTGCCGTAATGAGTTATGAATTAAAAGGTGGATTAGAAGCAGGTAAACAATTTATCAATAAATTACAGATGTGTGTACGGGCCATTTCACTCGGAACGGTGGATACACTGGTTTCGCACCCTGCCAGTATGAGTCATTTTGGAATACCCAGGGAAGAAAGAATTAAATACGGCATTACCGATGGTTTAATCAGGATGAGTGTGGGTATTGAGAACTGTGCAGATATTCTGAATGATCTGGAGCAGGCTTTAAAGTAATTACTGCTTGTAATAATTTAGTCTTATAGGCTACTAATTTGCAAATACCGCTAAAACATTGTGTCATGAGAAAATTATTATTGGTGTCAGCCTGTTGTCTGTCGCTTTGCACCTACGCACAAAAAAAGAAAATAAACAACAGCCAACCAGTCGATCGTTTCGCCGGACTGGATACCAGCTTTGAACAGATTCTAAAAGACCATTTGGCTTCAGGTTTTGCAGTTGCAGTAGTAGAAAAAGATAAAATTATTTATGCTAAAGGATTTGGTTATCGTGATTATGAGAAAAAATTACCGGTAACACCTAATACCCTTTTTGCCATTGGCAGTTGCACCAAAGCATTTACCGCTTCTTTAATCGGTTTGTTGCAAAAAGAAAACAAACTGAGTATTGATAAACCAGCCATCAATTATTTACCTGAACTCCGGTTTTATAATGATGATATGAACCGGATGATCACGCTTCGTGATATGATGAGCCATAGAACAGGCTTACCACGCCATGATTTTTCCTGGTATCTTTTTAAATCGAAATCAAGAGATAGTCTGTTGCAACGCATCCGTTACCAGGAGCCCAGTGCAGGTATCAGGGAAAGATGGCAGTATAATAATTTCATGTTCCTCACTCAGGGTATGATTGCTGAAAAAATTACCGGTAAAAGCTGGGAAGAAAATATACAAACCAACCTGCTTTCTCCATTGGGTATGAAAAGAACCAATACAAGTATTGAAGCATTAACCAGGGATACTGACGCGGCTTTGGGATATGGCATTAAAAAAGATTCCATCATAGATAAACTCGATTATTACCATATCGATGCAATGGGCCCTGCCGGAAGCATCAATAGTAGCGTAACTGAAATGGCCAATTGGGTAATTACCTGGATCAATGGAGGAAAATTCAATGGCAAAGAAATATTACCTGCTAATTATGTAGCCAATGCCATGAGCGCACAAATGGTTTCATCACCCGGTTTGCCCACTTCAGAGAGACCCGATGTATTCTTTTCAAATTATGGTTTTGGATGGTCGCTGGCTTCGTATAAAGGTCATTACAGGGTAGAACATGGGGGCAATATTGATGGTTTTTCGGCCAGTACCTCCTTCTTTCCAACAGACAGTATCGGTATTATTGTATTGACCAATCAGAACGCATCTTCTGTCACATCAATTGTTAGAAATACGATTGCAGATCGTTTACTTAAACTTCCTTTTTTCGACTGGAGCAGGGATATACTATCATCCACCAAAAAAGCAAAAGAGGCTGCCAAGGAAGCTGGCAAAACAGTAAGTTCAAATCAACACAAGGATGCCAAAGCCAGTCATGCCTTAAAAGATTACGAAGGCATTTACAATCATCCCGGATATGGAAGTGCCGAACTGATAAGCAGAAATGATTCACTATTTGCCTATTTTCCTGGTAATGATATTACCTGGTTAAAACATTTTCATTATGATATTTTTGTCCCTTATGATGTATCAAAAGATGGAAGTATTGATACGAGCATAAGCAGTCCGATGCGTTTTCAGTTTTTCATGAATGAAGCAGGAGATATCAGCAGTCTTTCATTGAAACTGGAACCTACACTGGATGCATTAAAATTCAACAGAACACCAAGAACTATTAAGACCTCCGCAAATGATTTACAGAAATATGCGGGTAAGTATGAACTTGGTGGTGTTGACGTAACTGTTTCAGTTAAAAACAATACACTGTATGTACTTATTCCTGGACAGCCAGAATATGAACTGTCTGCCTTGGGCAATGACCGTTTTGGTTTAAAAATTTTACCGGGATATTATGTACAGTTTGAAGTAAAAGATACTGAAGTAACCCAACTTACTTTCCAGCAGCCAAATGGTAACTTTGTTGCGAAAAGAAAAAAATAAAGTTTTAGTTACTACTATGAATATTGTTATAAGAAGAGCGGAAAAAGCAGATTGCAAAAGATTACTGGAACTGATTCAGGAACTGGCAGACTATGAAAAAGCGCCCCAGGAAGTTACCGTTTCACTGGCGCATTTTGAAGAAAGTGGATTTGGTGAAAAACCGGTATGGTGGGCATTTGTTGCAGAAATTGACGGGAAAGTAGAAGGTTTTGCACTTTATTATATTCGCTATAGCACCTGGAAGGGACAGTGCTTGTACCTGGAAGATTTTCTTGTGACGGAGAAACTCAGGGGCAAGGGGGCTGGCAAACTTTTATTCGACCGCATCATTCAAGAAGCAAAAGAAAAAGGCTTTTCAAGAATGGTCTGGCAGGTGCTTGAATGGAATGAGCCTGCAATAAATTTTTATAAAAAATACAATGCCACCCTTGATCCGGAATGGGTAAATGGCATTTTAGATTTTTAGGTAAAAGATTAATAGGATTACTGTCCGGCAAATTCAACTTCTAACTTCATGTATACGTAGGATGGAACGCAGATTTTCATGATCTATCATGATAAATCATGAAAATCTGCGTTCTTATAATGTTTCGCGCATATTGACCTCTCAAATATTTCTTTTACAGGCTGACTTTTAAAAGCTAATCAACTGGCTAGTTTTTGTTTTCACCTGTTCACCGCTTCTTTTGCCCCATTCTCTTAAAAAAACAAACAGTCTCTCCCCAAAGCATTACATTTGAAAATGCGCCCGATGGCTTTTATACTGCTTATGGTGATGCTGGCAAATACTGCCTGGTATTATCCCGTAACACAGTACCATCGTGTACAGATTCGACGCGAAATAAAAAGAAGGATAAAAAATTCCATTCCAGAAGATCAACTCCATACCATTACCGTTCGTTCTGAAACCGACCCTTCCCTCAAATGGATACATAAAGGAAAAGAATTCAGGTTCCGTGGTATGATGTATGATGTGGTTCGTTTACAAAAAACCGACAGCAGCATTACCTATCATTGTATTAATGATATGGAAGAAACCCTGTTATTTGCTGAACTGGATCAGAAAGTGCAGCAACAAATGGATCACCAGGATAATGGCGGAAGCGGAATCTTAGCAAAAAAAATACTTAAGGCCATTAGTGCCAACCTCTATTTAAACGCCAGCTATCCCAATATCAACCAACCACTTTATTACCTCATTCATGAAAGTGGATATAAGGTTTATTTAACCGCTCCAGCAAGAGAGATTCTAACACCTCCCCCACAGGTCTGATCAAGTATATACAAAACTGTGTTACATAAGCCGGTCTGGTTTATTGTAATCGCATGTGCATGCATTATTGATCAAACTTTACTAAAACTAAATTTGTGAAAAGAAAATTTATTCTGCCCCTGATAGGCAGCTTATTTGCTGTTGCCGCAATCGGACAATCAGGTACCATTCAGGGTCGTGTCTTAAATCAACAGAAGCAGCCTATGGCTGGCGCATCTGTTCAGATAAACGGTAAAACTGTGGCCAAAACCAATGAGCAAGGACAGTTTACTGTTAACTGTACCGGCAATAAAACAACATTGCGTATCACCTATATCGGATTTCAACCAGCTACCGCAAATTCATCCTGCAACGCTAAAATTGAAGTGGTTTTAACAGAGCAATTCAATGAGTTAGATGCGGTTGAAACTAGCACTGGTTTAAGAAAATCTCAATTAGAACAACCTGCATCAATTGTACAACTTAGAGAAACCGAATTAAAACGCGGAACCGGACTTTTTCTGGATGATGCCATTAATGGAAATGTGCCCGGTATTACCATGCAACGTAGAAGTCATTCAGGCGGACAACAATTTAATATCCGCGGATACGGTAATGGTATCGGCATTCGTGGTGTGAATGGTAATTTTGATAGCCAGGGTTCTAAAACCTACCTGAACGGTATTCCTATTACGGATGCAGAAGGAATTACCGTACTGGATGATATTGACTATGCTTCACTGGAAAATACGGAGATCATTAAAGGCCCGTCAGGCACTTTGTATGGTATGGCCATTGCCGGTGTTATAAACCTGCAGACCCAAAAAGCGCCAAAAGGGAAAACAACGGTTAGCCAGGATATAATGACCGGAAGTTATGGTTTGCTTCGTACCACTACCCGACTTGCCATTGGAGGAAAAAACAGTTCTGTTTTACTCAACTATGGACACCAGAACTTTGATGGATATATGCCGCATACGGAAGCCCGTAAAGATTTTTTAAACTTTATGGGAAATTTTACGCTGAATGATAAACAATCAATGGATGTGTATGCCGGTTATAGCAATAGTTACGATGCCCGCAATGGAGAATTAACTAAAGCTCAGTATGCCAATTTCGATTATTCAGGCAACCCGGCTTATGTAAAGAACAATGCACATTCCGCAGTAACTACTTTCCGTGCAGGTGTTAGCCATACTTACCGGTTTACAGATGCCATCAGCAATACCACCACTATCTTTGGTACTGCCCAGAGTACTGACCAGAGCTCTGCAGGTGGCTGGACAGACAAAAGTCCTTTGAATTATGGTTTACGTTCTGTTTTCAATACGTCCTTTAAGCTTTCTGATGGAATTACACTTAGTGGTGTAACAGGATTAGAACTGCAAAAAATGAAAGCCATCACGGTTGGTTATGGCATGGGTACGGATAATACCAATCCTACAGGCTATAATATTATTACCAGTCTGCGCAGTGATCAGGCAACCAGTAACGGAACCAGCAGCTATTTTACACAGTGGACATTAGGCTTACCTAAAGGATATAGTATTAGTGCCGGAATTGGTATTAATAATCAAAGCCTGAGACTAGAAGACCGTTTATGGGGACTAACCAATAATACTGCCGGAAATACCAAACAGAAGGTTTTCAGGAATAGTTATAATGGATTGGTTTCACCAAGTTTTGCCATCAACAAACTGATCGGTAAAGACCTCTCTGTTTATGCGGGTTATAGTAGTGGTTATAAAGCGCCTGTTAGTGCTAATATTCTAATTGCAACTACTGGTCAGCTTAATACCGGACTTACTCCTGAAAAAGGTAATCAGTTTGAAATTGGCTCAAAAGGAAATTTATTCAATGGAAAATTGTTTTACACGTTGGCTTTGTTTCAGGCTAAATTCAACAATAAGTTTACCGTTGTAGCTGTGCCTAATCCAGCGAATACAGCCACTTTGTATACCTATATCGTAAATGCAGGAACTTTAAACAACAAGGGTATTGAGTTCCTGGTTAAATACAGTCTGGTAACCTCTTCAACTGGTTTTGTACGTAGTCTGCGACCTTTTGTAAACTTTACTTACTCGGATTTTAATTACGGTAATTATGCTTATCAGCGAGTAGGAAAAGATATTACCAATAAAGACAGCTTGATTACTGAAAACTATACAGGAAAGCAGGTGGCAGGTACGCCGAAATTTGTATTTAACCTTGGAACAGATTTTGAAACCGGAGCTGGTGTTTATGGTAATATCAACTACCACCATCGTGGAAGTATGCCGTTTACTTCAGATGGACTTAATACAACCAGTGCATATAGTTTATTGAATGCAAAACTTGGTTATCGCAAGGCATTTAATAAATGGGAGCTTGATGTTTATGCAGGCGCAAATAATATCACCAACACCCAATACTATTACATGGTGTTCATTAACCAAATGCCGGATAGTTATATACCAGCACCGAATAAAGCAAATTATTTTGCCGGCGCATCCCTGAAATATACCTTCTAAAAAACAGGCCGTCTTCGGACGGCCTTTATTGTATTTTATGAAAAAAGTATCTATACCAATCATTGCCTTACTGCTTTTTATACTGGGCGGTTGCGGCAGGTTTAATAACAAAGAGAATGAAAAAGCCGAGAAGCGTGTTTTGTCGATCGCAAAGCAGTACACTGAAATCATTTTTGCCCTGGGTGCAGAGAAAGACCTGGTAGCAGTTGATCTGTCTAGCACTTATCCCGATGCTGCAAAACAATTACCAACTGTCGGCTACCATCGTGCATTAAGCGTGGAAGGCATACTTGCCGTAAAACCAGATTTGATATTACACGATAACAATATCGGACCGGAACATGTAGTAAAACAACTGGAAGACCTCAAGATACCGATGAAAGTATTTGGCAAATACAAAGACAATATTGCAGGCACAGATTCTCTGATCCGCGAAATGGGCGTTTATTTTAATAGACAGGCTGTTGCCGACTCTTTGTGTAAACAATTAGATGCCGATATGGGTATTGCACTGGAACAGTCGAAGCAATATAAAGACTCGGTAAAAGTACTGGTAATTCATTATGGTCAAGCCAATAATGTATACCTCGTTATGACCCAAAAAAGTAATGCTGCTAAAATGATTGCCTGGGCCGGCGGAAAGATTACGGTTACAGATGAAAAAGGAATGAAACAATTATCACCTGAAGCCATAGCTGCTGCAGACCCAGATGTAATTCTGCTAACAGATTTCGGTTATGACAAATTGGGATCGATTGAAAAAATAAAAGAGCTGCCTGGACTCGCAAAAACAAGGGCCGCTAATAACAATCGCATCTATCGGGTAGAAGAGCACGATATGGTTTACCTCGGCCCACGTACCGGTAAGAATGTATTGGCATTACAAAAACTTATCCATGATCAAAGTCATTAAACAGCGTTTACATAAAAACGGGTTCAGCATACTGGCTGTTTTACTGTTGCTATGTATTATGCTAAGTGCCAGATACGGCGCCGTGAATATTGAATTGGAAGAAATGTTTACGGCAATTCGGAAATATGTAAGCGGAATTACCGACATGAGTTTGAATGAAAGAATATTTCTGGGCATACGCTTACCCCGCGCCTTGCTATGTGCAATAGTAGGTGCAAGTCTCGCAGTAGGAGGCACGCTGATGCAGGCCTTGTTCCGAAACCCAATTGTAGAACCGGGATTGGTTGGTACATCCAGTGGTGCGGCATTTGGTGCGGCGCTTTATTTTGTGTTGGGTGCCACCTGGGGATTTCATGCGGGCGAATGGACACTACCACTTGCTGCTACTGTCGGTGCTATTATGGCCACTGCTATGGTTTTTGCGTTGTCCTCTTCTAAAGACACAGGCCGAAGTAGTGTTGTATCCTTATTACTTACAGGTATTGCAGTGAATGCATTGTTTATGAGTGGGGTCGGCTTTCTATCCTATACTGCAAGGGACCCACAGGCCCGCTCCATTACTTTCTGGAACCTGGGTACTTTATCGGGTGCCAGTTGGAAATCGTTGTGGATTTGTGGTATCGTTACAATTTCAGTAATCCTGTGGTCGCTCCGCTATAGTAAACAACTCAATAGTCTTATGTTGGGAGAAGAAGAGGCGCAGTATCTTGGCGTAAATACACGCAGGTTAAGACTACAAATACTTACATTAAATGTAATCATGGTTGCTACTTGCACTGCTTTTGTTGGAGTAATAAGTTTTGTAGGATTGATTGTACCACATCTGCTGCGAATGGTTTTTGGTGCTGATAACAGACAGTTAATCCGAAACAGTGCATTGCTAGGGGGTATATTGTTAAGTCTTGCCGATCTCACAGCACGCATGGCACTGCGACCTGCAGAACTACCAATCGGAATAGTATTAGCTATAATCGGTGTGCCGATTTTCATTTTATTATTACGCAAAAACACTTATTATTTCTGATATGATAACAGCAAGACATCTGCAATTCAGTATCGGCAATAATGTTTTGTTGCAGGATATATCATTGCGTTTTGAGGCAGGAAAAATAAGTTTGGTCATTGGTGCCAACGGCGCAGGAAAATCTACCCTTCTAAAATTATTATGTAACCAGTTAAAACCGCAACACGGCGAAATATTATTTGGAGAAAAACCGCTTGCGCAATTTTCCAATAATGAACTTGCCTGTATCCGTGCAGTTTTATCTCAACAAATCGAACTGGCTTTTCCCTTAGCAGTCGAAGAAGTGATAATGATGGGTAGATACCCACATTTTACGGGTCGTCCGCAGGAAAACGATCATAAGGCCTGCACTGAAGCAATGGCGGCATTTGATCTGATACCACTTACCGGCAGAAATTATCAAACCTTGAGTGGTGGCGAAAAACAGCGTGTTCATTTTGCGCGTGTAATGGCTCAAACCTGGTACGCCAAAGAAGGGTATGATCGTTATTTACTGCTGGATGAGCCTTTGACTTTTCTGGACATACAACACCAATATCAGTTTATGCATACTTTGGTTAAACTGGCTGGTGAAAAAAGGGTAATTGTTGGCGTGGTGCATGATCTTAATCTTGCTGCACAATTTGCCGACTATCTAATATTACTGCACGAGGGAAAGGTTTTGTCGGCTGGTAAACCAGAGGATGTTTTAACTGTATCTAATATCGAAACAGCATTTGGCATTCGACCGGTTATTCAGCAACAGGATGGGAAAATGCTGATCTTATTTTCCTGATAAAAAAAATCCCGTCAGTGACGGGATTTTTAATTTAGTTAACGCCTTCCACAACTGCTTCCTTAAATATTTTCTGAACTAGTCCTTGTAAAACTTTACCCGGACCTGCTTCTGTAAAATGAGTAGCCCCATCAGTTACCATTGCCTGAACGCTTTGGGTCCACTTTACTGCACCTGTTAATTGGTTAATGAGGTTTTGTTTGATCATATCCGGTTCTGTAACAGCTGCTGCAACCACATTCTGGTAAACCGGGCATGTTGGGTTGTGAAAGCTTGTTGCTTCGATGGCTGCTGCCAGTTCTTCTCTGGCTGGTGCCATTAGTGGACTGTGGAATGCTCCGCCAACTGGTAGTACCAATGCTCTTTTTGCGCCAGCAGCTTTCATTCTTTCACAGGCTATTTCAATTCCTTTCACTGAGCCACTGATAACTAACTGACCTGGACAGTTATAATTGGCAGGCACTACTACTTCTCCTGTTTCTGCCTGAACAGCTGCACAAATTTCTTCTACTTTAGCATCATCCAATGCAAGTACTGCTGCCATGGTAGATGGCACCAGTTCACAGGCTTTTTGCATAGCTTTTGCACGAATGCTTACGAGTTGTAATGCGTCTTCAAAACTGAGTGTATTGTTAGCAACCAGCGCAGAAAATTCACCAAGTGAATGCCCGGCTACCATATGAGGTGTTGCACCTTCAATGGTTCTGTAGGCTACAACAGAATGCAAAAAAACAGCAGGTTGGGTTACATTGGTTTGTTTCAGTTCTTCCTCTGTTCCATTGAACATGATATCACTGATTCTGAAACCAAGGATCTCATTGGCATTTTCAAACAAACGTTTGGCGGAGGCATTTTGCTCATAGAGGTTTTTACCCATTCCGCTAAACTGGGAACCTTGTCCGGGAAATATATAAGCGTGTTTATTCATGTAGGAGAATTTTAGGAACGCAAAAGAAATCGATTCCACACAATATCACAAAATTTTTATTTCAGTTGGCCTTCATTCCATGAAAAAAGCAGCTAATGCTGCTTTAGGGACTGTTTAAAATTCCGTTTTCAGTTCAAGAAATTTGAGTAACTGATCTTTTACCTTATCCTCTTTAAACTTACCACCATAAAAAACTGTTACAGTGGATGATGTATCATCTTCCACTCCTCTGCTTGCCACACAAAGGTGTTTGGCATCTATAATAACAGCCACATCTTCTGTTTCAAGGTCTTTTTGCAGTTCCTGACCAATTTGCATGGTCAGTCTTTCCTGCACCTGCGGACGTTTGGCAAAATATTCTACCAGTCTGTTGAGTTTACTTAATCCAACTACTTTCCCATTACTGATATATGCAACATGGGCCTTACCAATGATAGGTACAAAATGGTGTTCACAATTACTGTAAAATGAAATGTTCTTTTCAACTAACATTTCATTGTATTTATAATTGTTTTCAAACAAAGTCATGGCTGGCTTATTAGCCGGATTAAGTCCCTGGAAAATTTCTTTCACATACATTTTAGCCACGCGCTTGGGTGTGCCTTTTAAACTATCGTCTGTAAGATCTAATCCCAGTATCTCCATAATAGAACGAAAATGTGCCTCGATTGCGGTAATCTTTTCGTCATCTGATTTTTCAAATGCATCTTCACGCAATGGTGTATTTGCACTAGAACCTATATGGTCATCTCCCATATTGTCGATATGCAGTTCACTTAAGGCAATTTCTTCACCATTAAGCCGGATATTCAACAAAGTTTCGTTCTGTTTCATACAGTCTAATTTTTAAATCTAATCCCCCATCCAGTTTCGCCCTGAGTAACTTGTAAATCACTACAGCAATATTTTCCGCAGTAGGATTTAAGTTGGCAAATTCAACCGTATCTAGGTTCAAATTTTTATGATCAAATCTTTTAATTATTTCTTCATGAATTATTTCACTCAACAATTTCATATCAAACACATAACCTGTTTCTTCATCTGGCACTCCTGTTAACTGCACAATCAATTCATAATTATGTCCATGATAATGTGGGTTGTTACATAAACCAAATACCTGCTTATTCTTTTCTTCCGTCCAGGCAGGATTATGCAAACGATGTGCCGCGTTAAAATGTTCTTTTCTAAAAACTGCTACTTTTTCCATGTTTTGCTGCCACCTGGTTTAAAAAATATCCAGGCAGTATTTTATTCGTCAACACTGTTGCGTTGCACACTTCAACTACAATAATCCAATAAGAATCATCCGAAAATCAAGTGAGTTAATTATTAATGGTCTGGCACTGTTTCAGAAGTGTGCTGATCAAGTGGCCTGACCGATAGTGAGCCTGCTTATTAATAACTTCGCTTGAATGTCTATACCCGATCTGTTTCCAGGAATGTCAGACATCCTGATAACAAAGGTACATACGATCTAAATAACAAAAGCGATGTTGTTTTGTTTAAGTAAAATCAATAATTATTTAAACAGTAAATTAATTCCCGAAGTACTCCACATAGATACGGGGAGTTTCATACAACTTAATGCAATGTAATTCAACCTGTTGTGGTAAATGGGGTGCTAATTGTTGCCAGATAGCGATTGCCAGATTTTCGGTACTGCAAAGCTGGTCTTTCATAAAATCTACGTCCAGATTCAGGTTTTTATGGTCGAGTTTATCGATTACATGCTCTTTTATGAGTATACTCAGCTTCTTCACATCGTATAAAAAACCGGTATCCGGATCGGGGTGCCCTTTAATGGTAACAAAGAGATCATAGTTATGCCCATGCCAGTTTTCATTGGCACAAACCCCGAAAACAGCATCGTTTTGCTCTTTGCTCCAGCGGGGATTATATAATTTATGAGCTGCGTTAAAATGCTCCTGCCTCGTTAAGTACACCATGCAAACACCAAAATTTTTGCAAAGTTAAGAAAGTTAGGGGTTTTGCAAGGGCATTATCTTTTGTAAGCTATGGGTTATGAGCCACAAGCTTCAAGCCATTGCTTTCCGGTGAAAAACAGCTACTAGCCTCTAGCTCCTAGCTGCTAGTCTTGATTAGTGCTTATTTTTGACTTTCTGCTACAAGTGGAATAAATAACAGGGCTTGAGATTTATTTTGTAAGCCATACTTATAAGAAATATTTAATTAGCACACTTAAGTTAGTGGGTAGTTAAATTCACGGTAAAAAAAGCTAGAAGCTAGAGGCTAGCAGCTAGCAGCTGTTTTTCCCCAGTCAGCAAAGGCTTGTAGCATATTACCAATTACACTCCCCACACAGTCTAAAAACTGTACTTTTATTGTTTATTATCCTTAATCGGAACCTATGCGTGTTATCATTACTGCGGCAACAGTTGGAGAATGGATGCCCTGCTTTCTAAACATCAATAACCTGTATACGGGTGAGAGTCAGCGTTTGAAAGTACGGTTTCATCAATCAGGCGTGGGTATGCTGGCCAGTTCAGTTTCACTTACCCGTTTGGTTACTGAGGAGAAACCTGATCTGATCATTCAGGCTGGCATTGCCGGAACATTTAATAACAATTTGCCCCTAGGAAAAGTGGTGGCTATTAAGGAAGAAATATTAGGTGATATGGGTGTGGAAGAAGAAGGAAAATGGAAAGATATTTTTGATCTTAAACTCGAAAAAAGCAATTACCATCCTTACGAGAAGAAAAAATTACCGAACCCATGGCTCAGTACTTACAACCTGCTAAAACTACCGGAACATGCTGCAATAACCGTTAATGAAATAACAACCTCGAAAAAAAGGATTGAATTACTTACAAAAAAATATAAGCCCACCATTGAAAGTATGGAAGGTGCAGCTTTGCATTATATCTGCAGAGAAGCGAATATTCCCTTTATACAAATAAGGGCCATTTCAAATTATATAGGTGAAAGAAACAAATCCAACTGGAAAATAAAAGAAGCACTCGACGCACTGAATGATACGCTGATTAAATACCTGGATAAATTGTATAAGGTTAAGTGAATGGTGAATGGTGAATTGTGAATGTAGTTTTGTTTTTGAAATAAGTTAACTGCATTTTCAAATTCAAACAAATTGCTTTAAGCATCCCATTTCCAAATTTCCAAATTTTCAAATTTTCAAATTTAAATGACGCTCACCCTAGCTTTCTCCCCCTGTCCCAACGATACTTTTATATTTGATGCCTTGGTTAATAAGCGCATTGATACAGAAGGATTATCGTTCGACGTAGTATTGGAAGATGTACAAACATTGAACCAGTGGGCTTTAGAGGGGAAACTGGATGTATCTAAAATAAGCTATGGCGTTTTACCACTTATACTGAATCAATATAAAGTGCTCAATAGTGGTGGTGCTTTAGGTATGGGCGTGGGGCCACTGCTGATTACAAAAGATCCGTCTATAACCATTCAACAAATTAATGAGGCACGTATTGCGATACCTGGAAAAAACACGACCGCCCATTTACTTTTTTCACTTGCCTTTCCAAACGCACAGAATAAAAGCTTTCATGTTTTCCATGAAATAGAGGACCTGGTTTTATCGGGCGCTGTAGATGCGGGAGTAATTATACATGAAAACCGGTTCACCTATCATCTCAAAGGGTTAAATAAACTGATGGACCTCGGAAATTATTGGGAAACTAAAACAGCTTCTCCGATTCCGCTTGGTGGCATTGTAGTACATAACAGAATACCCAAAGAAGTTGCCCTCCAAATAAATAGGTTGATACAAAAAAGTCTTGCTTATGCATTTAAACATTATCCTGAACTTTCAGATTATGTTCGGATGCATGCACAGGAAATGAGCGAAACAGTAATGCGTCAACATATCAGTTTATATGTGAATGATTTTAGTGCTGACCTGGGAATATCTGGCAAAAAGGCCGTAAACCAACTACTGGCTATTGCAAATGCCGGAATAAACGGTTCTTTACCTGAACCAGGTTCGGTGTTTCTCCAATAACTGTTCCATGAATTGAATATGAATGGAATGAACAAATATTATTATTACGCAAAACGGTTTTAATGAGCACTTTACTTAAAGACCTCTATTCTCCTTTATTCATTGCACAATTTGCAGACAGTTTTCAAAAAGTTCTGCCGACTGTCAACAAAAAAAAATTCATCGAACAAATCAATACACCCGCATTTGCCGGTTATGAGTTAAAGGAAAGAATGGCCCATATCGCACATGTGCTGCACAGGTTTTTACCACAGCCTTATGCGAATGCTTCTGTATACCTTACTAAATTGATAGATCAGGTAAAAAAAGAGGGCCCAACAGCCAGTAGTATAGAATATCTTTTTTTACCCGAATATATTCACCTCTATGGCCTGGATGATTACTCATCATCCATAGCCGCGATGGAATCAGTAACACAATTTATTAGTTGTGAATTTGCGATTCGACCCTTTATACTTCGTTATGAGAAAAAGATGATTCCTCAATTGCTGAAATGGTCCAAACATAAAAACAGGCATGTTAGAAGACTTGCAAGTGAGGGGTCAAGACCACGCTTACCCTGGGCAATGGCATTGCCTTTTTTGAAAAAAGACCCCGGCCCCATTTTACCGATACTCGAAAACCTGAAACAAGACCATTGTGAAGTGGTAAGAAGAAGTGTTGCCAATAACCTGAATGATATTTCAAAAGACAATCCACAGGTTGTACTAAAAATTGCTAAGCAGTGGAAAGGACTTAGCGCAGATACCGATGCGATCATTAAACATGGATTGAGAACTTTATTGAAAGCAGGAGATGCCTCGGCATTATCATTCTATAAGCTGAGCGCAGAACATTTCAATATCAGCAAGTTTAAAGTTAATACACCAGCCATCCGTGTGGGAGATTATCTTGAATTTGAATGCGCTATACATCATTCCGGTAAAAAACCGACCTTATTACGTTTGGAATACGCGATCCAGTATCGGAAAAACAATGGTAGTTTATCCAAAAAAGTATTCAAGATCAGCGAAAGAATGATTCAACCAGGAGAAACCGTTAAAATAAACCGCAGACAAAGTTTCAAACCCATTACGACAAGGGTATTCTATAAAGGAGAACATTTGGTATCAGTTATTATGAATGGACAAGAAAGCAAATCCCTATCTTTCGAATTGGTTTAATTGTTTTAATTAGACCATTTCACTAAGTTCAAGCCAACGCATTTCTTTGGATTCAAGTGCCTGGTTAATCTCCAATAGTCTGTCGCTGAGTTTTGAGATTTCATCGAATGAGCGGTTTCCACTACTCATTTGTTCTGTAATGTCCTGTTTTTCTTTTTCAAGCGCAGGCAATTCTTTCTCCAGTATCTCGAATTCACGTTTTTCCTTAAAACTCATTTTCCTTTTTGCTACAACCTCTGTCGTTTCTGTCTGCTTTTTCTCCGGAATGACCGCTGTATTTACCTGATTCGACTGTTCCTGTTCTTTCTGCCATATCCGGTATTGGGTATAGTTACCGGGGAAGTCTCGCACTTCACCATTACCTTCAAATACAAACAAATGATCTACCAGTCTGTCCATGAAATAACGGTCGTGCGAAACTATCATCACACAACCCTGGTAATCGCTGAGAAAGTTTTCGAGAACTGCCAGCGTAGGAAGATCTAAGTCGTTGGTAGGTTCATCAAGTATCAGGAAATTAGGGTTGCGAAAAAGGATGGTAAGTAGTTGAAGTCTTTTCTTTTCTCCTCCGCTTAACGACGACAAATAAGTGTATTGTTTATCGGGTGAAAAAAGAAAAAGTTCCAGAAACTGCGCTGCACTTAGGCTTCCTCCTTTTGCAAGCGGAAAACTTTCCGCAAAACTTTTCACATACTCAATGACACGGAGGTCTTCTTTAATCTGCAATCCCTGTTGTGAGAAGTTGCCGAAAATGACTGTATCACCGATATTTATTTTACCGCTATCCGCTGTTTCAATTTGTTGAATAATATTCAGGAAGGTAGATTTACCCACACCATTTTTTCCAATTACGCCTACTCTTTCTCCTTTACTGAATGTATAATCAAATCCTTTTAAGATTGGCAGTTCGCCATAAGACTTATACACTTTTTTCATCTCAACCACTTTACCGCCCAGGCGATTCATTTTCACTTCCAATTGTAGTTTGGCATCTTCTATTTTTTGTTTTGCCCTGGCTTCTACTTCATAGAAATTATCCTGCCTGCTTTTACTTTTGGTAGTTCTTGCTTTGGGTTGCTTGCGCATCCACTCCAGTTCTTTCCTGTATTGGTTACGGGCTTTATCTATACTGGCCTGTTCACTTTCTATCCGTGCCGCTTTTTTCTCCACGTAATTTTCATAATCGCCTTTATACACATACATGTTTTCCCTTTCCAGCTCCCAGATTTCATCGCAGACTGCATCTAAAAAATAACGGTCGTGCGTTACCAATAATAGCGTGATATTTTCAGCGTTGAGGTAATGTTCCAGCCACTCAATCATTTCCACATCCAGATGGTTGGTAGGTTCATCCATCATCAATAATGTATGTTTATGTTCAAACCCTATATCAATGAGTGTTTTTGCAAGTGCAACCCTTTTTCGTTGTCCGCCACTCAAATTTTTAACGGGCTGGTGGAGGTGATGGATATTTAGCTTACCCAGTATCTGTTTTACCTTGGCCTCAAAATCCCAGGCTCCTAATTCATCCATTCGGGTAATGGCTTCGGCAATTAGGTGGCCATCTTCTGCCTCTGCGGCTGCTTCATAAGCACGGATAGCCGTTATGATGGGGTGTTCAATATGAAAAATATTCTCGAGTACTGATTTAGACTCATCAAATTCAGGCTCCTGCTCAAATAAGGCAACTGTTACTTCCTTATTGATCCAACACTTTCCTTCATCAGCAGTTTCCTGCCCGGCAAGAATGCGTAATAAAGTTGATTTACCCACACCATTACGGGCGATTAACGCAATTTTATCTCCTTCATTAATATGAAAACCAATATTGCGAAACAGTGGGTTGATCCCATAACTCTTGGTAAGACCTTCTACAGACACATAATGCATCCGGCAAAGATAATGAACCTGAGAGGCTAATAAAACTTGTTGTGAAAGGGTGCTGGTATTGCTTACTAAAGTACCCGAATCTTAATGTCCCGAAACCATGCTTCTCCGCCATGGTCCTGCAAAGCAATATGGCCAGATTTAGTGCTTCCATAAGAAGGTACATCTTTCCACTTGCCTTTTTGCTTGTTTTCTTCCCAGTTTTTATCCCACAAAGTATAAGCAACAATTTTTTTGCCATTGAGCCAGTGCTCCACTGCTCCATTGTTTACAATAATTCTGGTATGGTTCCATTCTCCGGCTGGTTTAGTTGCATCTTCCAAAGGAATATTCATGGCATAGTTGGCCCCGGTTTTTTGCCAGGCTTCTAATTTGGCAGGATAGCCCCTATCATCAATAAGCTGGTATTCCGGTCCACTTTCGTAACTCGCAGGAAAAGCTTCTGAAACAAGGTATAATATACCGCTATTGGCCGCTGGTGCAAGTTTCCATTCCAGTGATAATTCGAAGTTTTCATATTGTTCCTCGGTAATCAGATCGGCATGTTTTGTATTAGCATCTTTATTACCCTTGCAATAAAGTAATCCGTCTTTGGCTTGCCATGAGTCCGCCGGTTTTCGCTGATACGTTCTCCAGCCGGACAGTGATTGTCCATTAAATAATGACTTCCACCCTTTTTGCTGGCTCTCGCGCTGGCGGGCGATGGTGGTAAAAATGGTTTTTTCTTTTGGGGCGGCTCCAATAACAACACCGCCGCTTACGATAAGGCAAGCTTGCAGAAACATATGGTTCGACATGAGCAACAGTTCGTTTGGTAGGGGGAAGATAGGGAAAATGGGGGAAAATTGGCTGCAAGCTTCAAGCTTCAGGCTACAAGCATTGATGGGTGCTTATTATAGACTTTCTACTTTTAATGGAATTAAAGGGAGGACTTGCGAATTAGAGAATTTAAAGTTAGTTGCTTAAAGAAATATTTGGTTGCCGTAAATGCGCTATCTGCTATTAATAGAACACGGATTATCATGATTTTCAAGATTTATCATGATAGATTTTGAAAATCATGAAGATCTGTGTTCCATCCTACGCTTGACTTGCAGCCTGAAGCTTGAAGCTTGCAGCCAAATTCCCCCTGACAGTACTTGCACCCGCCTATTCCCTATCTTTGCTTTATGAAGCAGTTTAATGTGCCGGTTGGGTATCGCAGCCCTTTGATTGGGAGCATCAAACAGACAAGAAAAGAGCAGGATAAGCTGAAGAAAGATTTTTCGCCTACATTACTAGATTTAGGCCCTTTACAGATTTACCTTGCCCGTCATTTTGGATTTTGTTATGGGGTAGAAAATGCTATAGAAATCGCATTTCGTACCATAGATGAAAATCCAGGTAAGCGTATTTTTCTGCTCAGTGAAATGATTCATAACCCGCAGGTAAATCAGGATCTTCAAAATAAAGGTGTTCAATTTTTACAGGATACAAAAGGAAACCAGCTCATTCCATTTGATAGCCTGACAAAGGAAGATGTTGTCATAATCCCGGCATTTGGCACCACGTTGGAAATTGAATCAATGCTCACCGCAAAAGGTATTCCCACAGAAAAATATAATACTACCTGTCCATTTGTAGAAAAAGTATGGAACAGAAGTGAGCAAATTGCCAAAAAAGGTTACAGTATTATTGTTCATGGCAAACCTCAACATGAAGAAACAAGGGCTACTTTTTCACATGCATCCTATCATACGCCAACTGTGGTCGTGAATGATATGGAAGAAACCATTGAACTGGCTAAATATATTACTGGTGAAAAAACCGGGGAGGATTTCTATACGGAGTTTAAAGGGCGTTATTCTGAAGGCTTTTCTCTTGAAAAAGATTTACAACGTATTGGTGTAGTTAACCAAACAACCCAACTCGCAACAGATACCCAGGCTATTTCAGATTACCTGAAAGCTGTTTTTATCAAACATTTTGATTTAACTGCCAATACAATTGCAGATCGTTTTGCCGATACAAGAGATACACTCTGTTATGCTACAAACGATAATCAAACAGCAGTAACCAGCATGCTGGCCAGCACAACTGCTGATCTTGCTATTGTAATTGGAGGATATAACAGCAGCAACTCCTCTCACCTGGTAGAATTATGCGAAGCTAAACTGCCCACTTATTTTATTGATGCCGCAGATAAATTAATAAGTAAGCAGGAAATACTTAACCGTAACTGGCGAACCAAAGAACAAGCTATGGTAGAAAATTATCTGCCGCAGCAACCTATTGTGCGCATACTTATGACTAGTGGAGCCAGTTGCCCGGATGCAGTTGTTGAATCTGTCATCCGCAAACTATCATCCTTTTATGAAGTTGAAGCTGCCTTGTCTACCTATATAAACCAGTAATCTTACCGGAAGGCTAACCCCTGCTAAATGATAAAGAACCGCTTGGTTCGAATGCCCATAATTGCTTATTTTTAGTAGCATGATGCATGCCACTGAGAAAAAGAAGGATATACTTATGCCCCTTGCAGGAGCATGTTTGTCCTGGGCCGGGATCATCATTCAGCTTACAGATATGCTGATGAATCGACAGCAACCGCTACTCGCATCCCTAATTAAATTCTTCAGCTATTTTACCATTCTTACGAATCTACTGGTTGCGATATATTTCACTTCCCTTCTATTTTTTAAACAGGCTTCTATAACTCAATTCTTCCGAAAATATACCACCACCACTGCTATTACCGTATATATTTTAGTTGTTGGAATTATTTACAACTTGTTATTACGTCAAATCTGGACTTTTACCGGATGGGGGCGAATTTCGAATGAATTATTACACACCATCACTCCAATATATTTTTTATGGTATTGGTTTTTCATGGTACAAAAATCAAAACTACATTTTCGCAGTTCCATATACTGGACCATATATCCCCTGGCTTATATGGTATATACCTTGATCAGGGGAACATTTTCTCATACTTATCCCTATCCTTTTATTGATGTAAATATTTTAGGATATCCTCGTGTATTCATCAATTGCATTGGTGTTGCTGTGGTATTCCTGGTATTGTTTTACATCTTTATTGTAATAGGAAATCGTCTTCAAAAAAAATGAGCTAACCTTTGAATTAATTACTTAGCTGAATTTTCTATTGAGTTTGGGTACAAAAAAATCCCAACTATTCAATCAGCGCTGCCATTTAAATAGTTGGGATCGACATTTTATGTTGTATGCGCTACTTAATCTTCATCTGCCTTGTTCTTTAATTTCCCTAAAAGACTATACGCATTCTTTAATACCAGTTTCTGCTCATTAATATTTATGGACTCTCCGGTTTTTATTTCAACCATTCCATTTTGGATTACACCTGTTTCTATTTCAGTCATTTCGAAATTGCTGCTGTCTTTAGCAATAAAAACATAGTTTTTGCCTTCAAAGCGTACAATGGCAGATTCAGGCACTGCTTTAACTTTCCTGTTTTCCAATTCGAATGTTCCATTTAAGAACATGCCTGGTAATAATTCATGGTTAGCTTGTTCAAAGTGGCAGTGTACAAGTCCACCTCTTGCTTCGTCTACATTTCTGGTAACAAGGATTACATCCACTTCATATTTTTTTCCGGGCTTATCTGCCAGAGAAACTTCTGCCCGCATACCTTTTTTGATAAGCATGATATCTTTCTCAAAAACCGTTAATGCAGCATGGATATCATCAGGATCTACTAACTCAAACAAAACATCAGCCGGATTTACATACTTACCAATATTTACATTAATCTTGGTTACAAACCCATTGATAGGTGAACGCAGGTTAATGGTTCTGGAAATATTACTTACGGTCAATTTATCGGGGTCGATGCCCACGATCCTAAGTTTTTCCTCCAATGATTTTATCAGTACCTGTTGGGTTTTAAAATCTGCTAAGGCCTGCTGGTATATTTTTTTACTCGTTGCATCCTGAGCAGATAAATCTTTCTGTCTTTCCAGATCGGTTGAAAGAAAATCCATCCTGGCTTTGGCCATGAGGAAGTCTTGCTGCAATTGTACATAACTCTGGTCTTCCAGTGTTGCAATCACTTCCCCTTTGCGGACACCCATTCCAGGTAACAAATGAGAATTTTTTAAGTACCCGCCCAATGGAAAACTAACTGAAACCATACTTTGTGGCGGTACATCAACTACGCCATTCACTTTAATAGTAGCACTCATGTTTGTTTCGCTTGCCATTCCGATTTCAATATTGGCATTTCGGATCTGCTCTGCTGTTAAGCTTACTTTATTATCTTCTTCCACAGTTGCTGTTGGCTCACCAGTAGCTTCCTGTTTTTTTGTACCACAGGCTATAGTACCTAGTAGTGCTGCTATGAATATATATTTCCGCATATAATTAGGTTATTTGTTTTGCAATAAGTAATCAAGTTCAATTTCATTCTGCTGTTGTTCGCGTTGCACTTCAGCATATTGTAACTGTATCGAAAGAGCCTGTGTCATTAGTGTGCCCCATTCAATATAATTGATCTGGCCGTTACGGTATTGTAACCCTGCAGTCTGGATCATGGTATTAGATTGAGGAATAGCACTATTCTTATAGTATAATAGACTGGCATTGAATTTTTCCCTGAGCTGCAAACACTGCATTAGTCTTGTCTTTAAATGCATCGATGCCAGTTCAGTTTCAGCTTTCGTTACTTCTTCGTGGATGGTGGCTGCCTGAATACGTGCTTTTCTTGCTTTATTAAAAAAGGGTACCGACACGCCCAATGTAACAGATGAAAATCGATTGCCTGCATTAAAATATTTTTCAGTCCTGTCTTTATAAGTCATCCAACCCATCAGAGATTGGTTATTATACCCAACAAGCCATTCTGGTTTTAATTTGGTTTTTTCCAATTCAGTTTCTGACTGAGCCCTTGCTGATTGTGCCTGGTAAAATTGAATTTCCGGATGCTGGTTTAACAGTGCTGTATCATACAGGTTTTGCTGTGCAGTTAAGGCTTCCGCTGGTTCTACCAACAATTCCTGTTGCAGTAAAATTGCCAATTCCAGTTGAACCGTTCTGGTATCAGATTGATTCATCAACAATAACTGTTTATTATGCATTACCTGGTTATCAATGGTTGTTTTTTCTAACAGATTGGATTCTCCTTTTTCAAATCTTAGCTGAGCAACTTTCTGGTAACTACCATAGATACTATCTGTTTTAACGAGTATTTTGTTTCTGGCAGCTAAAAACTGAAGATTCAGGTAAAGTTGTGCAACCAGCTTTTTTAATTGCGCTTTCTGGATGGTTGTATGAATATTGGCAGATGCCAGGTAATTATTCAACACCGATTCCTGTTTTTGATATAAGGCCCCAGACTGCAAAGTTTGAGTTACTGAGATACGGCTATCAAAATTAAAGCTGTTGTAGTTACCCAATTCTGTCAGTATCTGGGTTTTGGGTATTTCACGGGCTGTTCCTTTCAATGTGCTGTAATATTGTTCCTGCAACTTACTCACTTTGATCATTTGCGCTTGCTGAATGGCCATTTCTGTTACTTCTTCCAATTTCATTTGACGAACCGGCTGTGCAAATACGGTTGACATAGATAGCATTCCTAAAATTATAAGGGTTGTTTTCATTGGCCGTATTGGTTTTGTTTTTTCAAAAATCAGGTAGAGTGCAGGTAAAACAAACAAGGTTAAAAAAGTGGCTGTCAGCAATCCGCCGATAACAACTGTTGCCAGTGGCCTTTGAACCTCTGCTCCTGCCCCATTACTTAATGCCATAGGAAAGAAACCAAATGATGCCACGGCTGCTGTCATTAATACCGGCCTTAACCTTGTTTCTGTAGCGCGTAGTATAATATCATTCAGGTTTAGTTCGCCTTCTGCTTTAAGCCTGTTCATTTCAGTAATTAATACTATACCATTAAGCACAGCCACCCCAAACAATGCAATGAAACCGATACCTGCCGAGATGCTAAATGGCATACCCCTAATCCATAATGCAAAAACACCACCAATAGCTGATAGGGGTATAGCAGAAAAAATCAACAGACAATATTTGAATTTTCTAAAGGCAAAGAATAACATCAGAAAAATAAGTAGCAAGGCTGCCGGAACAGCGATGGTAAGTCTTTTGGTAGCTTCCTGCAGGTTTTCAAACTGTCCGCCATAAGTAATAAAATAACCGGCAGGTAATTTCATTTGCTGGTTAATTTTTGCCTGAAGTTCATTTACAATTGATTGCACATCTCTACCACGAACATTAAATCCGATGGTAATTCTTCTTTGTGCATCTTCTCTTTGTATCTGGTAGGGGCCATCCTGCATTGCAACAGTTGCCAGCAGGTTCAGGGGAACTTGTTGTCCATTAGGTAACCCAACCAATAGGTTTTGTATATCCTCGGCTTCATTACGCTGGTTTTTATCAAGCCTGATAACCAAATCAAATCTCCGGTCATTTTCAAATACCTGACCAGCCACGCTACCGGCATAAGCTGCCTGAATGGTTTGGTTTACCGATTCAATGCTGGCACCAAAACGTGCTATAGCTTCCCGGTTATAAGTAACGACCATTTGAGGGATACCGGTTACAGTTTCAACATAAAGATCTTTGGCACCATTAACTGTACCAATTACAGAACCTACTTTAGCAGCATAGGATGCCAGACTATCGAGGTCATCACCAAATATTTTACAGACCACGTCTTGTCTTGCCCCTGTCATCAGTTCATTAAAACGCATTTGAACAGGGAATTGAAACCCGGTAGTTACGCCGGGCACGGCCAACACTTTTTCTCCCATTTTTTCTGCGAGTTCGTCAAAAGTTTTTGCGGATGTCCACTCCTTCTTATCCTTCAATACCACAATCATATCTGCCGATTCAATGGGCATAGGGTCTGCGGGTATTTCTCCTGTTCCCACTTTTGTTACTACTTTTTCCACTTCGGGAAATTCTTTCAGGATTATTTTAACTGCTTTCTGGCTTTCCCTGAGAGTGGTAGTTAGTGATGAACCAGTTAGTACGCGCGTTTCAACTGCAAAATCGCCTTCCTCCAGTTTGGGTATAAACTCTCCTCCCAGGGTATTCACAATAATCAAGGCTGCACCAAATAAAACAACGGATCCGGTAATGATCAGGGAAGGTCGTTTGAGTATACGCTTTAAAGCTGGACTGTACCAAGACTGTAATTTTTTCATCATACGGTCTGATATATTTTCCTTGTGTCCGATTTTCTTACTGAGAAAAAAGGCACTCATCATGGGCACATAAGTAACAGAGAGCAGGAATGCGCCGAGGATGGCGAAGGATACAGTTTGTGCCATTGGTTTAAACATTTTCCCTTCAATACCCTGTAAAGTGAGGATCGGCAGGTAAACAATCAGAATAATAATCTGTCCGAATACCGCAGCATTCATCATTTTTCCACTTGCATCTTCAACCGTATGATTCATCTGATCCTTGCTGAGTTTTGTGCCCATTGCAAAGCCATTCTGTTTCGACATTTTATGCATAACAGCTTCCACAATTATTACTGCTCCATCTACCAATAATCCAAAATCAAGTGCACCGAGGCTCATCAGGTTTCCGCTTACGCCAAATGCATTCATCATGATTATAGCGAATAACATGGATAAAGGAATAACCGTTGCCACAATAAAACCAGCCCTAAAATTTCCCAGGAATAAGACCAATACAAAAACAACAATCAATGCTCCCTCCAGCAAATTGGTTTCAACGGTACCTATGGCATTGTTCACCATTTTAGTACGATCGAGAAAAGGATCGATCATTACTCCTTCCGGTAAAGTCTTTTCAATCTGGGTAATTTTGTCTTTGATGTTTTTGATTACCTTATTACTGTTCTCTCCTTTCAGCATCATTACCACTGCACCAGCTACTTCTCCATCATTATTATAGGCTAAAGCACCATAACGGGTGGCACTTCCTATTTTCACTTCGGCCAGGTCTCGCACCAGAATTGGAATACCATTAACCTGTTTAACAACAATGTTTTCAATATCGCCGATGCTTTTTGTGAGTCCTTCTGTGCGGATAAACAATACAGTCGGACCTTTTTCGATATAAGCTCCTCCTGTATTCTGGTTATTGGCCTGAAGTGATTGAAAGACATCGGATATGGTAACATTCAGGCTGCGGAGTTTATCTGATTTAACAGCAACTTCATATTGTTTGAGCTCGCCGCCAAAACTGCTTACATCGGCAATGCCTTCTGTAGACAATAACTGCTTTCTTACTACCCAATCCTGTATGGTTCGTAGTTCAGCCATACTGTATTTTCCTTCGTAGCCGGGTTTGGGACGTACTACGTATTGAAATATTTCCCCTAAACCCGTTGTTACCGGACCTAATTCAGGGCTGCCCATGCCTTGGGGTATTTGCTGGCGCACCTGTGATAGTCTTTCATTGATTTGCGTACGTGCCCAATAAACATCAGTTCCATCATCAAATACGATGGTGACAAGGCTTAAGCCAAAACGGGAAAAACTTCTTTGTTCCACAATTCCTGGTACATTCCGGGTGGCTTGTTCAATAGGCACAGTAATAAACCGCTCTACATCGGGCGCACCAAGACTGGGTGCATTGGTAATTACTAATACCTGATTATTGGTAATATCAGGAACTGCATCAATTGGAAGGCGCGTGGTTTCAATGACACCCACTATAATGAGTGCAAGTACCATTAAACCCACCATCAATTTATTCCTGACGGAGAAATGAATAATAGCATTTAACATGCGAGTATGAATTTTCTTTTGTTATCAAGATACATGACCTGGCTGTTCTCCGCATGGTAAATCGGTGAACAGCTTATTTCAATACACATCGAAAGTATGATGTGAAAAGCGGGAGGTATTAGCTTATTCGTGGGGGTTGAAAGATATCGGCCACTGCAATGGTGAAAGGTGCAGCGTCGTTTAATAAAGTAAACTCCTGTTGAACTTCATAGGATAATACTTCACTGATCTGTATACGTTGAGGAGGAAGACTGTTAGAAGCTATCATACAACAATCGTCCATTGTTTTGAAGGGTAGCTGCATGTCGCGGAGATTGTCGTTGTCATTATCATCCTGCCCCATATAATGCATCTGGAGAAAACGTGCTAGTGTTACTGATTTGTTGCCTGCCTTGTGCTCATAATAATGTTGCACCAAAACAGGAAGTTTCAGTAATTGACTTGCCTCAGTAGCACCGAAAAGGTAAACTACTACAATAAATATGGCTGCCAGTTTTCTCACTGGTTAAAGGTACTGATTTCCGGGCATTGATGTTTGGGGAAATTTGGGCTATAAGCTGTTAGCCATTAGCCATTGCTGTCCGGTAAAAAATATCATTTTTCTCTGAAATTCTTCTACAGCAATCATTCTGTCGCAGTTTGAAAACAGAACCCCTGCTTTTAAAATAAGCCGTAACGATGGCTTGGGCAATATCTATCACCTTATGACAATGAGTAAAATCGATCACGCGGTTGCTCAAAATTGAATGTTACTCCTGGGCCGAATGGCCCCGTACCCGTTCCCAGACTACATTGGCCTCTGACTAAATCTGCTGCGCATGATTTAGTCTGTCTTCGCTTCGCTCGACACCAATGCCAATGAAGGTCTGTCCACGGGTACTGATTGTATTTATTC